>Ga0182745_1005518_pt1 | contig 10321 bp, 10 predicted proteins | sample eDN3rd30CKraftBY_FD_128523 | JGI IMG/M metagenome (GOLD analysis project Ga0182745, IMG submission 128523) | Enriched backyard soil microbial communities from Emeryville, California, USA - eDNA 3rd pass 30_C Kraft BY (version 2) (version 2) | ecosystem: Environmental > Terrestrial > Soil >... | reverse complement strand
GCCGCGATGCCGAGGCGACCGAGATCGTCAACGCGACGATGCCCCCGGCGCTCGCGCAGAATATCCTGCCCTATCTGACGCAGATGGACCGGCTCAACCCGGCACAGCAAGCCGCCGCCGCGCATTTCGGCCGTTTCCCGAGCGGCGAGCTCGGCCCGCGCCGCAAGCCGGTGCAGGTCGCCGCCGCGACCCCGCCGCCGACGCCGCCATCGTCCTCCCTGCCTGCGACCGAAGCGGGCAGACGGTCGGCACGCAGCCGGCCGCCGGTGTCGGCCACGCCGAAACCCGCCTCGAAACCGGCGTCAAAACCCGTGCCGGCCGTTTCGCCGGCGCCGCGCCCGGCGGCATCCGCGGCGGCTCCGCCCGCGGCGAAACCCCCTGCCGCACATAGCCCTGCTCCCGCTGCCGCCGACAGTCCGGCGCCCGTTCCCGCAAGGGTGGAAATGGCGATCGCCACGCCGCCCGCCCCCGTTTCGTCGGCGCCGGCTTCGTCTGCACCTGCCCCCTCCACGGCCTCATCCGTCGCCCCGATCGGCACCAATCCCGTGCAGTCGTCGACCCCCGTCGGTCCCGGCTTTTCGATCGCCGATGTCGGGCGTCCCGCGCCGGCTCCGGCGGCGGTTCCCATGACGCCGCCGCCTTCGATCGCGCCTGCGGGAAGCGCCGTGACGCCCGACGCGCCGCTGGCCTCGCTCGCCGCTATCGCCAGTTCGATCGAGATTCCGCCCGAGGAGCTGGCGCGGCCCGACAATGCGATCGGCGCCGACACGCTCGCCAAGCTGCGCGAGGACAAGAAGCGCGCCGACGCCGCCGAAGAGGCGAAGCGCGAGAAAGAAGAGGCGGCCGCCAAGGCGAAAGCCGAAGCCGACGCGAAGGCCAAGGCCGAAGCGGCGGAAAAGAAAGCGAATCCCGCGCGCATCTGGGTGCAGATCGCCACCGGCGCCAATGCCAAGGCGCTGGCGTTCGACTATGGCAAGTTCGCGAAGAAGAGCCCCGTGCTGTTCAAGGGCAAATCGGCCGCGACGACCGAATGGGGCAAGACGCGGCGCTTGCTCGTCGGGCCGTTCAAGGACCGCGCGGCGGCGCAGGACTGGCTCGGCGACTACAAGAAGGCGGGCGGTGACGGTTTCCTGTTCAACAGCGACGCCGGCCAGAGCGTCGATCCGGTCAAATGAGCGTCGCCGCCTGCGCCAGCAATCCGGCGCAGAGCCGCGGCCGCCGCCACGAAGAGCCCGGCCGCGTCGTGCGCGGCCCGCGCGACGCCTTTCAGCGCGACCGCGACCGCATCATCCACTCGATCGCCTTTCGTCGCCTGCGCCACAAGACGCAGGTCTTCGTCGCGCCCGACGGCGATCATTATCGCGTACGCCTGACCCACAGCATTGAGGTCGCGCAGATCGGCCGCGGCATCGCCCGCGCACTTGGCCTCAACGAGGATCTGACCGAAGCGCTCTGCCTCGCGCATGACATCGGCCACCCGCCCTTCGGCCATGCCGGCGAGGATGCGCTGAAGGCCGCGATGTTTGATCACGGCGGCTTCGATCATAACGGCCATACGCTGCGGACATTGGCGCGGCTCGAATGCCCCTATCCGCGCTTCGATGGGTTGAACCTCAGTTGGGAGACGCTGGAGGGGCTCGCCAAGCACAACGGCCCGGTGCGCCATCCCGGCTGGGCGCTGGCCGAGATCGACGGCGAATTTCCGCTCGACCTTGCAAGCCACGCCAGCCTCGAGGCGCAGATCGCGGCGGTCGCTGACGACATCGCCTATGACAATCACGACATCGACGATGGGCTGCGTGCGGGGCTGCTGACGCTCGACCAGTTGATGGAGCAGCCGTTCGTCGCCGCCAATTATCGCGCGGTCGAGGGGCGCTTTCCCGGTGCGCCGCGCGATCGCTTGCTGCGCGAACTGGTGCGCGACCAGATCGGCGTCATGGTCAACGACGTGATCGCCGCGACCGAAGCGAACGTCGCCGCCGCCGGTGTCGCGAGCGTCGGCGAAGTTCGCGGGGCGGGCCGCACGCTCGGCGATTTCTCGTACGAACTCGCGAGGGCGGAACGCGACCTCAAGCGCTTCATGTATGCGAACCTCTACCACCATCCCTCGCAGATCGAGGCGGCGGCGGGCGCGAAGGAGGTGGTGTCGCGCCTGTTCGACGCCTACGCCGCCGATCCGCGCCTGATGGGCGAAGATTGGGCGTCGCGTCTGCCCGAAGGGGAGGGGGCGACGGTGCGCCATATCGGTGACTATATCGCTGGCATGACCGACCGCTTCGCGATCGATCGCTTCGCGGAGATATTTGGGCGCGGGGCGGTGCCGGAAGCGCTGGCGCACGCCTGATCGACGGTGCGAAAATAACCACGGCCCACGTTGCCAACCCGACCCGGCGCGGCCTAGGATCGCTCCATGGCGTCGCCCGACATCTTGCTGCTTGGCGCAACCGGCCTCGTCGGCGGCATCGTGGCGCGGTCGGTCGCGGCGACGATCCTCGTTCGACGCGCGCCTGATGATCCGTTCCCGCAGCAGGAGGTTGTCGTTGCGCCCGGCGAACGATGGCCCGCGATTATCGCCGAACAACAGCCCGCGATACTGATCTCCTGTCTCGGCACGACGATCCGGCAGGCGGGATCGCAGGCGGCGTTTCGTGCGGTCGATCATGATCTGGTTATCGCCTGCGCACGCGCCGCGAAAGAGGCAGGCGCGCGGCATATGATCGCGGTCAGCAGTGTCGGGGCATCATCGAAAGCCTCCAATTTCTACCTGCGGACCAAGGGTGAAGTCGAGGATGCGCTTCGCGCACTCGCCTTCGATCGGCTCGACTTTCTTCGCCCCGGCTTGTTGACCGGCAACCGCCCGGGGCCGCCGCGGCTGGGCGAGGGGATTGCGATGGCCGCGGCACCGCTGACCGACGCGCTGCTCCATGGATCGCTGCGCCGCTATCGCTCGATTCCCGCCGAAAGGGTCGCACAGGCGATCGTCGCCCTGACCGGCGAGCGGGCGTCCGGCGTCTATATCCACGAAAACGACGCGATCCGCGCGCTCGCCGATTGACTCCGTAAAAAGGCGACGCCAAGGCTCGGGTGTCTGTCGGGCCTCTTCTCAGGAGATTCGGCCGGCCGCGCGGGAGAGCGCGGGGCAGGGCGACCTGCGCCGCCACCGAAGGAGCAACCGCCCCGGAAACTCTCAGGTCAACGGACCGCGCTGGCTGGAACGGACACTCTGGAAAGCGTTCCGGCGAGATTCGTCGGGACCACCGAAGGGGTAACCCTGCGTTCTCGCAGGGGAAAACTCTCAGGTTCCCGTGACAGAGGGGGCATGGCGACAGGACGGCATCGGGCCGCGCCTTGCCATGTCAACCGCGGGAGACTGACATGACCGAAACGGATTTTACGGGCGAGGAAGCGGTCCCCACCGCGACGCTGCCGCTCGACGCCTGGCACCGCGCGCGCGGCGGCCGGATGGTCGAATTCGCCGGCTATTGGATGCCGATCCAATATGAAGGCATCATGGCCGAGCATCAGTGGACGCGCGAGAATGCGGGTCTGTTCGACGTCAGCCATATGGGGCAGCTCAGCCTTTCGGGCGACAATGTCGCGGCCGCGTTCGAAACGCTCGTCCCCGGCGACATCGCGGCGCTGAAGCCCGGTCGGATGCGCTATTCGCTGCTGCTCGGCGAGGATGGCGGCATACTCGACGATCTGATGATCACCAACGAAGGCGACCAGCTCGGCATCGTCGTCAATGGCGCTGTGAAATGGGACGATATCGCACATCTGCGCGAACATCTCCCCGACGATGTCACGCTCAACCACAACGAGGATTACGGTCTGCTCGCGCTCCAGGGGCCGAAGGCGGCCGAAGCGCTCGCGCGTCTCGTCCCCGAAAGCGCCGGCCTCGTCTTCATGCAGGCCGCGCAGGCGACCTGGAACGGCCATGCGATCGCGCTCAGCCGCTCGGGCTATACCGGCGAGGACGGCTTTGAAATCTCGCTCCCGAACGACGCGCTCGCCGCCTTCGCCGACGCGCTGTGCGCGATGGAAGACGTGAAGCCGATCGGGCTCGGTGCGCGCGACAGCCTGCGGCTCGAAGCGGGACTTCCCCTCTACGGCCACGACCTCAGCGAAGACACCGATCCGATCGAGGGCGACCTTGGTTTCGCGGTCGGCAAGCGCCGCCGCGAGGAAGCGAATTTTCCCGGCGCCGCGCGCATTCTCGGCCATCTTGCCGACGGTCCGCCGCGCAAGCGCGTCGGCCTGCTCGTCGATGGCAAGCTGCCGGTGCGTGAAGGCGCGAAGCTGTTCGACGGCAACACCGAAATCGGCGTCGTGACCTCGGGCGGCTTTGCCCCCAGCGTCGGCGCGCCGATCGCGATGGGCTATGTGCCGCGCGATCACGCGGCGCCCGGCACCGCGATCGCCGCCGAGGTCCGCGGCAAGCGCGTGCCGTGCACCGTCGCTGCCATGCCCTTCGTTCCCCATCATTATGTCCGCAAACAGGGAGGCTGACCGATGCCGCGTTATTATACCGAAGAGCATGAATGGGTCGATGTCGACGGCGACGTCGCGACGGTCGGCATCACCGACTTCGCGCAGAGCCAGCTCGGCGACATCGTGTTCGTCGAGGTTCCCGACACCGGCGCCGAACTCGCCGCGGGCGGCGACGCCGCGGTCGTCGAATCGGTCAAGGCCGCGAGCGACGTCTATGCGCCGGTCGACGGCGTGGTGACCGAGGGCAACGGCCAGCTCGAAGAGGACCCGGCGCTCGTCAACAGCGATCCTGAGGGCGAAGGCTGGTTCTTCCGCATGACGCTGAGCGACAAGAGCCAGCTCGACGGCCTGATGAATGCCGAAGCCTATAAGGCCTTCATCGCCGATCTTTGACCGCTTTCACCCCTCCCGCTTGCGGGAGGGGCCTTGGAGGCTTCGATGAGCGTTTCCGACGCCGCCCTCGCTGATTGCCGCCTGATGGTGGCGACGCCCATCTATGACGGGGCGCAGGGCAGCTATGTCCGCGCCGCGCTCGACCTGGCGCTGAAGGCGCAGGCGGCGGGCATTGCGGTGCGGTTCGAGTTCATCCTCTATCAGGCGTCGATCACCCGCGCGCGCGACCTGCTGTCGGCGATCTTCCGCGCCAGCGACTGCACCCATCTGCTGTTCGTTGACGCCGATATCGATTTCGCGGCCGACGATGTCTTTTCGATGCTGCGCGCGATGCGCGAGCAGGAGGACTGCGCGATCCTTGGCGCGGCTTGTCCGCGGCGGATGATCAACTGGTCCAATGTCGCGCGCGCGGTCGAGCGCGGGATGGCGACGGACGATCCCGGCGACCTCGCGCGCTTCGGCGGCGAGTTCGCGCTGCATTTCCTGCATCGGGACCAGCGTTTCGCGCTGACCGACCTCGTCGAACTGACGCGCGCCGGGACCGGGATGATGCTGATCCGCCGCGACGTGCTCGACGGGCTGGCCGCACGGCACCCCGAGCTTGCGTTCCGCACCGATCCCGGCGAGCGCGCCGCGCACGGCGTCGCGGACAGCGAGCAGAGCTTCTTCCTGCCGATGATCGACCCCGACAGCCGCGAATTGCTGTCCGACGATTATGCCTTTTGCCGCCGCGCGCGCGACGCGGGTTTCCGCATCTGGCTCGCGCCGTGGGTGCGCACGACGCACAGCGGCCCCGCGATCTTTCAGGGATCGCTTCCCGACCTCGCCCAGCTTTTTGCCGTCCATTCCGCTTCTTCCACGGAGTAGTTCATGCGTTATCTTCCCCTCACCAGCGACGACCGCGCGGCGATGCTCGCCGCCGTCGGCGCCGCGACGATCGACGATCTCTTCGTCGATGTGCCTGCCGAAGCGCGGCTCGACGGCACGATTGCCGGGCTTCCCGATCATGCCAGCGAGCTTGCGGTCGAGCGCCATATGGCGGCACTCGCGCGGCGGAACATGGCGGCGGGCGACGGGCCCTTCTTCCTCGGTGCGGGCGCCTATCGCCACCATGTCCCGGCGAGCGTCGACCATCTGATCCAGCGCGGCGAGTTCCTGACCGCCTACACCCCCTATCAGCCCGAAATCGCGCAGGGCACGCTGCAGATGTTGTTCGAGTTCCAGAGCCAGGTCGCGCGCCTGCTCGGCACCGACGTCGCCAATGCGTCGATGTACGACGGCTCGACCGCCTGCTGGGAAGCGATCGTCATGGCGCGGCGCGTCACGCGGCGCGGCAAGGCGCTGCTTTCGACGGGCCTCCACCCGCACTACCGCAGCGTTGCGCGCACGATGGCGAACTATACCGGCGACACGCTCGTCGACGGCGATCCGGCACTCGAAGCGGGCACCGACTGGGCTGCGCTCGCGGCGGCGGTCGACAAGGAGACGAGCTGCGTCGTCGTCCAATATCCCGACATCCTCGGCCGCATCGACGACATGGCCGCGCTGGCGAATGCCTGTCAGGCCGCGGGCGCGCTGCTGATCGCGGTGGTGACCGAACCCGTCGCGCTTGGTCTCATCAAGGCGCCGGGCGAGATGGGCGCCGACATCGTGGTGGGTGAGGGACAGTCGATCGGCGTCGGACTGCAATTCGGCGGTCCCTATCTGGGTCTGTTCGGCTGCAAGGCCAAATATGTCCGTCAGATGCCGGGTCGCCTCTGCGGCGAGACCGCCGACGCCAACGGCAAGCGCGGCTTCGTGCTGACGCTCTCGACCCGCGAGCAGCATATCCGGCGCGAGAAGGCGACGAGCAATATCTGCACCAATTCGGGGCTTTGCGCGCTGGCATTCAGCATCCACATGACCCTGCTGGGCGAAGCGGGGCTCCGCCAATTGGCGGGCATCAACCATGGCCGCGCCAAGGCGGCCGCCGCCGAACTTGCGAAGGTGCCGGGCGTGTCGCTGCTGAACGGCGGCTTCTTCAACGAATTCACGTTGGTCCTGCCCAAGGCGGCGCGGCCCGTCATCCATGAGCTGGCGGAGAAGGGCATTCTCGGCGGCGTCTCGCTCGGGCGCCTCTACCCGGACAATGACGCGCTCGCGAACGGGCTTGTCGTTGCGGTGACCGAGACCGTCACCGAAGAGGATATCGCCGCCTTTGCCGCGGCGCTGAAGGAGGCGCTGGCATGACCGCGCTCAACCGCGCCGGGTGGCGCCCCGAAATGAACGCCGGCGGCGTCGACGACACGACGACCTTCACCGGCAACCGCGCGCTGATGCTCGAGGAACCGCTGATCTTCGAGATCGGCGGCAGCGAGACGACCGGCGTCGATTTCGACGAGGCCGCGCCCGCCGCCGAGCTCGGCGCGCTCGCGCGCTCGGCGCCGATCGGCCTGCCGGGGCTCAGCGAGTCCGAAACGGTGCGCCACTATACGCGGCTGTCGCGGCAGAATTACGCGATCGACCTCGGCCTTTTCCCGCTCGGAAGCTGCACGATGAAGCACAACCCGCGCCTCAACGAAAAGGTCGCGCGGATGCCGGGCTTCGCCGACGTCCACCCGCTCCAGCCGCAGGAAACGGTGCAGGGCGCCTATGCGGTGATCCACGAGCTAGCCGAATGGCTGATCACGCTCACCGGGATGCACAGCGTTGCCATGTCGCCCAAGGCGGGCGCGCATGGCGAGCTTTGCGGCATCCTCTGCATCAAGGCGGCGCTCGAAGCGCGCGGCGAGGACCGCCGCGTTATCCTCGTCCCCGAAAGCGCGCATGGCACCAACCCCGCCACCGCCGCCTTCGCGGGCTTCAGCGTCGAAGATATTCCGGCGACCGGCGAAGGCCGCGTCGACCTCGCGGCGCTAAAAGCGCGGCTCGGCCCCGATGTTGCGGGGGTGATGATCACCAACCCCAACACCTGCGGCCTGTTCGAGCGCGAGATGAAGGCGATTTCGGACGCGGTCCACGCCGCGGGCGGCTATGTCTATTGCGACGGCGCCAATTTCAACGCGATCGTCGGGCGCGTCCGCCCCGGCGACCTGGGCGTCGATGCGATGCACATCAACCTGCACAAGACCTTCTCGACCCCGCACGGTGGCGGCGGGCCGGGCTCGGGGCCGGTGGTGCTGTCGGAGGCGCTCGCGCCCTTCGCACCGCTGCCTTTCGTCACCAGCGAAGACGGTCGCTTCCGCCTGATCGAGGAGGAAAATGCGGGCGAGGATCATCCGCAGACCTTTGGCCGCATGACCGCCTTTCATGGCCAGATGGGCATGTTCACCCGCGCGCTCGCCTATATCCTCAGCCACGGCGCCGACGGGCTCAAGCAGGTTGCCGAGGATGCCGTGCTCAACGCGAATTATGTGCTACGCAGCCTCGAGGATGTGCTCGACGCGCCGTTCGCGGCATCGGGTCCGTGCATGCACGAGGCGCTGTTCAGCGATCGCGGGCTGGCCGAAGGCTTCTCGACGCTCGACGTCGCCAAGGGGCTGATCGACGAAGGCTATCATCCGATGACGGTCTTCTTCCCGCTCGTCGTCCATGGCGCGATGCTGATCGAGCCGACCGAGACCGAGAGCAAAGCGGTGCTCGACCAGTTCATCGGCGCGCTGCGTAGCATCGCGCTGCGCGCGAAGAACGGCGACCCGGCGCTCAAATCGGCGCCGCATTTCGCCCCGCGCGCCCGGCTCGACGAAACGCTCGCGGCGCGGAAACCCGTGCTCGCGTGGAGCGAGCCCGAGGTGGCGCCGGGCACGCCGTCGCTGAGCGAGATCGGCGGCAGTTGACCCGCACCGACGACCGCGCGGCGAAGCGCCCCGGCGCCGGCTGCCTCGCCGGCGGGGCGTTGTTCGCGGTCGTCTTCGTCGCGATCTGGCTGGCCGCGATCACGCTCTACGGGCTGGTCGTCGAACAATGGGAGATGGTCCGCGTCCGCCGCGAGTTCAGCTATGACTGGGCCTTTCTCTATGCGCCGCTGATCGCGCTGGGGGTCGGGCTAACGGCGGCCTTCTTCGCGACGCGGCGACTGCCCGCGGCGCGGATGACGCTGCTGGTCCTAACGGCCGGCCTGATCGCGTTGTTCGGCGGCATCCTGCTCTTTGGGCTGGGTGGGTTGATCTGAGCGGGCAGAACGATCATCCCGGCTTTCGCCGGGATGACGAAAGGGGGTTTATATGAGCTGGAACAACCTCTTCCTCATCGCCAATTACTGGGCGATCGCCGGCTGGCTGCTGCTCGCCTTCGCGCCGCGCAGTCCGCGGACATTGTCCGCCATCCTCTATGCCGGCGTGTCGCTGCTCTGCCTGCTGTATATTGTTCTCATCGCCGGTTTTCTGACCGGGGGCATAGACCCCGGCGGGACTGGCGGCAGTTTCACCTCGCTCGCCGGGGTGATGAAGCTGTTCGCAGCACCGGGCGGAGCGACGCTCGGCTGGGTCCATTATCTCGCCTTCGACCTGTTCACCGGCCTGTGGGTCGCGCGCGACGCCGACAACAAGGGGTTCGGCCGCATCGTGCAACTGCCGTTCCTGTTTCTGACCCTGATGGCGGGGCCGGTCGGCCTGTTCCTCTGGCTGGTCGTCCGCGAACGCCGCGCGCGGGAACAGGCGCGCGCCGCATGACCCAGCCGTGGACGGCAGAGGACGGCGGCGCGGGAGCGAAGCGCCACGCCCCCGCGACGGTGCGCAACCGCGATGCGATCGCTGCCGTACTCGCCGACTGGCTGCCGCCCGCGGGCATGGTGCTGGAGGTCGCGAGCGGATCGGGCGAACATGCCGTCCATTTCGCCGCCGCCTTTCCCGGGCTCTTCTGGCAACCGAGCGATCCCGACCCCGCGGCGTTGACGTCGATCGCCGCATGGCGCGCCGAGGCGGGTCTTGCGAACATCGCGCCGCCGATCCTGCTCGACGCCGCTGCGCCCCTATGGCCGGTGGACACGGCCGACGCGCTGCTTTGCATCAACATGATCCACATTAGCCCATGGGCCGCGACGCTGGGGCTTTTCGCGGGGGCCGCCCGCATCTTGCCGCCCGGCGCGCCGCTGATCCTTTACGGTCCCTATCTCGAAAGCGAAGTGGCGACCGCGCCCTCGAACCTCGCCTTCGACCGCTCGCTGAAGGAACGCAATGCCGATTGGGGGCTGCGCGATCTGGACGCGGTCAAGGCGGCCGCCGCCGAGGCGGGTCTCGCCTTTGCCGAGCGCCGTGCGATGCCCGCGAACAATCTGATGCTGCTTTTTCATCGCCGCTGATTGCACCCTGTCACATCTACGCGCTTTTCCCCCGCCCGCCGAGCCGCTAGCCTTGCCATCGATTGCAAAAAGCAACGCGATTCGAGGAGAGAGAATCGATGGCCGCCGACCTTTCGGACCTGGTGACGTTCGACGAATTCATTACCCATTGGGCGGCCG
>Ga0182745_1005517_pt1 | contig 10321 bp, 9 predicted proteins | sample eDN3rd30CKraftBY_FD_128523 | JGI IMG/M metagenome (GOLD analysis project Ga0182745, IMG submission 128523) | Enriched backyard soil microbial communities from Emeryville, California, USA - eDNA 3rd pass 30_C Kraft BY (version 2) (version 2) | ecosystem: Environmental > Terrestrial > Soil >... | reverse complement strand
ATCAACTTGATTCGGACGGTGAGTTTCATGCATTCATTGTAGATGAATTCGCTCAAATGACAAGGCCATCACACATTCCTCCCACCCCTAAAGGGTGTGGGATTCCTGCTAGTTCCATTTGAACGGCCTCCGTTTCGGGAGAAATCGAAATGCGGGTTCATCGCCGCGAGATGCTCCGCTCTGGCGTTGCGACAGGACTGGGGCTCGTGTCTTCGGGTTGGTTCCGGGCATTCGCCGCCGACGCGGCCGCTCATCCCGAACGAGCGCGGTCTTGCATCATGCTCTGGCTTAACGGCGGACCGAGCACGATCGACCTGTGGGATCTTAAGCCAGGGCATGACAACGGCGGACCGTTCAAGGCCATCGAAACGGCCGTCCCTGGCTTACGTATCAGCGAGCATCTGCCCAAGGTGGCGCGACTGGCCGAAGATGTGGCGATCGTCCGCTCGATGTCCACCAAGGAAGGGGATCACACCCGAGCCAGCCACCTGGCGCGCACTGGGAACATACCGCAGGGGGCCATTCAGTTCCCCGGCCTGGGGGCCCTGGTCGCAAAGGAGCTAAGGAACGAGGAGTCGGACCTTCCTGGTTACGTGAGCATTGCCCCGCCCGGCGGGCAGGCCGAGGCTTTGGGGTATTCTTCCGGATTCCTTGGCCCCCGTTTTACCCCGTTGATGGTGGGCTCCGACAATGGACCCATCGAAGACCTGGCCGTGCCCGACCTGACGCGCCCCTTGGACATCAGCGAGCGAGCCTTCGCCGAACGGTTGAGGCTGATCGACCTGGTGGATCGCGATTTCCGAGGGAGCCACCAGGGCGCGGTCCTCGCGGCCCAGCGCGAGGCCGCCGCTCAGGCCTTGCGCGTGATGCGGCCCGAGTCGGCTCGAGCCTTCCAATTGGAGGAAGAGTCGTCCCGGCTTCGTGGCGCCTATGGAAAATCCGCCTTCGGCCAGGGATGCCTGATGGCCCGGCGGCTCGTTGAGCGAGGGGTTCCGTTCGTCGAGGTCACGCTCGGCGGGTGGGATACGCATAACGATAATTTCGCGGCGGTCGCAACGCTCAGTCGGACGCTGGACGCCGGGCTCGGCACCTTGTTGAGCGACCTGAAGCAACGCGGCTTGCTCGAAACGACCCTGGTCGTGTGCATGGGGGAGTTCGGTCGCACCCCCAGAATCAATGGCCGCAACGGGCGCGATCACTGGCCCGGAGCCTGGTCGTTGCTGGTCGCCGGGGGTGGGCTCAAGACAGGCCGGGCGATCGGGCATACGAGTGCCGATGGGTCGTCGGTGGAAAGCCAGCCCGCCAATATCCCCGACGTGCTGGCCACGCTTTGCCAGGCGCTCGGTATCGATCATCTGAAGCAGAATGATTCCAACGTCGGCCGGCCCATCCGTATCGTGGATCGTTCGGCCAGGGTCATCAAGGAGCTCCTGTCATGAGACGGACGCGCCTTCGCGGCTTTACGCGAATCGACCTGGGCATGGCGGTCGTCCTCCTGAGCATCCTGTTCGGGCTCGCACTCCCCGCGCTCCAGCAAGGGCGCGCGGCCTCGACACGGCAGGAGTGCGCGGACAACCTGAGACGGATCGCCCGAGCGTTGCACGGCTTTGAAACCACCAATCAGGGCGAACTGATTCGTAACCTCTATGGCCCCCAACTGGCGGGGCCAGGCGACCAGGCCGCGCACGGCGGATTGACACTCCTTTTGCCCTACCTCGAGCAGGAGGAACTCTTCCATCAGTATAACTTCCGGGTGCATTTAACCGACCCCGCGAATGCGAAGGTGACGCGTACGTCCATTCCGACGTTCGAATGCCCTTCCGCCCCGGCCGGCCGCTTAACCTTGCCCGGAAACGCCCTAGGAAATCCCGCCTGGCAAGGGGCGATTAGCGACTACGCTTCGATCCGTAATTTTCAATATCCTCTTGGTCCCGCCCATGACCCCACCGGCTTGGGAGCCTTCGAGCAACGGCTCACCTTCCCCGAGGTCGCCCAGGTCCGCGTCTATCGTTCCATGATCACCGACGGCGCTTCCACCACCATCGCCCATGTGGAACGCACGGGCATTCCCGCCGTCTGGGTGAAGGGCAAACAGCTCGACGATGGGTCAAGCGTCAACACGCCGGTCTGCAACGAGCCGCGAGGCCCTTGGTCGGGCTATTCGTGCATCATCGTCAATACCTACAGCGAAGACGGGATGAAGTCGGTCCCCGCGGGTCGTTGCACGATCAACTGCCGCAACGTGATCGGTCAATACAACCATGGAGGACTCTATAGCTTTCACCCAGGGGGAGCCTACGCCTCGTTCATGGACGGCTCGGTTCGGTTTCTCCGGGAAGGGATGAGCCCTTACGTCCTGTTCGCGCTGGGCTCTCGAGCGGGTGGAGAGATTGTGTCACCTGAAGACCTTTGAAAAGCTAAGATCATTCGATCGATCACCTCGGACTCGAGTTCTCTAACGTTACGGAGCACGATGCGCGTTGTCTTGCCCTATCGACCTGGTCGGAACAGTCTCCGCGGAAACGTTGCGATGCGACGTTGGCTACAGCTCAAGATTCCCGTTCTCCTGCTCCTGAGCGTGTTGGGCGCTCCCAGGCCTGGGATGCCCGCGACGGGCGCTGGGGACGGAACGGAAGCTCGAGACGTGGTCGAGATGGCATTGCTCGTCGAGCCGGAACCGAAGCGGTTGAGCATCGACGTGGAGGTCGACGGCCGATCGGTGTTCGACGCGTGGGAAGAGGCGATGACCATCCTGCTCCGCCACTCTGACGGGGATGGCGACGGGACGCTCGACGCTCGGGAAGCCGAGCGGCTCCCTTCTCCCCCTGGAATTCGTCAGTTATTTTGGGGTGTCTATCTCATGGATGGACCGGCTCCGAAGTGGTCGAGCTTGTATCGGAATCAGGACGGGCGGGTTGGGTCGGCTGAACTCTCCGCGTTCTACCGAAGTGAAGGGAGTGGCCCCGTGCTGGTTGGAGTTGGCCACCCGCCGCACACCTCGCGGCTCAATGAGGTTCTCATCCAGCGCCTCGACACGGATCAGGACGGTCGATTGAGCAGGGGCGAGCTCCAGGCAGCCGAAGACATGCTGGGTCAGCTCGATCGAAACGGTGATGAGCGCCTTGCCGCCGCTGAACTGGTCACGGGGATTCGCTATCCGGGAACCCGCGCGACTCTGGGGCTGTCGTTGCCACAGCCGGGAGATCACACCACCAAGGCCTTGCCGGTTCCCATCGCCCTTATCCCTCCCCGTGACGAAGCGGATCGATGGGTTCAGGCCCTGGCACGGAGCCCTGGTTTTCCCGATCGTCCTGAAGCGGTACGGAAGTGGCGGGACACAGACCCGGACCACGCCTGGACGGTTCAACTCGGCCAGAGCCCCGTCGAGAAGCAAGTCTCAAAGAGCTCAACCGATCACTGCTCGATACTCGCGGTTGGCGAATGGCGATCCGTCGCGGAGAAGGAACTCGAATTCCACTTTCGGGCCGATGAGGGGACGGTTGAGGAGGACTTGATCGCAAACCGGAAATCGCTTCTCGCGCTATTCGACTCAACCGACCAGGACGCCAGCGGGACTCTGGATCCTCGGGAGTTGGACGACCCCGCGCGGGCACGCCTGAAGCTCGTCCTCCCTTGGGCCGACCGGGACCGCGATGGGGCCCTCTCGAAAGGGGAGCTGAACTCCTGGCAGGCCTTGATCGAGACGCTGGCTCGCGCCAACGTGCTGATCAGCATTCTGGATCATGGGCAGGGGCTGTTCGAGATCATCGACACGGATCATGACGGAGCCCTCTCAATTCGTGAGCTCCGCGGGACGGCCAATCGAGTGGAGCAGACGGGCTGCCTGGTCGAGGGCGAGTTGAACTTACGCAAATTGCCTCGGACGCTGGTCGGCTGCTTGAGCCGAGGACATCCCCAACATCCACTCGCGAGCCATCCGAAGGCGGGACCGGAATGGTTTCAGGGGATGGATCGCAACCGTGACGGCGATGTTTCCTTACGCGAATGGGTTGGTGACCAGAGCCTTTTTCAGAAGCTCGACGCGGACCGCGACGGACTTCTCAGTGTCAAGGAAGCAACCCAAGGTATCACTGAGCATCCGCGAGATTCAAATCCAAAATGAAGCGAAGGAACAAATTTAAGTTCTTAGGTCTTCCATAAATAAAGTGGATCGGAAATGATTTTGAGAGACACCATGTCACGACCACGACGCGAGGTCCCGCGTCGTCCAGCTTCACCTCTTGGTTTGGACATCTAACGATGCGTCGCTCAGCATTTACCTTGATCGAGCTCCTGGTGGTGATTGCGATCATCGCCGTTTTAATTGGGCTGCTGTTGCCCGCGGTCCAGGCGGCGCGCGAGGCGGCCCGCCGGATGCAGTGTACGAACAACCTCAAGCAGATTGGTCTCGCGGTTCAGAACTACGAGGGAACGCACAGCGTGCTCCCCTCGGCGCGGACCGGGTCACCCCACCTTTGGTCGGCGCTCGCCCAGATCTTGCCAAACATCGAGGGGGGCGCTGTCTTCAACGCGATCAATTTCAACTTCACCTCGCTCCCCTCCGCGGCGGAACCCTTGGGAATCGTCAATACGACCGCCACGCGCATGATCGTTTCCACGTTTCTTTGTCCGAGCGATGGACGTCAGGATCGGCTTGATCCGAACTTCGGGCCAAACAACTATGTCGCCAACGCGGGGACCGGACTTCAGAACGGTGGCAGCTTTCGGCCGGAGGACGGCACTCAGCGGATCGATGGTGTCTTCTTCGAGCGTTCGGCGGTCCGCTTCCCCGAGATCACCGATGGGCTCAGCAACACCGCCGCGTTTAGCGAAACGATCAAAGGGACAGGAACCGACAACACAGGTTCGGCTCCTCAGAACCAACTTCTCCAGTACGGGCAGGGGCCGTCGCTCACGCCCGTGACCGATGCGTTCTGCTCGGGATCAATCAGTCTCTGGAGTGGACAGCGTGGTCGCGAGTGGGTCCGTGGTAGTTTTATTTACGCCACGTTTAATCATTACATGACGCCTAATAACAAGGCGTACGATTGTTTGTCAGGAAATGTGATCGGGCGGATGGCCGCGCGGAGCTTCCATTCGGGCGGAGTGAATACCTTGTTTCTGGATGGCCACGTACAATTTGCCAAGGACTCGATCAACGTCTCCACCTGGCGAGCCATCGCTTCGAGGAACGGCGGCGAGTTGATCTCTTCCGACCAGCTTTGAGGATTGACCCAATGAGACGATGGTGGATCGCCCTAATCGCCTTGCTCGTCGGAACCCTTTTCTTCTCGTCCGCTCGAGCCGAGGATGAGCCAACTCCAAGCCCAACCCCCACGCGCGAGTTCGCGATCAAGGATGGCCAGCCCCTGCTAGGCGGAGAACCCGTGAAGCTCTGGGGGCTCCGCTGTAACAATGCCCTGATGAGTCCGGCCGTGACCGAGCGGCTGATTAATAACCTCGATCATATGGCCGACCACGGGATCAACCTGATCAGCGTTTGCCTTCAGGGGACTAACGGCGGTTTTCCCAACGTGGACGCTGGTCCTAATGCTTATGCCTTCAATGGTCGGATTCTCCCCGCGTTCGGTCGGCGCCTCGAGCTATTGATCCGCGAGGCTGACAAACGAGGCATGGTCGTCTGCCTCGGACTCTTCATGCCGCGCAAGGATGAATTGCTCCGTGACGAAGCCGCCGTCAAGCGAGGCATTGAGGAAGCCGCGAAGGTTCTCGCCGACAACAATCTGCGCAACGTGTTCGTCAACCTGTACCAGGAGTTTAGCCACCCGTTCCGTTCGGATCATGAGATCTTTCAGGAGCCCGACGGCGCGGCGAAGAAGGCCAAACTGACCGGCTGGTTCAAGGCGGTTGCCCCGGAGGTTGAGGTTGGGATCTGTCCCAATCACGAGTCGGGCTCAACCGTGGATTATCCGGGCTGTGAGGTCATGTTTTTCCAGGAAGGGATGCCGATTCCCGAGTCGGGATTCGCCGTGAATGTCGAGACCGCCGATCGTGACGCATCGGGCCATGAAGGGGTCTTCAACAAGTACCACATTGCCTCGCTGAAGAAGGAGTGGGAGAGTTACCAAGGCTCGGCGCGTCTGGCCCTGCTGTTTCGCAGCCCCTACGTCGAGGACGTGACCGGCGTGCAAGGGACCGGGCCTAATTTCGAGGCGGGGGGAGGCGGAACGGGCGAAAACGACCGTGGGATCCGCCCCTATTACGACTGGCTCAAAACCAACGTGGGCCGCTGGCAATATCCCAAGCATGTCAAAAGGGATTAAGGCGAGTTAACTAAATGTGAGAAAGTCACAATGTGATTTGGCTAGAGATCCCAGACCTTGGCCCCGTTCAGGAAGCATGAGATCAGACCATCTTCGCTGATCTTGAGAACGGGGCCGAACCGGCTGGCGACGAGCGCGGCCGTGGTCCTTGCCCCTTCGACGGCAACCTGAGTGGGTTGGCTCAAGGTGTCGTGGCGCAAGATCGCGCCGAAGGCGATCAGCCGGCCGGAGCGATCGGTGACCACGGCCCCGTCCAGACCCGAGAGGGCCTCGAGCAGCGTGGGAGACAGTTCCGTCACGTCGCGGCTCCGGGCCAGGTAGTGCAAGGCACGCTTGGCCAGGGGGTCGCCGGGAGCCAACTCGGTGGGGGGAGCGTCGGTCGGGCTCGGTTCCTGGTCCAGGTAATCTTGCGGAGCGATGAGCCGGCCGAGCGCGGAGGCCGGGTCGTTGACCACAACGAACAACCCCCCCTGCCGGGCTTCCGCCATGTCGAGCGCGGTCTGAAAGATCGTACGGGCGAGTTTGGGGTGGGCGATCGCCGCTTGCCAGACGGCGAACTTACCGGCCGGGTCGAGAATGCGCCAGCGGCCATGCGCGAAGGCGAAGACCTGAATCCCGCCGGCAAACAGCTTGATCTCCTGATTGGGGCTGAGCACCACGCAGACGTGGCCGTGAGACCGGGTCGCCTGGGCATGCGCGGTGTAAGCTCGTGCGCAAGGAGTGTCAAGCTCCAGTAGCTTGGGGATCGAAGAGACCCAATGCTTGACATCAATGATGTCGGCCAGCTTCCCCTCCCGATCGACCAGGAACAACGTGCGCTTGCCGTCGCAAAGCCGGTGCAGGCTTTTGAGGCTGGTAAGCTCCACGCCGTAAGTTAGGGCGTCCGGAGATGTTGGGGGAAGTAGATGGTCTGGATCGTCGTTGGGACCGAGCAGGAGCGCGCCGGTTGAGACGCGACGGTTTTCATACGTTGAGAGGGAAGCGGTCCGTAACGTCTGGATCGCGAAAGCGATGCGGCTAGGGCTCGCGGTATGAATGGCGTACGCGGCAGGATCGATAAAGGCGGCGATGTAATGGTCTTCCGAGCCGCCTCGGAACAACTCCAGGCGCGAGGTGCGTGTGAAGTGGAACAGGTGGTGGAACCGCAGGCTCAGCACGGCCCCCAGCGCTCGTACCATCTGCTGGTCGTGCAACGTGAACCGGGCCCCAGGTCGGGGAGTGAGAACGTGGCGAATGCCAAAGATCACGACTTCGAGCGATTCCCCCCCATTTTCCGGGTCATCCAGCAAATGGAAGTCGGGAGTGGGGCGGACAGGGAACTCCTCCAACGCAAGCTCGCTGGAAATACGCTCGAACTGGCTCAAAGGGAAGAAGCTCAGCAGGTCACGCTGGAAGACGTCGAGGAAGAGCTCCACGACGGCGAGCGCATCGCGCGATCGCGAGAGATGTTGAGGATGCGTAGTGAGAGTCATGGCTCCTCCTTGAGCGTGACACATCCCATCCTTGGGCCTGGGATCATACCGTCACCCGCGAAATCGGAAAAGGGAAGTTCAACGCCCTGCACTCATCCACCGCTAGATGAGTTCCCCCTTCTCTACGAGCCCGAAGCGCGAATGAGGGAATTGCTTCGATTTTTCTACGGCCGGTCCGAATCACCAGTGGGTGATTATTCTTAGAAACACGAAATCATTCACTCGCTGGCGCTTCGGGCTTGTAGCGAATCAACGCGGTTCCGTCGCTCTTCTTTACAAGCCCGAAGCGCAAGCGAGTGAATCTCTTTGTTCCATCTTTCGATTCGACTCATACGGTTCATTTGTCAATTAATGAGAATTAAATGATTGCGTATATTGATAATATGTGTGTCGTGCTGTTTCGGCAGGTTTCTAGTCCGATCGAGTGTCCTCGGGACCCTTGCCGCGAGAGGTCAGGCGTCACAAGACTCAGCGAGGCGTTCCTCGAAGATCCGCTGATAACCGGCCAGATCTATGCTGGGATAGTGTGCTTCCAAGGACCGTCCGTCCCGCCAGAACCAGTCCTCGTCGAAGTGCATGAAATCCCGCGAGGAGAAGAACGCCAGGTTATGCAGCCAGTCGGCGAGGGCCCCGGCGCGGCGGATGCGGCGAATTTCGCCGGGCCATCGGAAGGGGTTGCGCAACCGTAGCCAGGCGATGGCTCGGATGTCGAGCATGGCCCAGTAGAGAAGATAACGGTATGCGTTCTTCCGTTGCTCGTCCATCGAGTCCGCCTTCATCGTTTGGCACCCCAAAGTGACACACCTGGATTGAGTCGCGGCCTCGGAGGCTGCGATTCAATCCACGCGGCCCACTAACCAGAAGAGGTCAGGGAGAAGGAGCGTCGCTCACGTTTCCGCATCTGAAAAACCGGGAAGTTGCTTTACAGAGCCGGAAGCGTGAGCGACGGATGATCGCCAAAACCGGCCGGGAACTCTTGTCTTGTCTGCGCTCGAGGACTCTCACAAAATCCAAGACTTTCGCCGATTCTGTTCAGGGTTCTAATAGGACAGAAACAAGAGCAAAACTAATGAATTAGTGGATTTAAGATATGATGATCTTATGTGGACGATGATATATAAAACAAAATTGCTTTGCAAGACGGATCAAGATTGGAGGCGGGGTTGAGCCATGATCATGAAATCGGTGATCCTCGGTGAGAGTGTTCAACGGGACCTTCAGTGACTCATAGCCATCGGCTTCAACGTTTAGTTCCCATATTCCGTAGTGAACGCCACGGGTCTCTCTGAAGAGAGATGAGCGGCCAGCGACCTGGAATCTTTGGGTGAACCTGATGGTTCCGTTCTGGTCGGTGACATACGTACGTTCTGGAGGAGTTTCGTACTTATTGAGTTGAACCCGAGCTCCGGCAATGGGATTGTGTGTTGTTCCGTCGATCACCACGAACACCAATGGAAGGGTCTCACTGCCGCTCCAGACCATTTCCGCACAACAAACAGGGAAAAGGGTAATTCCTACAAGGAGAATCAGCAGAGCCCAAGCTGGCGGACTCCGCAATAATCCTTGCGTTATAGAAAGCCGCTGATCCATGGATGTAGCCTTCCCCTCGACGGCGAGCCCTGGTCGGATCCCCAAGCTTTTCGTTTATCTCTTCTGCCGCACATCCCTCATTGCCCGAAGCGATATCCCTCCTTGCGTGGTCCGAATGTAATTCTGCATTGCTTGAATCTTATGTTCTTTTAAAGGTGAATGTCTCTTTCAAATAATTTTATCATTTCCGAATCGTTTTTCTTTTTTGCAATATCGATGGGGGAGAGATTAACGTTGTTGAGATGCTTGGGATCGGCTCCGCACTGGAGTAGCATCGAAACCATCTCGTAATTTCCTCGCGCGTTGAATGCCGCTGTCCACAATGGCTGATTTCCATGGCGGTTGCTGATTGATACGGCCGTGGGGCACCTCTTCAGCAATGATTCGACCACGGATGGCATATTGTACTCGATAGCATAGTGCAGAGCACTGTACCCATCGGCATCCTGGATCGCGACATCGGCCCCGAGTTTTAGCAATAAATCAATTGAATGTGCCTGCTTCTCAGCGATTGCGTAATGGAGCGCGGTTGCTCCAAATGAGTCTTTCGAATTCACGTCGATTCCCGACTCGACTGCGTTCCGAAGTGCAGCGAGCTCCCCGAGTCGTGCAAGCCTATGAAGGTTGGTCGTTTCCATATTCCAATAAATCGAGGTTCGCGTAAATGAAATGGGATTAAATTTTGGTTATTTGGATATTAAAAATAGAAAAGCATCTAGGTGAGCCAACTCTGACTTCGATTTGTTCGAAGCCAGAGCGGATGGCGGAGCAAACCACGCCATAATCTGGATTCATTTGCGATCCACCTGGATATGTGGAAAACCGATTCACTCGCTGGCGCTTCGGGCTTGTGAAAGTCCGAAGAGATTCACTCGCTGGCGCTTCGGGCTTGTGAAAGTCCGAAGAGATTCACTCGCTGGCGCTTCGGGCTTGTGAAAGTCCGAAGAGATTCACTCGCTGGCGCTTCGGGCTTGT
>Ga0182745_1005514_pt1 | contig 10322 bp, 8 predicted proteins | sample eDN3rd30CKraftBY_FD_128523 | JGI IMG/M metagenome (GOLD analysis project Ga0182745, IMG submission 128523) | Enriched backyard soil microbial communities from Emeryville, California, USA - eDNA 3rd pass 30_C Kraft BY (version 2) (version 2) | ecosystem: Environmental > Terrestrial > Soil >... | reverse complement strand
GATCGACGGCGATCCGTTGCCGATACGCCTGCGCAACAGCGCGGCCCGGCTGCTGCAGCCCTATCTGTAGAAGCGCTTCAGCCGGTCCTTGCGCACCCGCAACGGCTCCTCCGCGGCCTGGCCACTTTCGGCAAGGCGCAGTTCGAGGCGGATCGGCCGATGGTCGGAAGGACCGAAATCCAGCGCGTCGGCGGTGGTGCATACAAGCCGATGGGCGAGGCAGCGATCAAGGCGCACTGGCATGACGTTGCCCGAAAGATGCGTGGGCTCGCGTGGGCCGACGTCGGCGAAACCGGGGATCATTACCGGACCGACGGCATTATAGTCGCCGATGATGGCCGAAGGCTTGCCCTGCAGCGCAGCGGCGATGCGGGCGAGCTGGCGGCGATTGAGCAGCTGGCCGTGCGAGAGGTGAACATTGGCGAAGGTGATCTCTCCCATCTGGATGATCTGGGCGCGTCGCCGCGGCAGCCTTCCAGGGAGTCGCGAGGCCGGCAGTGAAAGGGCCACGGGGCGGGGAAAGTGGGTCGGGCTCCAGACGGCGAGCCCATGGATGCGCCCCAGCCAGGACAGCCGGTAGAAATGGCCGCCGACCAGGCTCGGCAGTGCCTCGATCTGCTGCGTCGCTTCCTGCATGAGCAGTATGTCGGGCTTCTGGACGCTGATCAGGGTCGCCACGTCTTCGACGGCCGCGCCGATGAGGCGCAGCAGGTTCCAGCTCACGACTTTCATGCCTTGCCCACCTTGTCGCGACGGGCACGCCGGATCTGTTCGGTCATCGACGCCGTCCCACCGGCGGCGGCCTGGAGTTCATTTCGAACCTGCTCTCGTCTTTCGTGGATCGAGGCCATGACGAGACCCATCGGTACACCGAGGCCCACCAGCGCCGATTCGGCCAGCTGGAGACTCGCCTCGATCGTCTCGGGCACGGCATCGGTGACGGCCAGGGTGTAGAGATGGCGGGCATGCTCGGCATCGTGGGCACGGGCGACGATCATCACGTCCGGCCGCCGGGCCCGCACGGCGCGAACCACATCGTCGACCGCCGCCGTGTCCAGGGTGACGATCACCCCCGTCGCCTCGTCGATGCCGCAGCGCTGCAGGAACAGCGCGTTGGAGGCGTCGCCGAAATAGACCGGCCGGCCGAGTTTCCGCCAACGCTCGACGCGGCCCGCGTCGCGGTCGGCCGCGATGTACGAAATCCCGTGTTTCTCGAGCTGGTCGCAGACGAGCTGACCCACCCGTCCGTGGCCGACGACGATGACTCGCCGGGCATGGTCCGAAGGGGGGAGTTGCGTCGCGGGAGCATCTCCCGTCACCTGCTCGGCCACCCGCTGGGCCGCGCGGCGCGCGAGTAGGGACACGAACGGCAGACTGCCCATGGTCAGCGACACGACCGCCAGGACGCCGGCTGCGACGCCGGGGTCGACCAGGCCCAGCTGCGCGGCGAGGCCGATGCCGATGAAGGCAAATTCGCCGCCCGGGGCCAGCAGCAGGCCGGTTTCGACACTCGCGGCCCACGATATGCCGAACAGGCGGCACAGAGGGACGAGCAACGTCGTCTTGAGAATCATCATCGCCGCGAACCCGCCGAGCACGAGGATGGGTTCGCGCCAGATGAAGCTCAGGTCGATGTGCATGCCGACCGAAAAGAAGAAGACGCCGAGCAGAAGCCCGCGGAAGGGATCGATCATCGCCTCGACGGCGCGCCGGTATTCCGTTTCGGCAAGAAGCAGCCCGGCGATGAAGGCGCCGAGCGCCATGGACAGGCCTGCAAAGGCCGCGATCACGCCCGATCCGACGGCGATCAGCAGGGTTGCCGCCATGAAGAATTCGGGATTGTCGGTGCTGGCGGCCAGCCGGAACAGGGGCTTAAGGATCACCCTGCCGACCAGAGCGATCACGGCGATGGCCAGCAGCGCCTCGACGACCGCGACGATGACGCCCTGGACGACAGAGCCCTCGGAATGGCCTCCCAGAGCGCTGATCAGGAACAGGAGCGGCACGACGGCCAGGTCCTGAGCGAGCAGGATGGCGAAGCTGGTGCGGCCGGTGGTCGACATCATGCGGCGCTGGCCGGACAGCAGCTCCATGACGATGGCGGTCGAGGACAAGGCCAGGCAGGTACCGATGATGAGCGCGGCGGCGGCCGGCTGGCCGAGCCAGAACGCCGCGAGGCTGATCGCCAGCGCCGACAGGACCACCTGCAGGCCTCCCAGTCCGAAGACCAGGCGGCGCATGGTGATCATGCGCCGCATCGAGAGTTCGAGCCCGATGAAGAACAGCAGGAAGACGATGCCGAGATCGGCGATGAAGGCGATCTGTCTTTCACCTGTGACGGTGAGCCAGTCGATTGCGCGGGAATAATCGGCGAGACGGCCGAGCCCGTGAGGCCCCAGCGCAGCGCCCACGACCAGGAAACCCAGCACGGGGCTGATCTTGAGGCGATTCACGACGGGAGCCACGACGGCCGCCGTTCCCAGAACGATGAGAGCGTCCTTGAACGCGTAAATGTCGGCGGATCCGGCCATGCCGCGCAAACATAGACTGCAGGCGGCGATCTGTGCACACTTTCGTCCGCATACAACGGAATCGGGCGGAAACGACATGAAGGTGGTCATCACCGGCGGGGCGGGCTTTCTGGGCAAGAAACTCGCACGGCGGATACTGCAGCAGGGCGAGATCGCGGCGGCCTCCGGCCAGCCTCAGAAAGTGAACGAGCTGCTGCTATTCGATGTCGGCAAGGCCGAGGGGCCGGGCCTGGACGATCCGCGGGTCAAGACGATCGCGGGCGACATCTCGAATTTTGCGACCGTGCAGTCGATCGTGCAGGGCGCGTCGACCGTGTTCCATTTCGCCGCAGTCGTCAGCGCCGGCGCGGAGGCCGATTTCGACCTGGGATATCGGGTCAATCTCGACGGCACGCGCAATGTCCTGGAAGCCTGCCGGGCCCTTGGCACCAATCCGCGCGTGGTGTTCACCAGTTCGCTGGCGGCGTTCGGTGGCGACCTTCCCCCGGCCGTCACCGACGACACACCGCTGACGCCGCAGACTTCCTATGGTGCGCAGAAGTCGATCGGCGAATTCCTGGTGCGCGACTACACGCGCAAGGGCTTTCTGCGCGGCACCTCGGTGAGATTGCCGACGATCTGCGTGCGCACGGGCCTGCCCAACAAGGCGGCCTCGACATGGGCCAGTTCGGTGCTGCGTGAACCGCTGACGGGGGTCGACGTCGTGTGTCCCGTCACGCCCGAGACGGTCATGGTGGTCCTCAGCCCGCGCAAGACAGTCGACGCCTTCATGCGCCTGCACGATCTGCCGCCGGATGCCTTCGGTCCGGGACGCACGCTGCTGCTGAACGGCATCAACGTGACCGCCAAGGAACTGGAGCAGGCGGTCGACCGCCATGCCGGCAACCGCAAGGTCGGCAAGGTCGTGTGGCAGCACGATCCGGCGGTCCAGAAAATCTGCGACGGCTGGCCCCAGGGCATCGACTCGGCGCGCGCCCGGCGTCTGGGTTTCGAGACAGACAAGGACCTCGACGAGGTCGTGCGCCACTTCATCGCCGACGATCTCGACGATCAGATGAAGATCGCAAAACCTGCGGCCTGAGAGGGCTGCAGGAAATCCGCAGAGCCCTTATCGGCCGCGCAGCATCCGCCAGCCGTTCTGGAGATGGCGCATCGGCCCCCAGACATGGCGGGTGCGCATCATGTGCCAGCGCTGCGGCTCGTTGTCGGGGCCTGCGATGGCGCCGGCATCCTCGACATAGTCGGTGATGCCGACGGCGTCGGTGTCCCAAGGGCCGGTCGTCTTGAAGATCGTCGTCTTGGCGCCATAGCCTTGCAGCGCCCGCGACATGCCGGAGGCCATGAAGTCCATGTAGCGCGGCAGGCTCTCGGGGCGGCAGAGGTAGCCCTTGTTGAATCCGACGGCCAGGAGCCTGAAGTGGAAAGGGTTCTTTTCGAGGTAGCGGATGACCTCGGTCGTATTGGCCGGGTATCGCGGCGAGAAGAAATCGTCGATCACGACGATGCCGTCGGTGTTGACGATCCGGTTGGCGAACTCCAGCTCGCGATAGACGGCCGTCCCGGTATGTTCCCCATCGATGTGGAACCACCGCACCGACTGGTGCATCGCCTGCAGGTCGAGCTTGGCCGGCAGGTCGGCGGACGGGCCGGACAGGGGCACGAGGTTCGTGGCCTTCGCGCCGACCGATTCGATCGAGCGCTGGACCGCAGCCTCATCGAGGCGGAGATCGCACAGGTAGAGCTTCTCGTTGCCCTTCCGGTAGGAGGCGAGGACGGAGGCCGACCGGCCCCGCCAGACGCCGATCTCGAACAGGTCGCCGGAAATCCCGGCCTGCTGGTCGAGCAGGGCGCGCCAGACGCAATAGGACTGGAACATGAACCAGCCCGGAATCGCGTCGATTTTCTCCCAACTGAGCATCCACCATCCCCGTTTGCCGCGCCTTGCTAACAGCGCCCCTTCGACGCTGCAAGCCGTCACCGCTTGCACCTGGGGCACGGGTCCTGTAGGCCCCCTCGCGGAGAAATGCCAACAACTACAGTCGCCTACAGGGCCACGGTCGGCCTGCTCTGGACCCTGGTGCTTTGGCACAGCTGGGAGTGCCGGGGGCTTTTCGTCGACGGATCGGCCTTTCTTGTGCAGATCGCCCGGCGCGAATGGTTCTTCGACTTCTACAATCCGCGGCTCTACGCGATGATCGTGGGGCAGGTCCCGATCATCACCGCGGTCTTCCTCGGGGTCACCGACCTCCATCTCCTGGCGCAGCTATTGTCGCTGGGGCTCTTCGCGGTCCCGACGGCGCTGTACCATCTGGCCCTCCTGAGGGTTAAGGACGATCCCGTGCTGCTGGCCGCGCTGCTCGCGGTCATCGGGGTCGTCTTCATGACGACCTCGTTCTTCATCGTCGGCGAATACAATACCGCCTACGCCATAGGCATCGCCGTGGCCGTCCGACTGGTGACGGCGCGGGAACTGACGGTGGCCGACGGGGCCTTCCTGGTCGCGGTCGGGTTGCTCGGCATCCGAGCCTACGAGGTGATGCTCTATCTCGGTCCCTTGCTGGCCGCGATGATTCTCTGGACGGTCTACCGGATTCCCGCCCGGCCCATCGTCGCCACGATCCTCTATCTGATCGCGAGCCTGGCCTTTCTGGGCGGCCTGTGGGTGGCTGCCGATTCGCTGATCCATCCCTTCTCGCAGGATCACCTCAGCCGGACTGCGGCGACGGCCCTCGACGCATGGCAGAACGTCCAGTTCGACCTCGCGATGGGCGCCGCCCTAGTCATCTTCGGCTGGGCGGCGCTGCGACCGCAGGATCTCTCCGGCCGCAGGCCCTACGTCTTTGCCGGTATCTTCCTCCTGCTGCTCGCTTTGTCGCCGTTGCTCGTGCTGACGGACTCGCTGGTTCGCCCGCACGCCAAGTCGCAGTACACGGCGCGCAGCATCGCCGGTCTCGTGATCGCCGCCGTCATCATCCTGATGTGGCTCTACACCTCGTCCTTCGGCACCCGGTTCGCCGCGCTGGCGGCCTTGCGGCGTCCCGAGGTCTCGCGCCGGATGCTCGCCTTCGGCTGTCTGATGGTGATCGCGGTGATGCCCTCCAACATCTACCTGACGCTCGAGTGGCGTAGCTATCTCGAGACCGTGCGGTCGATCGTGCGCAACAACACCGGCGTGATTCCCTTCGAATCCACCCCGCTCGCCCGGCGCCCCCTCGAGACGCTGGTCGAGTCGTGGATTTTGCCCAGCCAGAGCCTGGCGCTGCGGTCGAAGCGGACCGACGGCATCATCGCGCCGCCGCGAGGCTTCAACTCCTGGCAGCCGTTCCCGCCGGCCGAACCCTATCCACTCGGCCACTACATGTGGCGCGACTGACGGTGCCGGGCATGTCACCGGTTGCCGTCGCCCGGGGCGTCGCCGTCATCCTCTGGGCGCTGGCTCTACACAATACGCTGGCCTGCCGCGGGCTATTCTGGGACGGATCCTCGTTTCTGGTGAACCTGCTCGACCACGGACATTTCCACGATTTCTACGCGGCCCGGGCCCATGTCGACTGGGTGACGCAGGCGCCCCTTCTCCTGCTGGCCCGGTTGGGCGTCCGCGATACGGAGTTGCTGGCGATGGCGCAATCGGCCGCTCTCTTTGCGTTGCCGACGGCGTTCTATCACCTCGCCCTCGACCGCGTGCGCCGCGATCCGGTGCTGCTGGCGGCGGTGCTCGCCATCATCGCCGCCGTCTTCCTTCCGACCTCGTTCTTCATCATCGGCGAATACAACGTCGCCTTCGCCTGCATCACGGCAGCCATGGCGGTCGCACTTACGACCGACGAGAGCCGTCGGCGCGATGGGGTCCTGCTGCTGGCCTTCGGCCTGCTGTGCCTCAGGTCCTACGAGGCCATGATCTATCTCGGGCCGCTGGTGGCGAGCGCGATCCTGTGGTCGACGCGGGGCAGCGGCGACCGGCCGACGCGCTGGCTCGGTGGGCTGGCGGCGCTCGCCTTCATCGGCGCGGCCGTCGTATCGGCCGTCACCATCGTCGACTACTGGGACCATCCGCATTTCATGAAGGTGCGCTCCACCAGTGTCGATTTCTGGCAGAACATGCAGTTCTCCATTCCGCTGGCGGGCTTTCTCATCTGCGCGCTAGCGGGCCTGCGAAGGCCGGCCTGGCTGCAGGGCAGGGGGCCGCTGGTGGTCATGGGCGTCATCGCGCTGCTGCTCGCCCTGTCGCCGTGGTGGCGGCTCGTGCACGGGCCGTCGATCCTCTATCCGCCCTCGCACTATGTGGCCCGCCAGGCGGCCGGTGTGCTGCTGGCGGCCTTCCTCGTCGGCATGTGGGTGCAGGTGGCACGCCGCGATCCGCCGCGCGTCTTCGCCGTCGTACGCCAGCCAGAAGTGGCGCGGCGGATGGTGCTCTTGCTGGGGGCACTGACGGTCGCGGGGACCATCCCGGACATCGTCCTCACCCGCCTGTGGAGCGGCTATGTCGAGCGCCTGAGGGTGGTCGTCGACGGCAGCACGGGCATGGTACGGGCGGAGACGCTGCCGCTGCATGACTGGCCGAACAAGCTCTTCTTCCAGGACTGGTCCTATCCGGCGTTGAGCGCGGTCGTCAGCCGCTCGCCCGGCCAGTCCTATGTGGTGTCCGACCAGGATTATCTCAGTAATCCGCCCTTCGAGCCCGCGTGCGGACTGTTGCCGAAGCTCAAGGGCTACGGCTGGCGGGGCTAGCGGGTTGTTGGAATAGGCCTTTCAGAAGCACCTACGAGCAACATTGTTACGCCAGCGGTCGCCCCGACACGGGATGCAGGGGGTGCGACGTTCGCTTCATTTATTTCGTTTATTTCGTTTGTTTCGTTTACGCGCCATGACTTCGGCTTTTCAGCGCCCTGCTGGAGCCTAGGGCCGCATCCACAGGGTCGCCGGGCCGCTGCCGCGTACCGGGGCGGCCAGGTCGACGAATTCGCAGAGGATCTTGCGCGTATCGCGCGGATCGATGATCTCCTCGATCCAGAAACTCTCGGCGCTGCGGAATGGCGACCGCAGCTTGTTCAGCCGGTCCTCGATCTCCGCCATCTTGGCCTTGGGATCGTCGGCGGCGTCGATGTCGGCGCGATAGGCGGCCTCGATCCCGCCTTCCAGCGGCAGCGATCCCCAGCGGCCCGACGGCCAGGCATAGCGCCAGTTCATCCGCGAGCCGTTCTGATGCGCGGCCCCCGCCACGCCGAAGGCGTTGCGGATGATGAAGGTGCACCACGGCACGGTGGTCTGGAACATCGACGACATGGCGCGCACGCCCTGGCGGATGACGCCGCTCTTCTCGGCCTCGAGGCCGATCAGGAAGCCGGGACAGTCGCAGAAATAGACGACGGGCAGGTGGAAGGTCTCCGCAAGGTCGAGGAAGCGCGTCACCTTCTGGCAGGTATCGGACGTCCACCCGCCGCCATAGAACATCGGATCGCTCGCCATCACCGCCACGGGCCAGCCGTCGACGCGGGCGAAGCCGGTCACGACCGAGCGGCCGTAGAGCCGGCCCATCTCGAAGAAGCTGCCCTGGTCGACGACCTTCTCGACGATCGGCCGGATGCGATAGACCTTGCGGATCTCGCGCGGGATGGCGTCGAACAGCGAATCCTCCCGTCGCGCCGGATCGTCGGTCACGGGGCCGCGCGGCGGTGCGTCGTAGACCGAGGAGGGCAGGTAGGAGAGGAAGCGGCGCGCCGCGGCAAAGGCCTCGTCTTCGCTGTCCACCGCCTCGTCGATCGCTCCGGCGCGCAGCTGGATCTCCCAGCCGCCCAGCTCCTGCTTGTCGTACTGCTTGGGGCTGAGGCGATTCACCACCGGCGGCCCGGCGACGAACATCGCCGAGACGTCCTTCACCATCACCGAATAGTGGGTGGCGGCGAGTCGCGCGGCACCGAGGCCCGCGACGGAGCCGAGGCCGAGGCCCACGGTGGGCACCGTGCCCATGTTGCGCACGGTCCATTCCCAGCCGGCGACGCCCGGCACGTTGGCGCGGCCCGTCGTCTCGATGGTCTTCACCGATCCGCCGCCGCCGGAGCCTTCGATCATACGAATGACCGGAATGCGATACTGGTTGGCGTAGCGTTCGACGTAGTTGGACTTCTCCTTGATCGTCGCGTCGGCCGAACCGCCGCGTACCGTGAAGTCGTCCCCCGTCACGGCGACATGCCGTCCGTCGATCTTGCCGCGTCCCATGACGACGTTCGCCGGGGTGAGATCGACCAGGTCGTTGCGACCGTCATATTCCGCCTTGCCGGCGACGCTGCCGATCTCGCGAAACGAATCCTTGTCCAGCAGCCGCTCGACGCGCTCGCGCACCGTGAGCCGCCCGCCATCGTGCTGACGCTTGACCTTGTCGGCACCGCCCATGCGCTTCGTCATTTCCTGACGGCGGCGCAGCTCATCCATTTCCGGTTGCCAGCTCATCTCGACGCATCCCCCGATCGTTTGTCGGAACGTTTCCAGCCCTCGCGGTTCGTACCAACGAAGACCCGGAGCGGCTACAGTAAAGCGGCCTTCGCGGAGGAGCCGACCGATGGACGAAACGGCAGGTCGAGCATGCACGATGCTCCACATGATCTGCGGCAAGATCGCCGCCGGAAAGTCGACGCTCGCGGCCAGGCTGGCGGCGCATCCGGGCGCGATACGGATCAGCGAAGATGTGTGGCTCGCCAGTCTGTACAGGGACGAGCAGAAGACGCTCGAGGACTATGTCCGCAATTCCCGCCGCCTGCGCGAGGTCATGGGAGATCACGTCGTCGAGCTGATGAAGGCGGGCCTCTCGGTGGTGCTCGACTTTCCCGCCAACACGCCGGCCAGCCGTCAATGGATGCGCAGTCTCTTCGAGCGCGCGGGTGCGGGCCACCGGCTGCATTTTCTCGACGTGCCGGACGAGGTCTGCAAGACGCGTCTGCGCGCCCGCAACGCCGCTGGCACCCACGCCTTCACCGCCAGCGACGCGGAGTTCGACCTCTTTACCAGCTACTTCGTGCCGCCCTCGGCCGACGAAGGCTTCGAGGTGACGTTCCACGGCGAATCGAAAACGACGCCGTCGATCAGGTTCTCTTCGTAGAGCCGGGCCAGGTCGATGCCGCCCGGCGGGCGTGCCACGACGAAGCCGGCGACGGCACGCTGGAGCCTCGCTTCCTGGTCGCGGCGCAGGGCCTCGGCTTCCGCGACGGCGATCGCGGCGAAGCGCACGGTCTGGCCGGGTAGCAGCCGTCCGAGACGCGGCAGGTCGACCGAGGCGACGGTGGCGATCTTGGGATAGCCGCCAACCGTCTGACGGTCGGCCATCAGGACGATCGGCAGGCCGGCCCCGGGCACCTGGATGGCGCCGGGAGCGATTCCGTCGGAAATGATGTCGGCGCCGCCCTGGTCGACGCTTTTCGCGTGGGCGATCGTCGGTCCTTCGAAACGGATGCCCATGCGATCGGCTTCCTTGGACACGCGATACTCGGACTCAACGAAGGTCCGGCGGCCTTCGTCGCTGAAATAATCCTCCTGCGGCCCCCAGACCACGCGCAGCGGTCCGCTGCCATAGTCGAAAGGCTGCGCGAGCCGGCGCTCGTCGCCCGCGGGAGCACCGGCCTTCGCGAGCGGCAGGAGGTCGCCGGCGGCGAGCTTGCGGCCATCGAAGCCGCCGATCCCGGCCCTCGAATAGGTCGAGAGACTGCCCATGAAGGCCGGCAGGTCGAAGCCGCCAGCCACGACGAGGTAGGCCGTGCTGGCTCCCTCGATCATGCCGACGCGCAGGATCTGCCCGCGTTT
>Ga0182745_1005513_pt1 | contig 10322 bp, 9 predicted proteins | sample eDN3rd30CKraftBY_FD_128523 | JGI IMG/M metagenome (GOLD analysis project Ga0182745, IMG submission 128523) | Enriched backyard soil microbial communities from Emeryville, California, USA - eDNA 3rd pass 30_C Kraft BY (version 2) (version 2) | ecosystem: Environmental > Terrestrial > Soil >... | reverse complement strand
CGGCTGTCCTTGATAAGGCGGCGCCGTCGACACGATGCGCTTGACGCCGGCGACTTTCGCCGTCAGCACGCTCATGTGCGCCGACGCCAGCAGCGGGTATTTTCCGCCGGGGATATAGCAGCCCACCGCATTCATCGGCACATGCTTGTGTCCCAGCACCACGCCCGGATAGGTTTCGACCTCGACCTCGCGCATCGAGTCGCGCTGGATCTGCGCAAAATTGCGCACCTGCGTCTGCGCGAATGCAATGTCCTCGATTTCGCGGGCGGACAGCTGTTTGCGAGCCGCCTCGATTTCGGCGCGCGACAGACGAAAATCGGCGGGATCCCACTGATCGAACTTACGGCTGTACTCTCGCACCGCTTCATCGCCGCGCGCCTCGATATCGCGAATGATGCCTTCGACGGTCGCTCGGACTTTCGCGTCATCATCGGTTTTTACGGCAGCGGGCCGGCCGCGCTTCAGATAGCGAATCATGCTGTGTGCTCCCAACAACGATTGGTAATTCCAGAAACTGGGTGCACTTTCGCCGTGTTGCATACGTATGCAAATAAGGGGAAACCCGTATTTCACGTGGTCGCCACCGACAAAAAAGCCGACCCGAAGATCACTCCAGGTCGGCTTTCTGTGGGCCCGAACGTCAGCCCGGGCCAAGTCTCAATACGGATTTAAAACGCCGGTACGACCGCACCCTTGTATTTTTCCTCGATGAATTTCTTCACCGCCGGGGAGTGCAGCGCGTTGACCAGTTTCTTGATGCCCGGGGCGTCTTTGTTGTCTTCGCGCGCGACCACGATATTCGCGTAGGGCGAATCGGCCCCTTCGATGAACAGGGCATCCTTGGTCGGCACCAGGCCGGCTTCCAGGGCGTAGTTGGTATTGATCAGCGCCAATGCCACATCATCCAGCGCGCGCGGCAAAATGGCGGCTTCGAGCTCGCGGAACTGCAGCTTTTTGGGATTTTCGACAATATCCATCGGCGTGGCGGTGATATTGGTCGGGTCTTTGAGCTTGATCAGGCCTTGTTTTTGCAACAGCAACAGCGCACGCCCGCTGTTGGACGGATCATTCGGAATCGCCACGGTCGCGCCCGTGGGCAGATCCGCCAACGATTTCAGCTTGCGCGAGTAGCCCCCGAAAGGCTCGACGTGCACCAGGCCAACCGCCACGAGCGTCGCGCCGCGATCCTTGTTGAAGGTGTCCAGATACGGTTGATGCTGGAAAAAGTTGGCGTCCAGCTCTTTGTCGGCCAACTGCAGATTGGGCTGCACATAGTCGCTGAACACCTTGATATCCAGCTCCACGCCCTCTTTGGCCAATTCCGGTTTGACGACCTCGAGAATTTCGGCGTGCGGCACCTGAGTCGCACCCACGACCAGCTTTTCGGCGTGAGCGGCGCCGGCCAGGAAAAAGGCGGAGGCCAACAGGGCCGTCCGGACAAAGGGGAAGCGCATAAATAACCTCGCGAAGTAGACAGACATCGGCCTCGTGAGCCAAGGCCGTTGCAAAAACGCCCCCAATTTACCTGATTAACGGTTATTTGTCGGGCATACCAAAATCCGTTTTGCTTATATGCCGCGCGCGCGGTCTACAATCTGCCGTATGCTTGCCCTGGTAGCGCCGATGTCTTCGCGCCGGCGCAGGCATTTTCCATTTCTCTGACTTCTAGACCGAGTTTTGTTGCCATGACCGACACCCCCGATCCTGCCGTCGTTTCGTCGCCTGCCGTAAAGGCGGCCGTTCTTTCCGAAGCACTGCCGTATATCCGACGATTCCATGGCAAGACCATCGTGGTGAAATACGGCGGCAACGCCATGACCGAAGAGCGCCTGCAGCGCAGCTTTGCCCACGATGTGGTGCTGCTCAAACTGGTCGGCCTGAACCCGGTGGTCGTGCACGGCGGCGGCCCGCAAATCGACGATGCGCTGCGGCGCGTCGGCAAGCAAGGCACCTTTATCCAGGGCATGCGCGTCACGGACGCCGAGACCATGGAAGTCGTCGAATGGGTATTGGGCGGCCAGGTCCAACAAGACATCGTCATGATGATCAACGAGGCCGGCGGCAAAGCCGTCGGCCTGACCGGTAAGGACGGCAAACTGATTCAGGCCAGAAAGAAACTGATGGCCAACAAAGACAATCCCGCCGAGCCGCTGGACATCGGTTTCGTCGGCGATATCACCGAGGTCGAGCCCGCGGTGGTCAAAGCCCTGCAGGACGATCAATTCATTCCGGTGATATCCCCCATCGGCTATGGCGAGGACGGTACCGCCTACAACATCAACGCGGATGTGGTCGCCGGCAAGATGGCCGAGGTGCTCGGCGCGGAAAAACTGCTGATGATGACCAACACCCCGGGCGTGCTGGACAAGGCGGGCAAACTGCTGCGTACGTTGTCGGCGCAGACCATCGACGAGTTGTTCGCCGACGGCACCATCTCGGGCGGCATGCTGCCCAAGATCTCCTCGTCGCTGGATGCCGCGAAAAACGGCGTGAACTCCGTGCACATCGTCGATGGCCGGGTGCCTCACTGTCTGCTGTTGGAAATCCTGACCAGCGAAGGCGTCGGCACCATGATCAGCTCGCATTGATGCGGGCGCACCGCTATCTGTTGCGGCCCGCGGCGCGGCAGCGCCGTGCGCGCCGCACCGACACCGGGACGTCCGAACGCCTGTGGTTGTTCGACCTGGACAACACACTGCACGATTGCTCGTACGCCATCTTTCCGCGCATCGACCAAGGCATGACCCGAGCCGTCGCCGAATCGCTCAATGTCGATATCGATACGGCCAATCAGTTGCGTTCGAAATATTGGCGACGCTATGGCGCCACCGTGATCGGCATGGTGCGTCATCACGGCGTCGACCCGCACGAGTTTCTGCGCCTGAGCCACGATTTTGATGCGCGTCCGCTGATCCGTGCGGAAACCGGCCTGGCGGGCAAGTTGCGCCAACTGCCGGGACGCAAGGTCCTCTTGACCAACGCGCCGTTTCATTACGCGCGCGACGTGTTGCGGCATCTCGGCATTCTGCGCCATTTCGACAGCCTGTGGGCGATCGAGCATATGCGCCTGCATGGCGAATTCCGGCCCAAACCGTCGCCCGCCTTGCTACGGTATGTCCTGGCCCACGAGGGAGTTCCCGCGGCTCGCGCCGTGCTGGTCGAGGACACGCTGCCTAATTTGCGTGGTGCGCGCCAGGTCGGTTTACGAACCGTGCATGTGCATCATACGGGCACGCCTTTCGCGCGCCGCAACAGCCAACGGCCGAGCTATGTCGACTTGCGGGTAAACTCGGTCAGTGATTTGTTGCTACGTCGTCGACCGCTACGCGTGGTATAGCGGATAGTCGTTCCTTCCATTCGTCACACCAACTGTAGTCAGCCATGGCCAGCAAACCCGGCGAGCGAAAGACCCAGATCCTGCAGACCCTGGCAGAAATGCTAGAGCAACCCCACGCGGCGCGTGTCACCACGGCCGCGCTGGCGGCCCGGATGCAAGTATCCGAAGCCGCACTGTATCGCCATTTCGCCAGCAAGGCGCAAATGTTCGAAGGCCTGATCGAATTCATCGAAGTCAGCCTGTTCACATTGGTCAATCAAATCGCCGACGCCGAGCCGCATGGCGTGAGTCAAGCGCGCAAAATCGTGTCGATGCTGCTCGTGTTCTCCGAACGCAACAAAGGCATGACACGCGTGCTCACCGGCGATGCACTGGTCACCGAAGACAATCGGCTGCAGGACCGTATCAACCATATTACCGATCGCATCGAGGCCTCGTTCAAACAGTCCCTGCGCATTGCCGTCACGAATGGCGATCTGTCCGCCGACGTCGATATCAGCGCGCGGGCCAGCCTGCTGACTCATCTCGTGCTCGGACGCTGGCTGCGCTATGCCCAAAGCGGATGGAAAGTCGCGCCGACCGGGTATTTGGACGAGCATCTGCGGGTCGTTCTATAGCACCACGCAAACGCACTACGGCGCGCGGCCCGAGACGAAATATTGCTCACCTGCCGCGCCGATCAGCCGGCAGGCTGCGCCACCAACTGCCATCCCCCCTTGCCATCCAGACGCAGTACTTGGCTGTGAAAGACATCCAGCGTGCCGCGATGGCCGACGCTGACCAGCATGCTGTCCGGCAGCACGGTGCACAACAGCGAATACAGCGCGTGCTCCAGGCCCTCGTCAGTGGCCGAAGTGGCTTCGTCCAAAAATACAATGGCCGGCCGATTGAACAACACGCGCGCAAAAGCCAGGCGCTGCTGCTCGCCGAGCGACAGCACCCGCGACCAGTCGCTGACCTGCCCCAATGCACTGACCAAATGCCCGAGCTGCGTTTGCCGCAACGCGTCGGACAAGCGTGCATCATCGGCCTCGGTAGCCGTTGCGGGATAAGCCAACGCGGTACGCAGATCGCCCAGCGGCAGATAAGGACGTTGCGACAGGAACAGTGCCTGGGCTTGCGTGGGGCGCAGCACGGAGCCTTTCGCATGCGGCCACAGGCCCGCGAGCGCACGCAACAGCGTTGTTTTGCCGCTGCCTGAGGGGCCCTTTATCAGCAACGTCTGGCCGGGCGCCAACTGCAGATCCAGATCGCGCAACAACGGTTGTTCCTGATCATTCGGACGATAGACGCTGACCCCGTCGATACGCAGCACACCGGCGTGCGACTGCGTCTCGACATGAGGCAGCGCGCGAGCCTGCATGTTGGCGTCTTGAAAGCCATCCAGCCGAGTCAGCGTCGCACGGTATTGCGCAAACGCATCATAGGAGGTGCGAAAGAACGATAGCGAATCCTGAACCTGACCGAATGCCTGAGAGGTCTGCATGACATCGCCCAGCTTGATCGCGCCGCTGAAAAAACGGGGCGCTTGCAGAATGAACGGAAACACCACCGCGATCTGGCTGACCGCCAGATTCAAGCCTTCGAATTTCACGGTACGGCGAATCAGCGCCCATTGATTGGTGATGTACGCCATGAATCGTGTCGTCAACGTTCGATGCTCGACATCCGCTCCCTGGTAAAAAGCGACGTTCTCGGCGTTCTCGCGCAAGCGCACGAGCGCGTAACGGAAGTTGGCAGTCAACTGTTCGGCCAGGAAATTCAGGCGGATCAATGGACGGCCGACCTTAAAGGCCAGCATCGTCGCCAGGATGACATACAGATAGACCAGCATGACCATGGCGCGCGGGATCTCGACGCCGCCCAGCGATAGCGGGCCGGACAGATGCCACAGGATCTGAGTGAATGCCACCAACGAGACGACGGCGCTGATGGCGCCGAACGCCAACGTGCGCGACCCACTGACAAATGCCGCGATGTCCAGCTCGATACGTTGGTCCGGGTTGTCGATGGGATGATCCAGAAACTGGCCGCGATAATAGGCGCTGCCCGCCAACCAGTCTTGTGTCAGGCGCTCATTGAGCCACACGCGCCAACGAATCTCGAACGCCTGACCAACGTAATAGTCGATCAATGCGCGGGCGACATGGACGGTGGCCAGCACCCCGAACACCCCCAGCATGATCCAGAACGCTTTGGCATCGAGCGCCTGCAGGGCGTTATAAAACCCTTGGTACCAGTACGAAAACAACACCGTCATGCGTACGGCCGCCAATGCCAACAGCAACTGCAATACCAGGCTGAGCAATGGTTTACAGCTACGCCTTGGGTCCAGATAAGGCCAAGCCAGACGCCAGAACTGCCGCCCCCAAGTCGTCGTGCGCGCCAGCAGATAAACCACCACACTCGAGACGCTGCCGGCGATGAGGAAGCTATACAGTAGCCAGATCAGGCTGCTGCCCAATTGCTGATGCCAATCCATATCCATAGGGAGCGAGCGCCCCTCGAGGGAGCGTTGTTATGGTGCGGGATATCCCGCTATTAGCCCGACTCCCGGGATGCGCGCGACGCAGGACGGAGAGGGTGCCTACAGAAAATTAGAGCAAAGAAGGCGAAATAGTTCCCGACGCCGTAAATGCGGTGGTTCAGACATCATCACGATGCGCCGGCAACGGCACACCGGGCAGGGACGCCGATCGTGTTCCCGGTACCGGCTGACACGTCTGCGGATAATAGGTGTGCACCAGCGACAATTTGACTTGATCGCTGTTGTTCTGTCGCGCCGCATGCAAGGTGCGGCAATGGAAAAACACTACGTCGCCGGGCTGCAGTTCGGGACAGACGGCGCGATCGATCCAAGCCTGGTTTTCCGGCAAATCCGCGCGAAAGAATTTCTGCTCGTCGAACTGCGAGGCGGAAAACGACGCGGCGTGCGAGGCAGGCAGAAAAAACAAGCCGCCGTTATCGGCCGTCTCGTGGCCGAGCGCCAGCCACGTGGACACCAGATCGTCATCCGAAAACGACCAATAGCGGATGTCCTGATGCCAGCCCGTCAGGCTGCCATAGGCGGGGTGCTTGGTCATCACGCAATTGTGGTGCACCGTCGACAATACGGGCGTGTCGGAAAAATAGGTGTGCAGCCACTCGGCCACCGCAGGCAAGGTGGCCCAGTCTCGGAACAAGGGTCCCCGACCATACGCATTGAGCAAGCGGCGCACGGTCGCACCGCCCTGCGCCTGGCGTGACGCCGGCGCGCCGGGGTATTGCAGATCGGCCTCGTATTCGAGAGGCTCGACCATCTCGGCCAAATGACGCTGCGCCTCGGCGCGTATGGCCTTTACCGTGTCCGGTGACGCCAATTGACGCGCCACGACAAATCCTTGATCGCGCAGAGTAGCGATTTGCTCCGCCACCGATGATGCAGACATTTTTTCCTCTACAGAAACGCCGTGCCGTCCCAAGACGCTTGTCTCCGATCAGAGACGGGCTGGGCGCGCCCAATGTCATCGACATGAGGGCGTCGACGTAACTATCATCATATCGCTTTACGCACGCCCATCGTGCTGAGATTCAAGTTCGACGTCGTCATTTTCCAGTTGCCCGACGTCACGCTCGCGCTGGACATTGCGCACCCATTCCCGCCACACGGCAACCAGCAGCGCCATCAACACCGGCCCGACAAACAGCCCTACGATGCCCATGGTCTTCACGCCGCCGATCAACCCGAAGAACGTCGGCAGAAAAGGCAGCTTGACCGGCCCGCCGACCAATCGCGGACGCAGGGTCTTGTCCACGATGAACAGCTCGACCGTGCCCCAGACAAACAGCGCAATGCCCGCCACCAGATGGCCCGATCCCACCAGATACAGCGACACCAGCGTGAATGACAGCGGCGCCCCGCCGGGAATCAAGGCCATGAAGCCGGTCACGACGCCCAACAACACGGGCGACGGCACGCCGGCAATCCAATACGCCACCCCGAGCACAACGCCCTCGCCCACCGCGATCAGGCTCATGCCAGTCACGGTCGAACCCACGGTCGCCGGCACAACCCGGGAAAAGCGCAGCCAACGCGAGGGCAGAATACGTTCGCCCAGGATGTCCAGCTGGCTGATCATGCGATCTCCGTCCTTGTAGACGAAGAACAGGGTGATCAACATGAACAAGACATTGAGCAGCAGCTGAAACGCATTGCCCGTTGCGGACAACACCATGCGATAGATATTTCCCAGATGCTCGCCGCTGACCATTTCGACCAGGGTGCCCAGCGCATGCGGCTCGCCGACATAAGTACGCCAATACTCGGACAGCCGTTCGCCAAAAACGGGCAGCGACGAAATCCAGGCGGGCACCGACACCCCGTGACGATTGGCCGCCAAGGCCCAGGCGATGAAGTTGCTGGCTTCTTGGACGGCATAGCTCAGCGCCAGCGTCAACGGCACGATCAACACCAGAATCACGCCGACCAGGGCCAACGAGGCCGCCAGCATAGTGCGCCCGCCGCAGGCGGTCACGATGCGCTGGAACAGCGGCCACGTCGCCAGGCCGATAATCAGCGCCGCCAGCGCCGGCACCAAAAATCCACTCAGAAAATAGACACCGGCCAACAACACCAGCAAAAGTAACCAGCGGGCAATCAAATACGCGGGGAGAACGGGCTGCTGCATAAGTCGGGCCAGGAGGCAGAAAGGCAAGTGCCCAAATATACAGTACGGACACGTATGACAGTCCGCGGCCGCCCGCGAAAACGCGCGGCGGCGCCCAATGGCGCCCCCGCGCTTACATCACGTATTCGGCTTCGACCAACTCGCCGCGCCGCGGCGCCCGGAACGCGCCCTCCGGCAGCTCCGCGCAATGCACATCGTGGCAGTGCTCCGTACCGTCGCCACCGCGCAACAGCGGGCAACGCGAAAACAGTTCCGCTACCCAATCAGAGAACACCCGCACCTTGGGCGATAGTTGGCGGCTCTGGGGATACAGCAGCGAGATCGGCAAGGGCCGCGGCTTCCACTGGGGCAAGACCTCGATCAACTCACCGGACTGCACATGCGGCAAGGCGATATAGCGCGCGGTTTGAATCAGACCCAGGCCCTGCTTGGCCAGCGCCATATGCGCGCCCCAATCGTTGACGGACACCGCGCCCGGCATATCGATTTCACGCACCTTGCCATCGATCACGAAATCCCAGCTGTAATTGCGACCGGAACGGCTGGCGAAATAATTCAACGCCCGGTGATTTTTCAGGTCTTCGAATGTGTGGGGCACCCCGTGGCGCTCCAGATAAGACGGCGCGGCACAGGTCAGAAACTGAAACAGGCCGATGCGCCGCGCCACCAGGGTGGAGTCCTCCAGGTCGCCGCCGCGAATCACGCAGTCGACGGCCTCCTGAACGAGATCGACGCGGCGGTCGCTCATCCCCAACACCAATTCGATGTCCGGATAGCGAGTGTGGAACTCGGACAATGCCGGGACCAGAATCAACTGACCGACGCTGGACGGCACATCGATGCGCAGCCGGCCCCGCGGCCGCACGGCCGCCTCGTGAAAGCACGCCTCGGTTTCCTCGACATCGGCGAGGATGCGTTTGCTGTGCTCGTAATAAGCCGCGCCGTCAGGGGTCAGGCTGATGCGGCGCGTCGTGCGATTCAGTAATCGAACGCCCAGATGGCGTTCCAGACTCTGAATCGTGGTGGTGACCGTGGTACGAGGCAATCCCAGGGTATCAGCGGCCCGGGTAAAGCTATTGACCTCGACAACACGGGTGAAAACCTGCATGGCTTGAAAACGATCCATGGTCCCGTCCCGGTAGGTTCAGTAGTCGCAGTGGGTACAGCATACCGCCCTTTTTGACGCCAATTGTTCGGTTTGCACAAACAGTGTTGACGAACGAGCCGTATTTATCCTGATTCGGAAAACACTCAGAATACACCTCATCCCAGTTGGCCGATAGCCTCCGATCCACGCTCACCCGGGTCTTTGCGTCGCGGAATGTCTGCTCCGCCGCCATCGTCCATCTCTCCCCATACTGATTGAGGAAACACCATGTCTGTTTCGCGTTCACGCATTGCGCTCCTGGCGGCTTTCGTGGCCCTGCTGGCCGCGGGGGGAGGTTATTCCCTGTGGAACGGCACCTCGGCCACGGGGGCCGCTCAGGCTCAGAGCGCCCCGCCCGCGCCGTCGGTGGATATCGCGCCCGCGCTGGGTAAAACCATCATCGATTGGCAGGATTATTCCGGCCGGCTGGAGGCCATCGACCGCGTCGACATCCGCCCGCTGGTATCCGGTACGCTGACCGCCGTGCATTTTCAGGACGGCAGCCTGGTCAACAAAGGCGATCCGCTATTCACGATCGACCCGCGTCCCTATGCCGCCGAGGTCAACCGCGCCGCCGCGCAACTCGCCGCCGCGCGTGCCCGAGTGGCCTTCACCGCCTCCGAGCTCGCTCGCGGCAAACGCCTGCTGGCCGAAAACGCCATCGCCCGGCGGGATTTCGAGTCCAAGCGCAACGACGCCAGCGAGGCCAGTGCCAATCTGCAAGCCGCCGAAGCCGCGCTGGACGCCGCCAAATTGAACCTCGGCTATACCGAGATCGTCGCTCCCGTCGCGGGCCGAGTCTCGCGGGCGGAAGTCACCGAAGGCAACGTCGTCACGGCGGGCGCCAATTCCGTACCATTGACCACCCTGGTATCGGTATCGCAGATGTACGCGTCCTTTGACGTCGATGAGCAAGCCTATCTGAAATACGTGAGTCCGGCGCGCGTCAGCGGCGCCTCGGTGCCGGTCCAGTTGGGCCTGGCCAATGAGGACGGCTACTCGCGCGAGGGCGTCGTGCGATCGGTCGACAACCGCATCAATGCCGCCTCGGGCACGATACGCGTCAGAGCCCTGTTCAATAACACCGACGGTCTGCTCGTGCCGGGCATGTACGCCCGCATTCGCCTGGGCGGCACCGAGCCGCACCACGCCGTGTTGATCGAGGAACGCG
>Ga0182745_1005508_pt1 | contig 10325 bp, 11 predicted proteins | sample eDN3rd30CKraftBY_FD_128523 | JGI IMG/M metagenome (GOLD analysis project Ga0182745, IMG submission 128523) | Enriched backyard soil microbial communities from Emeryville, California, USA - eDNA 3rd pass 30_C Kraft BY (version 2) (version 2) | ecosystem: Environmental > Terrestrial > Soil >... | reverse complement strand
CGGCGGTCTTCGCCGGGCACGCGCGGGCGCTGCGAGAGCTGCACTCCGTGGGCTACCGGGGCGGCGGCCCCAGCGGGAGGGGCTACTGACATGCGGGCTCGCCATGCACGAGGCCAGTCGTTGGTGGAGACGGCGCTGGGGGTGATGGTGTTCGTCACCATCCTCCTGTTCGGCATCTACTTCGCCGAGGTGGGCGCGCTGTCGCTCAAGGTGCAGGAGGCCGCCAACTTCGCCATGTGGAACGCCACCGGGCGTGTGATGCACGACCCGCAGGGCAACGAGTGGGGGCGGCGCGGCACGGTGCTCGCCGCGGAGGCGGAGGCCAACAACCGCTACGCGGACTTCGACGGGCGCGAGCGCATGGGCGGCACGGGCGTGGCCATCCAGCAGGCCATCGCCCGCGCGCAGCCCATCCAGGTCGACTGCCTGCCGGGCCTGCCGGGCACCATGCGTGGCCTCTCCATGGCGGACGCGGACCCGGCCCTCGCCGGCACCCTCTCCATGCGCACGCAGGGCATGGGGTGCACGGCGTCCTCGCGGATTCGCGGCGTGCGCATCGGCCGCTATCTGGAAGACCGCGGGACGGGCTTCTTCCAGGTGTCCCAGCGCCGCGCCGCCGATGCCTTCACCGTGTGCGCCGCCGGGCGCGCCTCGGGGGGCCGCTGCACGGCGCGCTTCGGCATGCTCCTGGACGACTGGGGCCTGGGTAGCGTGGAAGAGGGCCGGTCCTGCGCGCTCAACATCAACGGCGCGCGCCGCTGCGCCAACCCGGACTACTACGAGTGGGCCCAGCGCGTGTACCGCGCCAACGGCGCGGGGGGGAACCGGGGCTCCGCGCTCGCGGCGCTCACCGGCGCGTCCGGCGTCAACGAGGACCAGTTCTTCATGAGCTTCCGCGGCGAGGAGGACAACTACGAGGAGAACCTCGGCTCCACGCACGCCGGAGGTCAGGCGCGCTGGGAGGTGACGCCCTTCGACGCGCCCAACATCCGCTCGCACAAGACGAACCGGACCAACCGCTGGCTGGGAGGGGTGCCCCGGTGAGGCGGCGGTGGGTGCCGCTGGCCGCGGCGTGCCTGCTCGGCGCGCTGCCCGCGGCGGCCCGGGACGCAGCGGCCCCCAAGGCACCGGGCGTGGCGCCGGCGCCTCCAGCCGCCGCCGAGCGGCCCCGCTTCGCCTGGCCCCGGGTGCAGGTGCTCGAAGCCGTCGAGGCGAGCGAAATCGTGGAGGCCGGCGGCATCCCCGTCGCGCTGCGCGCCGTACACGCGAAGGAGCGGATGGACGCCCTGGTGCAGCGCTTCGCGGACGCGTTCCTCCAGGCGGGCCTTCACGTGCCGCCGGGCACGGAGCAGCCCCAGCTCGCTAGCGGCGCGGTGATGCTCACCGCCATCGACGGGCACCGGGGCATCACCTACACCGTCATCTTCCAGCCGGGCCCGGACCACACGACGATGCTGTACCTGGGCGAGGCCAACCACGCGCTGCGCAGGGACCCCGCGGCGGCGGGAGACTTCGCGCCCCTGCCGCCCAACGCCCGCCAGGTGCTGCGCGTCAACGGCGAGGGCTCGCGGACGCTCGCCTTCCACGTCCCCCTGTCGGGCGCGGAGGTGGACGCCTTCTACGCCGCGGCGCTGAAGCGCGCGGGCTGGCGGCTGGCGGAGGGCGAGACGGCCTTCTATGTGCGCCCGGGCGAGGAGCTGCGCGTGGTGCACGAGCCCGGCGAGGCCAACCAGCGCGCCGTGGTGCTGGTGTACCGCGGCGGGCGCAGCGGGGTGCCTCCGGAGCCCGGGCCCGGGGCCGCCGTCGTCCGCTGACGCGCGCGGGCCCCGTGCGGGGACGTCAGGCGCGCAGCTTCTCGCGCAGCGCCTTGGCGCGGCCCTGCATGTCCGGGTCCATGCTGGTCAGCTCCACGGACTTCAGGCGCTGGTCCAGGCTCTGCGGCACCTTCGTCTTCAGCTTGCCCTCCTCGCCGAGCACCTCCAGCTTCGCCAGCGCCTTGTCGACGATGCGCTCGCGCGGGTGGTCCAGGAGGCTGTCGAGGAAGTATGCGTCCTCGGGGAGCTCCGGGTACTTCTCCAGGTAGTCCACCACGGCCTTCACCCAGTCGGCGCGCGTCTCGGACTCCGTCACCTTCTGCATGGCCTGCTTCTGGGCCTTGCGCTTGCCTTCGGGGTCGAACGTCTTGGCCAGCCCCTCCGGCAGCTCGCCGCCGGTGAAGAGGGCATCCGCGGCGGCCTTGTACTTCTGGTAGCTCGCGCTGCGCTCCAGCCTCTGCTGCGCGGGGTCATCCTGGCGGGAGGTGTACTTGCTGCCCTTGCCGCGCCCCGCGTCGATTTCGCGCCAGCTCTTGGTGCGCTTGCTGTCCTTGGCCATCCTTCATCTCTCCTTGCGTGCGCCCCAGAGCGCCGCGAGTCCGCGATGGACGAGGCGCCGCACCACCTCCAGCTCCTGGGAGGACAGGGGCTGCTCCTCGTCCTGCTCCGCCTCGAAGAGCGCCTCGTCCGCGTAGTCCTTCAGCGGGCGGGGCACTGGCGGGGCATCCGTGTCCGCCTCCAGCACCGCCGGGCTGACGGACGTGAGCCCCGGCGGCCAGCCCAGCTCCAGCATGGCGTACAGCTCGAGGAGCAGGTGGCGGGCGACGCCATATCCTTCGTCCGTGAGCGCCGCCGCGTCAAGCGCGCCCAGCAGCGCGTCCTGGCGGTTCTCGAAGGCGTGGTTGAGGCGCGTGCGCGCCTTCTCGTCGTCTTCCAGGTAACGCCAGGCCCCCTCCACGAATTCGCGCGTGGGCGCTCCGGGGTGGAAGGGCGTGGGCGCGGGGGCCTTCACCTTCTTCGGGCGGGGCGGGCGCGGGCCGTCGTCCAGGCGGATGGGCGCGCCACCTTCGACCAAATCCCAGAGGCCCAGCAGGTTCTGGTACAGCCGCCGGGCGATGTCGGGGGACGGGAAGCGCGGCTCCTCGTCGAACAGCGTGGGGATGAAATCGCTGGACGGCATGCCCTGGCCGCGCGCGGCCCGCATGCGTTCGAGGACCTGGGCGCTGTCCAGCGCGCTGCCCGCCAGGTCCAGCAGACCGTCGAGCGTGGGCGCGCCCTCGAAGTGGTGTTGGAACTCAGTCCCTCTGTCACGAGAACGGCTCATGGGGTCGGCACGCTAAGCACAGCAGGCGGGCGGGCGCACGTGGCTTCAGGGCTTCTCGGGCCACTCGCCCATCAGCTCGTCCTGGAGCTCCTTGGGATTGGACGTCCACGCGAAGTCCTCCGGGACGTGCCCGCCGCCGTGGGCGGACCAGCCGTCCCAGCTCACCTGCTCCTTCATGAAGGCGTCGGTGGGCTCGTCGGTCACCTCGGGGCGGTTGGCGGGGGCCTCGAAGGGGGTGTCGATGGGCTTGTTGGGGATGGTGATGGACATGGGGTCGCTCCTTGGGGGGAATCGCCGGGCGCGGTGTCCGCTTCCGCACGTGGCCAGCGCCCTCCTTCCAACGTAGGAAGGCAGGCGCCGCGTGAGGAGCGGGGCGGGCGGGCAGGCGGGCGGTGGGCTGTCTTCCGTTTCCGGTCCTCCGCCCCTAGTCTCCGCTCCCACATGGCAGAGTCCTCCGTGGAGACCTTGAAGTCCGCGGTGCAGGCGCTCTACCGCGTCCATGCGGTGGAGGGCCCACCGGGAGAGAATGGGCTGCGCACCGTCTGGCACCTGTGCCCGCGCGGCGCGGAGCTGATGTCCCTGGTGGACGCGGAGGGCCGCGTCCGCCGGCAGGAGCTGACGCTGCTGGAGGACCACTACGTGTGGTCCAGTGGCGAGGGGGTGCGCACCGGCTCCCTGGAGCGGGGGAGCGACGGCAGGACATCCACCGCGGCGGTGGTGGTGGTACAGACAGACCCGGAGCTCGTCCCGCAGCGGCTGATGCGGGCCGCGCTCGCGATGGGCACCTACACGGGGCAGGACCGCTACCTGCTCCACATGCAGCGCGTGCTGGCGCTCGCGCGAGAGGGGTTGGAGATGAAGGGTGGACTGCAGCGTCCCTCGGAACCCACGCTACCGGCGGTGGAGTCGCCGCCGGAGACGGCTCAGGCCGTCTTCGACGTGCCGCCCACGGCGGGGGTGGTGCAGGACGTGCCGCCGCCGGTGGTGCGCCCGGCCGAGGGCATGACGATGGTGCTGGTGCTCGCGGTGGGGCTGGTGGTGGGGCTGGGGATGCTGGCCTTCATCATGATGGGCTGAGCCCCGGGAGCCTGTCCGCCGGGGGGCGCCTCCGGCATCCCTGGCGCGGGGAACTCGCCGTGCTCGGCGGGAATGGCCACCGGCGCGTGCTCGGTGGCGGAGCTCACCGGGTGGGCATCCAGCACCAGCAGCACCCCCACCGCCACCGCGGAGACGATCCGGGCGGACCAGCCCAGCGGCGTGTGGGGGTCCCCCCCTGTCCGCCGCGCCATCAGCGTGAGGCCCAGCACCGTCAGCACGCCGGTGCACATCCACCGCAGCGCGCGCAGGCTCGCCGTCGCGGAGAGCCCCGCGGCGATGAGCTCCCCGTGCTCGGTGTCCGGGATGCGCGCCAGTCCCGTGAGGAGGCCCAGCAGGTGACGGGCCTCGAGCGCGCCCACCAGGGCCACCGACGCCAGGGACGCGGTGACGCCGCTGGCCAGCAGCAGGCCCCGTCCGCGGCCACCCGTGTCGCCGATGTGCTCCATGAGGAGCCCCAGGGCCACGCCCAGGAGCAGCGCGGTGCTCGTCCAGGCCCCCAGCAGCCGCGGCGCCATGGCTTCGCCGGTGCTGGACGCCAGCACGACGCCGGCCTCCACCGCGTCCAGGCGGGGCAGGGACGCCAGCGCCCGGTCCATCAGGACCTCGGTGCCCATCAGCCCCAGCATCCATGGCAGCGTGGCCAGCCCCAGGATGGCGGACAGCGGCACCCGGCGCTCCACGCCCGAGCTGACCAGCGCCAGCGCCAGCAGCGGAATCTCCAGCGCCAGCACCCCAGCCACCAGCGCGCCGAACGGCCCGGCCGCCTGGAGCGCCCGCCACACCCCGGCCAGCCCACCCAGCAAGGGCCCCAGGGTGAAGCACCACACGAACACTGTGAAGGGCACGGCCAGCGCCACGGGGAGACCGGACGCGAGACGGAGCCGGAGCGGAACGAGCATTTCAGGAGAGAGTAGTCTCTCCGGTTAAGCCTGTGAAATTAGACCGGGGGACGACCCACGAGCCAGTAGATGACGCTCGCCAGCGCCCCTACGACGGGCGAGACGAGCACACCCTGCAGGTAGAGTTTGGGGCAGCCGCCCTCCGCGCAGCCGATGCGGCCAGACGCCAGCGCTCCGGCCAGCAGCAGCGGTACGTGCATGCCCACCAGGAAGACGCCGGCGCCGCGCAGCACCAGCCCGCGATACCAGGTGCGTGTCCACAAGCGGAAGATGATGGGGAGCAGCACGAGCGTCAGGGTGGCCGCGACGGCCAGGGCCACCTGACGGGCCGACACCGCCACACACGCCAGCGCCGCGAGCACCAGTGCGGGGATGAGCAACAGCGCGTTGAGGGACAGCGGCTCCCGGGGACGCATCGAACCGGGGAGGACCGTGGCAGAGCGGCGGTGCCGGTGCAAGGGCGCAGGCGCGAGCGCCCGCGCCGGAGGTTCACGCCGCGACGGCGCCTTCGCCCAGCAGTTGGGTGTAGCGCCCGCGCAGGGCCAGCAGCTCCGCGTGGGTGCCGGCCTCCACCACGCGGCCGTCCTCCACCACGGCAATCAGGTCCGCGTCGCGCACCGTGGACAGCCGGTGCGCGATGACCAGCACCGTGCGTCCCTGCATCAGCGCGACGAGGCCCTCGCCCACCGCCGCCTCGCTCGCCGCGTCGAGCGCGCTGGTGGGCTCATCCAGCAGCAGCAGCGACGGCCGGCACAGGAAGGCCCGCGCCAGCACCAGCCGCTGCCGTTGGCCGCCCGACAGCCGGCTGCCGCGCTCGCCCACCGGTTCGTCCAGGCCGCCGGGCAGGGCGCGGACGAAGTCCTCCGCGTGCGCCAGCCGCAGCGCCTCCCACAGCTCCGCGTCCGTCGCCTCGGGCCGGCCCAGCCGCAGGTTGTGCCGCACGGTGCCGGAGAAGAGCACCGGCTCCTGCGGCACCCAGGCCACCTGGCCGCGCACGCTGGAGGGCTTCAGCGCCGTCATCGGCGCGCCGTCCCACAGCACCTGGCCGCCGGACGCGGGCAGGAAGCCCAGCAGCACGGAGAAGAGCGTCGTCTTGCCCGCACCGGAGGGGCCCACCAGCGCCACGCGCGCGCCGGCGGGCACCACCAGGTCCACGCCGCGCAGCGCCTCGCGCCCGTCCGAGTAGGTGGCCCGCACGCCCTCCAGCTTGAGCTCGCGCGCCAGCGGACCGGCCGCCTCGCCCACGTCCGGCGGGGACGGCGCGTCCGCCATGTCGAAGAGGCGCTCGGCCGCGGCCAGCCCCGTCAGCACCTGCGACAGCGTGCCGCTGAGCGACTTCACCGGCTGGTACAGCAGCAGCGCCGCGGCCATGAACGACAGCAGCCGCCCCGCCAGGGCGGGGTCCGCCGCCACCGCGCGCGCGCCCCAGGCCACCGCCAGCGCCACGCCGGCGATGCCCAGCAGCTCCACCGTGGGGCTCACCGCGCCGCGCAGGAAGAGCGAGCGGCGCATCTCCCCCAGGTAGTTGTCCGCCTCCACCTCGAAGGACGCCAGCGCGCGCGGCTGGCCGTTGTAGGCCTGCACCACGGGCAGGTTCTGGAGCTGCTCGGCGGCGAGCGCCGTCAGCGCGCCCAGCCGCTGCTGCGAGCGCATGGCCACCTTCTTCAGCGACCGCGCGAAGCGGTTGATGGGCAGCACCGTCACCGGCACGACGACGAAGGTGAAGAGGAACAGCGTCTTGTCGATGAGGAAGCAGGTGACGAGCAGCGCGATGATTTGCAGCCCGTCCTTCACGTAGGACGTGAGCGCCTGCGTAATGGAGAACTCCACCAGCGGCACGTCCGCGGTGAAGCGCGCCAGCAGCTCGCCGGAGTGGCGCCGCTCGAAGAACGCCGGCGGCTGGCCGAGCAGCCGCCCGTAGAGGAAGCCGCGCAGGTCCGCCATCACCCGCTGCCCCAGCCGCTGCATCAGCCCGCCCTGGAGGAACTGGGCGGTGGCCTTCACCGCGGCCACCGCCACCACGAGCAGGGGCAGCCGCTTGAGCAGGGCGTCCCCCGGAAGGGCCACCCCGGCGACGGTGACGGGCGCGTCGGTGAGCAGCGCGCGCAGAAGCGGGCCCACCACCCAGGCGTACGCGGAGGTGGCGACGGCGGCGGCCACCGACGCGCCGAAGCCCGCGGCGAGCAGCAGCCGGTAGGGCCGGAGGTAGCCGAGGAGCCGGCGGTAGACGTGAGGAGAAGGACGTGGAGCCACTGTTCGGCGGCGGACTCTCTCACCGAGTCGCCGCGACGTCCAAGGCTACTGGCCTTCCGGGGCAGGTGCCCTGTCGGCTGCCCTGCCACCGGGCACCTGCGGCGGCCCGGCCAGTTCCATTGCCCACCTTCAACCCTGCGGACAGGTTCAGGGGAGCCATGGAAACGAATAACGAAAAAGAGGCCCTGTTCAATCCGGGCTGCGAGCCGGTGGTGGAGGACGAGGAGCGCCGCCGACTCCTGTGGCTGATGGCCGAGTACTTCCGCACCATCGGGTATACGGACATCAAGGCGCGGCTTCCCGGGTTCATGCCTCCTCCCATCCTGTCGGGCACCATCGAGGACCACCGCCCCGATTTCACCTGCCGGCAGTCGGACTCGGCCCGCACGCCCATCATCCTGGAGATTGTCACGCCCACCATGGTGGATGACCCCACCGCGGAGAACCGCTGGAGCCTGCTGGCCAGCGCCGCCAAGCTCTACAACGCGGAGCTCCACTTCGTGGTGCCCAAGTGGGCCGCCACCGGGGCCGTGGACCCGGGGCTCAAGCGCAGGCTGGCCCGGATGGAGCTGACGGCCAACCGCGTCTGGACCGTCTGACAGCCCCTCCGCCCCGCGCCGCTGCCCCCGCCCGGTCGCCCGCCCGGCGCCGGGTGGGCGGAGGCGCCTCGTGTCCTCGCTGGATTGCTGGTGCGTTTCGCTGCGTTATAGTGACTCGAGATTTCACGTAGCGCAGAAAAGCACAGCAAAATCCAGGGGTTGTAATCGATGCCAGCGGCGGCGGGTCAGAAGCGCGACTACTATGAGGTCCTGGGCGTCCAGAAGTCGGTCTCCGCGCAGGAGCTCAAGAGCGCGTTCCGCAAGGTGGCGCTGCAGTACCACCCGGACCGCAACCCGGGGAACGCGGAGGCCGAGGAGAAGTTCAAGGAGGCCTCGGAGGCCTATGAGGTGCTGAGCGACCCCGAGCGGCGGGCGAAGTACGACCGCTTCGGGCACTCGGGCAACCCCTTCGAGGGCTTCGGCGGCGCCGGCGGCGGGTTCCAGGGCGTCAACATCAACGACATCTTCGGGGAGATTTTCGGCGACATCTTCGGCGGTGGCCGGGGAGGGCGCCGGACGAGCTCGCGCGGCGCGGACCTGCGCTACAACCTGGAGATCACCTTCGAGGAGGCGGCCTTCGGCTGCCGGCCCAAGGTGACCATTCCCCGGCCGAAGAAGTGCGAGACGTGCTCCGGCTCGGGCAGCAAGAGCGGCTCGGGGCCCCGGCCCTGCTCGGCGTGCGGCGGCAGCGGCGAGCTGCGCTACACGCAGGGCTTCTTCGCGGTGTCCCGGCCTTGCGGTGAGTGCAGCGGCACGGGCGCGGTGGTGCCGGACCCGTGCACCCGCTGCAGGGGCTCGGGCAAGGTGCCCTCCGAGGAGGTCATCGAGGTGGCCATCCCCGGCGGCGTGGACAACGGCACGCGCGTGCGGCTGTCCGGCATGGGCGAGCCCGGCGACCGGGGCGGACCGGCGGGCGACCTCTATGTCACCGTCATCGTGAAGGAGCACCCGCTCTTCCAGCGCGAGGAGTACGAGGTCTTCTGCGAGGTGCCCATCTCCTTCACCCAGGCGGCGCTGGGCGCGAAGATCGACGTCCCCACGCTGGACGGGAAGGTGAAGATGACCGTCCCCAGCGGAACCCAGTCCGGCAAGGTGTTCCGGCTCAAGGGCAAGGGCATCCCGCACCTGCACAGCCAGCAGCGGGGCGATCAGCACGTGCGCGTCGTCGTGGAGACGCCCACCGAGCTGTCCTCGAAGCAGCGCGAGCTGCTGGAGCGCTTCGCGGAGGCCTCCGGCGAGGAGTCGCACCCGCAGTCGAAGAGCTTCATCGCCAAGGTGAAGGAGCTGTTCGGCTGACGACGGTTGCGGGCGCGGGGCCGCGAAGCCGTGGCCCCGGTGCCGCACCCAGCAGGCGGGCGAGCGCCGCGCCACGGCGGGTGGCCGTGGGCACGGGCGCTGCAAAACAGCGGGCACAGCCGGTGGAATCTTCTCCCCGCTCGGGTGTCGACGGGGGCCCACCCCACTGCTATGCACGGCCCTGCCATGGATGTCCTGCCCACCCTGCGCCGCTCGCTCGTCATCGCCCTGGCCCTGCTGCTGACGGCCTGCCCCCGGACCACCCGCACGCCCCCTCGGGGTGACGCTGGCGGGGAGCTGCCCGCTGGCGACCCGTTCCCCACGCGCCCCGCGGTGGAGGCGAAGAAGGACCCCGCCGCGGACACGGCGCTGGCGCAGGCCGCGCAGACGGCCCGTGGCACCCCGGACAAGAAGAAGGCCGCGGAGGCCTACCTGTCGGTGCGCAAGGCGTACCCCGCCACCACCGCAGGCCAGGACGCGCTGTACCAGGCGGGCGTCCTCTTCTTCGAGTCGAAGGACTTCGTCAACGCGCGCAAGACCTTCAACGAGCTGCTCTTCGAGAACCCGCTCCACGCGCAGGCGGAGGACGCCAAGCACAAGCTGGCCCTCTCCGCGATGGAGGTGGGCGCCTACCGCGACGCGTACCAGACGCTCTCCAGCCTCGCGGAGCGCGCCAGCGGCGCCGAGCGCACCCAGCTGCTCAACGAGGCCGCCCGCGCCGCCGCGGGCGCCGGCCTCTACGGGCAGGCGCTGCAGATGGCGGTGGACGAGGCGGGGCAGGCCCAGGGCGCGCAGGCCCAGGCCGCCGCGGTGGCCAAGGTGGAGGCGCTGGTGGAGGGCCGCGCCGGCTTCGTGGACGTCGCCCGCGTGGCGGAGGGCCTGTCGCCATCCAATCCGGCATGGCCCGTCATCACCTTCAAGCTGGCGCGCATCTACTACCACCTGCGCGACTGGTCGCGGCTGGAGGAGACGCTGAACCGCTTCCTCGCCGAGGCCCCTGGCCACCCCTTCGCGCCGCAGGCCCGTGAGCTGTTGGCGCGCG
>Ga0182745_1005506_pt1 | contig 10327 bp, 8 predicted proteins | sample eDN3rd30CKraftBY_FD_128523 | JGI IMG/M metagenome (GOLD analysis project Ga0182745, IMG submission 128523) | Enriched backyard soil microbial communities from Emeryville, California, USA - eDNA 3rd pass 30_C Kraft BY (version 2) (version 2) | ecosystem: Environmental > Terrestrial > Soil >... | reverse complement strand
GGACTTATCCTCGAAATGCGGGCGGGACGCCCGCGCTCCCAGGGAGAGGCCTCTGATTAGCTCCGGTGGATCTCCTTCGGACTTATCCTCGAAATGCGGGCGGGACGCCCGCGCTCCCAGGGATGAAGACCTTCGATCCGCGGTGGGAGATAATGAAGCAGGAGAAGACGCTCGCGCTCCCAGGAAAGCCCGTGTTCGTGGCAAGATTCCCTGGGAGCGCGGGCGTCCCGCCCGCATTTGCATTTTGAGATGACGAAGAGGGCGAAGTTTCTTCGGCTTCCAGAAAGGACCGGACTCGCGATGAGGCCGGCCTGTTCCGCCGTCGTCATTCCAGGCTCATCAGGGTATCGAGGGCTGGCCGGTAGCCGGGTGAGCCAGCCCTCTTCACGTGGGATGAGGCTGGACTTACTCGGTACTAGGAGCTTTCCGGGGTTCGAGCTTCCACGACTCGTTGAAGTAGCCCGATACCTTCGTTTGGCCCTCTTCGCCCTCCACCTGAATCACGGCGTAGTCTCCCAGGTGCGGGTAAAGCAAGGCGTTGGTCCCGGTGAACTCCTTCGAGCCAAACGTGTGACCGCTGTTGAGCACCACGTACCGATGCGGGTTGAGCGGGTTCGGCGCGATCAACAAGGGAACGTGGGTGCCGGCTCGGAACTGGCCCCCAAGCTCGATCTGCTCCTCGCTCCAGCGCAAGGGAAGGTCGTTCAGCAGACGAGCGATCCACTGGTTGGAGCCCGGGTCGCCGAACAAGATCAGGTGACTTGACTCCATATCTTGCTCGGTCACCTCCGTATCTTTCTTGATCCGAAGCTCTCCGCGCATCCACTTCTTCCAGTCCCTGGCGAACTGGTCGAGCCGCGCATCGGCCCACTTCTGAACGTGGGCGTTCCAGGGCTTGCCCGTCCCCCTGACGCAGAGGAAGGGGCCGGTGAAGGCGTCGTCGATCGGCCCTTGCACGTTCCTGCGCTTCTCGCGTTGCGAATTCTCCTGGAAGAGACGCGAGGATTCGTAGTCGAGCATCTTCCATTCATCGTCAACCAGGCTGAAGTAAACCGAGGGAAGCAGCCCCTGGACCGCCCCTTCGAGCGGGAACTCCTGGTCACCCAGTCGGATCGATTCCGCCGCGTGGCGCTCCACGCCCAGTACTTTCACATTCTCAGTCTTGCCGACCACAACCGTATTTCCATCGATCTCCGCCTCAACCGAGGTCCGCTTGTAGTGCTCATCGAGCTGCTCGACCGAGAGCCAGGCGGCTCGGTTGTACTTCAAGGTGTAGGTCACGAAGTTGATCTTCTTCGGGTTCAGCCTGGCCCCTTCGGCGATCCGGTCGTCGTGGAACGCTTTGAGGATTTTCGCACTGACGGGGTCAACCTTGTGCTCGACCTTCGCCCCAAGCACCCGCAAGAAGTCGATCGTCTCCGCGCGGGTCAACAGCCCTTCGGTCTTGAAGGTATAGCCGAGCTCCTTGAGGGCCTCTTCAATGTTGATCGACGCCTGGCGCTGGGGATCGTTTTCGCCGCCGTACCCAACCATGGGAACGTTGAAGGCATTGGCCGCGTAATCCACGGCATCATAGATGTGCAACCCTTTGATTTGGTATTCAGGGGTGTCTGGCTTGAGCCGGGCGTACTTCTTGGTTTCAGAGAAGCCCGCGCCTGCCTCGACGGACGACCAAAGGCTGGGGTGGTGCAATCCCAGGTGCCACGCCCCCGCCCCTCCCATGGAGAAACCACGGAGCACGACTCTGCGCTCGTCGATCTCGAACCTCCGCTTCACTGCGTCGATGGCCTCGAAAACGTCGGTCTCGCCTGCCCAGCGGTAGGCGTTGTTGGTCCGGCCGAAGACGTGCAGGACAATCTTCTTTTCCTGATCGGCCGGGGTGGGCTTGCCGTCGTGCGACTGGATGAAGTTCACCTCGGTCAAGGTGGCCCCTCGCCCGTGCAAGACCACGTCGAGCCGGATGCGCTGGGGGGTGCCATCGCCTTGTTTCTGGTTCACCACGCCTTCGGGCACGATCACGGCGAATGGCTGGACCGAGCCGTCGACCCGCGAGAAGTACCCTCGAATCGAAGAGCCCGTCGCCGATTCCCAGGGGCTTTTGCCCTGGGCGAGCTGACGGGCCCGCTCGAGGCCCCGGTCGATGGCCTTTAATGTGGCGGCGACTTCCTTCTTGGAGAAGAACTCGTCGAGGTCGAGCGCCCAGCGAGCGGCCTTCTGGTAAACCACCACGTCGGCCAGGAGTTCCCGGCGAGATCCGCTCAGTTTGGGCAGAGCCTCGATCGCCTTGTCCAACTCGGCCAAGCGCGTCTTGATCTGCTCGCGCTCTTGCGCCGGGGGCTCATATTTCGGCGGTTTCTTGAACGTGGGTTGAGCCTGGGTCATTGCCGGGAAAGCGATTCCCCCAACAAGGACGGCGTTCATGATGAGCCACCTGATCACTCGACCGTTCATGCGTCACACCCACTCTCGAGTCGCTTGGTAGGGCCTTGCGAAATGGAATTGCATCCACGATGGTGCGGATTGTATCCGAGCGCTTTCGTCATCCCCACCAGCTAAGCCGACATTTTTCTTAGAGTCAGTTTCCGACGGCCCGCGGGCGATCTCGTGATGGCCCAGAGTTCTGAGCAATCAAATGAGAAGGGGCGTACCCATACCGTGGGGCCTGGATTCGCCAGGTTCGTTGGCTCAGTGAACGCCCGTGGAGTGCTATTGGAACAGCGGGCGGATTCGCTATAATCCTTAGATTTGGTGGGACTTGGAGTGGCAATGCCCAGGGTGCCTGTTCATTAGGGTGCCCTCGTCAACCGATCTCTTGCCGCTTCCCTGGCGAATCGTACGCGTTTCGCCTGGGCCTTGCTGTTTGACTGACTTGGTCAGGTCTTGGGATGGCGGTGTAGGGAGTGATTCTGGGTTCGCCTTCGCCTTCACGTTTGGAAAGGGATGGACGGAGCCGATGGGTTCTTTTGCCTGGCGCAATCTTTTGACGCGCCCGCTTCGGACGATACTCGCCCTCATTGGCCTCTCGATCCCAATACTTGGGGTGATGGGGCTATTCAGTGTGTCGCAGGGCGTGAGGGATATGGTCGGGGATACGCTGAACCAGGTCGAAGGGGTGATGGTTCTGCGCGAGAACTCTCCGAGCCCCGTCTTCAGCGACCTGGAATCGTCCGTTGGCGATAAGCTGAGGAGCATCAAGGGGGTGCGAGTGGTCGCACCCGAGCTCTGGAAGGTCGCGACCAGCGTCGAAGGGATGTCGATCATCTCAAAGCTGAAGACGGGTCGAGGTCCGGCCAGCTTATTCGATCAGCCGGTGATCCAGGGGCAGGATATTGTCGCTCACCAGGCCTTGAAGAGCGCGGTCTATCCTCGCGCCATGAAGAACCGGAAGGGGGAAGGCCGATTCCTCCTCCCCAGCGATGTGAACAAGCCCCACGTCGTCATCAGCCGTAAACTGTCCAAGGACTTTCCGAAGGCTGACGGCAAGCCGAGAGGGGTGGGAGACGCGCTCGACATCGGCGGCAAGCCGTTTCAGATTATCGGGATCTACGACACCGGTTCGATGCTCCTCGATAGCGTGATCATCATGGATATCGACTCGGCTCGGCAGCTCATGGGCGTGTCGAAGGAGATGGTTTCCAGCTTCTATGTCGAGGCTCAGGACCCAGGCGACAACGACCGGATCTCGGAAGCGATCGAGTCGTCCTTGCCTCGGGTGGACGCCCGAAGCATGACCGAGTTCATGGCGACCTTCGAGTCGATCATGGGCCAGCTCGACAAGTTCCTGATGATGACCATCAGCCTCGCGCTTGTGGTCGGCGTGGTGGGAATCATCAATACCATGCTGATGAGCACGACCGAGCGCTTCGTGGAGTTCGGCGTGTTGCGGACCAACGGTTGGTCACAAAGTCATATTCTCAAGTTAGTGACACTCGAAAGCGCCTATCTGGGGCTGCTTTCCGGGGTGGTCGGGTGCATCCTGGCCTGGTTGGGGACGTTGGCGGCGAATCAGTTCCTTACCGAAGGTGTTCGCCTATCGATTCCCCCTTGGCTCTACCTGCTGGGAATCTCGTTGTCGGTCGTTACGGGCACGCTTGGCGGACTCTATCCTGCCTGGCGAGCAGCCCGGCTGGTGCCGATGGATGCGATCCGAGTGGGGTCGCACTGATGGATCGGGTCGGATTTGGCGGGCAAGGTGAACGACCGATGATTGACGTGGTGGATCTGCATAAGTCGTATCGAAGCGGAGACCGAGTTGTCGAAGCCCTCCGCGGGGTTCGCTGCCAGGTTCCCAAGGGCCGCTTCGCGTTCATCGTGGGGCCTTCGGGTTCGGGGAAGAGCACCCTGCTCTATCTGCTCGGCGCGCTCGACCGGCCCACCTCGGGATCGATCGAGGTCGATGGAGACAACCTGACCACGATGAGCGAGGCGGAGCAGAACGCCTACCGACGCGACCGGGTCGGGTTCATCTTTCAGTCGTTCAACCTGATCAGCAACCTGACGGCCGTGGAGAACGTGCTCATCCCCTTCCTGCCGCGCGGGTTGACGCCGGACTGCGGGCGCGGGCCGAGTCGCTCTTGCGCGAGGTGGGGCTGGGCGACCGGCTCGACCATCGCCCTTACCAGATGTCGGGAGGCGAGCAGCAGCGCGTGGCGATTGCCCGGGCCCTGATCAAGGACCCCATCCTGGTGCTCGGTGATGAGCCGACCGGCGAACTCGACTCGAAGACGGGGGACGAGATCTACCGGATCCTCCGCCGGCTCCAAAGTCAGCGCCAGACCACGCTGGTGGTGGTTACGCACGACCGCCGGTTCATCACCCCGGCCGACCTGGTGCTCGAGATCCAGGACGGCCGGCTGAAGACGGATGACGGGCGCATGCTAGAACCGGAGGATGACCTTCCCGAAACCTCGGTTGGATTCGAGGCGGGCCTGGGCGGCTCGGAAGTCGTCCAGACCGAAGACACGATCGACGATCGGACGAACCAGGCCACGCGCTAGCCAGGGGACGACCCGCTCGGCGAAGCATTGCGTCACGGCGATCTTCTCTTCCAAGGGGCGAGCCCGGAGCGTGGTCCCCACCAGCCTGATCCGTTTGCGCAGAAGTTGGAGCAAGTCGACCGACGCGCTTCCCCCACCGAGCAGCCCCACGACCACCAGTACCCCCTGGGTGCTCAGGGCGTTGAGGTTTCCCTCCAGGACCGGGGCGCCAATGTGGTCGATCACCACGTGAACCCCCTCTCCTCCCGTCTCTCGAAGAATCGCCTCCGCGAAATCCTCGGTGTTCGAGTGGATTCCGACGTCGAGCCCGAGCTCCTTGGCCAGCTCCAACTTCTCGGCGGTTCGGGACGTCCCGAAGACCTGGCAGCCCATCGTGTGGGCGATCTGGAGCGCGGCCGAGCCCACGCCGCTCCCCACGGCGTGGATCAACACGCGCTGGCCCGGTTTGATCCCCCCTTGGGTCTCAAGCGCGTCGTGCGCGGTGAGAAAAACTTCGGGGACCGCGGCGGCCTGCTCGAAGTCGAGATTCGAGGGGATCGGCACGGCCATCCGCTCGTGGCAGAGAACGTACTCCGCCTGTCCCCCCCCTCCCACGATGCCGAAGACCCGGTCGCCGATCCGAATCGGACCGGTGACGTCGGGCCCAAGGGCGTCAACCTCGCCCGCGAACTCCAGGCCGGGGATGTTCGAGGGGACACCGGGAGGCGCGGGGTAACTTCCCCTGGCCTGCATCAGGTCGGCCCGGTTCAGGCCCGCGGCGCGAACGCGGACCCGTACCTGCTCCCCTCGAGGCTCTGGCCGTTCCACCTCGAGGAGCTCCAGCGACTCGGCCCCGCCCGGCTTGGTAATGACAATGGCTTTCATAAGTGATTGTTATTTCTTGGTGGAGAGATTCCAGTAGATGCGGACGTTGTGGGTGGATCGCCCCCCCGCGATGATCTCGTCTCGGCCGTCGCCGTCGAGGTCGGCCGAGACCAGATCCTCGGTGCCGACGCCGCCGTTCTCAATCACGTGCCTTGAGAACGTGAGCGGACTCGAGCCGGGTTCGGGGTCGTAGACGAGCACGCCGGGGCCGGCGGGGGCGCGTTTCGGATCCTTGCTCCGGTCGCGCTGGCCGATGATGAGCTCCTGGTCTCCGTCTCCGTCCAGGTCCGAGCACCAGACGGCGTGCCCCCACTGAAGGGGCTCGTCAATCACCTGGCGCTCCCAGAGCCCCTTACCGGCTTTTGGTTCGGTGTAAACAACGACCTGAAACCCGTGCCAGGGTTCGATCGTGGCGATGTAGCGCTTGCCGTTGGCCAGTCGGCCCAGCTTGATCTCGCTCGCCCCCTTGTTCGGCGAGGCCTCCTGGTTTCCCGTTCCCAGCTTGGTCTTCGACCACTTCCCGCCTTGGTCTCGGTCGAGCAAGAAGACCCCTTCCCAGGCCGCCGCCAGAATCTCGTCTCGGCCGTCCCCATCGAAGTCGATGGGCTGGAGGTTATGGACCGTGTGGAGCGAGCTATCGGCCACTTCCATTGGCCAGGGATCTTTCTCGGGATGCGCGGGAACCGTGTAAACCTGGATCCGAACCCCTTGCCCTTCACCCCAGTTCGGCCCCTTGGTCCCTCGCCCTTGCAGCGGAGCCACCAGAAGCTGCTTCTTACCCGTTCCTTGCACGTCGCCCCAGCGGATGCGATGCAGCGTGGGCTCGGAGCCGATCGGGATCACCTGCCAGGGGGCGTTCGTCTCCCCCTGGCGACGGAGCCACTGCAAGGTTCCCCCCCCTTTCGTGTCGGAGGGCCGCCAGGCGGCTCCGAGCGCGAAGTCGAGCTTGCCGTCCCCGTCAATGTCATGCCCTTGCAAGCAGACGTTATCCTTCTCGGTCGCCCCTTGGATGATGACGCGCTTCTCCCAGGTGGGGTTGGCGAACCAGACGACCGCGTCCTCGGTTACGGCCACCACGTCGAGCTTCCCATCGCCGTTCACGTCGTTCGCGCTCACCGCGTAACAGACATTCCCCACGTGGGGGTCGAGCTCTTGCGTTCGGAACAAAGGGAATTCCGCCGCGGACGCCGCCGTCGAGATCGGCCAGGGTGGGAGGGTCAAGCCAACGGTCAAGGCGATTGCGAACCTGAAGGTCACGGGGTTCTCTCCCGAATTGAGGAACATGTCAGCCAACCCCGTCCAGGATGCCCCGCCCCCGCCGGGGATGCCAGCAAAAAAAAATGCAAGGAGAGGATGCCCCCTTGCCTTAAGCGATCGAGTCCCGGACTCGAAATACGGCGCATTTCCACGAGAAATTCGATTTACAAGCCCGAAGCGCAAGCGAGTGAATGTATTTTATTTGTATTTATATATTGAATTTCATGTAAACGAAAATATTATTATTGTTGAAGTGATTGCATTACGAGTGTGTGAAATCACGAAGCACGAGCGAGCGAATCGTATTGTGAGGGTATTGCACGAATAGCTTGTGGCATCCCCTTTGGTTATACCGATTCCTTCACCCGCTCGTACTTCCGACGTGTCTAGACCGATTGCAAAAGCGGCGTGTCGTTTGTGTCGCCCGTCCTTGCCTTTGTGGAGGCAAGGTGTGCGTCAACTTGGGTCAGGCCTTTTTCATGTGAGCGACCATCTCTCGGCACGATTTTTCGCAATCGAGGAGCATCTTGGCCGCGGCTTTCATTTCGGTGGAATCAAAACGTCCAACCTCGGCCGCGGTGGCCTTGCATGCCTCGGCGCACGCTTCACAGGAATAGGCCATCAGGCTGCTGTGCTTGGCGATCATGGCCGCCGAGAGTGTGCAGAACGCTGCGCAGTCAGAGGCGAGGTGAAGCGCTCTGGCATGCTCCTTCTTTCCTTCGGCCACCTCCATGTAGCAATGGTGGAAGGTCATGTTGCATGTCTTCGCACACTCGGAGCAGGCCTTGTAACAGGATTCATGGACGGAATCGAGCTCGCAACAACTCCCACTCGAGGACTTATCGTCGGCCTTGGCCGACATCGCGGTTAGCCCGATCGCGCCGGCACCGACCACTCCCAGCATTTCTCGGCGATCCATGAGTTGTCTCCTCAACGGTTAAGCCGTGCATAATCTCGAGCACGCGCGCAAAGGACCCCCTCAGGTCCGACGCCTCCTCGAGTCCATCCAGCCTACGCTCGCAATTCTCGGACCCCTCCGCACGATTCGAACATGGAAAAACCAAGTGATATACGAAAGTGACCTGTTGAAACGAACAGGACCCATCCATCCCGGAATTCTGAGAACAGGGCAAGGTGATACTAGGAATCGAGCCCAAGGGGTGATAGTGTTACGAATAAAGGGATCGTGTTACGATCGATTGCATGGGAAAATGAGGACTTGATCTCGGTGAGAACGGCTGGCCATTCCTAGAGCGGTTCCCAGTCGCGTTGCGCCCAGTTGCAGCATCGATTCGTAGGGTGGGCACTGCCCACCGCACCAAGGCCGATGCCAGGAGGAAGGCGACATTTCCCAGAAACCAGGGCATCCTTGGAAATCCCAAGCCTCAATTCTTGCCGGTGGGCAGTGCCCACCCTACGAAACAATGCTGGGTGTCACGCGAAGGTGATTCGCTCTAGTGGAGATCCATCGATCGTGCTTGGCTCGGAGCGTGCAAGTGCTCCGAATTCCGACTCGGTCCTTGAACGAGTGGAATGGCTCCTTTAGAATGAGACAAAAGTCATAGACCCGATGAGTCAAGAAATTTAAGAGGCCGATTTATGAGAGCCTGTGCGATCTTGTTGGTGCTGGCCGGTCTTGGCGAACCGCGATTGCAAGCGGATGAGCCGGCTCCCACGCCTTGTCGTGAGTTCGAGATCCGGGGCGATCGCGCGTTTCTGGGGGGCAAGGAGGTTGATCTATGGGGGATCCGGTGCGGCAATGCCCTGCATAGTTGGACCGTGACCGAGAGGCACGTTCGCGCTCTCGATAACATGACCGCGCACGGGATCAACCTGATCGGCTTTTATATCCAGGGCTCGAATGGGGGATATCCCGACGAGGATGCCGGGTTGAATGGGTTCGGACGCGATGGGACGCTCAAGCCCGACGTGGCCCGTCGGCTCGAGTGGCTCGTGCGCGAGGCCGACAAGCGAGGCATGGTGGTCATGGTTGGTCTCTTCTCGCCTCGTAAGGACCAGCAACTGGAGGGAGAAGTCGCGGTTCGCAAGGCGACGGAAGAAGCGGCCCGATTCCTCGAGTCGCGAAAACTTCGGAATGTGTTCGTGGATATCGCCCACGAGTACGACCATACCGCGCGGATGGATCAGCCCTTGTTCCGCGAGCCTGGCGGCGAGGAGAAAAAGGCAACCCTGACACGCTGGTTCAAGGCCGTCGCTCCCGCGATCGAGGTGGGCGTGTGCCCCTACGAAAAGTCACGCACCACCGACCAATACCCCGGCATGGAAGTGAGAATCATCCAGAAACAGATGGAGATTCCCTCGTCGGGCTTCGTGGTCAACGTGGAAAGCCAGAAGCAGGATAGCTACGAAGACGACGGCGTTTTCAACGAAGGACATCTCGAGTTCATCTTCGCGGACTGCCGGCGCTACCAGGAAGCGCCCAACGCGGTGCTCATGTTCCATGCGGCGTTCATCCAGGGGATCTCCAACCGGAGTGGCACCGCGCCTCACGCCGAGATGGGGGGCTACGGCGTCAGCCCAAGCGATCGCGGCGTTCGGTTCTACTACGACTGGGTCCACGACCATATCGGCCGCTGGGAATATCCCAGACATGTTCTTGTGAAGAAAAATCAGAACAATAAGGCTGACTAATTTTGATCTCTTGATGGAGTGACCAAAGGTCAATGCGCCAGCCAAGCGTTCCTGTCGCACAGCCCATGCCCCATCTCGTTCCAAAGCCCGCCTGGAAAGGGGTTGGAGTTAAGCCTTGCCTGAGCGAGGGCAACCGGGGCGCGCGCTCGTCGGACTCTCGACACGCGGAACGTGCTCCGAGGTGGGAAGCGCGTCGAGGTCGGGACGCTTGGGTTCTGGGATGGGCCTCCTTCGTGGCTCTCGCCTCGATCTTTTTTTTCCACACCCCCCCTGCTCGATCCGTTGAGCCTGCTCAAACGGAATCGATCACGGCGCTCGTCGACCGTTACGTGGAGGGCCGGCTGAAGACGAATGGGCTCGAGCCGGCCCCTCGCGCGAACGACGCCGAGTACCTGCGCAGGGTCTCGCTCGATTTGATCGGGCGGATTCCGACGGTCGCCGAGGCCCGCGCCTTTCTTGACGATCAAACGGGGGGAAAGCGCGCTCGACTCGTGGACCGGCTCCTGGCCAGTCCGGAACATGCCCGGCACTTCGCCACCGTCTGGCGCATGGCCTGG
>Ga0182745_1005503_pt1 | contig 10331 bp, 8 predicted proteins | sample eDN3rd30CKraftBY_FD_128523 | JGI IMG/M metagenome (GOLD analysis project Ga0182745, IMG submission 128523) | Enriched backyard soil microbial communities from Emeryville, California, USA - eDNA 3rd pass 30_C Kraft BY (version 2) (version 2) | ecosystem: Environmental > Terrestrial > Soil >... | reverse complement strand
GGGCAGGTGCGCTTCACGCGGCCGCTGTGCGAGCCCCCCGCCTGGCCGCGCTACGACGGCAAGGGCCCGCGCAACGAGGCCAGCAGCTTCGCCTGCGTCACCGACTGACGTCGCTCGCCGGGCCGCGGTCGCAGGCCCCTGCCATTCACGTCCCCCGACCTCAGCCCCAGCCCCACCCAGCCCCAGCCCAGGCCCAGGCCCAGGCCCATATCGACCGCGAATCGCGCGCTCGTGGGACATTCACTTGCAACCCGCAAGTGATCGACCCCAGCGGCGGCGCTCGGCTGCCCTGCGGGCCCGGTTGCTTTGGAAGCATGCAGCGACGCTGTCGTGCGGGCCAGTCCGACTACCTCGTCATTCGCAGCAGAAAGGTCGCTGGTGTTCGCGCAAAGCCTGCGGCATCGTTTTCGCGCGGGCCACCGCTCGCATCAACGACGCGGCCAATTCACTTGCGGTTCGCAACTGAATCTCCGACGTCTTCTCGATGAAGCGAAAACGCTGCCGCTCGCCGGCTCGCCGGCTCGCCGGCCCGCCGGCCCGCCGGCCGCCGGCCGGCCGGCCGCCGGCCGGCCGCCCACGGCGCCCGCGGGCGGGTTTGGGCTATCCTCGGCCCGACGCTTGCGGGGAGGGTTCTCATGAAGGCCAGCCTGTCATTCGCCTGCGGCATCGCCGTCCTGTGGCTCGCGGCGAGCCCAGCGCATCCGCAGTCCGCGACCATCGGCGTGCCCGTCCCGCCGCTCGGCGCCGGCCCCTGGATCATCGACACCGCGGAACAGCATCGCATCCGCCTGAGCGTCGTCACCAAGGGCCTCTCGCACCCCTGGGCGATGGCCTTCCTCCCCGACAGGACGATGCTCGTCACCGAGCGGGCCGGGCGCCTGCGCCTCATCCGCGATGGCGTGCTGGATCCGAAGCCGATTGCAGGCCTGCCGGCGATCCGCACCGACGGCAATGGCGGGCTGATGGACATCACGCTGCATCCCGACTTCGCGCGCAATCGTCTCGTGTACTTCACGTACACGAAGCCGGTGGCGGATGGCATGGGCACCCCCGCGCTCGCGCGCGGCCGGCTCGAGGGCCATGCGCTCGTCGACGTGCGCGACCTCGTGGTGCCGGATACGTATCCGGGCAACTCGGGGCTCAACGGCCGCGTGACCTTCGGTCCGGACGGCAAGGTGTACATGTCCACCGGGGGCCGCTCGCAGAACGACGTCGCCAACGTCGCACAGGATCCGAAGTCGCTGCGCGGCAAGGTGCTGCGCCTGAACGACGACGGTTCGGTGCCGCAGGACAACCCGTTCGTGGGTCGGGAAGGGTATCGCCCCGAGATCTTCACGCTGGGCCATCGCAATACGCTGGGGCTGATCACGCACCCGGTGACGCGCGAGCTCTGGCAGCACGAGAACGGCCCGAACGGCGGCGACGAGGTGAACATCCTCAAGCCGGGACGCGACTACGGGTGGCCCGAGGTGAGCTTCGGCCGCGACTACTCCGGCCGGAAGATCGCCGATCATCCGACGCGCGAGGGCATCGAGACGCCGCTGCTGTTCTGGGTGCCGGCCATCGCGGCGGCGGGCATGACGATCTACACCGGCGACAGGTTTCCAGCCTGGAAGGGCAACCTCTTCGTCGGCGCGATGACCGAGGCGCGCATCCCGGGCACCGGACATCTGCAGCGCGTCGCGTTCAACGAAAGAATGGAGGAGATGCGGCGCGAGTCGATGCTGCGCGAGTTCCGGCAGCGGATCCGCGAGGTGCGCGAAGGGCCGGACGGTTACCTCTACCTGCTCACGGACGAGGACGACGGGGCGCTGCTGCGCATCGAGCCGGCCGCCTGACGTTGCAAAGGCGCGGGGCAGCCACCACATTCAGCATCGGTTCACTTCGCGCGGTCACCCTAAGGGGGTGACGCATCGCATTGCAGGAGAACGGTGATGAAAGCGCTCAAATGTCTCATCGCGGCGAGTGCCGTACTGCTCGCCGGCACCACGGCCCTGGCGGCCGACAAGCCGACCCGCATGCAGAAGAACGAAGCTCGGCTCGAGAAGCTGCTCGAGGGCCGCACGGCCGGCGAGCCCGTGAGCTGCATCTCGGCCTACCAGGCGGACAAGCTGCAGGTGATCGACGGCGTCGCGATGGTCTACGGCACCGGCGACACGATCTGGGTGGCGAAGCCGAGCAACCCGCAGTCGATGCGCTGGGACGACATCATGGTCGTGAACCGCACGGGCGGCCAGTTGTGCAACACGGACATCATCCGCACGGTGGACCGCATGAGCGGCTTCACGACGGGCGTCGTGTTCATGGACAAGTTCGTCCCGTACAGGAAGCAGGACTGACGTCCCGCCGGCGGGCTATTCCAGGCCGGCGCTGGCGACGTCCTGCCACGCGGGGTTCGTGCACAACCCGCAGCGGTCGCCGACGAACTGCGCTCGCGCCTTCCTGTCGCCCTTGAGCTGCCAGTCGAGCCAGGCGACCACCGCACGCGACCATTCGCGGTCGGGGCCGACGTACGCGCCGCTGTGCGCCAGCGCCGGCTGGCTGGCGATGAACATCGGCACGCGCGCCGCGACGCCATCCTCGTAGCTGTCTTTCGCGATGCGGTACGCGACGTCCTTCGGGCCGCCGGTGAACAGCGCGGTGGGCGCCGACAGCTCCGACCAGCGGCGGTACTCGGGCAGCGGTCCCGGCGGCCGGGCGGGAGGCGTGCGGTAGTACCCGCTGTTGAGCACGACGGTGGTCGTGGTGCGGGGGTCGGCCGAGGCGGTGAGCGCCTGCATGCCGCCGCACGAATGCCCCATGTATGCGATGCGGTCGGCCCGCAGCCGGCCGCGATACGGGCTCTTCGGATCGGCGCTGCGCGCGACGGCCCAGTCCACCGCACCGGTCAGGGCCTTCACGTCCATGACCTGCACGGGCCGGCCCTCCGGCGTCGTCTTCGGGGCGTCGGGGCCGACGTCGAAGGGGTTGTCGTCCCGGCCGATCGCGACGACCAGGTAGCCGTGCGAGGCGATCTCGCCGAGGAAGGCGGCGTACTCGGTGGAGACGTTGCGGCAGGCGCCATTGGCGAAGGCGACCACGGGCAGCTTGCCCGCGCGCGTCAGGTCTTCCGGGCGATAGACCGTGTATTCGGGATTGTCCGGCTCGACGAGCCGCACGACGTGGTGGGGTCCGGTGCCCTGCGGCAGCTCGGCCCGCCAGCGGGCGACGCGCGCGGCAAGTGCCCCGGGGGAGGTGGGATCGTCAGCGGCCGGGGCTGCCGCCATCGTCGTGATGGCGAGCAGCGAGGCGGCCGCGGCGAGCAGGCCGGCAGCGAGTTTCATGGGTCGCCAGTGACCGCAACGCGGTCAGTCGTTGAGGGCGACCGGATCGTACCCCGGTTTGCACACGTCGACGATGCAGAGCGACTCGAGCGTGCGACCTTCCGGCGGCGCCTTCACGCCTGCCTTCTTCATCAGGTCGCGAAGCACCTTCGCGGTCTCGGGATGCGGGATGGCCGACTGCACGCCCACGCGCACGAGGCCGTCCGCGTAGTCGATGGGCAGCCAGGTGTGCGTCGAAAGCTCGGGGCTGCCGCGGTTGTCGGTGTTGCCGAAGTCGCGCACGTCCATCTTCGCGCCGGCGGCGACGAGCAGCTTCACGACTTCGGTCGCACCCTTGTGCGCGGCGCCATGGAGCGCGACGCGGCCGGTCTTGGCCTGCACGTTGGGATCGAGCCCGAGCGACAGCAGGTACTTCACCGCTTCCACCGTCTCGGCGGGCGAGCGTTCCTGCGTCACGCCTTCGACCCAGCCGATGCCGGCCGCGACCGCGAGCGGGGTGATGTCGAGCCGCGTGTTGATCTTCGGATCGGCGCCGCGGGCGATCAGGAGCTTCATGAGCTCGAGGTCGCCGGACTGCGAGGCCCGGAGGAACGCGGTGGCGCCATCCTCGTTCAGCCACTGGTTCGTGAACACCGTACGCGTCTCGGTGCTCTCGCTGATGCGGGCGTTGACGTCCGCGCCGTGGTCGAGCAGGAGCGTGATGTACGCGAGGCTGTCCATGTCGGCGACGCGCGTGGGGTAGTCGCCGCCCTCGATGTTGCGGTTGTCGGTGGCGAGGTAGAGCGGCGTCCAGCCGCCCTTGTTCGCGAGATTCACATCGGCGCCGTGCTCGATGAGGAACTTCGCCAGCTGGTAGTTCTGGTTCTGCGTCGCGGTGAGCAGCGGGCTCCAGCCGTAGCGCGTGGTCTGGTTCACGTCGGCGCCGCCTTCCAGCAGCGCGCGCGCGGTGGGGATGCTGCCGGTGCGGGCGGCGTAGACCAGCGCGGTGAGGCCGCCGCCATCGGCTTCGCGGACGCGGCGGTTGCGCGCGCCGGCCACGGGGATCGGATCGCCGTTCGCGTCGAGCAGCGGATTGCCGTCCGAGTCGAGCTCGAACTGCACTTCGCCGCCCACGCCCGCGCCCGCATTGCCGCCGGCGCCCGCGATGGTGACGAACCCGAGCCCGGTGCGCTGGATGCCCTTGCACAGCTCGGACTCTGGCAGCGTCTTCTGGCTGTCGCCCATGAGCATGATGCGCTGGCGACGCACCTCCGCGAGATCCGGCTTCTCCTTCTCGCACAGCACCGCGATGGCCTGCTGGCGCACCGCGCGACGCGGATCCTCGGAGTTGCCGAGCGCGGCGGAACGGCCGTCGCGCATCACCGGCTTCGACGTCGCGGCGACTTTCGCGCCGTGCGCGATGAGCTCCTTGACCACGTCGGCATGGCCTTGGTCGGCGGCCTGCATCAGCGCGGTGGTGCCGCGCGCGCTTTCCGCGGCGTTGACGTCGGCGCCTTTCTCGATCAGCGCGCGAACGCCGTCGAGGCTGCCGGCCCGCGCGGCGAGCATCAGCGGACGACGGCCGAGCGGCAGCTCCTCGTTGGCGTCGGCACCGCCCGCGAGCAGCTCGCGCACCACGGCGCCGTCGCCGCGCGACGCCGCGAGCCACAGCGGCGTCGCGCCGTTGTGATTGGCAATGCCCGGCTTCGCGCCCGCCTTCAGCAGGCGCTCGGCGAGCTTCGCATCGCCGCGATAGGCCGCCCACTGCAGCGCCGTGGCGCCGTCGGCCTCCTGCGCGTTCACGTCGGCGCCGCTCTTCAGGAGCCGCTCGACCTCCGTGACGTTGCCGCTCCTCGCGGCAGCGACGATTTCCGCCTGCGCGAACGCCGCGCTGGCCATCGCCGACATCAGAACGGCGGAGAAGGTCTTCACTACGAAGCTGCGCATGCGACTCACCGATCCGTTACACCAGCCCGCTCAGATGGCCCGTGCTGTCGCCGAATTCGTCGCGGGGGATGTCGAACTGGTCGAGGATGCTGAGCAGCAGGTTGCCCGTGGGCACCTGCTTGGTCGGGTACGCGAGGTGCCGGCCGCCCTTCAGCTTGCCGTTGTTGCCGCCGACGAGGATGTGCGGCACGTCGTAGTGCACGTGCTGGTTCGGGTTGCCCATGTTGCTGCCGTAGAGCAGCAGGGAGTGATCGAGCAGCGTGCCGTTGCCGTCCGGCGTCTTCGACAGCTTGTCGACGAAGTAGGCCAGCATCTTCACGTGGTACTGGTTGATCTTCGACAGCTGGTCGATGAGGTTCGGGTCCTCGCCATGGTGCGAGCCGCCGTGGAAGCCGAGCGTCGGCGACGCGCTCTCGGGGTACACCCGGCCGGTGAGGTCGCGCGCGAACAGCATCGTGCCGACGCGAGTGATGTCCGCCTGGAAGGCGAGCACCAGCAGGTCGAACATGATCTTGATGTGCTGGTCGAAGGACTGCGGGATGCCGGGCGGCACCGCGAAATCCTCGGGCGCGGCGTTCGTCGCGTTCGCGGCGATCTGCAGGCGGCGCTCGATCTCGCGCACGTTCTCGGTGAAGGCATCGAGGCGCGCGCGGTCGGGCACGCTCACCTCGTTGCGCACGCCCTTGATCTTCTCGTTGACCGAATCGAGGATGCTCTGGTTGCGCTCGCGGCGCAGCGCGCGCTGCTCGGGCGTGCTGCCGCTGCCGAACATGCGCTCGAACACCACCTGCGGATTCAGCTCCATCGGCAGGGGCGTGGTGGGCGACGCCCACGAAATCGTGTTCGTGTAGACGCAGCTGTAGCCCTCGCCGCAGTTGCTCGAGCCCGAGCCCGGATCTTCCACCGAGATCTCGACGGAGGGCAGCAGCGTTTCCTGGCCGTATTTCGCGGCGATGATCTGGTCGATGGTCTGGCCGGCGTAGACGTCGGCGCCAGCGGTCTTTCGCGGCTTCTGCGCGCACAGGAACGCGGCCGCCACCCAGTGGTCGGCGCCCGTCTCGCCCGGGGGCGGTTCGGAGGAGCGCGAATGCAGGCCGGTGAGGATGTTCAGGTGCTGACGGAAGGGCTCCATCGGCTTCCAGATGAACGGCAACTCGTTCGCGAGCGCACCCGGCTTCTCCGGAATCCAGTAGCCCGGCGCGGCGCCATGGGGCACGAAGCCGCCGAAGAACCGGGGCGGCGTCTTCGCCGCGGTCTTCGCCTCGGCGGTGAAGGCCGGGATCATCGCATCAAGCAAGGGAAGGGCCAGCGCGGCGCCGGCGCCCCGCAGCACCGTGCGGCGGCTGATGTGCTTCTTCGTGATGAACATGGGTTACTTCCCCCTCGGCAGGACGGCGGCGGTCTTCACGTCGCCGGCGGATTTCATGTTCATGGTGAACGCCGGGCTCTGGACGATCCCCATGACCAGTGACGAGAACCTGTAGTCGTCCTTCGCGGCTTCGCGGCGCAGGGCACGCACCAGCGGCATGTCCTCGTACTCGAGGCCGCGGCCGAGGGCGTACGTCAGGAGGTTCTCGATCACGACCTCGGCGAACATCTCGTTCTTGCGCACCGAGAGCTCGCGCAGGCCCTTGATGCCCTCGATGCGCGTGCCGTCCGTGATCGTGCCCACGGTGTCGATCGGCATCCCGATTTCCTTCGTGCGCCACTGGCCGACGGCGTCGAAGTTCTCCATCGCGAGGCCCATCGGCTCGAACATCTTGTGGCAGCTCGCGCAGCTCGGGTTCGTGCTGTGCACGACCAGGCGCTCGCGCATGGTCTTCGGCGTCTCGCCGGGCTTGATGTCGAGCTTCGTCTCCACGCCCGGCGGCGGGTTCGGCGGGCTCACGCCGAAGAAGGTCTGCAGGAACCACTTGCCGCGCTTCACCGGCGAGGTGCGCTCGGCATCGGAGGTGACGGTGAGCAGCGCGCCCTTGCCGAGCAGGCCGCGGCGCATGTCCTGGTCGGGTCCGAGCTTCACGCGGCGGAATTGCGGGCCATAGATGCCCGGGATGCCGTAGTGCCGCGCGAGGCGCTCGTTGACGAACGTGTAGTCCGCCGTGAGCAGGTCCTGGATGCTGCGGTCTTCCTGGATGATGCTGCCGAAGAACAGCTCGATCTCGCGGCGGAAAGCGTCGCGCAACGTGCTGTCGAAGTCGGGGAAGAGGTTCACCACCGGCTCGCTCGCCGCGATGCCGCGGATGTTGAGCCACTGCCCGGTGAAGTTCTGCACCAGCGCCTGCGAGCGCGGGTCGGCGATCATCCGCGCGACCTGCTGCTTCAGGACCTTCGGGTCGTGCAGCTTGTTCGAAGCGCCGAGCTTGATCAGCTCCTCGTCGGGGATGCTGCTCCACAGGAAGAACGAGAGGCGCGAGGCGAGCTCGAGATCGTTGATGCGGTAGGGCGCGCCGGGCGCGGCCTTCGCGGGCTCGATCTCGGCGCGGTAGATGAAGTCCGGGTCGGTCAGCAGGCGCTGGATCACCGCCTCGATGCCGGCGTCGAACTTGCCGCTTTCCTCGCGCGCGGTGCGGTAGAAGCTCGTCATCACCCGGAGGTCGGCATCCGTCGCCGGGCGGCGGAACGCCTTCGTCGTGAGCGTGGTGATGATCTTGCGCGCGCAGGCCTCTTCCTCGCCGGCGTTTTTCGGATAGCACTCGAAGATCTTCTTGCGGCTCGGCGTGTCGCTGGCGGGCTTGCCGTTGAACGGGCCCTCGATGAACACCTGGCCGACGTGCGGATAGAACGTGTAGCCGGAAATGGAGCCCGGCGAGTTCATCGTGCGCTGGAACGACTTGTTGAGCCCGGTGTCGGGGAGGTCGCTCGTCGCGATGAACGCGACGCCGATGCGATGGAAGCCGGCCTTGATCGGCAGGGGCGGCGACTTGCCGCCGTCGCCGCGCTTGGTCGCGATCTCCTTGTCCCAGTCGAAGAGATACATGCGCTTGCCGTCGACGGTCACTTCGAGCTTCTCGCCCTTCACGTTGCCGAGCACGGCGGTGAAGTAGCCCGTCATGCCCTTCACGGTGAAGGTGTACTCGCCGTCGGCCGGGAACTCGTGCTCGATGAGCATGCCGCCGCGCGTTCCGAAGGGCAGGCCTTCGACGTAGTCGTTCTGGCTCGTGTCGTGCGGGGCATCGAAGACGGCGAGCGTCGGCGCGGTCTCGGTGCCGAGTGCGAGGCGGCTGATGTTGCCGGCCGCCGAGAGATAGGCCTCCATCAGCGCGGGCGACGTCGTGAGCGTGCCGGCCATGTTGTCGAAGCCGTGGCTCGAGTCGTCGGAGGGCAGGAATTTCGCGGCGTTGACGTGCAGGCCGAGGAGATCGCGGATCGCGTTGGTGTATTCCGCGCGGTTCAGGCGATGCAGGCCCGGCGCGGGCAGGTGCATGACCTTCTTCGCGGCCGCGCTCTTGTCGATGCTTTCTTCGAGGCTCTGCGCGAGCTTCTGGACGGTGTCGTAGTCGGGGCGCTTCTCGCCGACCGGCGGCATCATGCCGGCGCGCAGGCGCTTGATGAGCTTCTCGCCGATGTCGGGCGTCTCGCCGATGGTGTCGGGGCTGAACGTGTCGAGCTCGAGCCCGCCGGACCAATCGGTGGTGTTGTGGCAGCCGGTGCAGTATTCGGAGATGAGCGCGGCGCTGTCGACGCCGCTGCCGCCGTGCGCGAAAGCCGCAGGTGCGACGAACGCGGCGCCCGCGAGCATGAAGATGCTACGGGAGACGGGATTCAACAGAGTCATCAACCGCATCATTTTCCTGCCTTGCAACGACCGCCTGATTCTAAGCGGGGAGTGCCTGTATCACCGCCGCCCCCGGCACTGTCCTACACGGCCCGCTGATGGTGGTTCCCGCGGGAAGAGACTCGCGCTCCGCGCCGTGATGGACTTTCTTTTGTGTCTCACGCGCATGGTAAGTTCAAACCCTTTCCGGCCCGAGGCTTATTTGCGCACGCGGAGTGTTTATGTCGCCCTCCGGGGCCGAAAACAAGCCTTCGTGCGCTAAATGGCTCGCGCAACTCCCCCCTGCCATATCCCCCCGCACCGAAGCCTATTACTGCCACTACCATGGGTCGGGATCTCAGTATCGAGCCTGATATCGTCGAGTTTCGGTCCGGTGCGTTCAGGAGGGCGACGATGGCGCGGCGAAGAGCATTTTTCGGGTTGATGACGGTTGTCTTCGCAGCTCTCGCGCAGGGTGCGACGCCCGCTGCGGAAGCCATCGACATGACCGGCAAGACGGCCTTCGTCACCGGCTCCACGAGCGGCCTGGGCGAAGTGGTGGCGCGACGCCTCGGGGCGATGGGCGCGACCGTCATCGTCCATGGTCTCGATGAATCTCGCGGTCGGGCCATCGCGGCCGAGATCACGGCCGCCGGTCCGGGCCGGGCGACCTTCGAGCCGGGCGACCTGGCCTCCGTCGCGGCGGTGCGCCGGCTCGCCGCGCGCGTGCGCGCCGGGCATCCGCGACTGCACCTCCTGGTCAACAACGCGGGCGTGCTGGGTCGCACCGACGCGCCGCGGCGCGTCAGCAAGGACGGCCACGAGCTCACTTTCGCAGTCAATCATCTCGCGCATTTCGTGGTCACGCGCGAGCTGCTGCCGCAGATCGAGGCCGCGGCGCCGGCGCGCATCGTCAACGTGGCCTCCGGCGCGCAGACGCCCATCCATTTCGACGACGTGATGCTGACGCGCGACTACGCGAGCGGCACGGCGTATGCGCAGTCGAAGCTCGCGCAGGTGATGTTCACGTTCGCGCTGGCAGAGCAGCTCGATCCGAAGAAGGTCACGGTGAACACGCTGCATCCGGCGACGATGATGAACACGCCGATGGTCGTGGACAACGGCATCACGCCGCGCTCCTCCGTGGAGGACGGCGCGAATGCCGTGATGCAGCTCGCCGTCGGCCGCGCGCTCACGGGGCGCACCGGCCTCTACTTCAACCAGTTGAACGAGGCACGTGCGAACGCACAGGCCTACGATGCGGCGGCACGGAAACGCCTGTGGGACCTGAGCGTCGCGCTGACGCAGGAGTAGGTCGTCGGCTTCAG
>Ga0182745_1005499_pt1 | contig 10333 bp, 7 predicted proteins | sample eDN3rd30CKraftBY_FD_128523 | JGI IMG/M metagenome (GOLD analysis project Ga0182745, IMG submission 128523) | Enriched backyard soil microbial communities from Emeryville, California, USA - eDNA 3rd pass 30_C Kraft BY (version 2) (version 2) | ecosystem: Environmental > Terrestrial > Soil >... | reverse complement strand
TTCGTATTTCACGCTGGACCCCATGGGGATCTCGATGACAGCTGTGAACTCTCTGGGGAGATTCTCTCCCGGAGTGACATCATGCCAGCAATGAGTCATTGCAAAAATGCTTTCGTTTGAATTTCAAAGAAAATAACGGTTATCCGAACAGTAACTTCCGACGACGCAGAACGTTTTTTGCAACGGCACTCCCACATCATAGCTGTGAAACAGCCTGTAAGGTCCAGGCAATCTTAATGTGCACTGGCCAAGAAGTGGAATCCGCACGCAAAAAAAGTTCTGACGGGGGTGAGGGCCTGTCAGAACCGAAATCCCTGAAACGTTATTCTCGCATCCGTTCCAAGTCGGGCTGGATGCAGACAAAGGGCAAAGAGGACAAAGAATCTCGGTGTCTGTGATGTTCGCGTGGATCAGGTCCTGTTCCTATTGACTCGGACTGTTTAGAGCAAGTTGCTCTGGCCTGTGCCCGCGGGAGAAGTGTTTTGATTGATGAAAAGCGGAATGCCGCGAGGCCAGTCCGTGATGAGATTTGCAAAAACGCTCTAACCTATGAATATGCAGGAGTTTGGACGTGCTTCGACGGACAGTTTTCACTTTGTTCTTCCTGATTCTGCTCTTTCCAGCAACTGGGGTTTCCCAGGGACCGGCCACCCTGAAACTCACTGCCCCACTGGATTATCAGGTGGTTCAACGCAGTTCCCGCGAAACAGGAAATCTCTCCATTGCAGGAGAATTCGACGAAGATGTCTCGGGTTCGATTTCTTTGCAGTTCCGGTTTCTCGGAAAAGGAGGAAATGAAAACTGGCAAGACCTGAATGCCATCTTCTCCGGAAAACGCTTTTCCGTTGAACAGGAGATCCCTGCGGGAGGATGGTATCGACTCGAAGTCAGCGCGGTCCGCGAAGGAAGGTCGTTTGCCGAGGCAGCTGTAGAGCATTTCGGAATCGGGGAGGTATTTGTTGTTGCAGGGCAATCGAATTCTGCGAATTTCGGAGAAGAAAAGCAACGAACCACAACGGAACGACTTGCCACCTTCGACCGCGCGAAGTGGACGATCTCACACGATCCTCAACCGGGAGCAGGAGGAAAAAAAGGGAGTTTTCTCCCGGTCTTCGGAGATGCCATGGTGCAACGGTTTGATGTTCCCATCGGATTCGTCTCTTGTGGCATTGGGGCCACCAGTGTTCGTCAATGGCTTCCCAAAGGGGCTCGGTTTTCAAATCCGCCCACCCTCAAAGGAGCGGTCGTTCAACTCCCGAGCGGTGAATGGGAATCGACCGGGAAACCGTTTCAGGGATTCGTCAATCGGATGAAGCAACTCGGGCCAAACGGATTTCGGGCGGTTCTCTGGCACCAGGGGGAAAGTGACGCCAATCAGCGTGATCCCCTCAACACTCTCCCCGGCCCTCTTTATCGGGAATATCTCGAACGGATGATCCTGGCATCACAGAAAGAGATTGGCTGGCAGGCCCCCTGGTTCGTTGCTCAGGTGAGCTATCATGTTCCCGGAGACGAATTCTCTCCGGACATTCGAGCAGCTCAGGCCTCTTTATGGAAAGATGGGATTGCGTTAGAAGGACCTGACAGCGATGCCATGAAAGGAAAATTCCGTGAATCGAATGGAAACGGAGTTCACTTCAGCGCCGCCGGTCTGCGAGAACACGGGACTCGCTGGGTGGAAAAAGTTGCCCCCTGGCTGGAAGAACAACTGAAAGTTCCTGCTCCGAAAAAGTAGTGCCCTGCCAGGCATTGTGCGTATCTTGTGCTCTGGGAGATCGGGTGCTTGCGCTCCCAGGCGAGATGGCCCCAGATGGCCCCGGATGAACCGGATGAACCGGATGGAAGAGCCGGGTTGAGCGAGTTTGCCCCCGCTTCAAGGTTGAACATCGCGCCCCCCCGATTCTAATATACTGACATTCATTTGAATGTTATTGTAATTGCAGATGTAACGACCACCCCTGCCCGTTGTCAGGTTCCCTCCTATGATTCGGTACAACTCACCACGATGCCGTTCCAGCTTTCAACAGCGTTCCTTACAAGTCGGCTTCACGCTCATCGAGCTGCTGGTGGTCATCGCCATTATCGCAGTTCTTATTGCCTTGCTATTGCCAGCAGTACAGCAGGCGAGAGAGGCTGCGCGGAGAACGCAGTGCAAGAGCAACCTCAAACAGTTGGGAATTGCGCTGCATAACTATCATGACGTCCACAATACGTTCCCGCCTAATCTGATTCCCGGGGGTCTGCCGATTGCCGGTGGCTATATTGGTTATACGGCGGGGAACTGGGGGGTTCTGGCCTATCTGACCCCCTTCCTGGAGCAGACAGCCGTTTATGGGCTGCTGAATTTGAACGTTCCGACTTATCGCCCTCCCTCGTATGGAATTGAAGATGCAAATAATCGAAAAGCGGCATCGACACTGGTTCCACTCTACCTTTGCCCTTCTGACATGGGAAAAAAGGTGTCTACCAGTTATGGGGTGACGGACGGAATCGGACCTGCGAATTATTGTGCAAATATGGGATCGGGAATTGACCCGTCTGGAACGAGTCATGGATCGCCGTACTATGCCAATGGCGTCTTTTTTGCCGACTCTCAAATTCGATTCGGAGAGATCACGGATGGTTCGAGTAACACAGCCGCGATGACGGAAAGCCTGCTGGGCGAGGGAGCGGAAGTCTCAGGATCGTCCACACCTCCCGGATCGGAAAAGAAGTATTACAAAAACCTCACTCTCGGCAGTCCGATCACCGATGCGGGTTGCGCTGCTGCAACCACTTATAATCAGTCTGATCCACGACAATTTTCCTGGTATTCGGGCGAAATTCGCTGCGCTTCATACAACCATTATTATGGTCCAAACTCGAAGAATTATGACTGCATTGCGAATGGTCCCGCAGAGATTGGATATATTGCCTCCGGTTGGAAAGCGGCCCGCAGCCAACATACCGGTGGCGTGAATCTGCTGTTGTGTGATGGTTCGGGCCGATTCGTCAGTGATCGTGTCAACATGGACGTCTGGCGGAATCTGGCCACCCGTTCAGGCGGCGAAATCATCGGCGAATTTTAGAGCGTTTTTGTAAATCTTGTCGTGAGGCAGAACATGGACAGTGCGGACAGACTCTGAATGCAATCTCCACCAGGTGCATGGGGCTGATCGTGACGAATGCCTGACTTGCAGCCAGGAAATATCCGTCCGATTGCCGGTAGAGATCGAAGCTCAATTTCGCAAGTGCTCCAACAGATTCCCGAGATCGGATTGATGTCCAGAACCGCAGCTTCCACAAGATTCACTGAAGATCACAGACAGAAATGTCTGTACCACTGGAAGCTTCTGGATCACTGAAAAAAGTGGGCCGGACATTTCTGTCTGGCCGAGAGTTCATGTTTTTCAACAGGCTGTTAGGATAGGCCTTCACGCAAAGTCAGACAGCAGAGGACGTTTCGCGATCACGTACCCGAAATCCAAGCCCTGACAGGGCACTGGCCCCTTTACCTGGACAGACCTGGATGTCGTGAATCACAAACTTGAATGAATAGACATGAATGAACCCTCTCCGCCAGCACAGAGTACTCATTCGCCTCGGCGGTGGCTGCGGCGCATTCTGCTGGGCATCAGCTTGCTGTTGTTTCTCATCGTTGTGGTGGGAGTGGCCTATTGGGGGCTGCATCAATCCCGCTTGAATTCCGAGTTACAGTATCTGCGTTTGCAGGGAATGCCCACCAGCATTGTTGAGTTGGAAGATTTCTATCAGATTCCTTCCGGAGTCTTCGATTCTACTCCCCTGTGGACCGCAGCTGCGAAAGCCGTGGAGCAGGCTAACCTGCCGGTGCGGGGGAAGGACCTGCCGATCATCGGAGCAAAGAATCCGCCGATCCCTCCCCCTGGAGAACCTTGGATTGAACTGGATGCAGCCCGGATTTTGATGCAGGAACTCGATCCAGTTTTCCAGGATATTCGTACAGCTGCAAAGGCCGGAGGACAGGCTCGGTTTCCCGTCCAATTTTCTGTGAAAGATCCATCTCTCTTCCCGGAAGTTCAGGCACTGCGGCAGGTGGTGCGTCTGCTGTGCCTGGACGCACATGTGGCTGCCCGAGATGGTGACTGCGAGCGAGCATTCGAAGATGTGCGGATCGTCCTCAAACTCCCGTCAGTATTACAGAACGAACCGCTGAGTATTCAGCAACTGATTCGGATTGCCATTCAGGCCATGGGGCTGGGCCATCTGCCGAAGTTGCTTTCCAGTTGTGCCTGGGATGATGTGCACTTGCAGTTGTTGCAGAAGGAGATTGCTGCTTCAGATTATCAAGCCGGAGTGATTCATGCGCTGCAGGGGGAACGGGCTTATGCCTTGTCTGCATTTGATCAGTTTCCGCTGGGCAGTCTCAATGCTTTTGGAAAACTGGGGCTGCTGCACCGCTTCGAATTGGGTCTCGATGCTCTGGCTCAACCCTGGCCTGAACCGTTGGACCGGATTGAAGAGATGCAGCGGCAAGATATTCTTGACAAGCACAGCGGAAAACGTGGACTGGGAATGCTGGGACTGTTGCTCTCTGAGTCCACCATTGAACCCATGGTCAAATCCGGTGCCCGGGCTGTTGCCCGTCAGCGCTGTGCCATCATCATGCTGGCTGTGCAACGGCATCATCTTCGGCACGGTCAATGGCCTGCCTCCGTGGCTGCGATCGATTCCGATCTCTTTGGAATGACACCCCTGCCGGCAGAATGGTTGCTGGACCCTTGTGATGGAACCCCCCTTAAGTTCAAAGAGACTGCCGACCTGATTTTGATCTACAGTACCGGTGAAGACCGTCAAGGCAATGGCGGAGACATCGACCTGGATGACACCAGCACAACACGCCCTGCCGATACCGGGTACGCGATCCGGAAATCGGCCATTCCATAGCTCCCAGTTTGAGGCCGGTTTCGAATTGACGAAATGAGGATCAAAGAAGAGAGAAAAATCGCGTTTGATCCTCTTTCCTGCCTTCTGTCCCCTCACCTCCTTGTCGCGACCACAGGCTTTCGCCTGATTGATTTTGTTTGGTATGGAAGGGCCGACCCCGGTGTGTCAGAGGCAAATGCCCTTGTCTCCACCGCATTGAACTGGAAAATACTGAACCACATCTGCCATGATCGGAATCTGCCATGATCGGAGCACATCATGAGGGTTTTGTTGATCTCGATTTGCCTGCTGTCTTCTCCTTTGATGGCACAGGATTCCCCAAAAATTTCCGGGATCGATCCTCTCGTGGAACAGGCCATTCAGGCGGGAAACATGCCGGGAGCGGTGGTGCTGATCGGCACTTCAAACCGGATCCTGCATCGTCAGGCATATGGTCAGCGGCAAGTTGAACCAGCTCCGGAAACGATGACTCTGGACACCCTTTTCGACCTGGCCTCGCTCACCAAACCGGTTGCCACTGCCACCAGTATCCTGTTGCTGAGGGAACAGGGAAAGCTGGACCTCGACGCCCCGGTGATGACGTATCTGCCGGAGTTCGGTCAGCACGGGAAAGAGAAAATCACCAGTGCTCAGCTGCTGACGCACACCTCCGGTCTGGTCGCGGATAATCACATCCGGGACTATGCCCACGGACGAGAAGCAGCCTGGAAGAAGATCTGTGAATTGAAATTGACGGCCCCGCCCGGCGAGAAATTCATCTACAGCGATGTCGGATTCATCACGCTGGGAATTTTGATCGAAAAGCTTTCCGGCAAGTCGGAGAAAGACTTCACCGCCACACATCTTTTTGAGCCCCTCCAGATGCAGGAGACCGGTTATCTTCCTGGGAAACTGCTGCAGACGCGGGCAGCGCCGATGAATCGGGAACAGGCGAATCGCGAGGAGAGCCAATGGATTCGAGGCATTGTGCACGATCCCCGTGCCCGCGCGATGAACGGCATTGCCGGACATGCGGGAGTGTTTTCAACGGCCGATGATCTGAGCCGTTACGCCCGGATGATTCTGAACCGCGGAACGCTGCAGGGAGTTCAGATTCTCAAGCCGGAAAGTATCGATGCCTTACTGATCTCACGGCCCATTCCGGGTGGCATACGAACCTGGGGTTGGGACCGCCAGACCGGGTTTTCCAGCAACAAAGGCCAAGGCATGACGGAGCGCGCCATCGGACACGGAGGCTTCACCGGAACGGGCTTGTGGATCGACCCAGGGCTCGATCTCTACATCATCTTTCTCAGCAACCGGCTACACCCAGATGGAAAAGGGGCTGTGAACCGGTTGATTGGACAGATTGGCACACTTGCTGTGCAGTCTCTGCAGTCTGAAGCCCGGTAAATCTGGCCCCGGTAAATCTGGACCCGATAAATCGTGGCAGCTTTTGTACACTTGTTCGCCAGGCTGAGATTGAGGAACGTTGTCAGCGGAGTAAGAGTCTGTCCCGAGAGGTCAATTTGTGCTGCGATCGGCTCTTTTGCGTTCTGAACCTCTTTGTGTTCTGAACGTCGTCAGCCTGCATCGACGAATCTTTGGGATTCGCCTGTTTCGGCTTCCTTGTCAGAACGCAAATCGCTCGATCTCGACTGACAAAGCACCTTTCGGGACAGACTCTAAGTTGGTCCTGTCGGCCGATATTGTATTGCATTCATCAGATTCCAAGGAGGATTTTAGTGTTCGGGACGGCCCCTTCTGCCCAGCAATTGCGAGACTGGGACAATCAACATGTCTGGCATCCGTTTGCCCCCATGCAGGCTTATCGTGACGAGGCTGCCCCCATCATCGAATCTGCAGAAGGATTCGAACTCATCGATGTGGAAGGCCGCCGCTATCTCGATGGCATCTCTTCCTTGTGGTGCAACGTGCATGGACATCGGGTGCCGGAAATTGACGAAGCGGTCCGACGCCAACTGGACCGAGTCAGCCATACCACTTTGTTAGGACTCTCTTCTCCTCCCTCCATCGAACTGGCAGCCCGTCTGGTGGAAGTTGTCCCGAATGGACTCAATCATGTGTTTTATTCGGACTGCGGTTCCACAGCCGTGGAAGCGGCTCTTAAGATCGCCTTTCAATATCACAAGCAAAAGGGGCAATCCACGAAAGCACCTCGCAATCTGTTCGCCACAGTGGGAGGAGCTTATCATGGCGATACCGTCGGTTCAGTCAGTGTCGGCAGTATCGAGCTCTTTCATCGCTTGTATGGGGAACTACTTTTCCAGACCGTTTCTGTCCCCTCTCCCGTTACTTTGCGATTGCCGGCGGGCGAAACGGCGAATGGATTTCTGCAGAGATGTTTTGATGACGTGGAGCGTGTTGTCCGGGAACATGCGGATCGTCTGGCGGCATTCATCATCGAACCAATTGTTCAAGGGGCTGCCGGAATTCTGGTTCATCCTTCCGGTTATCTGAAGCATGTCCGGGAGGTGACCCGTCGGTACAACATTCCGCTCATTGCGGATGAAGTGGCGGTCGGTTTCGGCAGGACCGGGACGCTGTTCGCCTGCGAACAGGAACAGGTTGAGCCCGATTTCCTCTGTCTCGCCAAAGCGCTTTCGGGGGGCTATCTCCCCCTGGCGGCAACTCTGACGACCGATGACATTTTCGAGGCGTTTCTGGGAGATCCGGCCGCAGGTCGAACATTCTTTCATGGCCATACCTTTACCGGCAATCCACTGGGGTGTGCTGCCGGTCTGGCCTCACTGGAACTCTTTGAGCAACGGGATGTCCTGCAAAACATTTCTCGAAACAGCGAATGCCTTTCTCGAATGTTGAAACCGCTGCAGACTCATCCGCATGTGGCCCAGGTGCGTCAGAAAGGGATCATGGTGGGAATCGAACTGGTGCAGGACCGGGAAACGCTGACTCCGTTTCCAGCCGCCCGACGAACCGGACATCTGGTGACACTGGCCGCCCGCCGCCGCGGCCTGATCTTACGCCCGCTGGGAGATGTGGTGGTATTGATGCCCGCCCCCGCCATGCCGGAGCAGCAGATTCAGCAACTTTGCGAAATTGCCATTGCCAGTATCGAAGAAGTGACGGGCTGTCGGACAGGTTGATGCCTTCTCCCTTTCGAGTGCAGGTCAGCATTTGTGAGATGCACTAGAGCGTTTTTGTAAATCTTGTGGCGAACTTGCCTCGCGGCATTCAGTCTTTCATCAGGTGAAACCTTTTCGACGCGGGCACACGATCGACCAAACTGGTCGAGAGCAAGTTGCACTGGCCTGAAGCCCGCGGGAAAGGTATTTTGATTGATGAAAGACTGAAGACCGCGAGGCAGCACTCGGACCATACGGCGTGAATGCGCTCTTATTGCAGGCCCGTGTCCCGCCATGCTGGAAGTCGTGAACAATCGTGTTCAAACACAGGTGAGGCGAGGCAACGTGCGAGGCAGTTTGCTCGTCAGCGAAGGAGAGTGACGTTTTCATGTACTACATCGATCCGCATGTCCATATGGTTTCCCGAACCACCGACGACTATGAGCGCATGGCGCGCATGGGGTGCGTGGCTGTCAGTGAACCCGCGTTCTGGGCAGGTTTTGATCGAGGGACCGTTGACGGATTTCGCGATTACTTTCATCAATTGACCGATTTTGAGCCGCGCCGGGCGGGCTGGTCGGGAATTCAGCATTTCACATGGCTGTGCATCAACGCCAAGGAGGCTGAGAATATTCCGCTTTCGCGCGAAGTGATTGCGATGATTCCGGAATTCCTGAATCGCCCCGGAGTTCTGGGAATCGGTGAAATCGGACTTAATAAAAACACCCCCAACGAATCCACCGTGTTTCGCGAGCATTTGGATCTGGCAGCCAGGACGAACGAACTGGTTCTCATTCACACGCCGCACCTGCAGGACAAGTTCAAAGGAACTCGAATGATCGTGGACATGCTCCAGGAACGGAAGGACATTCCCCCCCACCGCGTCTGCATCGATCACGTGGAAGAACACACCGTCCGGCTGGCGATCGAAAACGGTTTCTGGTGCGGAATGACACTTTATCCAACGACCAAATGCACTCCTGCCCGGGCTGCAGACATCATCGAACGCTACGGAGACGAACGCATCCTGGTGAACTCGGCCGGCGACTGGGGGCCAAGCAATCCGCTGGCGGTGCCGGATTTTATTCAGGAAATGAAGCGTCGTGGGCACTCTGCAGCAAAGATTCGCAAAATCGTTTACGAGAATCCGCTGACGTTCTTCCGCCAGAGCGCACGCTTTCAATATTCCCCCCCCGCATAAAAGGGGGCCACCAGGAACATCACGACTGGCCCGGCAGGACCTGCCCTGGCAGGACCTGGTTTGAGGGTCGGTCATCGCGAAGTCTCCTCGCGAAGTCTCCGCCGTTGTCGGATCTTGCGTAAAGACCCGCCTCTCTATTATTAATGTTGACAAGTTTTGAACGTTAACATTTCACAGCTGACAGCGTCCTCGGACAGCTTGATACAGATTGACATTTTCGATGGATGACCGACAGCTTCAGGATCTCAAGCTCCCGCTCCCTGAGCGTCTGGCACTGAATGCATGTGCCGATGTTGAAGCGGTGAAAGTACTCTGCAAAACCGTCGGTCGAGGGCAATGTGCAGTATCCATCGCGGAAAGATTGCCGGAAACAGACGTCACCTGTCATTTTCTGGATGTTTATCCCGCAAATGATTCTATCGAACTGACTCGTTCACTGAAAAATCTGAACGTGATCTGTTCTCCAGATCTCCCACGTGAGGAGATCGATCTCTTTGTGTTGCCTGTCAACCGTGGCGGCGAAGCAGAACTTACCCGTGACTGGTTACAACAGGGATACGAGCTGCTTGTCCCCGGTGGCCTGCTCATTGCGACTGTCGATAATCCCAAGGATGTCTGGCTGCATCATGAGATTGAAAAGTTTGGACGAAATCTGAATCGGACCCCCAAGCGGCAAGGGGTTGTGTATCGGATGAAGAAGGTGAAACCGCTGAAGAAAATGAGGGACCTCTCGTGCCAGATTACTTTTCGAGATGGGGAGACTCTGGTCCAGGCCGCAACCCGGCCCGGAGTTTTCAGCCATCGTCGGCTGGACGTGGGGGCGCGGGCTCTCCTGGAAGGGATGTCGATTAAACCGGGAAACCGGGTCCTGGAGATCGGGTGTGGATGCGGTGCGGTCGGTCTGGCGGCAGCATTACGCGAGGAAAGAGTTTCCGTACATGCCATTGATTCTAACGCACGCGCGGTTCAATGTGCACAGGTCGGGGCGGATCTCAATGGCATCACCCTCTTCACAGCAGCACTCACGGCGGATGGTGATTTGAGTTTTAACGGTGAAGATCTGTCTGGCACATTTGATGTCGCAGTCGGAAACCCTCCTTACTTTTCGCATCATCAGATTGCCGAAATCTTTCTGCAGGCG
>Ga0182745_1005498_pt1 | contig 10333 bp, 5 predicted proteins | sample eDN3rd30CKraftBY_FD_128523 | JGI IMG/M metagenome (GOLD analysis project Ga0182745, IMG submission 128523) | Enriched backyard soil microbial communities from Emeryville, California, USA - eDNA 3rd pass 30_C Kraft BY (version 2) (version 2) | ecosystem: Environmental > Terrestrial > Soil >... | reverse complement strand
TATGCTCCGCCCGCGCTGCAATCAGTGCGCCGCGACTTCGCCTTCCTCGCGCCCGAGGGGCTGGCGGCCGCCGATCTGGTCCGCGCGATCCGCGGCGCCGACAAGGCGGCGATCATCGACGCCCGGCTGTTCGACCGCTTCGCCGGCCAGGGCGTCCCCGAGGGACAGGTGAGCCTGGCGGTCGAGATCGAGCTGCAACCGCAGGATAAGAGCTTCACCGACGCCGAACTGAAAGCGGTCGCCGACAAGGTGGTTGCCGCGGCGGCGAAGCTGGGAGCAATGCTCAGGGGCTGAGTCTCCGCAGGCGCGGGGGCGAATGGGAGAGGAAAGCATGGACACCCGCCACCTCGTCGACCGCGACATCGCGCCGCTGATCGATCTTTTCCCGCGCGCCGATCTCGATGCGGCGCCGATCGCCGATATTCGCGCCAGGGCGGCCGAAACCTACGCGATCCTGCCGCCGCCGGTCATCGCGCCCGAGGAGATGATGATCCCGTCGATCCATGGCGGCCCCGACATCGCGATCTTCCTCTATCGTCCGGCGGAGACCCGGCCGGGCAGCGGCGCGATCCTGCATATCCATGGCGGCGGCATGGTGATGGGGTCGGTGACGCTGATGCAGGCGGGACCGGCGGCGCTGGCAGCCGCCGCCGGGGTGCCGGTCGCCTCGGTCGAATATCGCCTCGCCCCCGAACATCCCTTTCCCGCACCGCAGGAGGATTGTCATTCGGCGCTGGCGTGGCTCGCGGGGCAGGCCGAACCGTTCGGGTTCGACGCGAAGCGGATCGTCGTCGCGGGCGAAAGCGCGGGCGGCGGGCTGGCGGCGGCGCTTGCGATCATGGCCCGCGACCTCGGCGGGCCGGCGATCGCGGGGCAGCTTCTCACTTACCCGATGCTCGACCATCGCACCGGCGGCGACGCCTGCCCCTGGCGCAATCCGACCACCGGCGAGTTCATCTGGACGCGCGCGAGCAACCGCTTCGGCTGGCGCGCGCTACAGGGCGATTACCGCGCCGACGACGCGCGGTGCGGCTGGTTCTCGCCAAGCCTCGCCGACGATCTGTCGAACCTGCCGCCCGCCTATATCGCGACCGGCAGCCTCGACCTCTTTTTCGACGAGAATCTCGACTATGCGCGGCGGCTCGTCGCGGCGGGGGTGCCGGTCGAGCTGCACAGCTATGCCGGGGCGATCCACGCCTTCAATGCGATTCCCGATGCCCCGCTGTCGCAGCGCTTCACCGCGGGCCTGCTCGCCGCCGCCGCTGCGATGACCGGCGGGTGAGCGGCGCGCCGATGGAGCGGCTCGCGACCTGCCATTGCGGCCGGCTCCAGCTCCGCTGCACCGGCGAGCCCGCGAAAATCTCGCTCTGCCATTGCCTCGACTGCCAGCGGCGGACCGGCTCGCTGTTCAGCGTCGCGGTCTTCTTTCCGCGCGCCGAGGTCACACTCGTTGCGGGCAGCGCGAAGAGGTTCCGGCGGGCGTCGGCGAGCGGTTTCGACGTCACCTTCCACTTTTGCCCCGAATGCGGATCGTCCTTGTGGTGGGAACCGGACCGGCTTCCCGACCGGATCGGCGTCGCCGTCGGCGCCTTTGCCGATCCCGATTTTCCGATGCCCGAGCAGGCGGTCTGGGCGCAGGACCGGCACGCGTGGCTGACGCTGCCGGAGAATATCGCCGCGCATGAGCGGAATCCGGTGAAGGCGGGCACAAGCTGATCCCCTCTTTGGGCAACGTCGGCTTTCCACCCCAAAGCGGTCCGGCCGCCGCCGCTCGCGCCTCTGCGCCGGCGATATGGCTTTGAAAAAACGCCGTCCTATATCTCGACAAGAACGGAGAATCAGGCATGATCAGCCAAGGCTATTATCAGCTCTTCGGAACTGCGACCGGCGTCGCGGCGATCGGCTGGAAGGGCGCCGGCATAGCGAGCTTTCGTCTGCCCGCGCCGACCGCACCCGAGACCGAACGCGCCATTTTGCGCCATCTTCCCGGCGCGAGGCGAGCGGAGCCGCCGGCCAAGATAGAGGCGATCATCAACGCCGCTATCCGCTATTTCGAAGGCGAGCGGGTCGAGTTTTTCGAAGCGCCGGTCGAACTCGGCGAACCGCCGCCCTTCTTCGCGCGGGTCTATGCCCATGTACGGGGGCTCGGCTGGGGCCAGACGACGACTTATGGCGCGGTTGCGCACGCACTCGATGCGGGCCCCGAACATGCCCGCGCGGTCGGGCAGGCGATGGCAACAAATCCCGTGCCGCTGATCATCCCCTGCCACCGGGTCATGGCTGCGGGCGGAGGGATCGGAGGATTCTCCGCACCAGGCGGTGCGCTGTCCAAGGCGCGGATGCTCGAACTCGAGGGCGTCCCGCTCGCGCCGGTGCAACAAGGATTCGATTTCTAAGCCGCGACCGCCTCCTCGCTGCGGCTTGCCGCGGCTTCGAGCAGGCGTTTCTCAAGGCTCTTCACCCGCGCCGCGGCGTCGATCTTGTCGCCGATCAGGTCGGTCACATAGAAAGTGTCGACCGCGCGCTCGCCATAGGTGGCGACATGCGCGCTGTGCACTGTCACCTTCGACTGGAACAGCGCATAGGCGAGCTGGTTGAGCAGCGCCGGGCGGTCCTGCGCATTGACCTCGATCACCGTGAAGCGGTTCGACGCCTTATTGTCGATGAACACGTTCGGCGCGATGCGGAATGCCTCGGCGCGGGTGCGCGGCAGCGCGCGCGCTTCGAGCTTCGGCAGCAGTTTCTGGCGGTTGGCGAGCGCATCCTCGATCGCGCGGGTCAGGCGGTCGATCTGCCCCGCCTCGGCGAAGGGCCGGCCGAGCGGGTCCTGGACGAGGAAATTGTCGAGCGCCATGCCGTCGCGCGTCGTGTGGATGCGCGCGTCGATGATGTTGCCGCCGGCGAGATGGATGCCCCCCGCCATGCGGTAGAAGAGCCCCGGATGGTCGGCGGCGAGCACCATCACCAGCGTCGCGCCGCGATCCTCGTCGGGCACCGCGGCGATATGGAGCGGGGCGTCGCCCGCGGCCTCGATATGGCGGAGGTTGGCGGCGATCACCTCGACCGGTTCGGCGATCCAATAGCTTTCGGGAAGCCGCTTGATCAGGCGGGCGAAGGCTTTTTCCTCCATGCCGAGCAGGTCCGCCACCGCTTCCTTCTTGCTCGCGATCCGCGCCTCGCGCCCGCGCTGCTTGTGGCCGAGGCGCAGCACCTCCTCGGCAGCGTCGAACAATTCGCTGAGCAATTGGCGTTTCCAGCTGTTCCACACTCCTGGCCCGACCGCGCGGATGTCGACGACGGTAAGGACGAGGAGCAAGCGCAGCCGCTCGGGGCTCTGGACGATCTGCGCGAAGTCGAGGATCGTCTTGAAGTCGGCGAGGTCGCGCTTGAAGGCGGTCGCCGACATCAGCAGATGATGGCGGACGAGCCACGACACCGTCTCGGTCTCGGCCGCGCTGAGCCCCAGCCGCGGGCAGACGCGCAGCGCGAGTTCGGCGCCGAGCACGCTGTGATCGCCGCCGCGCCCCTTGGCGATGTCGTGGAGCAACACCGCGACATAGATCACCCGCCGCGAATGGAGCTGGTGCATGATCATCGTCGACAGCGGGTGATCGTCCTTCAGCCGATCCTGCTCGATGTCCGACAGGAGGCCGATCGCGCGGATCGTATGCTCGTCGACGGTATAATGATGATACATGTCGAACTGCATCTGCGCGACGACGCGGCCGAAATCGGGAACGAAGCGGCCGAACACCCCCGCCTCGTTCATCCAGCGCAGCACCGTTTCGGGGTCGCGCGGGCTGGTCAGCACGTCGAGGAACAATTCGTTCGCGCGGGGTTTGCGGCGCACACCCTGCGTCTCGATCAGCTTGGCGTCGTGACGCGCCTGACGCATCGCCTGCGGGTGGATCTCCAGCCCATGCTTGTCGGCGAGCGCGAAAATCTCGATCAGCCGCACCGGGTCCGCCGCGAAAAAATCGTCCGACGGCAGCGCGAGCCGGCCGCGGTCGAGGACGAAGCCGTGGAGCTTGCCCGGCCGCCGCCGCAGCGTCGGCAGGAAACGCCGTCCGCGCGCCGCGAGCTGCTCGTCGAGATGCGCGAGGAAGGTGCCGGTCAGATCGCCGACGCTTTTCGCGTGGAGAAAATAGAGCTGCATGAAGCGCTCGACCGCGCTCTTGCCCGGCCGCTCGGCGAAATGCATCCGCTGCGCGATCTCGCGCTGGAAATCGAAGGTCAGTCGGTCCTCGGCGCGCCCCGCGAGCGTGTGGAGGTGGCAGCGCACCGCTAGCAGGAAATTCTCGGCGCGCTCGAACTGGCGGAGCTCGCGTTCGGTGAGCAGCCCGGCATCGACGAGTTCGGGGACGGTGCGAACGCGGTGGATGAACTTGCCGATCCAGAACAGGGTGTGGAGGTCGCGCAGTCCCCCCTTCCCTTCCTTCACATTGGGTTCGACGACATAGCGCGAATCGCCCATGCGCTTGTGCCGCTCGTCGCGCTCGGCGAGCTTGTCGGCGACGAAAGCGCGCGCATTGCCCGCAACCACCTCGGCATCGAAGCGCGCCGCCGCCTGGTCGTAGAGGTCGCGGTCGCCCCAGATGAAGCGCGCCTCGAGCAGCGCGGTGCGGATCGTCAGATCCTCCTTCGCGGCGCGGATCATCTCGTCGATCGAGCGCGAGCTGTGCCCGACCTTCAGCCCCAAATCCCACAGCGTATAGAGCTGCGCCTCGATCACCTGTTCGGTCCAGCTCGTCTGCTTGAACGGGGTGACGAAGCCGATGTCGATGTCGCTGAACGGCGCCATCTCGCCGCGGCCGTAGCCGCCGACCGCGATCAGCGTGATCCGTTCGCCCGCCGAGCGATTACTGGCGGGATAGAGGCGGAGGGTCGTGAAATCGTGGCTCAGCCGGACGATCTGGTCGATCAGGAAAGCGGTCGCGTTCGCCGCGACACGCCCCGACGAGGGATGGTCGAGCAACCGGCGGTCGATCTCGGCGCGCCCGGTTTCGAGCGCCTCCTTGAGCAGCGCGACCATCGCGCGGCGACGCGCGCCCGAATCGCTCGTTTCGTCGGCGATCGCGTCGAGCCGATCGGACAGTTCGCGGCGATCGATGATCGCGCGGCGGCCCTCCAGCGCGTCGAAGAGGCCGCTCATGTCTCGCCCGCCAATATCTGCTTGAGCCGATAGAGCGCATCGAGCGCCTCGCGCGGCGCGAGCGCGTCGGGGTCGATGGCCGCGAGCGCTTCGCGCAGCGCATCGGTCGCGGCGGCGGGCGCTTCGGCGAGGGTGGCGGCGAACAGCGGCAAATCGTCCAGCCCCGCGGCGAGCCCGCCGGTCTTCTCACGCCCCGCCTCGAGCTTCGCGAGCACCGCCTCGGCGCGCTTGACGACGGCCGCGGACACCCCGGCGAGGCGCGCGACCGCAAGACCGTAGCTGCGGTCGGCGGGCCCTTCGGCGACTTCGTGGAGCAGCACCAGATCGCCCTGCCACTCGCGCGCGCGGACATGGTGGAGCGAGAGCGCGTTCAGCGTTTCGGCGAGGCGCGTGAGCTCGTGATAGTGCGTCGCGAACAGGCAGCGGCACTTGTTGACCTCGTGCACCGCCTCGACCACCGACCAGGCGAGCGCGAGCCCGTCGTATGTCGAGGTGCCGCGCCCGACCTCGTCGAGGATGACGAAACTGTCCGGCGTCGCCTGCGCGAGGATCGCCGCGGTCTCGACCATCTCGACCATGAAGGTCGACCGCCCGCGCGCGAGATTGTCGCTCGCGCCGACACGGCTGAACAGGCGATCGACGAGCCCGAGCTTCGCGGCCGCGGCGGGCACGAAGCCGCCCGCCTGCGCGAGCACGACGATCAGCGCATTCTGGCGGAGGAAGGTCGATTTACCGCCCATGTTGGGGCCGGTGACGAGCCAGAGCCGGTCGCTCTCCGAGAGCGAGACGTCGTTGGGGACGAAGCGTTCGCCCGATTTCGCCAGCGCCGCCTCGACCACCGGATGCCGCCCGCCGGTCACGTCGAGACAGGGGGTGTCGGCAAGATCGGGGCGGCACCAATTGTGGCTCATCGCATGATCGGCGAGCGCCGCAGCGACGTCGATGCGCGCCAGCACGTCGCAGCTCGCCGCGATCGCCTCGCGCCGCGCCACTGCGGCATCGGTCAGCGCTTCGAGGTGCGCGGCCTCGGCGGCGATCGCGTGGACGCCCGCCTGCGTGACGCGGCTCGCGGCCTCATGGAGGTCGGACGAGTTGAAGCGGACGACACCCGCGAGCGTCTGGCGATGGGTGAAGCCCGACTCGGGCGCCATCAGCGCGTCGGCGTGCTTCGCGGGCACCTCGACATGATAGCCGAGCACGCCGTTATGGCGGATCTTCAACGAGGCGATGCCGGTGCGGTCGCGATACTGCGCTTCGAGCGCCGCGATCGCCTTGCGCCCATCGCGCGCGGTTTCGCGCAAGGCGTCGAGCGCATGATCGTACCCCTCGGCGACATAGCCGCCCTGCGCCGCGTCCACCGGCGGCGTCTCGATGAGAGCGCGGGTCAGCTCGTCGACCAGTGCGCCATGGCCGTCGAGGCCGGGCAGCAGCCGCGCCAGCAGCGGCGGCAGGTCGGGTCGCCGCGCGAGCCGCTCGCGAAGCAGCCGAGCGCCGCCGAGCGCGTCGCGAAGCTGGGCCAGATCGCGCGGCCCGCCGCGCCCCGCGACAAGCCGGCCGAGCGCGCGCCCGGCATCGGGGAGCGCGCGCAGCGCGGCGCGGAGATCGCCGCGCCACAGCGCATCGCGCGCGAGCGCATCGACGAGGTCGAGCCGGTCGAGAATCGCGGCCTTGTCGGTGAGCGGGCTCGCGAGATCGTCGGCGAGCAGCCGCGCTCCCGCCGCGGTGACGGTGCGGTCGATCGTGCCGAGCAGACTGCCGTCGCGCGCACCCGCCATCGTGCGGACGAGTTCGAGGCTTTCGCGCGTCGCGGCGTCGATCGCCATCCGGCCCGACGCCGATACGCGGAGCGGCGGCTGGAGGAAGATCGGCTGGCCGGTCGCGACATGGTCGAGATAGGCGGTGAGCGCGCCCATCGCCGCCAGCTCGCCGCGCGAGAATTGGCCGAAGCCGTCGAGCGTGCGGACCCCGAAAAAGCCTTCGAGGCGCCTTTCGGCGGCCGTGCTCGAAAAATCCGACGATGGCCGCCGCACGACCTGGCGCGCGACCCATTCGGGCACCTCCTCGGCCTGTTCGCTGACGAGCAGTTCGGACGGCGCGAGCCGCGCGAGTTCGGCGTCGACCTGCTCGGGGCGCACCGCGACGACCTCGAACCGTCCGGTCGAGATGTCGGCGGCGGCGATCGCGACCTCGCCCTCGCTTCCGACCCGCGCCAGCGCCGCGAGCCGGTTCGCGCTGCGCCCCTCGAGCAGCGCCTCTTCGGTCAGCGTGCCCGCGGTGACGAAACGGATGATGTCGCGCGCGACGAGCGCTTTCGAACCGCCGCGCGCCTTCGCCTCGGCCGGCGTCTCGATTTGCTCGGCGATCGCGACGCGGTGCCCCGCCTTGATCAATCGTGCGAGATAGGATTCGGCGCTGTGCACGGGGACGCCGCACATAGGCACCGGCGCGCCGCCATGCTCGCCGCGCGAGGTCAGCGCGATGTCGAGCGTCGAGGCGGCCGCCTTGGCGTCGTCGAAGAACAATTCGAAAAAGTCGCCCATGCGATAGAAGAGCAGGCAGTCGCCTGCTTTCTCCTTCAGCGACCAATATTGCGCCATCATCGGGGTGGCGGCGGGGGCGCTGTTGCTGTTGGCGGCGGGGCGGGCGGTGGCGGACATCGCACTCTGCTTAGTGATTGGGGGCGGCATGGCAAGCCGTGCGTCCCCGCCGGGAGGAAGGAACGGACTCGCATATACCCTCGTCACCCCGGACTTGATCCGGGGTCCCGCTCGGCGACGCCTGAAAAGCGGGACCCCGGATCAAGTCCGGGGTGACGAAGAATGTAACGTCAACCAAATTTGCTCGATCACCGCGCGAATCTTTTTCCCGAAGCGCGCTCCGTAGGCAGTTACATTTCGCCAAGGTAACGCTAGGGGATTGGGAAACGGGCGCGCGTCTGAATCGAACCAAGGGGAAAAACATGGACAGCGGCAACAAGGTGCAATTCTCGGACCGCGAGGCCCTGCTTTACCATAATTACGGCCGGCCCGGGAAAATCGAGATCATCGCCTCGAAGCCGATGGCGACCCAGCGCGACCTCAGCCTTGCCTATTCGCCCGGTGTTGCCGTCCCGGTCAACGCGATCGCCGAGGATCCGGCCAAGGCCTATGATTATACGATCAAGGGCAATCTGGTCGCCGTGATTTCGAACGGCACCGCGATCCTCGGACTCGGTAATCTCGGCGCGCTCGCCTCGAAGCCGGTGATGGAAGGCAAGGCCGTCCTCTTCAAGCGCTTCGCCGACGTCGATTCGATCGACCTCGAGGTGAAGACCGAAGACCCGCAGGCGTTCATCGACGCGGTCGAACTGCTCGAACCGAGCTTCGGCGGCATCAACCTCGAGGATATCGCGGCACCGAACTGCTTCATCATCGAGGCGGCGCTCAAGGAAAAGATGAACATCCCGGTGTTCCATGACGACCAGCATGGCACCGCGATCATCACCGCCGCCGGCCTGATCAACGCCTGCCACCTGACCGGGCGCGACCTCGGCGAGATCAAGGTCGTCGTCAACGGCGCCGGCGCCGCGGCGATCGCCTGCACAGCCCTCATCAAGGCGATGGGCGTGCGGCACGAGAATGTCATCATGTGCGACCGCAAGGGCACAATCTATCAGGGCCGCACCGAGGGGATGGACCAGTGGAAGTCGGCGCACGCGGTGCCGACCGAAGCGCGCGACCTGACCGCGGCACTGAAGGGCGCCGACGTCTTCCTGGGCCTGTCGGCCGCGGGCGCGCTGAAGCCCGAGATGGTCAAGGACATGGCGCCCGCGCCGATCATCTTCGCGATGGCGAACCCCGATCCCGAAATCTCGCCCCCCGATGCGCGCGCCGCACGGCCCGACGCGATCATCGCGACGGGGCGCTCGGACTATCCGAACCAGGTCAACAACGTCCTCTGCTTCCCCTTCATCTTCCGCGGCGCGCTCGACGTGCGCGCGACCGCGATCAACGAGGAGATGAAGATCGCCGCCGCCTATGCGATCGCCGACCTCGCGCGCCAGCAGGTGCCCGAGGAGGTCGCGGCGGCCTATGGCGGGCGGGCGTCGAGCTTCGGCCCCGAATATATCATCCCTTCGCCCTTCGACCCGCGATTGATGGAGATCGTCCCCGCCGCCGTCGCCAAGGCGGCGATGGACACCGGCGTCGCGCAGCAGCCGATCGCGGATCTGGAGGCCTATCGCACCAGCCTGCGCGCGCGGCTCAACCCGACGACCTCGGTGCTAACGCTCGCCTATGAAGCGGCGCGCGCCAATCCGAAGCGCGTCGTCTTTGCCGAGGGCGAGGAGGAAGTGGTGCTGCGCGCCGCGATCCAGTTCCGCGACGGCGGCTACGGCATTCCGGTGCTCGTGGGGCGCGAGGGGCTGCACGACAAGCTGCGCGCGATGGGGGTCACCGACCCCGAAAGCTTCGAGGTCCACAACAGCGTCAATTCGCCGCACGTGCCGCAGATGGTCGAGATGATGTACGAGCGGCTGCAGCGCCGCGGCTACCTGCGCCGCGATATCGAGCGCATGGTCAACCGCGACCGCAACATCTTCGGCTCGCTACTGCTCAAGCTCGGTCTCGGCGACGCGATGATCACCGGCGTTACCCGCACCTATTCGCAGACGATGCGCGAGGTGCGGCGCGTGATCGACCCCGCCGAGGGCAAGACCGCATTCGGCATCCACGTCCTCGTCGGCCAGCACCACACGGTGTTCATGGCCGATACCACGGTCAACGAACGCCCGTCGGCCGAGATGCTCGCCGACATCGCCGAGCGCACCGCGCAGGTCGCGCGGCGGATGGGGCACGAACCGCGCGTCGCCTTCCTTTCCTATTCGACCTTCGGCAACCCGCCGGGGTCATGGCTCGATAATATCCGCGAGGCGGTCCACATCCTCGACGAGCGCAAGCCCGAGTTCGAATATGAGGGCGAAATGGCGCCCGACGTCGCGCTCAACGCGAAGGTGATGGAGAAATATCCCTTCTGCCGCCTGTCGGGGGCCGCGAACGTGCTGATCATGCCGGGGCTGCAATCGGGCAATCTGTCGGCGAAGCTGCTGCGCGAACTCGGCGGCAGCGCGGTGATCGGTCCGATGCTGATCGGGATGGAAAAGCCGGTGCAGGTCGCAACCATGGCCTCGCCCGCGTCGGACCT
>Ga0182745_1005495_pt1 | contig 10337 bp, 11 predicted proteins | sample eDN3rd30CKraftBY_FD_128523 | JGI IMG/M metagenome (GOLD analysis project Ga0182745, IMG submission 128523) | Enriched backyard soil microbial communities from Emeryville, California, USA - eDNA 3rd pass 30_C Kraft BY (version 2) (version 2) | ecosystem: Environmental > Terrestrial > Soil >... | reverse complement strand
CGGGTGCGGTGCTGTTGCTGCAAGGCCTGGCTGAAATCGCACGCTGTGTGCTGTGCCTGCGCGATGGCGCCTGGCCATCGCGTGAGGAGGACGTAGAAGAAGTCGACGTCGACAAGCTCAAGCAAATGGTGCATGTCAAAGACGAAGACATCGCCAAACTCGACCGCTACGTCACCGACGAGGAGCACGCCAAATGAAAATCCACAAAGGACTGTGGTTTGGCCTGAGTTGCATCGGCATCGTGCTGGCGATGATAGGCTTTTTGACCCCGTGGCATGACCTGCAGACAGGTCACCTGGGATTGTTGATGCTGGCCCTGATCGTGGTGGCCATCATGCTGGGCTTTCCCACGGCGTTTACGCTGATGGGCATGGGAGTGATGTTCACATTCCTTGCTTATTACCTGCAAAACCCTGACGCGCAACAATCGATTCGGCAGACGCTGGATCTGATGGTGCAGCGGACCTACGCCACTATGACCAACGACGCACTGATCTCGGTGCCGTTATTTGTGTTCATGGGCTATCTGGTCGAACGCGCGAACCTCATCGAGAAGCTGTTCCGCTCGATGCACCTGGCGCTGGCCCGCCTACCCGGCGCGTTGGCCGTCGCCACGCTCGCCACCTGCGCGATCTTCGCGACGGCGACGGGTATTGTGGGCGCCGTCGTCACGTTGATGGGACTGTTGGCCATGCCCGCGATGTTGAAGGCGGGCTATAGCGTGCGATTGACCGCCGGATCGATTACCGCGGGAGGATGTCTGGGTATTCTGCTGCCGCCTTCGGTGATGCTGATCGTGTACGGCGCGACGACCGGTGTATCGGTGGTGCAGTTGTATGCCGGCGCATTTTTCCCGGGGCTGATGCTGGCAGGTCTGTATGTGTTGTACGTCATGCTCGTCGCCAAGCTGCGACCCGACATGGCGCCGCCATTGACGGCCGAGGAACGACGCATAGCGCTGCCTCCTGAAGCACAAACCATATCGAATCAGGGCTACACGCACGCGATCAACGGGTTGTTGGGTACGCTGTTCAAAGGTCGCCGCAATGCGGGCGTATCGTTCGGGTTCCTGTCGCGCTACATGGCGCTCGCGCTCACGCCGTTGTTGGCATTCGTCGTGCTGACCGGATCGGTCTATTACGTCGTGACCGAACCGCCTGTGGTGTACGAGATCCCTGATGAGCTGCGCCTGGGCGGCGGCGTCGAAGAATACGGCGGGCTCGCGGAGCCGCCGATGGCCGACGGCGGATTGGCCGAGCCGCCTGTCGAAGGAGGCTTGAGCGAACCGCCCGTCGAAGGTGGATTGAGTGAACCGCCCGGCAGCGCCTCGAGCGCTGATGGACTCGCTGAGCCACCCGGCTCATCCGCCGAGAATGCAGCCGCCAGCGGCGCCGCCCAAACAGAAACAGATAGCGGTTCCGCACGCGTGCCCGCCCCTGCCGGTTACTGGATATTCTTCGGTATCTGTCTGGCCATGCTCGCGGCACTGTATGCATTGCTGACGTGGACGCGCATGGAAATCTTCAGAATGCTGATGGGGTCGTTCTTTCCCCTGGCAATGATGATCGCCGCCGTGCTCGGTTCGATTACGTTCGGGCTCGCTACCCCCAGCGAAGCGGCCGCGATGGGAGCGATGGGCGGCGCGCTATTGGCGCTGGCATATCGACGACTGAACATGCCCGTGCTGAAAGAGTCGGTCTATCTGACCGCCAAAACCAGCGCCATGGTGTGTTGGCTGTTTGTCGGGTCTTCGATTTTCTCAGCCGCCTTCGCGCTGTTGGGCGGTCAAAGCATTATCGAAGAATGGGTACTGTCGCTCGGCCTGACACCGATTCAATTCCTGCTACTGGCGCAAGTCATTATCTTTTTGCTTGGCTGGCCATTGGAATGGACCGAGATCATCGTCATTTTCATGCCGATTTTCGTGCCGCTGCTGATTACGTTCCAGATCGATCCGCTGTTCTTCGGCCTGCTCGTGGCCTTGAACCTGCAAACGGCATTCCTCTCGCCGCCGGTCGCCATGTCGGCGTTCTATCTGAAAGGCATCTCGCCGCCGCACGTGACGTTGAATCAAATCTTCATGGGCATGATGCCTTTTATGGGCATTCAAATAGTGGCGATTTTCTTGCTGTACATGTTCCCGGGCATCGGCCTGTGGTTGCCGACAGTCTTGTATCGTTGAGGTAGCTGGCCCTTGGCCGGTCGCCGACAGTTCCGCGACGCGCCGGCCGAGGACATCCGGCGCGATAATATTCGCCAGACAGAGCCGTCACGCGTCACAATAGTTCACGCCCCTATTTGTTCCGCTGCTCACGCAGTGCTGCACACGATTATCCGTTGAAGGAATCGCCTCTATGCTGCAAACCCTGGAAGTCGCCTACGGCCCACACACCGCCGTCATTTGGCTCAACCGGCCCGACGTACGCAATGCGCTGGACGCGCGCCTGATCGCCGAGCTGACGGAAACCTTTATGACGCTGGCCGACGACAGCGATATACGCGCCATCGTCCTGGCGGGTCGTGGCAAAGTCTTTTGTGCCGGCGCCGACCTGAACGCCATGCGCCACAGCGCCCAGGCCAGCGAAGCCGACAATCGCGCCGACGCCCTGGCGCTGGCCACGCTGCTGCACACCATCTACACCTGCCCCAAGCCCACCATTGCGCGCCTGCACGGCGCCTGCATGGCCGGCGGCTTGGGACTGGCGAGTGCCTGCGACATCGCCATTGCGAGCCGTGACACACGGTTTGCCCTCACCGAAACGCGCCTGGGCCTGATCCCCGCAATGATCTCGCCCTACGTACTGCGCGCCATCGGCCCACGAGCCGCCAGCCGCTGGTTCCTGACCGCCGAAATCTTTGACGCGGCCGAAGCCTGGCGCATCGGCCTGATTCACGATCTGTGCGAAACCGACGCGTTGGACGCGCACATCAACACGTTGCTGGGTCAGCTCATGCTGGCCTCACCCAACGCATTGAAAGAATCCAAACGCCTGATCCACGATATCCCTCAACACGCGATCGACGCCGCCATTCTGGAAGACACCGCCACCCGCCTGGCCGCACTACGCGCGACACCCGACGGCCGAGAAGGCATCGCCGCCTTCCTGGAAAAGCGCGCCCCCTCCTGGGTCCCCGATCAAGAGAACTAAAAAAAGCAGCTCACCCAATACGCACGCTCAGATCCAGGCCAGCCACCACTGCAAGTCGCTGGCGTGTGTGAGGGGCGCGCGCCGGGCCGTTGAGCGGCGGGCAGTCCCCGCAGGGGACCTCGGCCCCTGCTCACGGGCCGAGCTGCTGCGATAGGCCCGGCGCGCGCCCCACACACACGCCAGCGACGTCTAAACAGAGACAGCCACGCCCCAGCAGAGACAGCGATACATCAACAGAGACAACGACGCTCGAACAGAGACATCCTATCTCAACACAAAAACGCAACACCAATATATAAAAGCAAGGCCGACCGGACGAATCGCACGCGTCAAGCAGCGACGTACCACCCTCGCCGCCACGCGCCTATGCCCCTTAACTCACAGCATCAATGCTGATGCTCATCAATCACCAAGTGCGCCATCCCCGCCTCGGTAGCGATCCCGACTTTCTGCCCGATCGGCAACGTAGCCTTGGTCCGCGTATGGCCGTAAGGCAACCCGGTAATGACGGGGACTTTCACCACACTACGTAGCCATTTGATCACTGCCGGCATGTCATAACCGGCATCATGGGCAGCCAGCCGGTATTCAGTGAAATGGCCAAACACGATGGCTTTTTGACGTTGCAATACGCCGGCCTGCCACAACTGTGCCAGCATCCGTTCAACACGATAGGGATGCTCCGCGACGTCTTCAAAAAACAAGATGCCGCCCCGAATCTTGGGCATATAGGGCGTGCCCATCAGCGACATCATCGTGGCCATATTGCCGCCCCACAGAATGCCGCGCGCATCCACAGGGTCCGCGTCGGGCGTTTCGAAGCTCAGTATCTCCAGCTCGCCACGCATCAATTCGCCAAACAGCGCAGCCGTCAAATCATCGAGCTTTTTAGCCCCGAAATCCGCCACCGCCGTCGGGCCGGTGTAGCTCACCGCCCCCGTCTGCGCCAGCAACGCCAGATTGAAAGCCGTGAAATCGCTCAGCCCGACAAAACGCTTGCCACTATCGGCGACGGCGCCCCAATCGATCTGTGGCAACAACCGGCTGAGCCCATAACCGCCACGTGTCGCCATCACGATCGGGTGCTTTTGCTTCAATGCGCGACTGATGCCCGCCAGACGCTGTTTTTCCGTGCCGGCAAAGCGCTGATGCACGGCCAATGCCGCACGATCCACGGCGGTTTTGAAGCCCTCTTGCGCCAGACGCTCGCACGCCAGCGACACTCGATCCGGCTCGCTGACAGCCGATGATGGCGAAATCAAATAAATCCCGCCGGCAGGTTTGGCGGAATGATGCGCATGATGGTGATCGTGATCGCACGCATCGTCGCAAGCATGGCCCGCGTGTCCATGCGTGGGGCGTGTAGAGGTACTCATTTAGCAATTTCCTTGGTGCGGCGTTCGCGAAAAAACCGGCGCAGCATATCACCGCAAGGTTCCGCCAATACGCCGCCAATAATCGTCGTGTGATGATTCAATCGTGCCACTGCGCCCACGTCCAGCACGCTGCCGCAGGCGCCCGTTTTAGGATCCGAGGCGCCGTAAACCACGCGCGCCAGTCGTGCGTGCAACATCGCGCCGATGCACATCACGCAGGGTTCGAGCGTGACATACAGGCTCAAGCCAGGGAGCCGGTAATTATCCAGGTGCTGCGCCGCCGAACGCAACGCCACGATTTCCGCGTGGGCCGTCGGATCGCTGTCCGTAATGGTGCGGTTATAGCCCGCCCCCAACACCTGTCCCTGCGCGTCGACCACCAGCGCCCCCACAGGTACCTCGCCCAACTGCCATGCCAACTCGGCCTGCTGCATCGCCTGCGACATGAACACCTCGTCCGCCGACGACGCCGTCGTCATCGCTTCAACCACGATACACCCGGGATTTCAGGGCAATGTGGGCCGCCTGGCTGGTGACGGCCTCTTCGAGCCATTGATAAAGCTCGGCCTCTTCGCCATAGCGAGCCTGGTTCAGATTCGACACGCGGCCTTCTTCGATAAAGCCCCACGCGCGACTGCGTTTGTCTCGATGCCTCGGGTCCCACACTCCGAACGCAAAGCCGCCTGCCTGGCGAATCAGGGAAAAACACGGAATATCGGTATACCCGTCACCGACAAACACCATCTGATCGAAGGGCACGCGCAAGCGATCCTCGGGGACCTTGCGGTTGACCTCGAAGGGCTTGTTGCGAAATTCGCGCCCGATGATGCCCTTTTGGATATGGAACAGATAACGCGTCTTGTCGGTAAAACTCACCAGGCGGCGCGGAAACTCGATCCCGCCATCCTGGCCATAGACAAACTCGGACGCCCAGATCTCGGTGAACTCGTGGGCAATCGGCGTGGAACGCACGACATCGCCGATACCGCTGGAAATCAGATAGAACTCCAGTTGTACCTGCGGATGCTCGGCGCGCACCGCGCTGCGCAGCCGCTGAAACAAAGTGGACACGCCATCATGCAGCGGCAGCCGCGCGCCCCAGTCATTCAAGCGCTGCTGGGTAATCAAGCCGTGGGTACCGCTGCGCGACAGCGCGATCATCTCGTACAGATAGGCGGGCACCGGGTCCCAGTCCTGGTCGGACAGCAGCGGCCCGACCCGGTCTTTCCAGAAGGCAGCCGTGTCCACTCCCAGGCTGTCGAGAAAGCCGGATGTGCTGTCGGGCGCCAGCGTGTCGTCGAAATCGAATATCAGGGCGATGACGTCGGACATGGGTGTGGCAAAAAGTCGGTGATAGGCGACATTTTGCCTGATCCCGATCTCGCCGTCTTATTGCTGCACGGGCAAAGGCGTTGCCGACGTCCCGGAAGGCATGGTTGTCCCCGGAGTCGTTGTCGTACCCGGAGTCGTCCGCCCTGGCATCGTGCCCGAGCTCGACCCCGGCGCGGCCGGACTACCCGGCACGGTACTGGGCGCCCCCGTACCTGGGGTGGTTGAGCTGCCCGGCACCGCGGACGGCTGCGGCGCAGGCACCTGAATCACCGTTTCACGCAAGACACCGCCGCTCTCAATGCTGCCTTCTACCTTGGTGGGCGATCGCATCTGCAACAGACAATCCTCGCGCTGCGCTTGGGGTAGCTTCGTACAACGATCGACCGCGTTATTACTGTAATTCGCCGATTGGCCATTATCGAGCCGATGGCGCTCGGCCTCTTCACGCGCCGCGCCTGCCTCTTGCAGGCAAACCGCCTTGCTCTGATTGGTCTGACCACTGTTGCAGCGCTGTACGTCGTACTCGTACTGGGACTGGATCGAAGTGGCCGTCGAGGCATCGGCCGCTCGGGCGGCAGAGACGCCAGCCAACCCGCCCAGCGCGCTCAGCGTCGCGAATGCCAGACAGCAATACCGATTGTGTATACGTCGTTGGTCCATTTTTCGCTCCTTCAGCATGGCTAGGCGCCAAAGCGCCCGGCTAAGCTTTTACAGTACGACAAAGCGAAAGGCCTGAGGGCGTGCAGATGTTACAAACCCGTCGCCTCGTAAACGGCGCCCGGGGCGCGTAGCGACCTGATACGACTCTGCGCCAGAAACGGCCGGCGAAATAACCGCCCTATTCCGTGTCGAACTCGCCGCGCTGGCGACGAGCGCGGTAAACCGCCGCGCGCATCAGCAGCATGGATGTCACCGGCGACGTGATGAACAACAACAGCGTAATCAGAATTTCGTGAATGACAAAGCGTTGCTGGATCGACGAAAACACCAAAATCGATGCCAACAAGACGCAAACGGCGCCCATGGTATTGCCAAGCGTCGGTGCATGAATACGCGATTTGAAATCTTTGAATCGCAGCAGTCCTAGCGAGCCGATCAGCGAAATTAGCCCACCGCCGATCAGCAAAATACTGGCCGGGATGCCGGCCCACAAGGGGATATCGACGTTCATGGCTCGATCACCTCGCCGCGCAGCAAAAATTTAGCCATCGCCGTCGACCCGACAAAACCGAACAACGCAATCAGCAAGGCCACATCAAAATACACGGACGTTCCCGACCGGACGCCGAACGCCAGCATCGTCAACATGCCATTGATGTAGAACGTGTCCAACGCCAACACACGATCCTGTGCGGTGGCGCCCCGCACCAGGCGCACGGTGGCGCAGGCCATTCCCAACACGAAACACAACAAGGCAAAGGATGCGGACCAGAATAGAACCAGGTTCACTGAAACACCTCAATCAGGGTACGCTCGTAACGCTGTTTGATCAGCTCGATCCAGGCGGCTTCGTTTTCCAGGTCGAGCACGTGCAACGTCAGAATGTTGTTCGAAACATCCACCCATACCGTGCCCGGCGTATAGGTCACGATACAACCAAGCAGCGCGCGGCCATGCGGATCATGCAGATCCAGCGGTATATGCACGAACCCCGGCGTGTACTCGCGGCGATAAGCGATGATCAGTTTGGCCACGGCGATATTCGATTTCACGATATCGACGATCACCCGCCAGCTCAGGCCGAACAACAACCACAGTTTGTGGGGCCGGCCACGCAGCGGCCGCAAGCGGCTGGAAGCAAAGCCGAGCCACAACGCCAATGCCAGGCCCAGGGCGACCTGCCCCGGCGACAACGACTCGTTGAGCAACAGCCACAGCGCGAGCAATGTCGCAGGCAACAGCAGTTTGTACCAACGTCGCATCAGTGGCCTCCCTGCGAGCGCGCCGGGTTGGCGGACATTACCGCGTCGATATACAGCGCGGGCTGATCGAGCGAACGCGCCGCATCATCCAGATAGGCCGACACCGGCCCCGCGCCCGCGGCCAACGCCACACACAACAGAATCAACACGGCAACGGGCCCCGCCTCGAATACGCGCAACCGTGGCGTCGTGCGCTCGTCATTACCCCAGAAAATCCGCATCCCGGTGCGCCCAAAGGCAACGATGCCGGCCAGGCCCGCGGCCAGCACGGCCGCCACCAGAATCCAGGCATCGGCCGGCTGCGTCGAACTGTTGGCCTCGGCGACCGCCGCCGATAGCAGCGAGAATTTGGCGACAAAACCGGACAGCGGAGGCAAGCCGGTCACGAGCAAGGCGCACGAGACAAACGCCAATCCTAAAAAGGCCATCGCCGCGGGAATCGCCACGCCGACCACATCGTCGGAACGGTTCGGGCTTTCCGGGTCGTCCAGATCAAACAGATCCAGCGTGACCGCCAGCACGTTCGCACCGAATGTGCGAGTCCGCTCGATCAGCTCGATCAACATGAAGAACGCCCCCGTCGTCAGCACCGAACTCAGCAAATAGAACAATGCCGGCCCGGTCAAACGCACGCCCGGCATCCCCAACGCAGTGAGCAAGGTACCCGCGGAGATGATCACGCAATAACTGACCTGCTTTTCCAGCCGCTGCGTCGCCAACAACCCGATCGCGCCAAAGATCAGCGTCGCCAAACCCGCTGCGAACATCCAGTCCAGGCTGAATGCCGCCGGCGCCCCCGTAGGCAACAGCAGCGAACCGATGCGCAACAAGGCGTAGATGCCGACCTTGGTCATGATGGAAAAGACGGCGCCCACCGGCGCGCTGGCCGAGCTGTAGCCACGCACCAACCAGAAATTCAACGGCCAGGCGCCGGCCTTGACCAGGAATGCCAGCCCCAGCACCGCTGCGCCGGCCTCGAACAGCAACCGATCACTGCCACCCAGGGCACCCGCGCGCAACGCCAGATCGGCCAAATTCAATGTGCCCGTCACGCCATAGATCAGCGCAATACTGATCAGCAACAGGAACGACGCCACCAAATTCACCGCGATGTACTGCAGACCGGCGCTGACTCGCGCCTCGCCCGAGCCATGCAGGATCAAACCGTACGACGCCGCCAGCAAAACCTCGAAGAACACGAACAGGTTGAACAGGTCGCCCGTCAGGAACGCCCCGTTGAGCCCCATCAACAAGAACTGAAATAGCGAATGAAAGTGCACGCCCAGGCGATCCCAGCGCGCCAATGAATAGATCAGCGAGGCCAGGCCTAGCACCGCGGTCAGCGTCAGCATGACGGCAGACAAACGGTCGACCACCAATACGATGCCGAACGGCGCGGGCCAGTCGCCCGGCAGATACACCCCGACACCGCTCGGCCAGACGCCGCCGGCGCCGGCGGCCAACGCGAGCAGCGTCACCGCCGCCGCAAGCTGCGCCAGGCTCGCCAACAATCCAATTCCCGCCCGCAACCGTCGGCGCTTGTCCGCCAACAGCAACATCGCCGCGCCCGCGATCAGCGGGACAGCAATGGGATAGATAGGGGCGTGTTGCAACCAATCGATCAAGATTCCGACTCCCGTCCATCAACGTGGTCTGTGCCAGTCAACCCGCGAGAAGCCAGCAATACAACAAGAAACAGGGCCGTGGTGGCAAACCCGATCACGATGGCGGTCAGCACCAGCGCCTGCGGCAGAGGATCGGCCAGGACCGCCGGATCCGGCGTGATCGACGGGTCGATGACGGGCGGACGCCCGACCACCAAGCGGCCCATGCCGAAGATGAATAGGTTGACGGCATAGGACATTAGCGTCAGGCCCATGATGACCTGGAACGTGCGCGGCCGCAGGATCAACCACACGCCCGAGCCGGCCAACACGCCGATTGCGATGGCATAGATCAGTTCCATCAGGCAGGACTCCCCGATTCTGCGGCGGCCTGGGCTTCCGCCGCCGCCTTGCGTTGAGCGCGCAAGGATTGGTGGGCCAACGCCACCAACACGAGCACGGTGCCGCCCACGACCAGCATGTACACGCCGAGATCAAAGAACAACACGCTGGAAAGATGAACCGAACCGATCACGGGCAACGAGACGTCCCAGGCGATAGCCGACAGGAATGGGCGCGATGCCCACCAGGCGCCCACCGCCGTCAGACCCGCACACAGCAGGCCCAATCCGATCCAGTGTTGCGGATTCAAGCGGCTGCGCGACTCCACCCAATACACGCCGCCCACCATGTATTGCAGAATCACGGCCGTCGCCATGACCAGCCCGCCGACAAAACCACCACCCGGCGCATTATGGCCGCGCAACAGCAGATAGACCGACGCCATGGCCGCAATTGGCAACAGGAAACGCACCAGCACGGCGGGCAACGCCATCGCGCTATCCGGCAATAGCGCGTGAATATCCGGCGCGACGATGGGCGGGCCCTGTTCGCGCTGTTGGTGAGGAAAATCGATGCTTTCCGCGGCGGGCCGGAAGCGACGCAGCAAGGCAT
>Ga0182745_1005492_pt1 | contig 10338 bp, 7 predicted proteins | sample eDN3rd30CKraftBY_FD_128523 | JGI IMG/M metagenome (GOLD analysis project Ga0182745, IMG submission 128523) | Enriched backyard soil microbial communities from Emeryville, California, USA - eDNA 3rd pass 30_C Kraft BY (version 2) (version 2) | ecosystem: Environmental > Terrestrial > Soil >... | reverse complement strand
GGCCAGCTCCACGTTCAGCTCTTCCTTCCACTGCTCGACGGAGGGGGCCCCGGGGCTGCCCGGGGCGAGCTGCTCCACGCCCCAGCCCGCGCGGGCCGCCAGCGCCAGCAGCCGCCGCGCGCCACAAGGACCTGGACCTGACGGACATCGCGAAGGAGTTCCTGGCGCCCTTCAAGAAGAAGCTGGGGCCCGGCGCGCTGGACGAGCTCAAGGAGCGCATCGGCGGGAACATCCGCCTGCTCCAGTCGGAGCTGGAGAAGCTGGCCACGTACTCGGAAGGGCCCGCGATTGAGCGGGCGGACGTGGCCGCGCTGGTCCACCACGCGCGCGAGGAGGAGTTCTTCGAGCTGTCCGAGGCGCTCCAGAAGCGCGACTTCGGCGGGGCGCTGTCCTACGCGGACGACGCCATGGGGCAGGGGACGCACGCGTTGCAGCTCCTGGGCGCGGTGGCCTCCATCGTCCGGAGCCTGCTGGAGAGCCACGAGTGGCTGTGGCGCTACGCGGGGGGGAACCCGCCGCGCACCGCGAAGGACGTGGAGGCGCGCGTCTTCCCCCGCCTGGAGGCGGAGCTGAAGGGCAGCAAGCGGAAGATGCCCAACGCGTGGGCGCTCACCTTCAGCATGAAGGCGGCGGCCGGGTACGAGCGGCGGGAGCTGCTGGGCGCGCTGGTGGCCTGCGCCGAGGCGGACCTGTCGCTGAAGTCCTCGGCGAACGGCCGGCTGGTCATCGAGCGGCTACTGGCCACGGTGTGTGTGCGCCAGCACGGCGCGGGTTAGAGGAGGCGCGTATATGGCGGACAAGCGTCGTTTCGACCTCTTCGCGGACTTCCTGGTGGAGCGCTTCAGCGCCCCGCGCGTCTTCGACGTGGCCGGAGGGCAGGGGAAGCTGAACGAGGCCCTGACGAAGCGGGGCCGCTCCGTCACCACCTTCGACCTGCGGCACAAGCGCCTGCCCGTCCAGTACGCCCAGCGCATCTTCACGCTGGAGGAGCCGTGCGAGGCGGAGCTGGTGGTGGGCATGCACCCGGACGGCGCCACGCGCATCATCATCCAGTACGCGGCGGCGCACCGGCTGCCCTTCGCGGTGGTGCCGTGCTGCTCCGACAACGGCATGCCCTACAACCCGTGGATGCGGCACCTGGCCGAGCTGGCCCGCGAGTCGGGCTTCACCACCGTGGAGGAGGTGACGCTCGCCATGGACGGGCGGGCCCGCGTCCTCGTGGGTGAGCACGGACCGGCGTCAGCCGCGGTCTAGCGTACTGCCCCAGCGGGGGCCGTCAGCAGGCCCGTGACGTCCTTCCACGGCCCCTGACAGGGGGCCGTGTCCGAAGCCAGATAGTGCCCGACGCGACCCGGGGCCAGCGCCACCACCGCCGACGAGCGCGTGCCGTAGAGCGGCGTGTGGATGCAGAGCGCCTGGAGCCGCTGCAGGAAGTCGCGGGGCAGGTCCTCGCCCGCGCCCGGGGGGGGAATCAGCTCCTCGGCGGGCAGCGTCGGGTCCGCCAGCACGGCCTTCAGGCCCGCCTCTAGCTCTGGCCAGGGCTTCTTCGCCACCTCCGTGGCCAGCAGCCGGGCCCGCTCCACCTTGGGCAACGCCGGGGCGTTCAGGACGTCATTGGGCAGGACATGCACGCCCGGGGGAACGTCCTCCCGCCGAATCTGCCGGTCCGTCCTCCGGGCGTACGCCACCCGCAGCCGCTGGGCGTCCCCATAGAGGAGGTTGAAGGGCATGAATTCGTCGCCGGGCAGGGTATCCAGGTACCGGTCCACGGCCTCCACGCTGCCGGCCTGGAGGGCCTTGAGCACCACCTCGCCTCGCGAGCGGGGGGCCGGCCCCAGGCCTCGCTCGCCCCGCTGGTTCGTCAGGCCGACGAAGAGCCCGTCGCGGGTTACACCCATCCACGTCCCACCGCGCTCCTCGTCCCGGCCGCCCACGGTGAGCGGGGACTCCAGAAGAAGCTGGGGACCGGTGGCGGGGCGGGCGTAGAACTCGTCCCGGTTGGCCGCGAGCACCAGCGGCCATTCGGGGTGGACGTGGCGCAGGATGATGATGGTGCACATGCGTATCCGGTCGATAACATCTCCGGCTCCGCGGCGCATTCGGGGCCGCGGCCCTCACGCCGTCGATGACCTCGGCCATCCGAGCGGCTAAGGTCCGCCGCCCTCAGGAGAATCCATGGCGGAGAGAATCCTCGTCACCAGCGCGCTTCCCTACGCGAACGGCCCGGTCCACATCGGCCACGCCGTCGAGTACATCCAGACCGACATCTACGTCCGTTTCCTCCGCTCCTGCGGCAGGGACGTCGTCTACTTCTGTGCCGACGACACCCACGGCACCCCCATCGAGCTGAACGCGGCGAAGCAGGGCCTCGCGCCCGAGGAGTTCGTCGCCCGCTTCCACGAGGAGCACCAGCGGGACTTCCGCGACCTCGACGTCCGCTTCGACTACTTCCACTCCACCAACTCGCCGGAGAACCGCCACTACGCGGAGCTCATCTACGCGCGGCTGAAGGAGAAGGGCGACATCGAGCGCCGGAACATCGAGCAGACCTACTGCGAGAAGGACCGCCGCTTCCTCCCGGACCGCTTCATCAAGGGCACCTGCCCCAACTGCAAGGCGCCGGACCAGTACGGCGACTCCTGCGAGAAGTGCGGCAAGGCCTACTCGCCCACGGACCTCATCGAGCCGCGCTGTGCCCTGTGTGGCACGCCCCCGGTCCGCAAGCACTCCGAACACCTGTTCTTCAAGCTGTCGCGGCACGCGGACTTCCTCCAGGACGTGCTGCGCAAGCCGGGCTTCCTCCACCCGGGCCTGGCCACGCAGCTCCAGGGCTTCTTCGAGAAGGGCCTGGCGGACTGGGACATCAGCCGCGACGGGCCGTACTTCGGCTTCGCCATCCCGGGTGAGACGGACAAGTACTTCTACGTCTGGCTGGACGCGCCCATTGGCTACATCGCCACCACGGAGAAGTGGGCGAAGGAGACCGGCAAGGCGAAGAGCGCGCTGGACTACTGGAGGGCGGACGCCGACACCCGCATCGTCCACTTCATCGGCAAGGACATCGTCTACTTCCACGCCCTGTTCTGGCCGGCCGTGCTCAACGTCGCGGGGTTCCACATCCCCAGCGAGATCAAGGTCCACGGCCACCTGACGGTGAACGGCGAGAAGATGTCGAAGAGCCGCGGCACCATGGTGCCGGTGCGCGACTACCTGGACCACCTGGACCCCAGCTATCTGCGCTACTTCTACGCGGCCAACCTGGGGCCGGGCGTGGAGGACCTGGACCTCAACCTCAAGGACTTCCGCCAGCGCGTGAATGGCGAGCTGGTCAACAACGTGGGCAACCTGGCCAACCGCGCCCTGTCGCTGCTGGCCGGTCCGCTGGAGAAGCGGCTGGCGCCGGGCCGCGCCGAGGGGCCGGGCCGCGAGCTGGTGGAGGCCGCGCTGGCCCGCGTGCCGGAGGTGCGCGACGCGTTCGACAAGCTGGAGTACCGGTCCGCCATCCGCGTCATCACCGAGATTGCCTCGGCCGCCAACGGCTTCCTCCAGACGGCCGCGCCGTGGGCGCAGGTGAAGAAGGACGCGGAGGTCGCTCGCGCGGACCTGTCTGACGCCGCGGAAGTGGCCTACCTCCTGGGCGCGCTGCTCGCCCCGGTGACGCCGCGCCTGTCGGAGAAGCTCTTCGCCCAGCTCGGCGCGGAGCCGCTGACGTTCCAGGCACTGGAGGGCGCGAAGTACCCGCTGCTGGACCGGAGCCGTCCCATTGGCACGCCGGAGCCGCTGCTGCCGCGGCTGGAGGAGGAGCGCGTCAACGCCATCATCAAGCTGCCCGAAGGCGCCGCGGCGCCGCAGCCCGCGGAGGCCAAGCCGGCCAAGGGCGCCAAGGCGGAGAAGAAGGCCGCCGAAGCGCCCGCCGCGCAGCAGGCATCCCCGGGCGCGGCCGAGGCGCCGGGCGAGATCGAGTACGACGACTTCGCCAAGGTGGTGCTGAAGGCGGGCAAGGTGCTGGCCGCGGAGAAGGTGCAGAAGGCGGACAAGCTGCTCAAGCTCACGGTGGACGTGGGCGAGGGGAGCCCGCGCACCATCGTCTCCGGCATCGCGGAGGCCTTCGCCCCCGAGGCGCTCACCGGACGCAACGTGGTGGTGGTGGCCAACCTCAAGCCGCGCAAGCTCAAGGGCATCGAGTCGCGCGGCATGCTGCTGACGGCGGGGCCGGGCGGCAAGGAGTTGTCGCTGCTGGACCCGGGCGACGTGGCCCCTGGCAGCGAGGTGAAGTGAGGTGACGGACTGGCGTGCCGAGCGGGACCAGGTCCTCCTGACGCTGGAGCGCGAGAAGCGCCCGGCGTTCCGGACGGAGGCCGCCCTCCAGCTCTATCACTTCGCGACGGAGGCCCCCGAGCACGCCGCCGATTTCCTCGAAGCGCTCCCCCGGCTGCTGGCGGACACGCAGCCGGAGGTGCGCCGTGCCGGCGTGAGTCTGGCGTCGGTGGTGGTGCCGCAGGACGAGCTGCCGGACCTGCTCATCGCCCGGCTGAAGGATGACGAGTGGCAGGTCCGCCTGGAGGCCACTGGCCGGCTCGCGGACCTGGAGCGGCCGGAGCTTCGTGGCGCCCTGGCCAGCATGTTGGAGGACGGGACGTTCGAGGTCCGCTTCGAGGCGGCGCGTGGCATCGCCTCCCTCCGGCACGCCGCGGGCCTGGAGGTGCTGCTGGAGGCGCTGAACGCGAACCTGCTCCGCTTCCGGGCCCTGGGGGCACTGGCGGAGCTGGGAGACGCGCGCGCGCTGCCTCCGGTGAAGAAGCTCTTCGGCCGCTGGTTGTTGCCGGCCTTCGAGCGAACGCAGGCCGCCGGCGTGCTGGCGAAGCTGGGCGACGCGGACGGCGCGGCCTACCTCATCCAGCGGTCGAAGAAGCGCTGGAGCACGGACCGGGCGCTGGCCGTGGAGCTCTGCGGCGAGGTGAAGGCGCCCGGCGCGCTGGAGCGCCTGAAGGAAGTCCTGGACGACGTGAAGGACCCCTGCCGGGGCGCCGCGGCGCGCGGCCTGGGCCGGCTGGGGGATGCGCGGGCGCTGCCCTGGCTGGTCGGCTTGCTCCAGGACACGCAGGCCCCGGAGGAGTGCCGCCTGGATGCCGCGGACGGGCTGTGGCGCCTGGGCAGCCCCGAAGGGCGTGAGGCCGTTCGCGGCGCGGTGAGCAGCTTTCCGACGCCCGAGGCCCGCGCCGAGCTGGAAGAGCTGCTGGAGGAGCCATGAGATTCGTCGACGCCCATTGTCACCTCGAGGTGAAGGACTACCCGGACGTCACGGCCGTGCTGGACGCGGCCCGCGCCGCCGGGCTGGTCCACGCCGTCGTGGTGGGGCAGTTCCACGGGCCGGGCGACTGGGGCAACGCGCTGGCGCTGGCCGCGGCGCACCCGGAGTTCCTGTCGCCCACGCTGGGCATCCACCCCCACGAGGCCGCGCGCGCCACCGAGGACGACCTGGCCGCCCTGGAGCGCGCCTGCGCGCGCTCGGAGGTGCGGGCGGTGGGGGAGGCGGGGCTGGACTACTACTACGACCACTCGCCGCGCGAGGCGCAGGCGGAGGTGTTCCGGTGGCAGTGCGCGCTGGCGCTCCGGCTGGGCAAGCCGCTGGTGGTGCACGTGCGCGACGCGCATGACGACTGCGACGCCATCCTCCGCGAGACGGGAGTGGCGAAGGGCGTCATCCACTGCTTCACGGGCGACACGGACGCCGCGCGGCGCTACCTGGACCGGGGCTTCCTCCTGTCGCTGTCGGGCGTCATCACCTACAAGAAGACGGAGGCGCTCCAGGACGCGGTGCGCTTCGCGCCCCTGGACAGGCTGATGGTGGAGACGGACAGCCCCTACCTGGCGCCGGTGCCGCACCGTGGGCGGAAGAACCAGCCCTCGCACGTGGTGGAGACTGCGAAGAAGGTGGCGGAGCTCAAGGGCGTGACGCTGGAGGAGGTGGCTTCGATTACCACCGCCAACGCCGCGGCCCTCTTCAACCTCAACCTCCGCTGACGCCGCCGGCCAGGGCCGCGAGGTCCTGGTCCATCTGCGGCACGTCCAGCAGCAGCGCGTCCGGGTCGTACTGGAAGTCGGCCTGCTTCAGCCTCAGCAGGGCCTGGAGGGCGGGCTCGCCCGAGTGGCCGCCGAAGGACGCGAAGACGACGCGGCCCCGCTCCAGGTGGAGGAAGCCCTCCAGCGTGTGCTGGCGCAGGTTGAGCCGGCCGCTCTTGTGGCCGCCGCCCAGCGTGCGCAGCAGCTCGCGCGGGGGCAGCTCGTCGAAGCTGCCGCGCACCACGCGCCCCGGGCCGTTGTGTTGCACCCGGTCGTCCAGCAGGTTCTTCACCGTGCTGGCGATGACGGTCTTGTCGGCGGGGGACAGCACCTCGGTGGCGCCGCCCATGAAGAGCCGCTCGCGGGTGCCCGCGTCGGGCTCGCCCACCACGGCGATGGGAAGGCCCGCTGTCTCCGGCGCCGAGCGCGCCTGCTCCAGCAGGTTGAGCACGGCCTGCTGACCCAGCCGCAGGCTCACCACCAGCACGTCGCAGTCCTGCCGCGCCAGTCCGTCCTGCGCGCCTTCCAGGGTGGAGAGCGCGTGGGCCACCAGGCCCTGCTTCAGCACCGCCTCCAGCAGCTCGCCGCGGGCCGTCTCGTCCGGCTCCACCACCAGCACCTGGCGGCCCTCGCTCTCCAGGCGGTGGCGCAGCAGCTCGCCGCTCTGGAGCTGGATGACGATGTCCGCCACCACCGGGTCGTAGAGCACGCCCGCGTACTTGCGCAGGTGCTCCAGGGCCTGCTCCTTGGGCAGCACGCGTCCCAGCGCGTTGCCTGGGTTCTTCGTCAGCTCCAGGAAGCTGTCCACCGCGGCGAGGATGCGCGCGCCCAGGGTGATGTCCTCTCCCTTGGCGCCCTGGGGCGTGCCGGAGCCGTCCCAGGCCTCGTACAACTGCGCGAGGATGGTGTTCGTCTGCACGGGCAGGTGCACCGTCTCGAACAGCCGGGTGGGGATGCGGCAGGCCTGCTTCGCCTGGGCCTTCCACTCCGGGTTGATGGCGTTGCTGGCCAGCGAGAAGTGCCGCTCGGCCGGCTTGCCCAGGTCGTGCAGGTAGGCGGCGATGGACAGCGCGGCCAGCTCCTTGTGGGGCATGCCCATGCGCTGGCCCACGATGCCGGCCTGCCGCGCCAACTGCGCGGAGTGGCCGCGGTGGCGCTGCCGGTCCTGCTCCAGCAGTCCCACCAGGATGCCCAGCGTCTCCACGTAGTCGCTGTCACTGACGAGGCCGCGCGGCCCGCCGGGCTCGCGCCGCTGGGTGGACGGACGCACCGCGGGCGTGCCGGTGCTGCTGCCCCGGTGCAGGCGCATGCGCGCGTCCGTCTCCATGCGGAAGCTGAGGCTGAGCCCACCCCGCGCCCCCGAGCCAGCGCCCGCGGAGGTGCGCCCGTGCTCCGGCGCGCCCGCGCGGGACGGTGTCGCGAGGGGCTGGCCCTGTGCGCCGGCGCCTTCCAGCAGCGCGGTGAAGGCGGTGGGGTCGCCGTAGTAGTGCTTGCGGATGGCGGCGGAGATGGCGCTGCGCAGGCCCACGTACGCGTAGACCTCCGACATGCCGGTGACGAGCGCGATCTCGTCCATCAGCGCCTTGTTCTGCGGCTCGGCGGCGACCACGGAGAGCAGCTTGCGCTCCGGGTCCACCGCCAGCGGCAGCACGTTCTGCGCCTCGGCCAGGCGCACGGGGAGCCGGTCCAGCACCTCGGTGGCGATGCGCGCCTTCGCCAGCTTGTCCGCACTGACGAAGCGCGTCTGGAACTCCGCCGCCAGGAACCGCAGCAGCGCCGTCTCCTGGAGCAGGCCCAGCTCCACCAGGCAATCACCGACCTTGTGGCCGGTGATCTTCTGGTGCTCCAGGGCCTGTTCCACGGCCCCGGCGTTGACGAGTCCCGCCTCGATGAGGCGCTCTCCCAGCCTCTTCGCCATGTAGCCGCCTCAGCTCTCCGAGGAGCCCTCGCCGCCCTGGGAGCCCGGCTCGGGCGAGAGCGATGTCAGCGCGCTGAAGGGCTTGAAGGTCAGCTCCTTGGGCAGCGTGCTGGCGTCGCGCGCCGGGCGGGGCGGGCGCTCCTCACGAGGACGCTCCTCACGGGGCGCACGCTCCTCACGGGGCGCACGCTCCTCGCGGGGCGGGCGCTCCTTGCGAGGCGGACGCTGCGCCTGCTCCTGGGGGGCGCCCTCGGCCGCGGCGCCTCCCTGCTGGGGCTTCTCCGCCCGGGCCTTGCGCTTCTCCTTGCGGCGGCCACCCCCCTCCACGGGGGCGCGGCCCCGCGAGGTGGGCGAGGGGCCCTTCCAGAGCTGGCGCTCGTAGGGGCGCACCACGTCCGTCCACCGGTCGTGCGAGTCGCGCTGCATGGCCTCCAGCCACGCGGCGATGCGCGCGTCCAGCGACTCCAGCGAGTGGATGATCTGCGCCTCCAGCGTCACCGGCGACTTCGGGCTGCCGTGCTGCGCGTCGCCGTGCTGGGAGACAACCAGATGAGTGAGGTGCTGCTCCAGCACCGGCGGGAAGCCGGGGATGGCCAGCGCCTTCTCGCGCAGCTTCTGCGCGGTGAGGACCATGTTGCCCACCAGCCGGCCCTCGTCCGAGGACTCGTTGGCGTCCGCCGCCTTCATCACCTGTTGCAGCAGCGCGCCGGCCAGCAGCAGGTCGCGGTCCGCCATGGGGTACTGGTCCGCCACGCGGAGCGTCAGCCGCATCACCGACAGGATGTGCTCGGCCACGCCACCCCGCCACGTGTGGTGCGTGCCGCGGGCGCCCTGGGCCACCGGCAGCCCCGCGGCGATCTTCGGGTCGTCGAGGAACGCGAGCAGCAGCTGCTTCACGAACGCATCGCCGATGCGCTCGGTGACCATCTCCCGGATGAGGCCGGCGGCGCGCGCGCCACCCGGGCCTTCATTCCCACGGGCCTCGCCCTTGTCGGCCTTCTCTGCCTTGGGCTCGGGCGCGGGCCGGGCCTCCGGCGCGGGCTTCTCCTCGGCGGGCGGGGCCGGGGGCGGCTCGAACTCCTTGGGGTCGAGCGGCTCCGGGTCCAGGCGCTCCAGGGACTCCACCACCACCTGGGTGCGGCCGTGGAACGAGATGACGTTGCCCTGGACGAGCACGAAGTCACCGGCCTGGAAGGCGGGCTCGAGCGCCTCGACCTTGTCGAAGATGCGCGCGTCCACCTCGCCACTCTTGTCGACGAGCGTGGCGGCGACGAACACCTTGCCGCTGCGGGCCGTCACCATGTCCTTCTTGGTGACGCGGAAGACGGTATGAACGCGGTCCTTCTCCCGAAGGTCGGCCGCATACACCTTGCGGACGGTCTCCACGGAACCTTCCTGGGTGGGGGGCGCGGACTCGGGCACGTTTTCGTTGGTCATTGCGGCGGCGGACACTATCACTCCGCGGGCCGCGCGGGGGGACCGCTTCAGCTCACTTCCAGCGCCACCGCTTCGAGGGACTCGGCCCCCAGGGAGCCGGCCAGGGTGGGGTGGTCCGGCGGCAGCCCCGGGCGGGCCAGCCGGGTGGCGATGCGGGTCTCTCCCTCGCAGGCGGTGGCCACCAGGTCGTCGAAGCTGCCCGGGGGGAGGGGCGGATGATACCCGGTCACCATCAGCCAGCCCCCGTGGCGCGTCCGGCGCAGGGCGTGGCGCAGCAGTTCCACGAATTCCTCATCCGACCGCGCGCTGAGGGTATCCAGGAGGACCAGGTCGAAGGTGTCCCGGACGGCGCGCAGCGCCGGGAGCGGCTTGCCCGTCTCCACCGTCACCCGGCCCAGCAGGCCGTTGGCCTCCGCGTTCTCCCGGGCCAGGTCGGCCGCGTCCGGGTTGGCGTCGAAAGCGAGGATGTACCGGGCGCCATGGACGCCCGCGTGGACGAAGAGCCCGCCCACGTTGCAGCTCGCGTCCAGCACGCGTGAGCCCTGGGACATGCGGGCCACGAAGCGGCGCACCTCGCGCTGGTCATACGCATAGCCGGTGCCCTGGCCGTAGGTGAGGTCCACGGTGAAGCGCGCGCCCAGCTCCAGCAGCCGGCACCAGCGGGGCGGGGTGCCATAGAGGACGTGGGGGCGCTGCGTCGGCAGGCCCAGGGCCCGGCGCCGCTCCGTGTCATTGCGCAGCAGCACCGAGCCGGCGCCCGCCACCTCCACCAGCGCGCGCGTCAGCTCCTCCTGGCGCGCGTCCATGGCGCGGGTGAGCGTCTGCACCACGAAGTGGGCGTCGTAGCGGTCCACGATGAGGCCGGGCAGGCCGTCGCCATCGTCATTGACGATGCGGCAGAAGCGCGGGTCGTCCACCAG
>Ga0182745_1005491_pt1 | contig 10338 bp, 6 predicted proteins | sample eDN3rd30CKraftBY_FD_128523 | JGI IMG/M metagenome (GOLD analysis project Ga0182745, IMG submission 128523) | Enriched backyard soil microbial communities from Emeryville, California, USA - eDNA 3rd pass 30_C Kraft BY (version 2) (version 2) | ecosystem: Environmental > Terrestrial > Soil >... | reverse complement strand
CGCCCGGCCTGATAGGGCACGAAGCCGCCGGCATGGCACAGGCATACGGTCATGTCGGGATAGCGCTCCAGCACGCCGCCGAACACGAGCGAGGCGCCCGCCATCGTGGTCTCGAACGGGAGCCCGACGAAATTGCGCATGTAGTAGGAGGCGAGCCGGTCGCCCGGCACGATCGTCCCATGCGGATGCACGAGGATGAAGGCCCGGAGATCGTTTGCCGCCTCCCACACCGGCGCAAGCGCCGGGTCATCGAGATTGCGGTCGTTGACGTTCGAGCCGATCTGGACACCGTAAAGACCGAGCTTGCCGATGATGCGGTGAAGTTCGTCGGCCGCCCGCGCCGGGTCCTGCATCGGCAGCGTGCCGAGCCCCAGGAACCGTCCGGGATGCGCTTTGACCAGCGCGGCGATGCCCTCGTTCTGGATCGCGGCGCATTCCGCGCCCAGACCCGCCTCTTCCCCGTAGAAGAAGGTCTGCACATTGGGGCAGACGAGCTGGACGTCGACGCGGTGCCTGTCCATGTCCGCCAGCCGCAAGGCAACGTCCCACATCTCCGGCGGCATCGGGTTCTGCACCGTGCGGCCGTCGATCTGCATGATCCAGGCGCCGCTCGCCTGCCGGATGAGATGCGGCGCGACACGCGGCGAGGCCTGCGCCAGCGCGCGGATGGTGTCCTCGGGAAGAATGTGAGCGTGGACGTCGATGCTGCGTGCCATGCCTCATGGGGACACAGCAACAAACCGGCTGGCAAGCGAAAAGCCTCGACGCCGGAGCCGCCACCGCTGGCTGTCCGCCATCTGGACCGCGAATACGAAATAATCTTCGCCGGCAAGGTCGTTTGACAACGACGCATTGCACTTTGCATGTCCGCGGGCAAAACTTCGATCGCAAAACATCGGTCAATACAAGAACCACAGGAGGAGACATCATGCTATCATCACGCTTGCCGTTTCGGTGCGCCCGCCGCGCCCTGCTAGCTGCGCTCGTGGCCGTTCCGGCTGCCTTTGCTGCGATCGGGACGGCGGAAGCCGCATGGCCGGAGAAGCCGATCACGCTGATCGTCTGCTTTCCCGCCGGAGGCGGCACCGACATCGCCATGCGCCTCATCGCCACGCCGCTGGGCGAGGCGCTCGGCCAGCCGGTAGTGGTCGACAACCGGCCGGGGGCAGGCGGCAATATCGGCATCGCGGCGGCCGCGCGCGCAAAGCCGGACGGCTACACGTTCCTTGGCTGCTCAAGCGCCTTCGTGGTCAATCCGAGCCTCTATCCGAGCGTGCAATATGATCCGGTGAAGAGTTTCGACCCGGTGCTCGTCATCGGCGCGGCGCCGAATGTGCTGGTCGTGCCCAAGGACTCGCCGATCAAGACGTTCCAGGACTTCGTCGCGCGGGTGAAGGCCAATCCGGGCAAGATGAACTATACGAGTTCCGGCATCGGCACGACGCCGTTCCTCGCCGCCGAACAGATCAAGCTGCTGCTCGGCCTCAACATCGTGCATGTACCTTATGCCGGTGCCGGCCCCGCCACGCAGGCGGCGCTCGCCGGACAGGTCGAGATGTACGCCGCCAACCTCGGCTCGCTCGGCGCGCATATCAAGTCCGGCGCATTCCGCGCCATCGCGCAGACCGGACCGGAGCGCTGGCCCGACCTGCCGGACGTGCCGACTCTGAACGAACTCGGCATCAAGAACGCGGAGTCCGATACTTTCCAAGGCATCTACGCGCCTGCCGGCACGCCGAAGGAGGCCATCGACCGCTTCGCGAAGGAGGCGACTGCCGTCCTGCAGAAGCCGGACATGAAGGAGAAATACCTGAAGTCCGGCCTCGGCGTGCTCGCAGAACCTCCGGAGCAGATGAAGAAGCGCATCGCGCGCGAAGTGCCGATGTACAAGGAGATCATCGACAAGGCGAACCTGAAGCTGAAATAGTTCGGCGACCGCTGTGCTTGCAGCGGTGTATCCCGGACGCGGTGCGGCATGGAGCGCGACAGCGCGCCATGATGCACCGCTGATCCGGGACCGCCACGCATCACATTTGGATCGACACCTGAATCGATACTTGGCTACCCCGGAAGAACGGACGAACTGGTAATGGCAAAACCGCTTGAAGGCATCCGCATCATCGAACTCGCGAACTTCATCGCGGGGCCGCTCTGCGGCACGTTGCTCGCCGACATGGGCGCGGAGGTCATCAAGATCGAGCCGCCGAAGGGCGACATGGGCCGCGCCATGCCGCCGATCCGCAACGAGTTGAGCATCAGTTTCGTCGCGCTCAACCGCAACAAGCGCAGTCTCGTACTCGACCTCAAGCGGCCAGAGGCGGTGGAGGTCGTGAAGAAGCTCGCCGCGACGTCGGACGCCTTCCTCGAAGCCTACCGGCCGGGCGCGCTGGAAAAGCTCGGGCTCGGCGCGGACGACCTGCGCGCGATCAATCCGAAACTCGTCTACACGTCCGTTTCGGGCTTCGGCAAAACAGGCCCCTATCGCCGGCGCGCCGGCGTCAATCTCATCATCGAGGCGTTTTCCGGCGCGCTCTCCGTCACCGGCGAGCCCGGCAAGATGCCGACGCGACCGGGCGTGCAAACCGCCGACATCTTCGGCGCGCTGTTCGCGACCTATGCGACGCTCTCCGGCCTCATCGGCGCGATCAAGCACAAGGAAGGCCGCGAGGTCGATGTGTCGCTGGTGGAGTCTTCGATCGCCGCCGCCGCGTGGGAAGCCGCGGAATATCTCGAGACCGGCAACATCCCGCAGCCGCTCGGCAACCGCCATCGTCTCAACGCCGCCTATCAATTGTTCGAGACGCGCGACGGCCGCTATGTCGCCATCGGCACGGCGAACGACGCCGGCTTCGCGCGGCTGATGACGGTGCTGAGTCTTGAGGAACACATCGCCGATCCGCGATTCGCAACTTACGCCAGCCGCAAGGCCAATGAGGATCCGCTGCTGGCGGTGATCGAGCCGGCGGTGCGCCTGCGCGAGTCCGGCGAACTTGAGGCCGCGCTGATGGAAGCCGGCATTCCCTGCTCGCGCGTCAACAACTTCAAGGAAGTCTTCGACGATCCGCACATGATCGCACGCGGCATCGCGCGCGATGTCGAACATCCGACACTCGGCACCATGCGCGCGGTGCGCAACCCCATCCTGCTCGATCACGACGGGCCGGAACTCGAGCGCCCCTGCCCCGTTCTCGGTGAACATTCAGCGGAACTGCTGCGCGAACTCGGTTACTCAGCGGATGCGATCGCCTCGCTCGCTTCGTCCGGAGTGACGCGGCTGGCTTAGAGCATTTTCCGGTGAAGTGGATACCGGTTCACCGTCAGAAAATGCGACCACACAATAACTGCTAGCGCATGATCCGATTCAATCTGAACGGATCATGCGCTAGCAGAGCCTTACCGCTTCGCGCGGCCGAGCGGCGCGGTGCCGTCCTCGAACAGTTCGACCACCGCCCCCGGCCCGGACGCGTCCTCGATGCCGACGGTCAGCATCGGCCCGTCGGTGCGCACATTGGCGATCCGGCGCGGCTTCCAGTCCGCCTGCCCGATCATGTGCCGGATGACCGCGATCTCCTCGACCACGCCCTCGTAGACGCGATCCTCGGCAAACGCCGCGCCATAACAATGCGGGCAGAGCAGCCGTTGCGGAAACAGCCGCACGCCGCAACCGTTGCACCGCCAGATTCCAACGCCCCCGCTCATGCCATCCGCTCCAGCACCACCGCACCGGCCGTTCCGCCGTAGCGATACATCGTCATCCCGTAGCCGGTCGCGACCGCGAGCCGCGCATCAGCCACCTGCCGCTCGCCCGCGCGATGCTGCAACTGCAGCGCGGCCTCGGCGATGCCGTTGAGTCCACCCGCAGGGCCGCCCGGCTGGCCAGCCGACATCATGCCGCCGAAGGTGTTCACAGGGAACCGCCGCTCGCCGATGGTTTCGCGCGCATAGCGTTTGAGATCGTGGCCGGGGATCATGCCGAGGTCGTCGAGTTGCGCCAGCACCATCGCCGGATAGTCGTCATAGATGCTGGCGACGTCGATGTCCTTTGGTCCTACCCCGGCTTCGCGCCAGAGGTCGTCCGCGAAGGTGCTGATGCCGGTCTTGAGCCCGTCGCCTTCCTGGTTGTCGTAGTTGAAGCTATGACGGATCGCCCGCACGCGCACCGGCGCACGGCCCTGCGGCACGCGATCCGGATTGGCCAGCACGATCGCCTGCGCGCCCGCGATGATCGGCACGCAATCGTAGCGACACAGCGGATCGGCAACCATCGGTGCGGCGAGATACTCCTCCATCGTCAGCGGCGTTCGATACACGGCATGCGGGTTGAGCGCGGCCCACTGCCGCTGCGCGATCGCCATATGCCCGTAGTCGGATTTCTCGAGCCCGAACTTCTTCATCTGCCGCGAGGTGACGAGCGAATAGACGCCGTTCGGTCCGCCGTGGCCGAGCGGCGCGAGGTGCTGCTGCGTCACGATGTTGTAGTTCGACGCGATCTTGCCGTAGCCCGCGAGCCCCGTCGCATCCCCGGCGACGATCAGGATCACATCGGCCGCGCCGGTCTCGATCCCGCGCGCGGCATGGCCGAGCATGTTCATGGCCGACGACCCGCCATTGGTATCCTGCAACTGCCACCGCAGAGACAGGCCGAGCTTCCAGGCGAGATCGACCGCACTGTCCGGTGCGAGCGAAAACGAGGTTACGGCCATTCCGTCCACATCGCGGGCGCCGATCTGCGCATCTTGCAGGGCAGCCACGACCGCATCGCGGATGAAGGTGTGCGTCGTCTGTCCCGGCTCAGGCCGGCGCGTATAGGCCGACTGTCCAACGCCGATGATTGCGGCTTTCATTCAATCCGTCCCTTTGGCCTTGTCGTTTTTTGCGTTGCGCGCCGTCGTCGCACCAGCGAACAGTTTCTAGCCGCGGCACATTGAGAGCGAAAGAGCCCGGTGCTAGCGTCCCTCATCATCGTGGCGGTTCCGCGCGACGCGCCGCCCTCATCCTTTCACATCACCAAGACGGCACCCTGATGCAACAGATGAAGAGTGAAATCCGCGACGGCATGCAGATCGATTGGGACGCCCCGATCAAGATGGACGATGGCGTCGTCCTGCGCGCCGACGTGTTCCGCCCGCTCGGCGACGGCAAGTATCCGGTGATTCTGAGCTACGGCCCCTATGCCAAGGGCCTCGCCTTCCAGGAGGGCTACAAGAGCGCCTGGACGCGCGTGGTCAAGGCCGCGCCGGAAGTGCTCGAAGGCTCCAGCAACAAGTATCAGAACTGGGAACTTCTCGACCCCGAGAAGTGGGTACCGAACGGCTACGTGCTGGTGCGCGTCGACTCGCGCGGCGCCGGCCGCTCGCCGGGCACGATCGACGTGTGGTCGCCGCGCGAAGCCCGCGACATCTACGAAAGCGTCGAGTGGGCGGGAACGCAGCCCTGGTCGACCGGCAAGGTCGGCCTCAACGGCATCTCCTACTATGCGATGAACCAGTGGCAGTCCGGTGCGCTGCAGCCGCCGCACCTCGCCGCGCTGTGCATGTGGGAAGGTTCGTCCGACTACTACCGCGAACTCTGCCGCCACGGCGGCATCCTCTGCGACTTCCTCGACAGCTGGTACAACCGCCAGGTGATGAGCGTGCAGCACGGCGTCGGCGACAACGGGCCGAAGAGCGTCGTGACGGGCGAGCCGGTTGGCGGCCCGGAAACGCTTTCCGAGGAAGAGCTGAAGAAGAACCGCGCCGATTGTTCGGGCGAAGCCGAGCGGCGTGAACTGTTCGACGATTATTACAAGGCGCGCATCCCGGACTACAGCAAGATCACCGCGCCGATGCTCTCGGCCGCGAACTGGGGCGGCCAGGGCCTGCACCCGCGCGGCAACTTCGAAGGCTACCTGCGCGCCGGCGCGAAGCAGAAGTGGCTGGAGGTGCATGGCGACACGCACTTCACGCACTTCTACAGCAATTACGGCAACGGCCTGCAACTCAAGTTCTACGATCACTTCCTCAAGGGCGAGAACAATGGCTGGGAGAAGCAGCCGAAGGTCTCGCTCAACATCCGCCGGCCGGGCGAGAAGTTCGAACTGCGCGCCGAGAACGAATGGCCGATCGCGCGTACGCAGTGGACGAAGTACTACCTCCAGCCCAAGGGCAACGGCCTGGGTATCGATGCGCCGTCGGACGCAACGACCCTGACCTACGAGACCACCGGCGACGGCCTCACCTTCCTGACACCGCCGCTGAAGGAAGAGATCGAGATTACCGGGCCGGTCGCGGCGAAGCTCTGGGTCTCTTCGGACACCAACGACGCCGATCTGTTCGTCGTGCTGCGCGTGTACGATCCCGCCGGCAAGGAAGTGGTGTTCATCGGCTCCAACGATCCGCGCACGCCGGTCGGCCTCGGCTGGCTGCGCGCCTCGCACCGCAAGCTCGACCCGAAGGAGACGAAGCCCTACCGGCCCTACCACACGCACGATGAGAAGCAGCCGCTCACCCCGGGCGTGCCGGTCGAACTCGACATCGAGATCTGGCCGACCTCCATCGTGGTGCCGGTGGGCTACCGCATCGGCTTCACCGTGCGCGGCAAGGACTACGAGTATGACGGCACCGACGCGGCGGTTCCGTTCGCGGCCTATGCGATGAAGGGCGTCGGCCCGTTCACGCATACCAATCCGAAGGACCGCCCGCCGGAGGTCTTCGGCGGCAAGAACACGCTGCACGTCGAAAAGGGCAAGGAGCCCTACGTGCTGCTGCCGGTCATTCCGGCGAAGTAACGGCCGAAGGCTGTCATCCCGGACGCGCGAAAGCGCGATCCGGGGTCCAGCGACTGCGTAACAGTTCGCTTCTCGTCATCGCCGGGCCTGTGCCCGGCGATCCTGCAACGAGAGGCCGAGTATCGGTAATCGGGATGCACCCGAAAGACGCATGACGGAGTGAACCATGGACCAGATGAAGAGCGAAGTACGCGACGGCATGCGCATCGACTGGGATGCGCCGATACCGATGAACGACGGCGTGGTGCTGCGCTGCGACGTCTATCGGCCGAACGATGACGGCAAGTATCCCGTCATTCTCAGCTACGGCCCCTACGCCAAGGGCCTGTCGTTCCAGGAGGGCTACAAGAGCGCCTGGGTGCGGATGACCAGGGACTATCCCGAGATCGAGCAGGGCTCGTCCAACAAGTACCAGAACTGGGAACTGGTCGATCCCGAGAAGTGGGTGCCGGACGGCTTCATCTGCCTGCGCGTCGACTCGCGCGGCACCGGACGCTCGCCCGGCTACATGGACCTGCTTTCCGCGCGCGAGGGCGAGGACCTGCGCGACTGCATCGACTGGGCCGGGACGCAGCCGTGGTCGAACGGCAAGGTCGGCGTCAACGGCATCTCCTACTACGCGCAGACCGGCTGGCTCGCGGCGCCGCTGAAGCCGAAGCACCTTGCCGCCTTCTGCGCCTGGGAAGGCGAGTGCGACTATTACCGCGAACTCTGCCGCCACGGCGGCATCCTCTCCGACTTCGTCTATAGCTGGTCCACGCGGCAGGTGGTCAGCGTGCAGCACGGCAAGGGCGATCGCGGAGCGAAGAGTGTCGTCACCGGCGAACCGGTCGCGGGGCCGATCACGCTTTCGGAAGAGCAACTGGCGAAGAACCGCGCCGACATCACCGCCGAAGCGCTCAAGCGCGAATTGATGGACGACTACTATCTGGCGCGCATTCCGAAGTACGAGGACATGGAAGTGCCGCTGCTGTCGGCCTCGAACTGGGGCGGTCAGGGCCTGCATCCGCGCGGCAATTTCGAGGGCTATCTGCGCGCCGGCTCCAAGCAGAAATGGCTCGAGGTGCATGGCGACACGCACTTCACACATTTCTATTCGCCCTATGGCGACGCTTTGCAGCGCAAGTTCTTCGGCTACTTCCTCAAGGGCGAGGACAATGGCTGGGACAAGCAGCCTAAGGTCGCGCTCAATATCCGCCGGCCCGGCGAGAACTTCGAACTGCGGGCCGAGAATGAATGGCCGCTCGCGCGCACGCAGTGGACGAAGTACTACCTGCACCCTGAAGGCAACGGTTTCTCGCCGCAGCCGTCGCAGGCAGCAACAACCGTCACCTACGAGACGACGGGTGACGGCGTCACCTTCCTCACGCCGCCGCTGACGGAGGAGATCGAGATCACCGGCCCGGTGGCGGCCAAGCTGTGGGTCTCGTCCGACACCACCGACGCCGACCTGTTCCTGGCGCTGCGCGTGTTCGATCCGTCCGGCAAGGAAGTCACCTTCATCGGCGCCAACGATCCGCGCACGCCGGTCGGCCTCGGCTGGCTGCGCGCCTCGCACCGCAAGACCGACCCCGCACGGTCCCTGCCCTACCGCCCATGGCATCCGCACGACGAAAAATTGCCGCTCAAGCCGGGCGAGCCGGTGGAAGTCGATGTCGAGATCTGGCCGACCTGCATCGTGGTGCCGGTCGGCTACCGCATCGGGCTCACCGTGCGCGGCAAGGACTACGAGTTCGACGGCACCGCGGCCGACGTGCCGCATGCCTCCTACCCGATGAAGGGCGTCGGTCCGTTCACGCACACCAACCCGAAGGACCGCCCGGCGGACATCTTCGGCGGCAAGAACACGCTGCACTTCGACAAGGACAAGGCGCCCTACGTCCTGCTCCCCGTCACTCCGGGGAAATAACGATCTCCGCGTGATTACCTCGGATTGTCGTCCCGGCCGAGCGCGAACAGCGCGAGAGCCGGGACCCACGACACCACACACACGGAGCGTGCAGCGGAGATGGGTCCCGGATCGCGCTTGAATGCGCGTCCGGGACGACAACTCAGGAGCTTGGCTGGAAACCACTCAGTTCGGCGGGCTGCCGATGATCGGCGCGGCACGCGCCGGTCGCGCAGGAACACCGTCCGGGGGCGGCAGCGGCTGGCTCTCGACTTCCGATCGATGCTCTTCGAAACCGACGACATTGCGCGCCGCCGGCAGAGCCGCGTCTGCCATGGCCGCATGCCCTTCGGCGGTGGGATGGATCGCGCCGCCATAGACGGCGCTCAACACGCCCCACAGCGCGTCGTGGATGTCCGCCGGCTGCATCGCCAACCCGTCCGGATAGGTCATCGCGATGAAGTAGCTGTCGTTCGGCGTCCTGATCCAGCGCGCGCGGCTGCCATAGGCCCGGAATTCGCGCACGCTCTGGCCGCAGACGAGCGGCTGCTTCACGGCCGCGACCGCGCTGTCGTGAAACGACTTGCCTTCCGCCGAGAAGCAGGCGCGGTCGAATTCAGGATCGCTCTCGGAGCGAACGCAGAACCCATGCTGCACGAAGGCCGGCTGGTGCGTATCGACGAAGGTCATCCGCTCCTTCTCGCTCCGGCACGCCACGCCGCCTTCACAGAGTGCGAGGGCGCGCACGCCGGGCAGGAACTCCCTTTCAACAAAGCCCACGGCGTTCTTCAGCTTCCCGGCATTGACGCTGAACGCCGGATGGATGTCGAAGCCGTCGCGTCCACCGCCGCAGGCGACGCCGGGCGCCTGCATCGCCGGATTGGCGTAGCTCACATAGACCACGCGCGAGAGATCCTGCCCCACGAGCGGCATCAGCGCCTGACGCAATTTGGCGAAGCGGCCCGGCAGTTTGCCTTTGAGCGCTTCGCGTGCGCTCTCGACGCTGGCGATGCCGCCGCCGCGCGCGGCGAGGCTGCGCTCGGCGCTGTCCTCGAGCATGACGTCCGCCACCAGTTCGGAAAAGCCGATGTCGTTGGCGCCGACGGTCAGCAGTACGAGATCATAGGTGCGATCCGACTGCCGGCGGCGCGCGGTTTTCAAAGCCGCCTGCATCCGCGAAACCTGCGCCGGCACGGTCGACGGGCATCCGCCCTTGCGCCCCTGATTGCCGCAGGCTGCCTCGCGCGCCCGGCGTGACGAAAGCAGGCCGTTTTCAATGTCGGACCCGCTGCAGGCGAGCGGCAGATAGGTCACGGAAACCTGACGGTTCTCGATCGCCAGCGCGAGCGCCGTGCGAAGCTGGTAACTGTAGAGCGAATGGTGGCAGGCCGCGCTGAGCCAGTTGGCGCCGGACCGCGCCCATGCCTGGTCCGCGCTACCGCCACCGCTGCCGCCGGAGCCACCAGGACTGCCAGGGCCGCCGGGAGGCGCTATCTCGCACGTCTGGTTGCCGCGATAGGCTGCGCGACCCGGACGGAAATATTCGCTTCGCCCCACCCCGCCTGCGCGGCGGAAGCAGAAGCCGTCGTCGTTCAACGCGACCGGCCGGTCCGGATTGCCCTCGCCCGAGGCGATGGAATCGCCGATGCCCGCGATCAGCAGGTCGCGGACGAGAATCTCGGTG
>Ga0182745_1005488_pt1 | contig 10341 bp, 8 predicted proteins | sample eDN3rd30CKraftBY_FD_128523 | JGI IMG/M metagenome (GOLD analysis project Ga0182745, IMG submission 128523) | Enriched backyard soil microbial communities from Emeryville, California, USA - eDNA 3rd pass 30_C Kraft BY (version 2) (version 2) | ecosystem: Environmental > Terrestrial > Soil >... | reverse complement strand
CCCTCGTCGGTGACGGCGCTGGCGCCGTGGATGGAGCGCGCCGCGGCGTTCATGGTGGAGGCCGCCGAGCGGGGAACGCCCGTGCTCGGCGTGTGCTTCGGCCAGCAATTGCTGGCGCACGCGTACGGGGGCCGCGTCTCGCGCAATCCCCAGGGCCAGGAGACGGGCAGCGTCCAGGTGACGCTCACCGAGGCGGGCCGGAAGGACCCGCTCTTCGACGGCATCCCCGAGCGCTTCACCGCGCAGGCGACCCACGAGGACATCGTCTCGCACCTGCCCGACGGCGCCCAGGTGCTCGCCGGCAACGCGAACACGGCTGCCCAGGCGCTGGCCTTCCGGCCCAACGTGCGGGGCGTGCAGTTCCACCCCGAGGCCAGCGTGGAGGCCATGCGCGCCGTCATCGAGGCGCGCCGGGAGGCCCTGGAGCAGAGCGCCGTGGCATGCGGCGCCGCACCGGGCGAACATGTCCGGCGGTTGCTGGCGGGGCTCACGCCGTCTCCCGCGGGCCGCCGAATCCTGCTGAACTTCCTCGAGCGCTTCTCCTGACCTGCCAGAGGCCCCGTGTCCCGACTCGCCCTGCCGACCCTGCTCCTCGCCCTCCTCACCAGCGCCTGCTCGGGGGACCTCTGCGCCGAGGCGCCTCGCTGTGACGGCTCGGAAGCCCTCAACTGCGAGCCCGCCTGCACCGTGGGCCCCTGCTCCAGCGGCCCCATCCTCCAGGAGTGCAACGAGGGCACCACATGCACCGTCGCCCCGGGCGACCGCAGCGACGCGCGCTTCTACCGCTCGCGCGCGGTGTGCGCCGTCTCCCTGGACGCCTGCGACCCGGCGACCACGGCCCCGCCCACCTGTGGGGGCGACCGCTTCGTCACCGGGTGCAGCGCGTACCGGCGCAACATCCGCGTCTCGTGCTCGCAGTCGGCGCTGTACTTCGCGCAGCCCCCCGCCTGCTGCATGGCCGCGGCTCCGGACGACGGCGGCACGCCGGACGCGGGCACGGCGGACGCCGGTATCTTCTGAGGTAGAGAGAAGGCCATGGCGTCTCGCTGGGACTACCTCTTCGACCTCAAACCGGTCTCCCTGCTGGACCACCTCCTGGAGGAGGTGGCGAAGCTGCTGCACAAGGACCTGCTGCAGTGGCCGCCCCCCGTCCAGGAGGTGGACCTGGACACTGGAGGCAGCTTCGCGCCGCTCTTCACCGAGCCCCGGCCCCGCCCAGCCCCGCCCGTCTACCGGGAGGCGTTCCGGCTGGCGCAGTGGGAGCTGGCCCACGAGACGGACGCCTACGACGACTACATGCGCAACAAGCGCTACCTGGAGCGCGGCCTGTCGCCGGACGACCGGGTGGCCCTGCTGTTCCTCAGCCGCTGGCTCACCGAGCAGATGCTGGGCCTGGGCGAGGCCACCGAGGGCCGCGTCAAACGCAAGCACATGCGCGACTGTCTGGAGCGCGTCCAGTCCAGGCTGAGCGGCCTCCAGCTTCCGAGCACCTGAGCCTCGAGGTGGAATGTTGAACGGGCAACGCCGAGCGCCCTCGCGCCGTCAGCGACCGCCCCTTGTCACCGAGAAGGCAGTGCCGTAAGCCAGACACACCATGTCGCAGCCCCAGGACGCCGCCACCTCCGCCGACCGACGCAAGCGCCTGCTCCTGCTGGGAGCGCTGTGGCTGTGCATCATCCTGCTCCTGCTGGCCTTCCGCGCCGTGGTGATGCCCTTCGCGGGCGCCGCGCTCATCGCCTACCTGGTGCAGCCGCTGGTGGGGCGCATCTCCCGGCTGAAGGTGGCGGGCCGGCCGGTGCCGCGCTGGTCCGCGCTGCTGCTCATCTACGCGGGCTTCTTCGTCGGCGTGTACCTCTTCTTCGTCGCGCTGGTGCCCCAGCTCTACCGCGAGCTGTCGCGCGTCAGCCGCGAGGCGGTGTCCTTCGTCAACACGCTCACCCCGGAGCACGTGCAGGAGCTCGCCCAGCGGGCCGAGACGTGGCTCAGCACCCGGGGCATCCCGGTGGCGCTGTCCAACCGCGCGCTGGAGGGCGCGGACGCGGGCACCGCCAATGGCACCTTCGGCTTCGCGCTCGACCTGGAGCAGTTCCTGGGTGACGCGGTGAAGCGCGTCTCCGTCCTGGTCCAGGAGAACCTGGGCGACATCGTCAACGTGTCCCGCAACATCGTCAGCAGCGTGGCCGCGGGCGTCTTCATGCTCTTCTTCGTGCTGATGGTCGCCGCGTTCTTCTCCATCGACGCGCACGCCATCCGCAACTACTTCGGCACGCTGATTCCGCCCGAGTACGCCAGCGACGCGCGGCAGCTGCTGGAGCGCATCGACCGCTCGCTGTCGGGCGTGGTGCGCGGGCAGGTCACCATCTGCATCGTCAACGGCGCGCTGACCTTCATGGGGCTGCTGCTGTTCGGCGTGAAGTTCGCCTTCCTGCTGGCGACCATCGCCACCTTCTTCAGCCTCATCCCCATCTTCGGCACCATCATCAGCTCGGTGCCCATCATCCTCATCGCCCTGGCGGACGGCTTCCAGAAGGGGCTGGCCATCCTCGCGTGGATCATCGGCATCCACGCGCTGGAGGCGTACTTCCTCAACCCCAAAATCATGGGACAGGCGGCGCACCTGCACCCCGTCATCGTCGCCTTCTCCCTCATCGCCGGGGAGCGGCTCTTCGGGCTGATGGGCGCGCTCTTCGCGGTGCCCGTGGCGTCCGTCCTGGTGGCGTGCTTCGACTACGCCCGCCTCAAGGCCCAGCCCGCACCAGCCGTGGCGCTGGCCGCGCCCGGCCCGCTGCCCGCCGAGCGTCAGCCGCCCGCAGCCTGAGCCCTACTGGCAGGCCGGGGCACAGCGCGCGTTGCGGCACACCGGGATGCAGCGGCCACAGTCGATGGAGCCCTCCGGGCAACCATTGGTGCAGGGGTCGCCGCAGCGGGGGCCTTCGTCCGCGTGCGTGACGGCGGTGCCAAGGCCACAGCAGGCGTTGGCCACGCAGTCGTCGTCCGTGTAACACGTCCGCTCGGACAGCACCGGAGGCACCTCCTCCAGGGGCAGGTCCTCCAGCGGCACATCACACCCGGCTCCACCGCCCAGCGTCACCCCCAGGACGAGGGTGAGCAGGCGGACACGTCCTTGTCTGAGCAATGGGCACTCCTTGCTCGGACACTCTCTACCGATTCATCGACCCGAGGAAGTCCGCGTTCGACGCGGTGGGGCGCATGTGTTTGAGCACGAACTCCATCGCGTCGATGGGGGTGAAGGGGTGGAGCACCTGCCGCAGTGCGGTGATGCGCACCAGGTCACCCGGGCCGAGCAGCAGCTCCTCCTTGCGCGTTCCGGACTTGTTGATGTCCAGCGTCGGGAAGATGCGCTTCTCCATCAGCTTCCGGTCCAGGACGATTTCGGAGTTACCCGTGCCCTTGAACTCCTCGAAGATGACCTCGTCCATGCGGCTGCCGGTGTCGATGAGCGCGGTGCCGATGATGGTCAGCGAGCCGCCCTCCTCGATGTTGCGCGCGGCGCCGAAGAAGCGCTTGGGCTTGTGGAGCGCGTTGGCGTCCACGCCGCCGGACAGGATCTTTCCGGACGCGGGCACCACCGTGTTGTAGGCGCGCGCCAGGCGGGTGATGGAGTCCAGCAGGATGCAGACGTCGTACTTCTGCTCGACCAGGCGCTTGGCCTTGTCGATGACCATCTCCGCCACCTGCACGTGGCGCGTCGCGGGCTCGTCGAAGGTGGAGGACACCACCTCGCCGCGCACGTTGCGCTCCATGTCCGTCACCTCTTCCGGGCGCTCGTCCACGAGCAGCACGATGAGGTAGACGTCCGGGTGGTTGCGGCTGATGGCGTGCGCGATGTTCTGCAGCAGCACCGTCTTGCCGGCCTTCGGCGGCGCCACGATGAGGCAACGCTGGCCCAGGCCGATGGGGCAGAACATGTCGATGATGCGCGTGGTCATCTCCGACGACTCGTGCTCCAGCTTGAGCTTGCGCGTCGGATAGAGCGGCGTGAGGTTGTCGAACAGGATGCGCTCGCGCGCCGCGTCCGACATCGGGTCCGCGAAGTTGACCTTGTCCACCTTCTGGAGCGCGAAGAAGCGCTCGCCCTCGCGGGGCTGGCGGATGGGGCCCGTCACCGTGTCGCCCGGGCGCAGGTTGAAGCGGCGCACCTGCGACGGGGACACGTAGATGTCGTCCGGGCTGGGCTGATAGTCGCTGTCCGCGCTGCGCAGGAAGCCGAAGCCGTCGCTGAGCAGCTCCAGCACGCCCTCCGCGTGGACCTCGAAGCGCTTGTCGGCGATGCCGCCCAGCAGCGCGAAGATGAGGTCCTGCTTCTTCAGGCCCTGGTACCCCTCGACGCCCACGTCGTGGGCCATCCTCGCCAGGTCTGTAATCTTCATCCGCTTCAGGTCATTGAGCTTGATGACCTGCATGGGCTCGCCGTCGCGGGTGACCTCCGTGATGGCGGGGGCCTCGGGAGCCTCCGGGGCAGGCGGCAGGGCAGCGGCCGGCTCCTCGACCTCGCCGGAGATGCGAGCCTCCTGGAGGTCGTCGTCCCGGACGGGGCGGGAAATGGGTGTGAGCACGGGGCGGGGCGTCTCGGCGGCAGCCTCTTCGGCCTCGGCGCCGGCCTCTTCGTCGCGGCGGGTGCCGCGGCGGGCACGGACGGGCTTCTCGGCCTCGTCCCGCTCCGCCGTCTTCGCCGCGCGCTTGCGGCGGGGCTTCTCCGCGTCCGCCTCGACGGCGACGTCGGTGTCGGCAGCCTTCTCTCTCGAAGTACGGGCTTTACGCATGTGTGTAACGCTTGGGGAGGAATGGAGCGCCCGAGGACTCGGACGGGTGGTATGGCGGGGGGAGAAACGTCCGCGCTGCCCTCGGAAGCACCTTCCAGGAGGACGGCCCCGCCGGAATCCCCTGGTTGGGACTGCGCGGGCGTGAGCCTTGTGGTTGGGAGAAGAGACGGCGCCGTCGGATACGCCTGCGCCATGAACCGCAAGGGACGTTATTGACGGCCTCTGGGCCTGTCAAGGCATCTTGAGGTCCTCGATTCCGCCGCTTCTTGCAGACCAACACGCGTGCGGGGCCGTCCCATTTCCGCCCACGCCAAGGACCCGGCAGGTCGCCGCGTGGACATCGCCACGCCCAGCGACAGCCACCGGCCCTCCCGGTCCCCCATCCCCCCGGACGGGGTTCACGCCCAGACAGCGACCGGACCTTGTCAGTCGGGCCCCCTAGAGTGGCGCCTCCAGCGGCACGCACCGCCGCGCCGGATTTTGGAGTAAGGACCGCGACCGTGGACGACTTCCAGAAAGCCGCAGCCCGAGCCCGTGAGCTCCACCGTGAGCTGGCGCACCACAACTACCGCTACTACGTCCTCGACTCGCCCGAGGTCAGCGACGCGCAATACGACACACTGATGCGCGAGCTGCAGGACCTGGAGGTGAAGCATCCGAGCCTCCAGACGCCCGACTCGCCCACCCAGCGCGTGGGCGGCGCGCCGGCGGAGGAGTTCGGCGAGGTGGTGCACCGGGCGCCCATGCTCTCGCTCTCCAACATCTTCGAGGACCAGGGCCTCATCGAGTTCGACGAGCGCGTCCGCAAGCTGCTGGGCCTGCCCTCCGTCACCTACGTCTGCGAGCCCAAGCTGGACGGGCTCGCCATCGCCCTGCGCTACGAGAAGGGCACCTTCGTCCAGGGCGCCACCCGGGGCGACGGCACCACCGGCGAGGACGTCACCTCCAACCTGCGCACCATCCGCAGCCTGCCCATGGCGCTGTTCCCCCAAGACGGCGCGAAGGTGCCGGAGGTGCTCGAGGTCCGCGGCGAGGTCTTCATCCGCAAGAAGGACTTCCAGAAGCTCAACGAGAAGCGCGAGGAGGAAGGCGAGCCGCTCTTCGCCAACCCGCGCAACGCCGCCGCCGGCAGCCTGCGCCAGCTCGACCCGAAGGTGACGGCGTCCCGGCCCCTGTCCGTCTTCCTGTACGAGTGCGTCCCCACCGAGGGCATGCCCGCCCACAAGACGCACGTCGAGAAGCTGGAGTACCTCAAGGCGCTGGGCCTGCCCATCAACCAGTACCGCCTCGCCGAGGGGCTCGAGGGCGTGCGCGCCGCCCATGACGCCTCCCTCAAGGGCCGCCACGAGCTGCCCTTCGAGGTGGACGGCATGGTGGTGAAGGTGAACGACGAGGACCAGCGCAAGCGCCTGGGCCACGTCTCCAAGAGCCCCCGCTGGGCGGTGGCCTACAAGTTCCCGCCCGAGGAGGAGTCCACGGAGGTGCTGGACATCGGCATCCAGGTGGGTCGCACGGGCGCGCTGACGCCGGTGGCACACCTCAAGCCGGTGAAGGTGGGCGGCGTCACGGTGGCACGCGCGACCCTGCATAACGAGGACGAGCTGCGCCGCAAGGACGTGCGCAAGGGCGACACCGTCTTCGTGCGCCGCGCCGGCGACGTGATTCCGGAAATCGTCTCCGTGGTGCTGTCCAAGCGCCCCGCCGCCGCCACCCCGTTCGAGTTCCCCAAGCACTGCCCCGTCTGCCACGCGCTGGCGGTGAAGGATGAGGACGGCGCCATCATCCGCTGCACCGGCGCTTCATGCCCCGCGCAACTGGTGGAGAAGATCCGCCACTTCGCCAGCCGCCTGGCCATGGACATCGAGGGCCTGGGCGACAAGCTGGCCGCGCAGCTGGTGTCCACCGGCATGGTGAAGATGTTCGCGGACCTCTACGCGCTCACCAAGGAGCAGCTGCTGACGCTGGAGCGCATGGGCGACAAGAGCGCCGACAACCTCATCGCCGCGCTGGAGCGCTCCAAGCAGACCACGCAGCGCCGCTTCCTCTATGCCCTGGGCATCCGTCACGTGGGGGACGCCACCGCCAAGGCGCTGGCGGAGGCCTTCCCGCAGGCGGAGCAGCTGTTCACCGCGAGCCTGGAGGACATCTCCCGGGTGAAGGACGTGGGCCCTATCATGGCCCAGGTCATCCACACCTTCTTCCAGGAGCCCCAGAACCAGGAGGCCATTCGCGCCCTGCTGGCGGCCGGCGTGAAGCCCGCGGCGCCCCAGGTCGCCACGGGGGGGCCCTTCCTGGGCAAGTCGGTGGTGCTCACCGGCGCGATGACGGGTATGACTCGGGAGCAGGCCAAGGAAGAGGTCGAGCGGCGGGGCGGCAAGGTCGCCGGAAGTGTCTCGCGCAAGACCGATTTTGTCGTGGCGGGCGAGGATGCGGGCAGCAAGCTGAAGAAGGCCCAGGAACTCGGGGTAAGAATCCTGGACGAGCAGGCGTTCCTGCAGATGCTGCAGGCCGGCGCCTAGAGGATGGGGCGGTCCATGAGTGGCACGCGGCGAGCTTCGCTGCGCATCGAGGGAAAGGTGCAAGGCGTCTTCTTCCGGGAGAGCGCCCGCGTGGAAGCCACGCGCCTGGGCCTGACAGGCTGGGTGCGCAACCGGCCGGACGGGGCCGTGGAGGCCGTCGTGGAGGGTGAGCCCGCCGTGCTCGAGGAGTTCATCCGCTGGTGTCATCGCGGTCCGCCGCAAGCCCGGGTGTCGGGCGTTCAGCGCACGGATGGCGAGGCCACCGGCGAGTTCCGTCAATTCAACGTGGAGCGCACATCATGACGCCCTATGCGCTGGCCTCCCTCCCGGCGATGCTGGGCATCCGGGCCGGATCCAAGGTCTCCGTCATCAACCCGCCGCGGGGCTTCGTGCAGAAGCTCAACCCGCTGCCGGACGGGGTGGAGTTCCTCATCACCGCGGTGACGGGCCTGGATGTCATCCTCTTCTTCACCCAGGACCCCCAGGAGCTGGTGCAGCGGCTGCCCGCGCTCGCCCGCGCCATGGCGCTCACGGGCGGCATCTGGGTGTGCTGGCCCGGCGGGGAAGGCATCCGCCGGGGCCTCTCCGAGGACTTCGTCCGCCACGCGGCCCTGGACATCGGTCTGGTGGACAACAAAATCTGCACCATCGACGCGACCTGGACGGGCCTGCGGCTGGTGCGGCGGCCCCGGGGGCGCCTGGACAAGCCCGGAGAGCGCAAGCAGGCCCCCGCCCAGGCCTGATGCCCCGCTGGGTAGCGGTCCGGCATCTGCCTGACAGTGGATGGAAGCCGTTTCTCGGCTTTACACACCCGGGGGGCCATGGAAAACTCTCCGTGTTTCTGGACGGTTGTGTGACGCCCCGCGTCGTCGGGGGTCAACGTCCGGTAGGGATTTTGACGGGTTGCGTTCCCGGCGCCTCCCGGCGCGCCTGCTGCACCGAGGCTCCAGTCGCCCCCCCAAGGTGGCCCACGATGGGCATCGACCGGGTGTGGATAGAAGAGCGGACGGCACGCGCGTCGTGGGGAAGCTCGAACGCGATGTGAAGACAAGGCCTCGCCCGGCACGGTGCCGGTCGCAATGCGGGGCGCCCATGAACTCGGAGGAGCAGGCGGTGGTCCCCTCGGTCCTCGACAACGCGCCCCCAGCCGCACCCGGTCTGTCCGGGCAGGCCTCGCGCGCTGAAGGCCTGCCGGAGGCCGCCTCTCCCTTCGCAGCGCGCACGGAGGCCCGGCGTCTCGCCGCCGCCCGTCCGGTGAGGTCCGCCCTACCGCGCGCGCCAGCAGGATTCATCCATGAGCAGCATCCTGGTCATCAACGCCGCGGGTCGCGAGACGCGCGTCGCGCTCGTCGAGAGCGGACATATCGCGGAGTTCTACCTTGAGCGTAAGAAGGACAAAGGCGTCGTCGGAAACATCTACAAGGGCCGGGTCGTCCGGGTGCTCCCGGGCATGCAGGCCGCCTTCGTGGACATCGGCCTGGAGAAGGCCGCGTTCCTCTATGTCAGTGATGTCGTCTACGACCCGGACTTCGCGCGCGCGCAGTTCGAGCTGACCGAGGGCGAGCACGAGGACGCGCCAGACGTCCCCTCGGAGTTCGAGGCCGAGGCCGCCGAGGCGGCCGCCCACCACGCCCCGCGGCACGCCGAGCTGGAGGCCGAGGAGGTCCAGGTCGAGTCCGCCCCGACGCGCACCGAGTCGCTGCCGCGCGACACCATCATGGAGCTGGCGGCCAACGCCCCGGCGGTGACCCCGGCGCACGAGGAGGCGCCGGAGGCCGCGGCCGTCGTGGAGGCGCAGGAGTCCAACGAGTCGGCCGAAGCAGTGGTGGTGACGTCCGAGACGCCCGCGGCGCCAGAGCAGACGCTGGCCGAGGGCGGCGCGCCCGTCGTCTCCGAGGTGCAGGCCGAGACGGAGGTTTCGGCGCAGCACGGCGAGACACCAGCCGCGCAGCCGGAGACGTCTTCCGAGGCGGCGTTCGCCCTCGTGGCGGCGTCCGAGCCCGCCACCGTCGCAGCGGAGGCGGCCCCGAGCCAGTCCGCCGACGGCGATGTGGGTGTCCTGTCCATCGAGCCACCGCCCCCCGCGGCGGCGGCGCTGGGAGACATCATCCCCCCGCCCGTCGGCGCGGAGGCCGCCCACCCCGTCGAGGTCTCCGGTGAGCGGCGCACGCCGCGCGAGGCCCGGGAGGCACGCGAGCCTCGGAGCCGGGACAAGGAGCGCGAGAAGGACAAGGGCCGCCGGCCTCAGGAGGAGAAGCGCCGCGGCGACAAGCGCGAGGAGGAGAAGGAGAAGGCCAAGCCGCGCCGGACGGACAAGATTGAGGACTTGCTGAAGGTGGGCCAGGAGGTCGTGGTCCAGATTTCCAAGGACCCCATCGGCACCAAAGGCGCGCGGCTCACCTCGCACATCTCCATCCCCGGCCGTCACCTGGTGTTCATGCCCACGGTGGACCACGTGGGCATCAGCCGCCGCATCTCCAACGAGAAGGAGCGCCGGCGCCTGCGCGAAATCGTGGACCGCCTGCGCCCGCCCGGCACGGGCTTCATCGTCCGCACGGTCGCGGAGAACGTGCCGCAGGAGAAGCTCGAGAGCGACATCCGGTTCCTCATCGAGGTGTGGAACCAGGTGGTGCGCAAGAACGAGAAGCGCGGCGGCCCTGGCCTCCTGCACCCGGACCTGGACCTCATCCTGCGCGCTACGCGCGACCTCTTCGCGCACGACGTGGAGAAGCTCGTCGTCGACGACCGAGAGGAGTACGAGCGCATCCTCGGCTTCGTCACCGCGCAGGACCCGGCGCTGCGAGACAGGGTGTCGCTACACGAGGGCGACGACACCGTCTTCGACGCGTACGGCATCGAGCAGGAGCTCCAGCGCGCCACCCAGCGCAAGGTGTGGCTGAAGAGCGGCGGCTACCTCATCATCGACCAGGCCGAGGCGCTCACCGCCATCGACGTCAACTCGGGCCGCTACGTCGGCAAGAAGAGCCTCGAGGAGACCATCACCAAGATCAACGTCGAGGCGGCGAAGGAAATCGTCT
>Ga0182745_1005487_pt1 | contig 10343 bp, 10 predicted proteins | sample eDN3rd30CKraftBY_FD_128523 | JGI IMG/M metagenome (GOLD analysis project Ga0182745, IMG submission 128523) | Enriched backyard soil microbial communities from Emeryville, California, USA - eDNA 3rd pass 30_C Kraft BY (version 2) (version 2) | ecosystem: Environmental > Terrestrial > Soil >... | reverse complement strand
CCACGCTGCGGGAGGCGTACGCCATGCGCGAGGGCACCGTCGCCGCGGAGCAGGACCGCCGCGACCTGGCCACGTTCATCGCCTGGACCGCGTGGGCCGCCATGACCGAGCGACCGGGCAGCCGCATCACGTACACCAACAACTGGCCGAGCGAGCCGCTGATCGGCAATCGTCCCCCGGCGCAGACCTACCTGTGGTCCGCCTTCAGCGTGCTGTTCCTCATCGCCGGCATCGCGCTGCTCGGCTGGCACCACGCCGTCTCGAGCGCCCGCGAGGAGCACGCAGCGGAGCCGCCGCCCACGGACCCCCTCGCGATGGTGCGCGTCACACCCTCGATGCGGGCCACGGCGAAATACTTCTGGATCGTGCTCGCGCTCTTCCTCGTGCAGGTGCTCCTCGGTGCGATCACGGCCCATTATTCGGTGGAAGGCCAGCAGCTCTACGGATTCGCGCTTTCGGACGTGCTGCCGTATTCGCTGACGCGCACCTGGCACACGCAGCTCGCGGTGCTCTGGATCGCCACGGCCTGGCTGGGCACCGGGCTCTACATCGGACCGGCCATCTCGGGGTACGAACCCCCGTTCCAGCGACTCGGCGTGAACGTCCTCTTCGTGTCGCTGCTCGTCATCGTCGTGGGCGCATTCGCCGGGCAATGGTTCGCGGTGATGCAGAAGCTGGACCTCGAATACAACTTCTGGTTCGGGCACCAGGGATGGGAATACGCGGACATCGGCCGCTTCTGGCAGATCTTCCTGTTCATCGGCCTCATGCTCTGGCTCACCCTGGTGGGCCGCGCCCTGTGGCCCGCCATCCGGCGGGGCGGTGAAGGGCGATCGATCGTCGGCCTGCTGTTCCTTTCGACCGTCGCCATCGGTCTCTTCTACGGCGCGGGCCTCCTCTGGGGGGAGCGCACCTCGCTGCCGGTGGTCGAGTACTGGCGCTGGTGGCTGGTCCACCTCTGGGTCGAAGGGTTCTTCGAGGTGTTCGCCACCGCGGTGATGGCGTTCCTCTTCACCCGTCTCGGCCTGCTCCGGGAGAAGACGGCCACGGTCGCGGTGCTGTTCGCGACGATCGTCTTCATGGCCGGCGGCGTGCTCGGCACGCTGCACCACCTCTACTTCTCGGGCACGCCGGCGCCGGTCCTCGCGCTCGGCGCTAGTTTCTCCGCGCTCGAGGTGGTGCCGCTCGCCTACATCGGTTTCGAGGCCTACCACACGTGGCGGCTCGGCAGCGCGACGCCGTGGATGGCCCGCTACCGGTGGCCGATCCTGTTCTTCATCGCCGTGTCGTTCTGGAATCTCGTCGGGGCGGGGCTGTTCGGATTCCTGGTCAATCCGCCGCTGTCCCTCTACTACATGCAGGGCCTGAACCTGACGCCGCTGCACGGCCACACGGCGCTCTTCGGCGTCTACGGCATGCTGGGCATCGGCCTCGCGCTCTTCTGTCTGCGCGGTCTGCGCCCGGGCCTCGTGTGGAAGGAGTCGTTGCTGCGCGGCATCTTCTGGTGCTTCAACATCGGCCTCGGGCTGATGGCGGTGCTGACCTTGCTGCCGATCGGCACCCTGCAACTGCTCGCGGCGATCGACCATGGCTACTGGTATGCGCGGTCGGCCGAGTTCATGCACCAGCCCCTGGTGGAGCTGCTCGTGTGGATGCGCGTGCCGGGCGACACCATCTTCGCGGTCGGCGCGATCCTGCTCGCCTGGTTCGTGCTCGGCCTGTGGCTGCGACCGCACGAGGAAAAGGTGACGGACCGCGACGGGCGCACGATCGGCGCGTGATCGCTTACTACGTCCAGATCAAGGCGTTCCACGTCGTGCTGGCGCTCTGCAGCGGCGGCCTGTTCGCCCTCCGGGCGATCGGCACGACGGCGGGGGGCGGCTGGCCGATGGCGGCGCCCGTGCGTTACGCCAGCTACGCGATCGACACGGGCTTGCTCACCGCCGCACTGATGCTGATGACGGTGACGCACCAGTATCCCTTCGTGCAGTCCTGGCTCACGGTGAAGGTGGCGCTCGTGGTCGTCTACATCGTGCTCGGGTCGCTGGCGCTCAAGCGGGGGCGCACGCGGCGCATCCGCATCGGCTGCAGCCTCGCCGCCGCGGCCACCTTCCTGCTGATCATCGCCATCGCGCGTGCCCACAGCCCCTGGGGTCCGCTCGCCCGGTTCCTGTAGGCCCGGCGGCGGGCGGCGTGCCGTTCAGGTAGAGTGCGCAGCCACGCGCGGACGTGGCGAAATTGGTAGACGCAGCAGACTTCCTGTGGAGTGCCCGGGGGGAAATCCCCGGAGTAGAACCGCTCAAAGTCGGGGAACGCCGCGGGCTTCGCGGCCAATCCCGAGCCAAGCCTCCGACGGAGGAAGGTGTAGAGACTGGACGGGCGGCGCCTAAAGCCGGGAGTACGGTCATGGCGAAGGGACAGTCCAGACCACGAACGCGGGCGCGGGCCCGCGGCGGCGCAAGTCGAAGTGGTACGAAAATCTGCTTTCCGGAAGGAAGTGTGGGTTCGAGTCCCGCCGTCCGCACCAGGCACGCCCGGCCCGATGCCTGATCTCTCGATCCAGCACCTGCACGTGTGGCGTGGCGAACGCCACGTGCTCCGGGATCTGTCGCTCGTGCTGCCGGCCGGCCAGGCGCTGCAGCTCCTGTGGGCCAACGGCGTCGGCAAGACCAGCCTGCTGCGCACGCTCGCCGGCTTCCTGCATGCCGAAGCCGGGGAGGTGCGATGGGACGGTCGCGGCCTGCGCGACGACGGCTCCACCTGGCACCGGGACATCGCCTGGCTCGGCCACGAGCTCGCGCTGAAGGGCGATCTCACCCCGCTCGAGAACCTCGCGTTCGCGGTCGGGCTGCGTCGGCGCGTGACGACGCCGACGCTCGCCGCCGCACTCACCGGGGCGGGGCTGCATCCGGCCTTCCACGGCGAGGCGACCCGCCACCTGTCGGCGGGTCAGCAGCGGCGCGTCGCACTCGCGCGCCTGGCGCTCTGGGACGCGCGGCTGTGGCTCCTCGACGAGCCCGCGTCGAACCTCGACGCGGCCGGTCAGCGCTTCGTCGCCGAGGTGGTCGCCGCGCATCTACGCGGCGGCGGCAGTGCGATCATCGCCACGCACCAGCCGCTCGCCCTCGAGGGCGTGCCGCACCGGCTCTCCACCTCCGTGGCGGATCTCGCATGACGCCGCTGCCCTCGACGTTCTCCGCCGCGGCGCGCGTCCTGCGCCGCGACCTCACGCTCGCCGTGCGCCGCGCCGGCGACTGGCTGCAGCCGGTGGCCTTCTTCGTCATCGTGCTGCTGCTGTTCCCGCTTGCGCTCGACCCCGAACCGGCGCGATTGCGCCTGCTCGCGCCGGCGGCCCTGTGGATCGCGGTGCTGCTGTCGTCGGTGCTCGCGACCGATTTCCTCTTCCGGGAGGACGGCCGCGACGGAACTCTGGAGCTGTTCGCGGTGTCTGGACAGTCATTCGCGGGGCTTCTGTTCGCGAAGACCGCAGCGCACTGGCTGCTGACGGGCCTGCCGCTGGCACTGGTGTCGCCGCTGGCCGCGCTGTCCTTCGGCGCGCCGGCGGCCGCGCTCCCGGGCGTGCTCGCGGCGGTGCTGCTCGGCAGCCTGAGCCTGAGCCTGCTGGGAGCCGTCGGCGCGGGGCTCACGCTCGGCCTGCGGCGCGCGGGCGCGTTGCTGTCGCTGCTGGTGCTGCCTCTCGCGATCCCGACGCTGATCTTCGGAGCGCGTGCGACGGCGCTCGCGATCGGAGGCGAGGATGCCTCCGCGGCGTTGTACCTGCTGGGGGCACTGGCGGTATTCGGATTGACGCTCGCGCCACTGGCGGCGGCGGCGGCGGTCCGGATCAGCCTGGAGTAAAATTCACGTCATGAGCTGGGCCTGGTTTCATCGTTTCGGATCGGCGCCGTACTTCTACCGCGTTGCCGGACGCCTGACGCCGTGGTTCGCGTGGCCCGCGGGCATCCTCATCGCCATCGGCCTCTACGGCGCGCTCGTCGTCGCGCCGCCCGACTACCAGCAGAGCGAGACGGTGCGCATCATGTACGTGCACGTCCCGACGGCCTGGCTCTCCTTGATGACCTACAGCTGGATGGCCGTCGCCGCCGCCGTCGGGCTCATCTGGCGCATCAAGGTCGCGCATGCCGTGGCTGCGGCCTGCGCGCCGGCAGGGGCGACCTTCACGGCGGTCGCGCTCGCTTCGGGAATGATCTGGGGCCAGCCCACCTGGGGCACCTGGTGGGCGTGGGAGCCGAGGGTCATCTTCGAGCTGGTGCTGCTGCTCTTCTTCCTGGGTTATCTCGGGCTGCGCGGGGCGATCGACGATCCGACGCGCGCCGACCGCACGAGCGCGGTGCTCGCCATCGTGGGCATCGTCAACGTGCCGATCATCCATTACTCGGTGGAGTGGTGGAACACGCTGCACCAGCCCGCGAGCATCCTGAAGTCCGGCGGTCCCTCGATGCCGTGGGTGATGCTGTGGCCGCTCCTCGTCATGTGGCTCGGCTTCACCTGCTATTTCTTCGTGATCATGCTCACGCGCGCGCGCGCCGAGGTGCTCCGGCGCGAACGCGGCGGCAGCTGGGTGCGCAATCTCCTGTCGCAGGACGGCGTGGCGGGGAGCGCCTGATGGCCGAATACTTCGCCATGAGCGGCTACGCGGCGCACGTGTGGTCGTCGTTCGCGCTCACCCTCGCGCTGCTCGTGCTCAACATCGTCTGGGCGCGCCGGTCGCTGCGGTCGGCCCGTGCCGAGGCGCGGCGCCGGTTCGAAATGGAGAAGGTGTCATGACGCCCACCCGACGCAAGCGGCTCTACCTCGTGCTCGGCATCCTCGCGGGCGTCGCCATCGCGGCCACGCTCGCGCTGCAGGCCTTCCGCCAGAACGTGATGTTCTTCTTCGATCCGTCGCAGGTGGTCGCCGGGGAGGTGCAGCCGGGCGAGCGGTTCCGCCTCGGCGGCATGGTGGAGAAGGGCAGCTTCCGGCGCGAGGAAGGCTCGCTCGAGGCGCACTTCGTCGTCACCGATTTGCGCGGCAACCGCGTGCCGGTGGTCTATGGCGCGGTGCTGCCCGATCTCTTCAAGGAAGGCGCGGGCGTCGTCACGCACGGGCGACTGGGCACCGACGGTGTGTTCGTCGCCGACGAGGTGCTGGCCAAGCACGACGAGAACTACATGCCCCCCGAAGTCGGCAAAGCCCTCAAGAAGGGCGAGCCGCGCGCTGGAACCTGAGGAACGCCATGCTTCCCGAGCTCGGACAATTCGCCCTGATCCTCGCGATGCTGCTCGCGTTCGCGCAGGCGTTCTTCGGCATCGCCGGTCCCGCGCGACGCAACGAGCGCTGGATCGCAGCCACGGCGCCGGCGGTGGCCGGGCAGTTCGTGCTGACCGTGTTCGCGTTCGCGACGCTGGTGTACGCCTTCGTCCACAACGACTTCACGCTGCGCTCGGTCGCGGGCCACTCGAACAGCGCGCTGCCGGTGTATTTCCGTGTCGCCGCGACGTGGGGGCATCACGAAGGCTCCATGCTGTTCTGGATCCTCGTGCTCTCGATCTGGACCGTGGCGGTGGCGGCGTTCTCGCGCCGCCTGCCGCGCGCCTTCCAGGCGCGGGTGCTCGGGGTTCTCGGCGTGCTGTCCGCCGGCTTCCTGCTCTTCACGCTCGCGACGTCGAATCCGTTCGAGCGGCTCGACCGCCTGCTGCCGGACGGCGTGGACCTCAACCCCGTGCTGCAGGACTTCGCGCTGACCATCCATCCGCCGATGCTCTACGTCGGCTACGTCGGCTTCTCGGTCGCGTTCGCGTTCGCCTGCGCGGCGATGCTCGAGGGCAAGCTCGACCAGACCTGGGCGCGGTGGACGCGACCGTGGACGACGGTCGCGTGGATGTTCCTCACCGTGGGCATCGCGCTCGGGAGCTGGTGGGCGTACTACGAGCTCGGGTGGGGCGGCTGGTGGGCCTGGGATCCGGTGGAGAACGCCATCCTCATGCCGTGGCTGCTGGGCACCGCGCTGATCCACTCGCTCGCCGTGACCGACAAGCGCGGCCTGTTCAAGAGCTGGACGCTGCTGCTCGCGATCGGCGCGTTCTCCTTCAGCCTGCTCGCGACGTTCCTCGTGCGCTCCGGCGTGCTGACGTCGGTGCACAGCTTCGCCGCCGATCCCGGCCGGGGCATCTTCATCCTGAGCTTCCTCGTGGTGATGATCGGCGGGGCGCTCGCGCTCTACGTCTGGCGCGCGCCGCTGCTGCGCTCGCAGGCGGGCTTCGACCTCGTCTCGCGCGAGGCCTTCCTGCTCTACAACAACATCCTGCTCGTGATCGCGACGTTCGTGATCTTCGGCGGGAACATGGCACCGTTCCTCTCCGACATCCTCGGGCTCGGCTCGCTGTCGGTGGGCCCGCCGTACTTCAACCCGACGTTCCTCGTGTCGATGATCCCGCTGCTCGCGCTCGTGGCGATCGGCATGCACGCGCGCTGGAAACGGGGCAACCTCGGCGAGTCGCGCCGCGTGCTGCTGGTGTCGCTCGGCACGGCGCTGGTGCTCGGCCTCGCGATGGCGATCGGCATCTACGGTCTGCACGACGTGCGCGCACCGCTCGGCACCTTGCTCGGGTTCTGGATCATCCTCTCCTCGCTGGTGGATCCGATCGACCGCCTGCGTCGGCGCCTGTCGCTGTCCGCCGCGGTCGTGGGCATGACGCTCGCGCACGTCGGGCTCGGCCTGCTCACGCTCGGCATCACCACCACCGAGTCGGCGCGCGTCGAGCGCGACGTCGCGCTCGCGCCGGGGCAGAGCGCCGAGCTCGGCGGCTACCGCTTCACGTTCGTGAAGACCGAGGCCGCGGAGGGCCCGAACTACGACGCGGTCCGCGCGGACGTGCAGGTCTCGCGCGGCGATCGCGACGTCGCGCTGCTGCAGCCCGAGCGCCGCACGTACTGGGTGCAGCAGACGGCGCTGGCGGAGGCCGCGCTCGGCGTCAATTTCCGCCGCGACCTGCTCGCCACCATGGGTGAATCGCTCGGCAAGGGCGCCTGGAGCTTCCGCCTGCAGGTGCGCCCGTTGATGAGCCTGCTGTGGCTGGGCGCGGCGCTGATGGCGCTCGGCGGCCTGTGTGCCGCGACCGACCGCCGCTACCGGCAGGCGGTCCGGTCGACGGCGACGGACCCGCTCGCGTCGCCGGCCCGGGCCGGGAGCGCGGTGACGTGATGCGCGTCAACCGCTTCTGGCTGCCGCTCGTCGGCTTTCTCGTGCTCGCGGGTGTCTTCTTCGTCGCGCTGAAGCGCGCGCCGACCGGCGGTGGCGAGCGCCTGGTGCAGTCGGTGCTGATCGGCAAGCCCGCCAGCGCGTTCACGCTGCCGAGCGTGCTCGATCCCGCGATGCCGGTGTCGCTCGCGGATTTCAAGGGTCGCTGGGTGCTGCTGAACGTCTGGGCGACCTGGTGCGTGGAGTGCCGCGCGGAGCACCAGGTGCTCCTCGACGTGCAGCGCGAGGGCAAGGTCGCGATCGTGGGACTCGACTACAAGGACGAGGATCCGGCCGCGAACGAATGGCTGCAGCGGCTCGGCAATCCCTACGACGCGGTGGCGTCCGACCCCGAGGGCCGCGTCGCGCTCGACTACGGCGTGTACGGCGCGCCGGAGAACTTCCTCATCGACCCGAACGGCGTCATCGTCCACAAGCACATCGGCGCGCTGACCTCCGAGGTGTGGCGTCGCGACTTCCAGTCGCGAGTGGACGGAGCGTCCTGATGCGCCTGCGTGCAGGTCTCGCGCTGGCGCTCCTGTGCCTGCTCGCGCCGCTGGCCCGCGCCATCGACGCCGCGCCGCCGCTCGAGGATCCGGTGCAGCAGCAGCGCTACATCGCGCTCATCCACGAGCTGCGCTGCCTCAAGTGCCAGGGCGAGAACATCGCCGACACGCCGGCTCTCTTCGCGCAGGACATCCGCCGCCAGGTGCGCGAGATGATCATGGCCGGGAAGAGCGACCACGAGATCATCGACTACTTCGTCGAACGCTACGGCGAGATCATCCTGCTGAAACCGCGCTGGTCCGCCAAGAACGCCTGGCTGTGGCTGGCCCCGGGCGTTTTCCTCGTCTTCGGCGGGTTCGTCGCCTGGCGCGTCGTGCGCGCCCGCCAGGCGCTGCTCGAAACCGACACCGAAGACGTCGCATGACCACCTTCCTGATCCTCGCCGCGCTGCTCGCACTCGGCGCGGCGGCCCTCGTGACGGTGCCGCTGGTGCGAAGGCGCGGCGATGCGCGGCCGGCCACTCTCACGGCGATCCTCTGCGCCGTGTTCGTGCTCGCGGGCGGTGCCGCCCTCTATCCGCTGTGGAGCACGTGGTCGTGGGAGCGTCCGATCGACGATGCCTCGACGCCGGAGGGCATGGTCGGACGCCTGGCGCGCCGGCTGGAAAAGCAGCCCGACGACCTGAACGGCTGGCTGCTGCTTGGCCGCTCCTATGCGCAGATGGGCCAGTACCCGCTGTCCGCCAAGGCCTACCGCCGCGCCGATCGCCTGGCGAACGGCCGCAGCGCCGATGCGCTCGCCGGGCTCGGCGAGGCGCTGGTGCTCGGCGAGCAGAGCGATCTCACCGGCGAGGCCGGTCGCCTGTTCGAGAAGGCGCTCGAGATCGAGCCGCGATCCATCAAGGCGCTCTTCTATGGAGCGGTCGCGGCGCTCGACCGCGGCGAGAGCGAGCTTGCACGCGGTCGCTTCCAGCTGCTGCTCACCGGCAACCCCACCCCCGAGGTGCGCCGTCTGATCGAGCAGCAGATCCAGGCGATCGACGTGGAGCTGCAGCAGCGCGCATCGCAGCCGGCGGCGTCCGGCCCCGAGGTGAAGCTGCAACTGCACGTGACGCTGGATCCGTCCGTGGCCGGAAAGGCGGTGCCCGGCGCGCCGCTCTTCGTGTCGGTGCGGCTCGCGGGGCAGGGGGGGCCGCCGCTCGCCGCCCGCCGGCTCGAGGCGAAGTTTCCCCAGGACGTGGACCTCTCCACCGGCGACGCGATGATCGCGGGCCGCACCTTCACGGCCGGCCAGGAGGTCGAGATCACGGCGCGCGTGGCCAACGGCGGCAGTGCCGCGCCCCGTGCCGGCGACCCGGTCGGCACCGTCCGCTACCGGGTCGCGGCCGACGGCAAGCGCGTACCCCTGACGATCGACAAGCTCACGCCCTGAGCCTCCTTCCCGCGCGGCGTCCCTGGCCGCCGCGCGTGCTTCCTTACAGGGATTCGCCGACATCTCTTGTCGGACAGCGCCGGATACGACTCTCGTTCCCGCCGACGCAGCATGGTCCGGATCAATGTCAGTCTCGTAGGAACTCGGGAGGAAGGGCCCCTTGATGGAAAATCCGGCACAGGTGCGCCGACGGGTTCGGCGTGAGTTGAAGGGCGGGCCGGGCAAACCCACGGACGACCCCGATCTCGACATGCGTCGCCTGCTCCGGGCCCTGCAGGCCGTGAGGGATGGTGACTTCTCCGTCCGCCTGCCCAGCGACCAGACCGGCCTCGTCGGCAAGATCGCCGACACCTTCAACGAGATCGTCACCGCCAACCAGCGGATGGCGAGCGAGATCGAGCGCGTCGGCCAGAAGGTCGGCAAGAACGGCCAGACCCGCAACCGCGTCAGCGTCGATCGCCGCAGCGGTTCCTGGGGCGCGATCGAGAGCTCGATCAACACGCTCATCGACGACCTGCTGTGGCCGACCGCGGAAGTGACCCGCACGGTGTCCGCGGTCGCCAAGGGCGACCTCACGCAGACGATGCGCCTGCAGGTCGACGGACGCGCCCTCGAGGGCGAGTTCCTCCGCTCGGCGACCATCGTCAACGTGATGATCGAGCAGATGAGCGCGTTCACCTCCGAGGTGACGCGCGTGTCGCGCGAGGTCGGCACCGAGGGCAAGCTCGGCGGCCAGGCGCACGTGCCCGGTGCGGCCGGCATCTGGCGCGACCTCACCGACAACGTGAACTCCATGGCGTCGAACCTGACGTCCCAGGTGCGAAACATCGCCGAGGTGTCCACCGCCATCGCGCGCGGCGACCTCTCGCGCAAGATCACGGTGGACGTGCGCGGCGAGATCCTTCAGCTCAAGGAAGCCATCAACACGATGGTGGACCAGCTGCGTTCCTTCGCCTCGGAGGTGACGCGCGTGGCGCGCGAGGTCGGCACCGAGGGCAAGCTCGGCGGCCAGGCCATCGTGCCGGGCGTCGCGGGCACCTGGAAGGACCTCACCGACAGCGTCAATTCGATGGCGTCGAACCTGACGTCCCAGGTGCGAAACATCGCCGAGGTGTCCACCGCCATCGCGCGCGGCGACCTCTCGCGCAAGATCACGGTGGACGTG
>Ga0182745_1005482_pt1 | contig 10352 bp, 8 predicted proteins | sample eDN3rd30CKraftBY_FD_128523 | JGI IMG/M metagenome (GOLD analysis project Ga0182745, IMG submission 128523) | Enriched backyard soil microbial communities from Emeryville, California, USA - eDNA 3rd pass 30_C Kraft BY (version 2) (version 2) | ecosystem: Environmental > Terrestrial > Soil >... | reverse complement strand
CGGAGGAACTGGTCGAAGAGCCGCTCATCCTGCTCGACCTGCCTTACAGCCGGGAATACTTCCTGTCGATCTTCACGAACGTGGGATTGCGCCCGAACATCGTCGAACGAACGACGGATATCACCGTCATGCGAGCGATGGTTGCCAACGGGATCGGCTATGGGATTGCCAATATCCGTCCGCTCACCTCGCACTCGGCAGACGGAAAGGCCCTGGTGTACAAGGCGCTGCAGACCAAGACCCGGCCGCTCGTCATGGGAGCCGCGCTGCCGGCGGCGGAGCATCGCACGCTCACCATCCGCGCCCTGATCGATTACTGCCGCAAGTTCGTCGCCGAGCAGGAAGTATTCGGCACGGTGCTGACCGACGTGCCCGAAGCCGGATCGGATCTCCGCGCCGCCTTTTGATCGGCGCGCCTGCCGCAGCGCAAACCTTCTGCCTTTGGAAAATCCGGCTGGAGCGGGTCAGGGATCGCCCGGTACGCCATAGGAAGGCGCCGCCGTCGGATCCAGGCCCCGGGTCACGTAGTCGGTCATCTGAGGCTGCCAAACCGACCACAGTTCGCGCAACCGGACGATCGGGGCATCATCCCAGTCGACCCGCAGGTCGACGAGAGGCCACGACACCTTGTCGACCACGAGCAGGCCGGCGGATCGAACAGAACCGGCCTCGCCGCCGAGCTCCATCGCCCGTTCCAACGCCGCGAGGAGTCGTTCGGCGAGATGGGCATCCGCAATCTCGGCGAACCGTTCGACCATTGCCTGCAGAAGTCCGGCGCTGGACAGCAGGTTTCCTGCCGCCGCCGCGTTCTGGCCGAGATGATGGCCATTGATTCCGAGCGCGTTCGAGCCGGTGAACGCGCAACTGCGTCCCGCCCCGTCGACGCAGGCGAGTTGACGATATTGGGCAGTGTCGCCGGCCTCCGATCGCAACGCGGCAATCGTCTGTTCGGCAGACGATCCGCGGGCGAGATGGTCGAGCCCCGACGGGCCGAGGCGGGGATCCGTGACGTTTTGCGTCGCCACCACGCCGACGCCGGCCCGTGCATGCGCGCAGCGGGCGGCGACGGCGGGGCTGGATGACGAGACTGCGATGCCGAACATCCCGGTTCTGCTGCATCGGCCAACGATCGAGAAAGTCATGGTGCGGTCCTCGGAGATCAGGCGGTAAATCGCTGCGCGGGCGAGCGACTCTGGCGAAGCCGCGGGACGAGGCCAAGCAGGAGGTTCGGAACCGCTGGTTCAGCTAAACCGATGCCGGCGGCCCGCAACGCCGAACGCCGCTTCGAAAATCGCGAAGCATTCCTTCGGCAAATACTTGCGACGACGGAGGTGTCGACCACTCCTTTTTGCGCGTGAGGGAAGCTATTCAAGGTCGAGCGGGTTCCCCGGAAACCCCTGCTACGAAGGATTGCATCCATGACCTCGCTCGGCGACGGGCTGCCATGACGGCGCGGCAGATGAAGCTCGGCACTTTCCTGACGACGGGAGGCGAACACAGCGGCGCCTGGCTGCACAAGGACACCCCGAGCCAGAGCCGCGTCAGCTTCCCGCCGTACCTGGAGATCGCGAAGGTCGCGGAAGCGGCGCTGTTCGACCTGATCCTGGTCGGCGATGTCGTTCCGGCGTTCGACACGCCCGTGGAGATACTGAAGCACAACGCCGGCAGCGAGCGGCTCGACCCGTTCATGCTGGTCGCCGCGCTGGCCGTCACGACCAGGCACATCGGCATCGTCCCGACAGGCTCGGCCTCGTTCGAGCAACCGTTTCACATCGCGCGCCGGATCGCCTCTCTCGATCATCTCAGCGAAGGTCGCGCCGGGTGGAACTGCGTGACGACGGCGAACACGTCGATGGCCTGGAACTTCAACCTCGACAGCCATCTGCCGCCCGAGCAGCGCTACGCGCGGGCCGAGGAGTTCGTCGATGTCGTGACCGGGCTTTGGGACTCCTGGGACGACGATGCCTTCGTGCGCGACAAGGCGAGCACCGTCTACTTTCGTCCCGAAGGCCTGCATGTGCTGAACCACCGCGGAACCCACTTCAGGGTGCGCGGCCCGCTGGACCAGATTCGCTCGCCGCAGGGCCGTCCCGTCGTCGTGCAGGCGGGCTCGTCGGAACCCGGCCGGGCGCTCGGCGCGCGTACCGCCGATGTGGTGTTCACCACGCACCAGACCCTGGAGGCGGCGCAGGCCTTCTATCGCGACATCAAGGAGCGTGCGGCGCGCTTCGGCCGCGATCCCGGGCAGGTGCAGATCCTCACGGCCCTCATGCCGGTGATCGGCGCAAGCAGAGCCGAAGCCCATGCCAAGCTCGACGAGCTCGACGATCTCACCCCGTTGCCCGTGGCGATCGCGCGCCTGAGTGCGATCCTCGGCGACATCGACTTGTCTTCCTATGCACCGGACGAGCCGTTGCCGGAGGAATTGCCGTCGGGGCAGGGGATCCTGAGCCGTCGCCAGTCGGTGCTCGACCGTGCCAGACGGGAAGGCCTGACCCTGGCCCAGCTCGCGAGGAAGATCTCCGGCACGCGGGGGCATTGGACGGTAACCGGCACGGCAAGCGACGTCGCCGATGCCATGCAGTCGTGGTTCGACGGTCACGGTACCGACGGCTTCCTCCTGGTGCCGCCGCGCACGCCTTCGTCGCTCGAGGAGTTCAGGACGGGCGTCGTTCCGGAGCTGCAGCGGCGGGGATTGTTCCGTACCACTTACGAAGGCAAGACGCTGCGCGAGCATCTCGGGCTACGCCGCCCGGCGCGCGGGGAAATGTCCGGAGCTGCCTTGAAGCGATAGTCCTTCCTGCAGGAAACCGGCATCCCGCTCGTTTCATATTCAGTGCAGATCGAAGGACGACGCTTGGTGCCGTATTCGAGCTTCGCATTTTCCAAGCCACTGCTTCCGAAAATCATAATGTCGTTGTGCGCGGGACTGAACCACATAGGGCCTGTCCCATAACATTGCTTGGCGAGCCGCACGCATATGGTCAGATCCAGCGAACTCGAGGGTGATCACGGCACCGCGATCGTACCCACCGTCAACCAGACAACCATGGGTGCGTAGGCGTCATGGCCAGGAAGACCGTCATCGATACCTTGGTCGTGGGTGCCGGACAGGCCGGCATCGCCATGAGCGAACATCTGAGCAAGAACGCCGTGCCGCACCTGGTCCTGGAGCGCGGCCGCATTGCCGAACGCTGGCGCACGGGGCGTTGGGATTCGTTGGTGGCGAACGGCCCCGCCTGGCACGATCGCTTTCCGGGCCTCGAGTTCGAGGGCCTCGATCCCGATGCCTTCCCGGACAAGGAACGCGTCGCCGCGTACTTCGAGACCTATGCGAAGAAATATGCCGTCCCGGTTCGAACCGGAGTGGATGTCCACAAGCTCTGCCGCAACGAGCGTCGTCCGGGATTTACCGCCACGACGTCGGAGGGTCTCTTCGAGGCAGATCGTGTGGTCGTCGCGACCGGCGCTTTCCAGCGTCCGGTCATTCCTCCGATTGCGCCGAAGGACGGCGGGCTGACGCAGCTCCACTCGGCCGATTACCGCAATTTCTCGCACCTGCCGGAGGGAGCCGTCCTGATCGTCGGGGCGGGTTCGTCCGGAGTCCAGATCGCCGAGGAGCTCAATCGGGCAGGCCGGAAGGTGTTCCTGTCGGTCGGTCCCCACGACAGGCCGCCGCGTGCCTATCGGAACCGGGACTATTGCTGGTGGCTGGGCGTGCTGGGCGAATGGGAGGCGGCCACGCCGGCGCCGGGCAGGGAGCATGTCACGATCGCGGTAAGCGGCGCTCGCGGCGGCCACACCATAGACTTCCGCAGGCTCGCGCTCGAAGGCATCACGCTGGTCGGCCGCGCCGAGGCTTTCCGCGAGGGAGTGGCGACGTTCCAGGGCGATCTGGCCGAGAATATCGCGCGCGGCGATGCGAACTACCGCGCGGTGCTCGATCGCGCGGATGCATACGTCGAACGGAACGGGCTCGATCTTCCGGAAGATCCGCAGGCGCGCCACGCCCATCCGGATCCGGAATGCGTTACCCATCCGATCCGCAGCCTCGGCCTGGCGAAGGCCGGAATTTCGACGATCATCTGGGCAACCGGATATGCGCCCGACTACGGCTGGGTGCAGATCGACGCCTTCGATGCCAACGGCAAGCCGCGTCATCAGCGCGGAGTCTCGGTCGAGTCCGGGCTCTATTTCCTCGGTCTCCCGTATCAGTCGCGCCGTGGCTCCAGCTTCATCTGGGGCGTCTGGCACGACGCCAAGTTCGTGGCCGACCACATCGTGATACAACGGGAATACCAGGCCTATCGTGACGCCTCGCAACGCAAGGCCGCCGGGTGAGGCGGGACAGGTAGCGACAGCGAGATCGTTCTTCATCGAACCCGGAAAGCTGCAGGAGTTCCTCGATGCCGACGCATGAACGCATTCGCATGTTCAATACCAAGAACACCTATCCTAACCAGGCGCTGGACAACGACCTCTGCCAGGCCGTTCGTGCCGGCAATACCGTCTACGTCCGCGGCCAGGTGGGAACCGACTTCGAGGGCAACCTCGTGGGGCTGGGCGACGCGCGGGCGCAAGCCGAGCAGGCCATGAAGAACGTCAAGCAGCTGCTCGAGGAAGCCGGCAGCGATCTTTCGCACATCGTGAAGACGACGACCTACATCATCGATCCGCGATATCGCGAGGCGGTCTACCAGGAGGTCGGCATGTGGCTCAAAGGAGTCTACCCGATCTCCACCGGACTGGTCGTCTCGGCGCTCGGGCAGCCGCAGTGGCTCATGGAGATCGACGTGATTGCCGTGATTCCGGACGGTTGGAAGGCCGACCGGCGCTGAACCGGAATCCGTCCGCGACCGGGCGACCGCAGCGACTCACGCAGCCTGCAGCCGGTTGACGAGCCGCTGCATGAACTCCTCGCAGAGCGCGATCTGATCGAGGGTGATCCATTCGTCGGGCTTGTGGGCCTGCTCGATGGAGCCGGGACCGCAGATGACCGTCGGCAGGCCGGCCTCCTGGAAGAGGCCACCTTCGGTCCCGAAGCTGATCTTCCCGGTCGCGTTGGAGCCCGACAGGGACTTCGCGACCGACGTGACCTCGGCTGATTCCTCGGTGCTCAATGCCGGATATTGGGACTTGAACACGAAGTCGATGCGCGCATCGGTCGAAACGCCCGTCATCTCCTTTTCGAGAAGGACAGCCTGCTCCTTCAGAAGCGCCAGGTATTTCAACGGATCGTCGCCGGGAATGTAGCGGAACTCGAATTCGAAGACGCAATCCTTCGGGACGATGTTCATCGCGGTTCCGCCATGGATCGTCCCGGTGTGGATCGTGGTGTACGGAGGGTCGAAGTCCCGATCGAAAGGTCCGAACTCCGCGCGCTGGCGCGCCATCGTCCGCAATCGGTAGACCAGATCGGCCGCGATCTCGACGGCGTTCACGCCGCGATGCGCCAGGGCCGAATGGCTTTCGTGCCCATGCACTTCGCAGCGATAGCGCTTGTTGCCCTTGTGCGCGGTGATCACCTTCATGTTCGTCGGCTCGCCGATGACGCAGTACCGCGGCCGGGTCGGCAGGCTGGCGATGTGCTCGAGGAGGCTGGGCGCGCCCTGGCAGCCGACCTCCTCGTCGTACGTGAAAGCGAGATTTATCGGCGTGCTCGATGTGGCCGAGGCGAACGCGGGGACCTGGGCGAGCACGACGGCGAGGAACGATTTCATGTCGCTGGTGCCGCGCCCGAAGAGCCGCCCGTCCTTCTCGACCAGCTCGAAAGGATCCGTCGACCAGTTCTGGCCGTCCACGGGAACGACGTCGGTGTGGCCGGAGAGCAGCAGACCGGGGCGATCGGGCGATCCGATCGTGGCGTACAGGTTCGCCTTCTTGCCGGTGGCGTCGAAGATCAGGGTGCTCTCGATCCCGTAGCGCCCGAGATATTCCCGTATCCACTCGATCATCGCGAGGTTCGAGTGACGGCTGACCGTATCGAATTCGATGATTTGCCTGAGGAGATCCAGCGTGGATGACGTGGGACGGCGTGACATGAACCGCGAAATGCCTCTCTACGGAAAGCGGCATTCATCGCCGTAAATGTAAATATGGCAAGAGCGTCGGGCGAATGTGAGATAGACGCAAACGGTGTGCCGCCCGAACCGGCGGCAGCCCTTCGTCGCGGTGGGGCGCCGGGCCGGTCGTCGATGGCTGCAGGGCGGCATGCGGTTGGGCCGTTTTACCGGGGTTAGGAAAATCCTAAGCAGTGATGCGGAAAACCGTAATTTTCTGGATGCAATCGGAATCCTACGCTCTTGCGACGCTGAGCTTTCGCACGGCCCCGGCAAGGACCCTTCGGTCTGGCCCGGCGGGACGAAGCGGTGGCTGTACGGGGCGAAAAGGGCTTCCTGGTCTCCTGATGCGATGTGACGATGGAGTCCGGTGAAGAAGGGGGCGGTGTGACAGGTACAAGAAAGATGGCCCTCGGCATGCTGATCGGTCAGGCGGCCGGCAACCATGCGGCTGCCTGGCTGCACCCGGAAGCAAATGCGCATGGCGCGACGGACATCGACTATTTCCGCAGCCTTGCGCAGGAAGCCGAGCGTGGCCTGTTCGATCTCTTCTTCATCGCCGACACCCCGGCGGCGCGGATCGACAACCTCCACGCCTGGAGTCGATTCCCGATGTTCATGAACGTGTTCGAGCCGGTGACGCTGCTCACCGCTCTCGCCGGCGCGACCCGGCGAATCGGATTGGGCGGCACGGTCTCGACGAGCTTCTCGGAGCCCTACAACGTGGCTCGCCAGTTCGCCTCGCTCGATCATATCTCGGCCGGCCGCGCGGCATGGAACGTCGTGACGTCGGCCAACGATTATGCAGCCCGGAACTTCGGCCACACCACGCTGCCGCCGCATGCGCTGCGCTACGAGAAGGCGGCCGAGTTCGTCGACGTCGTGAAGGAGCTCTGGGATTCGTGGGACGACGACGCCTTCGTGCGCGATCGCGAGTCCGGCCTCTATTTCGATCCGAAGCGCCAGCATCACGTGGTCCATGACGGCAAGTTCTTCAAGGTCGACGGTGCGCTCAACATCGCCCGCTCGCCGCAGGGCCATCCGGTGATCATCCAGGCCGGCGCCTCCGACACCGGGCTCGAACTGGCGGCGCGCACGGCGGAAATCGTGTTCGCGGCGTCTTCCGCGCCGATGGAAGCGAAGAAGGGATACGACGCGCTGAAGAGCCGTCTCGCCAAGTACGGGCGCGATCCCGGCCAGCTCAAGATCCTGGCCGGCCTGCCGGTGGTGATCGGGGAGAGCCAGCAGGAGGCCGAGGACAAGCATCGCGCGCTGCAGGAGCTGGTCCATCCCGATGTCGGGCGCTTCCGCCTGGGCACGGACCTCGAGGCCGACCTGTCCGACCTGCCGCTCGACGAGCCGATCCCGAAGGACAGGCTTCCCAAGAGCGCCAACATGCACAAGGCGTTCTTCGACGGCATCATGAAGATCATCAACGAGGAGAACCCGACCCTCCGGCAGCTCTATCTGCGCTACGAGCGCGGCCGCAAGACGATCAAGGGGACACCCAAGCAGATCGCCGACGTGATGGAAGAGTGGTTCACGGTGGGGGCCGCGGACGGCTTCATGATGCAGTTCGCGACCTTGCCGTCCGGCCTGAAGGACTTCGTCGACAAGGTCGTGCCCGAGCTGCAGCGGCGCGGGCTGTTCCGCACCGAATATTCCGGTCCGACGCTGCGCGACCATCTCGGTCTCGCGCGCCCTGCAAATCCGCACACGGTATAGATCTCATGATTCTCACAGTCTCCGTCCCGGGGTGCGGCGCGCACCCCGAAGCGTGGCGCTTCAGCTCGGCGCCCGATGCGCCCTCTCTCGCCTGGTTCCGCGAGCTCGCCCGGGCTGCCGAGCGCGGTGGCCTCGACGCCATCCTGCTCGACGGTGCCTGGGGGCCGGCCGGCCCGTTCGTCCTCGATCCGGTGCCGCTCATCGCCGCGCTCGCATCGGCGAGCAATCACATCGGGCTCGGCGCCGCGATCGCGCTCGACCACGCCGAGCCGTTCAACATCGCGCGTTCCTTCGCCGCGATCGATCGGCTCACCGCCGGCCGCAGCGCCTGGATCGCGACGATGGGAACGGGACGTCCGACGGACTTCGGCCATGTACCGGCGCGCGACCCGGTATCTGCCCGCGCCCGCGCGGCGGAGAGCATCGCCGTCGTGCGCAAGCTGTGGGACAGCTGGGAGGACGAAGCCATCGTCCAGGACAAGCCCAGCGGACGCTTCTCCAATCCCGACCTGATCCATCCGATCAACCATTCGGGCACGTATTTCAGCGTGCGCGGACCGCTCAACGCGCCACGGCCGCTCCAGGGCAACCCGCCGGTGTTCCAGCGCGGCGGCAGCCCCGAAGGCGTGGCGCTGGCACGCGAATCCGCCGACGTGCTGATCGTGCCGACGTCCGATGCGTCCGAGCTCGGCGGCATACGGCGCAGCCTCGGCGACGGCGTGCGCCTGCTGGTTCGGCTTGCGGTGCTGCTGGCGCCGACCGAGGCCGAGGCCAGGACGCGCGGCCAGGAGCTGGGCAGCCCGCTCGAGGGCTCGTCCTTTGCCGGCACGCCGGATGGGTTGGTCGCACGTCTCGCCGAGCTCTCGAAGCTCTGCGACGGCGTCGATCTCTGGCCGGCTGTCCTGCCGACCGACCTGCATCTTCTCGTCGACCAGGCGGTGCCGAAGCTGAGGGCTGCCGGCTTGCGCCCCGCGACCTACCAGGGCCGTACCCTGCGCGAGAACCTTCACCTGCCGCGCCCCCGGAGCCAGTTCGCAGCATGACCCGCCAGCTTCATCTCGGTCTGTTCATCTATCCGGGCGGACACCATATCGCCGCCTGGCGCCACCCCCAGATGCAGTCCGAACGCATCACCGCGCTCGACTACTACATCGAATGCGGGCAGCTCGCGGAGCGTGGCAAGTTCGACCTGTTTTTCGTCGGCGACGCGCTCAATGCGCGCGAACGCGAAGGCCGCGTGGTCGGCGAGATCGCGATCAACAACCTCGATCCGGTCTCGATCGTTTCGGCCGTGGGCTCGGCGACCAGGCATCTCGGCCTGGTGGCGACGCTTTCGACGACCTACAACGAGCCGGCGTCGATCGCCGCCAAGTTCGCGACCCTCGATCACCTGAGCGGCGGCCGTGCCGGCTGGAACATCGTCACCACCCTGGACGACAGGGCGGCTCTCAATTTCAGCCGCACCGCGGCGATGGAGAAGTCGCTGCGCTACGAGCGGGCCGCGTCGTTCGTCGATGCCGTGAAATCGCTCTGGGACAGCTGGGAGGATGGCGCGGGGCCGCGCGATACCGCGCGCATCCATGCCCCCGGCTATCGCAGCAGCTTCTTCTCGGTCGACGGGCCGCTCGGCATGCCGCGGCCGCCGCAGGGATGGCCGGTCCTGGTGCAGGCCGGCGGCAGCCCGCCCGGCCGCGACTTCGCCGCCCGGGTCGGCGAAGCGATCTTCACTGCCCAGGGCAAGCTGTCCGATGCCCAGGCCTTCCGGGCCGACATCCACGCCCGCATGGCCAAGCGCGGCCGCTCGCCCGATGGCGTCAAGATCATGCCGGGCCTGTCGCCGATCCTGGGAGACACGGAAGAGGCGGCGAAGCGGCGCGAGGCGGACTTCGCGGAGCTCGCGCATCCGTCGGTCGGGGTGTGGATGCTGTCGGAGATGACGGGCTTCCGGCTCTACGATCATTCCCTCGATGCGCTGCTGCCGACCAGGGACATCCGCGCCAACAATCCTACGCTCGGCGAAAACGCCGTCAGCCTGATGGTTCGCGCCGAGCGCGCGCCGATGACCATTCGCGATGCCGCGCGCATCATGGTGCGCAGCCGCGTCCATCAGTCCTTCGTCGGCACTCCCGACCAGCTTGCCGATCACATGGCACAGTGGTTGCACGAAGGCGCGAGCGACGGCTTCAACATCCTGCCGCCGTTCTTTCCCGGAGAACTCGCGCTGTTCGTCGATCACGTCGTTCCCGCCCTGCAGCGGCGCGGCGTGTTCCGTCGGGACTACTCCGGCCCGACACTGCGTGACCACCTTGGCCTGCTGCGTCCTTTGGGCCGGCCTTCAACCCGAACCTGATGGGATGCTCATGTCTATGCTTCGATGGCTTATCGCACCGCTTGCACTCCTGCTGGCGGTACCCGTGCACGCGGCCGACACCCCGAAGAAGGGCGGCACGCTGATCGTCGGCAATGCCGACGACCCGCGCGTGCTCTCGAACAATTTCAGCTTCAATATCGGCGACGCCATGGTCGGCTGCATGGTGTACGAGGGGCTGCTGCGCTTCGGACCCGATT
>Ga0182745_1005479_pt1 | contig 10355 bp, 10 predicted proteins | sample eDN3rd30CKraftBY_FD_128523 | JGI IMG/M metagenome (GOLD analysis project Ga0182745, IMG submission 128523) | Enriched backyard soil microbial communities from Emeryville, California, USA - eDNA 3rd pass 30_C Kraft BY (version 2) (version 2) | ecosystem: Environmental > Terrestrial > Soil >... | reverse complement strand
GTCTTCGTCAATGCGGCGGCGGGCGTGGCCCAGGACGACTTCAACGACATCAACCGCCTGACCAGCCTGGCGCCGATCGTTCACACCGGCTCGACGCGCGGCGTCTCGACGGGCGCGCGTCTGCAGGGCGGGATGTGGTTCGACCTGGGCGGCTTCGCCCTGTCGCCTCGCGCGGCGGTGGCCTGGATCAACGCCGACGTGGACGGCTTCCATGAGCAGGGACCGGCGGCGCAATACGCCTATGCCGACCGCTCGGTGCAGGCGACGACGGCCGAGATCGCCCTGCGCGCCGAGGGCGGGACCGAGCGGGTGCGCTTCTATGCCGAGGGCGGTTATCGCGACAGCCTGAGCGACGACAGCGACGCGGTGCGCACCGGCATCCTTGGCAATCCGGCCCAGGTCCTGGCCCGCGACGTCGACCTGCCGTTCGGCGGGCAGGTGCTGGCCGCCGCCGGAATCGAGGGCGTGGTCATGGAGCGGCTGAAGGTGTCGATCGGCTACAAGGGCCGCTTCGGCGACCATGCCGACAGCCATATGGCGGCGGTGAAGCTCAGCCTGCCGCTGTAGGCCGAGAAACGAAGGTTCCCGAGGTGCGACGCCGTGTCGCCCTAAGAGCGCCCCATTCATGTCCCGGTGAAATTGCAAAAGACGGTCAAGTCCGGCCGTCGGCGAGCCCTGTTCTCGCCATCTGCGTGCGTATGCGCGCCTTCCTGACGGCTCTCCCGCGCTGACGAAGCGCTCAGAATGAGTCGTTAGAGTATGCGTTTAGTTCCCCCGGCCGTGCGGCCGCATGTGATCCGCTTCGGCCAGACGGGCGCCTTGGCCGGCCTTGCGGTCCTGGCCATGGCGGCTGCGCCCGCCGGCATGATCTCGGCCGCACCCGAAAAGGTCGCAGAGGTCTCGGTCCCCATCGCCCCGCCGGTGAAGGCGGTGGCCGAGCCCGCCGGTCCCGTCACCCGCAAGATCGTCTTCGAGGCGCCGCTGAAGGGCTATCGCATTAACTCGCCCTTCGGCCTGCGCAAGCTGGCGATCGAGGCCAAGGCGCGGGCGCACAAGGGCGTGGACATCGCCGCCCCCACCGGCACCAGCGTCTTCGCCACGACCGAGGGCAAGGTGTTGCGCGCGGGCTATCAGGCGGGCGGCTACGGCAACTTCATCGAGGTGCAGCACCCCAACGGCATGAACAGCCTGTACGGCCATCTCAGCCGCATCGACGTCCACTCGGGCAAGGCGGTGGCGGCGGGCGAGCGCATCGGTCTGGTCGGCTCGACCGGCTATTCGACCGGCCCGCACCTGCATTTCGAGGTGCGCCGCAACGGCGGCCAGGTCGACCCCGCCAAGATCGTCGGCCAGAGCTTCGACATCCAGGTGAAGGCCCCGGCCTGACCGCATCAGGCGATGCGGGATCATGACCAAACCGTAATGTAAAATATCCTTTCCACAAGGCGCGCCCTGCCGTTAGATTCGATCCTTGGATTATCGCAGGGGGACCGAATGGTCGCGGCGCTGACGCTGGACGGAATCAGCAAGAGATATGGAGGCTTTCAGGCGGTCTCCGACCTGAGCTTTCAGGTCGAGAAGGGCTCGATCTGCGGCTTTCTGGGGCCGAACGGGGCGGGCAAGACCTCGACCCTGCGGATGATCCTGGGTCTGCAGCCGGCCACCAGCGGCCGCATCGACATCCTGGGCGCGGACGACGGGCGCAAGGTGCGCGACCGGATCGGCTTCCTGCCCGAGGAGCGGGGCCTCTACAAGAAGATGACGCCGGTGGACGCCATCGCCTTCTTCGGCGCCCTGAAGGGCCTGCCGCTGCCCGAAGGCCGCCGTCGCGGCCGCGAGATGCTGGAGCAGATGGGTCTGGGCGAGGCCAGCCGGAAGAAGATGAAGGACCTGTCCAAGGGGATGGCGCAGAAGGTCCAACTGATCGCCTCTGTGGTGCATCAGCCGGAGTTCGTCATTCTGGACGAGCCGTTCTCGGGGCTGGACCCGATGAACCAGCAGGGGCTGGAGGCCATGATCCGCGCTCTGGCCGCCGATGGGGCGACGGTGCTGTTCTCGACCCACGTCATGCAGCACGCAGAGCGCCTGTGCGACAAGGTCGTGCTGCTGGCTCGCGGGCGTAAGGCGTTCGAGGGCACGGTGGATGAGGCGCGGGCGACTTCGCCGCGCTTTCTGGAGCTTGAAGGGGCGCTGGACCGCAACGCGGTCGCCGCCCTGCCGGGCGTCAGCGGCATCGAGACCCTGGCTGAGGACGGCGCCGTCAGCACCCTGCGCGTCGGCCTGACGCCGGGAGCCGAAGCGCAAAGCGCCCTGCGCGCCGCCTTCCTGGGCGGGCTGGACGTGCGGCGCTTCCAGATGAAGGAGCCGACCCTGCATGACGCCTTCATCGCCCTGACCGGCGACCACCCGGATGAGGACCAATCCGTCGGCAAGGCTGACACGATGGAGGCCGCCCGATGAGCCGGATTCTTCTGATCGCGCGACGCGAGTTCCTAGCCTACGCCAAGACGGTCGGCTTCTGGCTGTCGCTGCTGGCCTTTCCGCTGTTCGCCGTCCTGGGCGGCGCCATTCCGGTCCTGATGAAGCACGCCGAGCCGGTGCGCGAGGCGGTCATCATCGATGAAACCCCGGCCGGGTCCGGCCTGGCCGCCGCCGTGCGCCAGGCGCTGGAGACGGAACGCGGGCGCGCCGACATCGCCGCCCTGCGCATGGCCGCTGTGCCCGAGGCCGGGACGGCGGGCGGCGACCGCGTGCGCGAGGCCGCCGAGAAGGGCGGTTTCGACGCCGGATTGGAGGCGCTGAAGAAGGAGGCGCCGCGCGCCGGGGCAAGCTTCAAGACGCCCAAGCGCGCGTTCGAACTGGTCGAGGCGCCCACCGACCTGACGGCCGCCGCGCCGGGCGAGGCGCGCGACGCCCTGGCCCGCCGCTACGTCGACAAGGACGCGCCCGAGGGCGAGAAGCTGAACGCCGTGGTCTTCCTGACCGAGACCGAGGGCAAGCCCGGCGCCCGCGTCTGGACCGGCCGCGCCACCGACGACGTGGTCGAGGACGCCATCCGCGACGCCCTGAAGTCCGCCAACCGCAGCCGCGTCTTCGTCGCCAGCGGCATCGACCCGGCGGTGGTGTCCGAGACTGAGACGTTCCGGCCTGAGGTCTCGGTCTTCTCGCCGCGCGCGGCGTCGGGCGGCGAGGTGTCGTTCCGCGACAAGCTGCCGGTGATCGTCGGCCTGGCGGTCGGCTTCATCCTGTGGTCGCTGATCATCACCGGCGCTTCCATCCTGCTGAACAGCGTGATGGAGGAGAAGTCGAACAAGATCCTGGAGGTGCTCCTGTCCTCGGCCTCGGCGACCGAGATCCTGGCGGGCAAGGTGCTGGGCGTGGCCCTGCTGACCCTGGCCGTGCTGGGCGCCTGGGGCGGCATCGGCGCCATCGGCCTGATCGCGACGGCGCCGGACGTGGCGCGAGACATCGGCTCGGTGCTGCTGACCGACGGCCTGTTCATCTACTTCCTGCTGTTCCTGGTCGGCGGCTATCTGATGTACGCGGTGCTGTTCGCGGCCATCGGCGCCTTCTGCGACACGCCGCGCGACGCCCAGACCCTGATGGGGCCGATCATGATGGTGCTGGTCGTGCCGATCCTGGTCATGCAGATGGCCATCCGCACCCCGGACGCCATGGTGGTGAAGGTCATCAGCCTGATCCCGCCCTTCACCCCCTTCGTCATGGCCGCGCGCGCGCCCAGCGGGCCGCCTCTGATCGAGATCATCGGCGGCCTGGTCGGGATGTTCCTGTTCGCGGCATTGATGATCTGGGCGGCGGGCCGCGCCTTCCGCGCCGGCGCCCTGTCGGACGTGAAGCTGAGCTGGAAGAGCTTCATGGGCGCCGTGACCGGACGGTGAGGTTCGGGGGAGGGAGGTCTTGCCTCTCTCCCGCTCATCCCGGCGGTTGCGGGGAGCGTAGAGACAACAGACAAAGAAAAAGGCCGCCCCGGCGATCCGGGGCGGCCTTTGATCTTTCAGGCGTCAGCGGGTCTTAGCGACCGCGACCCTTCGGAGCCGGCAGCAGGCCTTCGCGCTGGGCGCGCTTGCGGGCCAGCTTGCGGGCGCGACGGACGGCTTCAGCCTTCTGGCGAGCGCGCTTTTCCGACGGCTTTTCAAAGTGCACGTGACGCTTCATTTCGCGGAAGCTGCCTTCGCGCTGCATCTTCTTCTTCAGGGCTTTCAGCGCCTGATCGACATTGTTGTCGCGGACAAAAATCTGAACCAGGGGTCTCTCTCCTTTGGCCGCCCGCCGCGTCCTTTCCAAGGGAGACGGGCAGACAAAACAAAACCACGCTCGAGAGGAGGGCCTCTCAAGTGAAGGCGCGCTGATACATGATCGGGGGGGGCATGTCCAGATCGTCGCGCCCAATCGTGATGGCTCGAAACGCCCGCCGGATGGGCGTATCGTGCCGCCCATGACCGAGACAGCCGAGACCGCTCCCAAAGGCGATTGGGCCCACCGCACAGAACAGGCCGTTCTGGACGCGGCCATTGAACGCGCGCCCGCGCTGGGCTGGAACGCGCGCCTGACGCGCGCCGCGTGCGAGGCGTGCGGCCTGTCGCTGGGCGACCAGGAACTGCTGCTGCCGAACGGCGCGCGCGATCTGGCGGTCCTGCTGTCGCGTCGCCATGACGCGCGGGCTCTGAAAGCGCTGGAAGCCACGCCTACCTCGAGGATGAAGATTCGCGAGCGAATCGCCACCGCCGTCTCGGCGCGGATGGAGGCGGGGGCGCAGGACATTGAGGCGGCCAAGCGCTGCGCGGGCTTCCTCAGCCTGCCGACCAACGTCGACCTGGGCTTCAAGCTGGCCTGGGAGACGGCGGATCACCTGTGGCGCTGGGCAGGCGACACGGCGACCGACCAGAATCACTACTCCAAGCGGGCGATTCTCGGCGGCATCCTGATTCCCGCCCTGACCATGCGCTGGTTCGACGGCCGCGAGGTGGCGGAAGCCTTCGTCGCCCGCCGAATCGAAAACGTCATGGCCTTCGAGAAGTGGAAGGCGGGCAAGGATTTCGACGCGCCCGTCCGCTCGATCATCGAGGCGCTGGGGCGGCTGCGGTATGGGGCGAAGGAAGCGCCTTCAGCGTAAATCTAGACTTGTTCTAGGGCTCGAAGGATTGGATCGCCGCCCGTGTCACCCTCGCCAACGTTCCAGCCGGTGAAAATTTCCCAAATGAAACTACAGAGCAATTTGCTCTGATCGTAGCCAGCACCATTTTTTTCAATGCGCTGCACTAGAGCATCCAGGCGAATGAGCATGCTGTAGAGTTTCGGGTCGTGAACTGCGCCACTATCGAGTAATCTTTCGGGCGAACGAGCGATCCTTTTAAGATTAAATACGATTTCCACATATTCAGGCGTGGCGTCGCTCATTTCATTCTGAAAGGCATAGAAGCCTTCGTGGCTTTCGCGCCCTCCCTCAAAAAGGCTTCGAAAGCCTGCAGGCTTCATCATGAGGTCTATGGTCTCGCTGGTGCCCGCTAGATCAGAGCGCCCCCCCTTCATGCTGGCATGTACCACTGACCATGCGATTTCATGCTTCGCGTTAGCGTAGGATTCCAGCGCAGCGGCCTTCACGATGTTCTTGGTATGCCGCTCCAAGCGCCGCGTTAGACTCCAGTACAAAATTAGGGAGACTAGGCCGCCGGTTCCGACTGATGCAGCGGCATTGAAGAGCGGGGCAAATGTGGCTTTTGCATAGAATGGGTGAATGAAGGGCGGTGCTAATCCCCCAAGAGTCACTAATGCGAAAAAGCTAGTTGCCACGATGACAGTCAGATCATCCGGTCGTCTTTTTTGCAGCTTCTTGTGCATTTAGGCTCCCCAACGTCCAGATTGGTGACATGGGGAGTGGCTATCGCAAAATCGAGGGTGGGATTGCCGTCGTTTAGGCTGCGCCCAGCAATCTGTTTACGTGCGCCATCTTCCGCCCCGGCCGGGCGTCGTGCTTGCCGTAGAGGTGCAGGCGGGCGTTGGGCTCGGCGGCCAGCGTCCGCCACTGCTCGACCTCATCGCCCAGCAGATTGGTCATCTCGATGCGGGCGTGGGCGTTGCTCGGGCCCAGCGGCCAGCCGACGACAGCGCGGATGTGCTGCTCGAACTGGTCGCAGACGCAGCCGTCTTGGGTCCAGTGGCCGGTGTTGTGGACGCGCGGGGCGACCTCGTTCACCAGCAGTTCGCCGTCGCCCATGTCGAACAGTTCGATACCCATGACGCCGATGTAGTCGAGGCCGTCCAGAACGGCGGCGGCGATCTGTTCGGCGCGCGCTTGCGTGGCGGGATCGACGGCGGCGGGGGCGGTGGTGGTCTTCAGCACCCCGTTCTGGTGGACGTTCTCGCCCAGGGGGTAGACGGCGACGGCGCCGTCGCGGCCGCGCGCGGCGATGACCGACAACTCGCGCTGGAAGACGGCGGCGGCTTCCAGCACGGCGGGGCGGCGGCCAATGGCGTCGAAGGCGGCAGCCGCATCGGCGGCGTCGCGGATCCAGACCTGGCCCTTGCCGTCATAGCCCTCGCGCCGGGTCTTCAGCAGGGCGGGCAGGCCTAAGCGTTCGATGGCGGCGGTCAGGTCGTCCAGCGTGGTCACGGCGGCGAAGGCCACGGTCGGGGCGCCGACGGCGTTGAGATAGGTCTTCTCGTCCACCCGGTCCTGGGCCACGGCCAGAGCCGTCGGTCCCGGCGCGACCAGGGCGCCCGCTTCGGCCAGGGTCTCGACCGAGGCGGCGGGAACGTTCTCGAATTCGAAGGTGACGACGTCGCACAGGCGGCCCAGCGCCTGCAGCGCGTCGGGGTCGTCATAGGGGGCGGTGATCTGGGCGCGCGAGACGCGGGCGGCCGGGCTGTCGGGCTGGGGGTCGAGAATCACCACGTCGAAGCCGAGACGCGAGGCGGCCTGACTCAGCATCCGTCCCAACTGGCCCCCGCCGAGAATGCCGAGGGTCGAACCGGGAGGCAGGGGAAGATCGGGCATCAGTCCTCGACGCTTTCGGCGACGGATTCGGTCTGGGCGGTGCGGAAGGCCGACAGGCGCTCGGCGATAGCAGGGTCGGACAGGGCCAGAATCTGCGCCGCCAGAATTCCGGCGTTGGCGGCGCCCGCCTCGCCGATGGCCAGGGTGGCGACCGGCACGCCGCCGGGCATCTGGACGATGGACAGCAGGGAATCGAGGCCCTTCAGCGCCTTGGACTGGACCGGCACGCCCAGCACCGGCAGATCGGTCATGGAGGCGGCCATGCCGGGCAGGTGGGCCGCGCCGCCGGCGCCGGCGATAATGACCTTGAAGCCGTTCGCCTTGGCCGTGGTGGCGAAGTCATAGAGGCGCTGGGGCGTGCGGTGCGCGCTGACGACCTTGGCCTCCCAGGCGACGCCCAACTGGTCCAGGCGGTCGGCGGCCAGCTTCATCGTGGGCCAGTCCGAGCGGCTGCCCATGATGATGGCGACCGGAGTCGTTGAAACGGGCGGCGTGGAGGCGGTCATGCGCAAAGGCTCCCCAAGCGGAAAGCGGCCCGTTACAGCACCCGCGTTGCGCCCGCAACCGAGGACGCTAGACTCAGCTGCGTCGCGGGGGCTTGAGTCGGCCGGAAATGCGACGCCGGAGCCCGCCTTGAACCACTTGGCCGAACAGACGACCGCTGCGGGCGCCGATGCGGAATCGCGGGCCGAGATCGCGCGCCTGCGCGCCGAGGTGGCGGCCCTGACCGAACGGGCGGAGCGGGCCGAGGCCTTGGCGGACCACGACGTGCTGACGCCGGCGCTGAACCGGCGGGGCTTCATGGCGGTTCTGGCGCGCAACCTGGCCTATTGCCGACGCCACGGAGTCGAGGCGGCGTTGCTGTATCTCGACCTGGACGGGTTCAAGGGGGTCAACGACGCCTTGGGCCATGCGGCGGGGGACGCCGCCCTGATCGCCGTGGCCGAGTTGCTGCTGGCGAACGTGCGCGAATCCGACGCCGTGGGCCGGATGGGCGGCGACGAGTTCACTGTGGTGCTGATGAACGCAGGGGCCGAGGAAGGTCGCGAGAAGGCGCGACGGCTGAGCAAGGCGCTGAAGAGCGACGGCTTTGTCTGGGAAGGCGAGCGTCTGCCCCTGGGCGGCTCGTTCGGCGTGCGCGCATTCGTCGGACAGGCGGACGCCGAGGTCTGGCTGTCCGAGGCGGACGCGGCCATGTGGCTGCGGAAGAAGGCGCGGCCGGAAGCGACCCGATGACGAATTGAAAAGGGCGCCGAGGTCAGCTCGGCGCCCTTCTTTCCTTAGACCATTTTCGGTTCAGTCGGGATCGACTGAACCCAGAACAATGGTCCAGAATTATCTGGAGCGAATATCTGAGTTGAGTTGGACATGGGTCCAACTCAACCGATTTCGCTCTAGCCGTTCAGCAGGCTGTTGCGTCGGCTGTAGAGCAGGTAGACGACCACCCCGATCACATTCCAGATGACGAAGTTGATCTGGGTCGAAGCGGGCAGGCTGAAGAACAGATAGACGCAGCCGGCGATGGCCACCGGCCCGACCAGCCACCAGACCGGGGCGCGGAAGACGCGCGGACGACCAGGTTCGCGACGGCGCAGCACGATCAGGCACAGACCCACCGAGGCGAAGGCGACCAGGGTCCCCGCATTGGCCAGGGCGGCCAGATCGCCCAGGGGGATGAAGCCGGCGATGATCGCCATCAGCACGGCGGTGCCGGCGGTGACGCGGACCGGCCCGCCCGAGCGCTTGGAGACATGGGCCAGGCTGCGGGGCAGCAGGCCGTCGCGGGCCATGACGAAGAAGATGCGGCTCTGGCCGAACATGAAGGCCAGGATGACGGTGGGCAGGGCGACGACCGCCGCGCCGGCGATCAGGGTGGCCCAAAGATCCGATCCGACCGTGCGGGCGATGTGCGACAGGGGCTCGGGCGACTTCATGAACTCGGTGAAGGGCATGGCGCCCAGGGCGGCGATGGCCACGGCCATATAGATGGCGACGCAGGCCACCATCGAACCGATGATGCCGATGGTCAGGTCGCGGGCGGGATTGCGGGTTTCTTCCGCCGCCGTGGCCACGGCGTCGAAGCCGTAGAAGGCGAAGAAGATGATGGCCGCCGCCGCCATGACGCCCATCTGGCCCCCGACCCCGTGCGAGAAGCCGTAGGGCATGAAGGGCTTGAGGTTGTCCGGGTTGAAGTGGGGCAGGGCGATCGCCACGAAGGCGATCAGGGCCGCGATCTTGACCACCACCAGCACGGCGTTGATCGAGGCGCTCTCACGCGTGCCGGCGACCAGCAGGCCCGCCACGGCGGCGACGATGATCACGGCGGGCAGGTTGACGATGCCGCCCTGCGACGGCGCCGAGGTCAGCACGGCGGGCAGGCCCATGCCGATCCCCTCCATCATGCCGGAGAAGTAGCCCGCCCAGCCCACGGCCACTGCGGAGCAGACCACGGTGTATTCCAGGATCAGGCTCCACCCGACCATCCAGGCCGCTCCCTCGCCCAGGGTGGTGTAGGAATAGGTGTAGGCCGAACCCGATTCCGGGATCATGGTCGCCAGCTCGGCGTAGGCCAGGGCGGCGCAGACGCAGACGACGCCCGCGATGACGAAGGCCAGCATGACCGCCGGCCCCGCCCGTTCGGCCCCGACGCCGATCAGGGTGTAGATGCCGGTCCCCACGATGGCGCCGACGCCCAAGGCCACCAGGTGGGGCCAGGACAGGGTCGGCTTGAGCCCGTGGGCTTTGGGCGCTGCGCCCCCCAGCGCAGGCAGAGCCTTGCGGCGTGTCATGAAACTCATGCGTCTCCCCCGGACGATCCTTGGCGGCGATTGTAAAAATATTCGGAATAACGGCGTTTTTCCGTAGCATTATTGGCGATAACCTGGGGGCGCCAAGCTATGCCGCAACAGAAAAAACGACCCTGAAAGGCCGCTTTATATCCTGATCATTGGATCATAAATTCAGATTTACCGCAGAAACAACGCCTCTATCCCGCATTGCGCCTGAAATTGCGCATTTCGAAGATGGCTCAGTTTTTCGAAGCTCTTGTGAATTTTATTTCGTCATAACTACAATATCCGAAGCTCATGCTTCCCTCGGAATGGTAGCGATTCAAGGAGCCGGCCAAGCGCCGGACAGACGCTTGCAGGGGCTGCGGCCCCCGATCTTGGGAGGGATTGCGGCTTGCGGACCACGACAGGGGCGAAGGCTGTCTTCAAGAGGGCGGGGGCTGTCTGCGCGGCTGCGCTGCTGCTGGCGGGTGCGCCGGGCGCGGTGCTGGCCCAGACCCAAACTCAGGCGGCGCCGGCGCGCGCTACGCTCAATCCGGCCCCGCCGCGGC
>Ga0182745_1005478_pt1 | contig 10357 bp, 7 predicted proteins | sample eDN3rd30CKraftBY_FD_128523 | JGI IMG/M metagenome (GOLD analysis project Ga0182745, IMG submission 128523) | Enriched backyard soil microbial communities from Emeryville, California, USA - eDNA 3rd pass 30_C Kraft BY (version 2) (version 2) | ecosystem: Environmental > Terrestrial > Soil >... | reverse complement strand
GCGGCCTCACTATCGCCGCGCAGGCCGGGGCGCAGGCCGTCGATCCGGGGGGCCATGACGGCACAGGCGTTGACGTTGGGCTGGCGCGCGCTCTGGTTCAGGGCCGCCGTCAGGCTGGGCACGACGCCACCGCCGACCAGCAGCTTGCCGAGCCCCGGCTCGAGCGCACCGGCAGCCTGTCGGCCGGTGCCGCCCTTGAGGCGCAGCGGCGAGGCGAGCTGGGCGCCCGGTCCGTCGCGCGCCTCGGGCACGACGATGAACTCCCAGCCTTCGTTGCGCAGCGAGACGTAGCCGCCGCCGATCCAGGTCGCGCGCGGGGTGTCGAACACCAGCCGCCGCAGGTTGGCCACGCCGCCGCTCACCTCGAAACGCCCGGCGAGGCAATTGAAGGCGGCGCCGCCGTCGCCCGCGTTCAGCAGGCGCATCGTTTCGGCCGGCCAGCCGGCCAGTCCGTCGGCCGGCCAGACGCCCTTGCCGACCCCGAACTCGATCACGCCGCTGGCGCCATTGAGCGCGCCGCCGGCGCTGCGGCCGCCCCCGCGCAGCCGCAGGTCGAGATCGCCGACGGCGCCCTCGAGGCCGAGATCGAGGCCGAGCAGAGCGCCGAGATCGGCCATCGGCACCTTGCTCGCGGTCGCCGTGAGCGTCGTCTGCCCGATCCGGCCCGACGGATCGTAGACGAGATCGAATCCCACCGAGCCGGCGCCGATCGAGGCGGCCCCACGGAAGGCGAAGCGCTTCTCCGACGAGGACAAGGTCAGCGAGCCGTTGGCGATCCTGCCCGCAAGCCCGGTCATCTCGCCGACGCGCACCGTCAGCGAGATCGTCTCGCGGCCGAGCCACCTCGCCTGGAGGTGCGTGGTCGGCAGGAAGCGGCGTTGCGGCGGCGGCGTGCCGGGGTTGGGCGCCGCCGCGGGCGCCGCACGCAAGCCGCCGAGATCGATCCTGGGAGCATCGATATTCACCGAGACGACGGGCGTGCCGCTACGGTCGGCGCGGAACAGCGCTTCGCCGCTCAGGTCGGATGCCCCGACCTTGAGCGAGTGGACCTCGACCTTGAGGCCGTTGCGCTGCGTCCCGACCTTCGCATCCAGCGAATAGGGACCGCCCGACGGCAGGGGCAGGTGGATATAGGGACCGAAGACCGCGACGTCCGGCCCCTCGCTCGTGACCTGCAGCGACGTGCCCTTGCTGCCGATACTGCCCTTGATCGCGATCTTGCCGCCGCCATAGGCGCCCTGCACGTCGATGTTGCCCGGCAAGCCCCTCATCCAGCCGTCGAACGAACCGATCGTGCCGGTCAGCTCGAGCGGCGGCGCCTGCGGCGCGCCGAGGCTCGCGTCGATCTGCAGAGGCTGGTTCGCCGCAGTCGCCTTGAAGGTTCCGCGCGCCACGTTGAGCACGACCGCCGGCCGGCCGGCACCTTCCGAAACCGTCAGCACCGAGTCGCGGACCTCGATCGTGCCGATCCACGGGAAGGCCGGATTGCTGCGCAGACGCAGCGAGCGGTTCTCGCGCGCGTGCGGCCCGGAGCCGTCGGGCGGCGGCAGCATCTCGAGGTTGGTGTCTCCCGCCTCGTTGCGCTCGATGGCGATATCGGCGCCTTCCAGCAGCACGCGGCCGATCCTGGCTTCGCCAAGAAGCAGCGAGAAGGGATCGAGATACATGGTGAGGCGGCGGACGCGGGCGAGCTCCGGACGCGACGCCCACGGCGCATTGCTGAGCGTGACCCCTTCCGCCACCAGGGCCGGCTCGCGCCCGATCTTCATCGACAGCTTCACGCGCGTGGTGATCTCGCGCCCTGTGACCTTGCGGATCTGCTCGCTGAGGCGAGCCTGGTAGCGCGAAAGATCGCGCGTGCTGAGCCACAGGATCGTTCCCGCCGCCAAGACCGGCACCAGGATGACCACTGCCCAAATCACCCGCCGCCAGGGAATGCGCATCTGCCCCGGATCTCGTTCAATCGCCCGTCGTCGAGAAGCCGAATGCCTCGACGGTGCGGCGGAAGTGAGGCGGCAGCTCGGCCTGCACGCGCAGCGTGCCCTTGCCCGAGGGATGCGGCAGCATGATGCGCCGCGCGTGGAGATGGAGCTTGCGAGAGTCGGCGACTGCGGAGAGCAGCGCTTCCTCGCCGCCGTACTTGCGATCGCCGAGGATCGGGCAGCCGATCTCGGCGCAGTGGACGCGGAGCTGATGGGTACGGCCGGTGCGCGGCCACAGCGCCAGCAACGCGGCGCGGCTGGCGGCGCGGTCCATGATCCTGAAATGGGTCAGCGCCTTCTGGCCTTCCTCGTGGTCGACCTGCATCGTCTCGCGATCGCGCGCGCCGGGCCGCTTGGCAAGCGGCAGATCGATCGCCCCGTCGGGCCGGGGCGGCACGCCGACCACGACTGCCCAGTAGAGCTTCTCGGTCTCGCGATCGCGGAACGACTCGGACAGCCGCTTCGCCGCCTGTCCGGTACGCGCGACCAGCAGCAGGCCGGAGGTATCCTTGTCGAGCCGATGGACCAGCCGCGGCCGCTCCTCGAAGCCGAAGCGCAACCCATCCAGCATGCCGTCGACATGGCGCTCGGTGCCGGAGCCGCCCTGCACCGCGAGGCCGGACGGCTTGTTGATGGCAATCACCCAGTCGTCGCGGTGGATCACCAGGCTTTGGATCTCCTGCATGTCCCGATCGGACACCGGCGGCCGGGGCTTCGCAGTGGCCGTCGGCCTGGCCGGCGGCGCGGTGACGCCGGGCGGCAAGCGCACGGTCTGGCCGGGCTCGAGCCGGTCCTTCCCCTCGACCCGCCGGCCGTCGAGACGGACCTGGCCGGTGCGCAGAAGCTTCTGCAGCGCGCCGTGGGTCAGCGCGGGAAAATGGCGCTGGAACCAGCGATCCAGCCGCAAACCCGCCTCGTCGCCGGAAACCGCGCGCGTCTGGACCTGGCCGCGATCTTCGCTCATGGCGTCGACCCTAAGGGACAAGCTAAAAAGCGTCCATGGAATCGGTGTCGTTCGACACGCTGACGTTCGATCATCCGGCCGCGGCGAGGCCGGCGCGGGTATCGGCCACGCTGCATCTGCCGATGCAGGCAGCACCGCCGTTTTCCTGCATGGTGATCCTGACCAGCAGCGCCGGCGTGCAGCGTCATCGCGAGCACTATTATGCACAGGCCCTCAACGATGCGGGCATCGCGGCCCTGATCGTCGACAGCTTCACCGGCCGCGGCGTGCGGCGCACGGTGGCTGATCAAACCCTGGTGTCCGGCGCGCAGATGGAAGGCGATGCCTTCGCGGCGCTCGCCCTGTTGCGTTCCGATTCGCGAATCGACCCGAACCGGATCGGCGTGATGGGCGTTTCCAAGGGCGGCGGCGCCACGCTGAATGCCGCCATTGCCGTACGCCAGCGCTGGCGGCGGGGATTCGCCCACCTCTTCGACCTGCACGTCGCGATCTGCCCGGGGGCGACCGCCCAGCATCGCGACCCGGCCACCCATGGCCGGCCGATGTATTTCATGCTCGCGGGCCGCGACGACTACACCCCCGCGCCGCTCGCCATCGACTATGCCGAGCGGATACGCGCGGCAGGCAATGGCCGCGTCCGGGTCAAGGTCTATAGCGGCGCCCATCATGGCTGGGAGTCGATCGGGCCGGTGTTCGACATCAGGGACGCCGAGAACTGGTCGTGCTGCGCGAATTTCATCGAGGACGACGGAAGCCACTACGTGGTTGCCGCGGGCCGCGCCATGCCCGAACCGGAGTACCAGGCGTGGGCCCGGCGCAATTGCATCACCCGCGGTGCGCGAGCCGGCGGCGGCACCGCCGACCTGAAGGCCCGGGCGACGGCGGACCTGCTGGCTTTTCTGGGCATGCACGGCTTCGGCGTGGCAAAACAGCCACAGGCTTCGGCGATTTGGACAGGGAATGGCGTCTCAGCGTGAGTCGCAGGCCCGGTGTGGCTAAAATCGGCCCGTGAATCGCCGCCTTTTGCTGGGCGCCGCAGTGGCGCTGGTCCCTTCCCTCGTTCTCCGGGCCTCCCCCTCCTTTGCCGACGAGCCCCTCTGGACGGGGTCGCCGGCCGCCGAGGCGCGCACGGCCGCACTGGTCAAGGCGATTCGAGCCGCCGACGAGCACGGTCTCAATCCAGAGTGGTATGGAGCCGGCGTGCTCGACGAGGCCGTCGCGTCGGGCGACGAAAAAGTGCTGACCGATGTCTTCGCTGCCTATGCCAGCGAGATCTCGACCGGCCGGGTCAACGCCAACCGGGTCGACAGCAATATCGACATCCAGCAGCGCAGGGTTTCGCGCACCGACCTGCTGAAGGCCGCCGCCGAGGCACCGGACTTCGCCGCCTGGCTCGCATCGCTGTCGCCGAAGGGCGACTATCCGGCGCTGCAGAAGGTGCTGGCCGACCTGCGGGCCAAGCGCGCGACGGAAGCCTACACGCCCCTGCCCGGCGGCGATGCGCTGAAGCCCAACATGATCGACCCGAGAGTGCCGGTCCTGAGGACGCGGCTCGGCGAACTCGGCCTCATCGTGCCGCCGGCCGACGTGGTGGCGGAACTGTATGACGAGCCGCTGGTCGCGGTGGTCAAGGCCTACCAGGAGACCAAGGGGCTGACGGTCGACGGTGTGATCGGCCGGAACACGCGCCGCTCGCTCAACACCTCGATCGACGACCGCATCCAGCAGGTGATCGCCAACCTCGAGCGCCGGCGCTGGCTGCCCGAGGACCTCGGCCATCGCTACGTCCTGGTCAATGCCGGCGATTACTCGATGGTGTTCGTCGACGGCGGCCAGAAGGTGTTCGAGAGCCTGGTGATCGTTGGCACGCCGAAGAACCCGACGCCGGAGATCCAGTCGGTGATGCGCGGCTTCCAGACCAATCCGTACTGGACGGTGCCGCAGTCGATCTCGGGCGAGGAATACCTGCCGATGCTGCGGCGCGATCCCTACGCGCTGCAGAACAACGGCTTCAGGATCTACGAGAGCTGGAGCGACGACAATTCGGAGATCGATCCGGGCGTCGTCGACTGGAACTCGGTCAATCCCAGGGCCTTCCCGTTCCGTATCCGCCAGGAGCCGGGCCCGGGCAACGCGCTGGGCTACATCTTCTTCCCGTTCCGGAACAATTACGGGATCTACATGCACGACACGGCCACGCGCTGGCTGTTCACCGAGGGCAGCCGCAACTTCAGCCATGGCTGCATCCGCCTGCAGAACCCGCTCGACTTCGTGCAGAAGGTGTTCGGCGGCAGATCCGGCTTCGACAAGGCACGCGTGCAGCAGGCGATCAACGCCGGCCAGCAGGCGCATTACAGCTTCCCCGAGCCGGTGACGCTCTACGTGACCTATCGCACCGTCACCATCGGCACCGATGGCACACCGGTGTTCCGCGACGACGTCTACAACCGCGACAAGCGCGTCGTGGCGGCGATGGCCAAGCCGCGGAGCTAGAGCTCCGAGCAGGTTCTCGACCTGGCCGATCCTGTTCAGGTCCGCCTGGTGCTTCCTTGCGACCGGTGCGACCGGAGCGTCGATGGTCCCGGGTTCGGGTACTCGGCCTTCGCGGTCCGCTCATGACATCCATCAATGACCGGCGGGTTCCGTACATGCATTGCCATGACAGGGAGCAACCCTGGACACAACTCTGCACGCGGGATCGACCGGCAGGTCAACGCCGGCCAGATCGCCCGACGAGCGGCGTCCAGCATGGATTCCTCGATGCAACTTCTGGATTGCGTAGGCCGCTGATGGTGGAATTGCTGGTCGTGGTGGGCCTGGTCGGCGGAATCATGGTCACCCACGAAGTTGGTTTCTGGCTGGGGTCGCTGAGCCACTCGGCCGACGACCCTTTCGACCGACAGGTGGCCCTGGTTCGGGGATCGACGGCCGCTCTGGTTGCGTTCTTGATCGGCTTCGCATTTTCCGGCGCGGCATCGCGCTTCATCGACCGGGTGGACATCATCGTGAAGGAGGCGAATGCCCTCGGGACCGCCTACCTGAGGGCCGATACGATTGCCGAGCCTCAACGCGGCGAACTGAAGGCCGCGCTGAGAGAGTACACGGCCGACAGGGTTCAGCTGCTCAGCGGCGAGAGGCGCGACCAGATCGAGCCCCTGCTCGCCAAAGTCGGCGGCCTGCACGAACGGTTGTGGAAGTCGGCAGTCAAGGGCACGCAAGAGAACGTGCCCCTGATGATCGTCGTCCTGCCGGCGATCAACGAAGTGATCGATCTGCATTCCACGCATCTTGCCATGGCGAGAAGGCATCTGCCCTTGCCGATCATGGCGGTGCTTCTGGGGGCGGCCGCAATCGGTGTTGGCCTGATCGGCTTCGGCAACGGTCGTGTGGGCCGAAGGTTTACCCTTCTCGACGCGGTGTACGGGGTCGTCCTCGCGACCGCTCTATGGATGACCATCGACCTGGACTACCCGGGCCTCGGCATCATCCGGGTGACCAATCTCCCTGTCGTGGAAGCTTTGGCCGCCATGAAGTAGACGATGAGTGCGACATGCCTGCGCGCGCACTTCAGGGAGGCCCTTGACGACAGTCCTCCAATCGGCGTCGCCGGAGCCCGCAGCGTGCAAACGCCCCGTCGTCGAACGCCCTGGTTGCTCGCCCCGCTCGGCCCCCTCCTCGTCGCCGCGACCGCATCCCACGCACAGGATATCGAGCCGCGAGCGTATTCCAATGCCCCGGTCGGGGTGAACTTTCTCATCGGGGGCTACGTGTACACACGGGGCAGCCTGCCGACAGATCCCTCGATTCCTCTCACGAGCTCGCATCTTTCGACGTCCAGCGCGGTACTTGCCTACGGTCACGTTTTCGAGCTTCTGGGGCAATCCGCCAAGATCAGCATAGCCGCCGCCTATGGTGGACTCGGCGGCAATGCCGTCTTCGCCGGCCAACCGATACAGCGTTCCACCGAGGGCCTTTCCGACACGAGCGTCCGGGTCTCCACCGGCCTCCATGGAGCCCCAGCCATGAATCTGGAGGAATTCAGGAACTACCGGCAGGATCTGATCTTTGGCGCCAGCCTCACTGCCACCCTGCCAACAGGCCAGTACGATTCATCCCGCGTGGTGAACATCGGCACCAACCGCTGGTCCCTGCGTCCCGAACTCGGGATTTCCAAGGCCTTCGGCTCTCTCACTCTCGAACTGTCTGCCGGCCCTGTCTTCTTCACCAACAACAACTTCCTCAACGGCCACGTCCGCTCGCAGGCGCCGATCATTTCCGGCCAGGCGCACGCCATCTACGATTTCGGCAACGGCATCTGGGCCGCACTCGACGCGCAGCATTTCACCGGTGGTTCCACGGCCATCGACGGCCAGGGCAACGACGACCTGCAAGGCAACTGGCGTGTGGGTGCCACGCTCGCCCTGCCGCTGAATGCCAACTTCTCGCTCAAGCTCGCCGCCAGCACGGGCGTTTCCGCCCGTACCGGCAACAACTACGATCTCATCGGAGCATTCGTGCAATACCGGTGGGGAGCGGGACTTTGACGCCCGCACTGCCCCGGCGCCCAGCCCGTGCTACCGCGCCTTCTTCTCGCGCAGCTTCTTCCAGTAGTCGAGGCGCTTGACGATCTCGCGCTCGAAGCCGCGTTCGACCGGCCGGTAGTATTCCTCGCGCGTCATGCCGTCGGGGAAGTAGTTCTGGCCGGAGAAGCCGTCCTCGGCATTGTGGTCGTACTCGTAGCCCTTGCCGTAGCCGATGTTCTTCATCAGCCTGGTCGGCGCATTCAGGATGTGCATCGGCGGCGTCAGCGAGCCGTATTGCTTCGCCGAACGCCTGGCCGCGCCAAAGGCGACGTAGCCCGCATTCGATTTGGGCGCGGTGCCGAGATAGATCACCGCCTGCGCGATGGCGAGTTCGCCCTCGGGCGAGCCGAGACGGTCGTAGGTGTCCCACGCGGCCAGCGTCTGGGTCAGGGCGTTGGGATCGGCCATGCCGACATCCTCGACCGCGAAGCGCACCAGCCGGCGGGCGATGTATTTCGGATCCTCGCCGCCGTCGAGCATGCGCGCGAAGTAATAGAGCGCGGCATCGACGTCGGAGCCGCGCAACGACTTGTGCAGCGCGCTGATCAGGTTGTAGTGCGCTTCCTGCGCCTTGTCGTAGAGCGGCGCGCGCTTCTGCAGCAGCATCGCCAGCCGCTCGGGCGGCACCGGCCCCTTCTCCTCGAGCTGGGCGAGCTGCTCGGCCAGCGTGATCAGGTAGCGGCCGTCGCCGTCGGCCATGGCGAACAGCGCCTGGCGGCCCTGCGCATCGACCGGCAGCGTCTTGCCCAGCGCCGCCTCGGCGCGATCGAGCAGGGTGCCCAGCGCGGCATCGTCGAGCCGGCGCAGCACCAGCACCTGGCAGCGCGACAGCAGCGCGGCGTTGAGCTCGAACGACGGGTTCTCGGTCGTGGCGCCGACCAGGGTGACCGTGCCGTCCTCGACATAGGGCAGAAAGCCGTCCTGCTGGGCGCGATTGAAGCGATGGATCTCGTCGACGAACAGGAGCGTGCCTTTGCCGTCGTTGCGCCGCTTGCGGGCGGCCTCGAAGATCTTGCGCAGGTCGGCGACGCCGGAAAACACCGCGGAGAGCGGCTCGAAATGCAGGTCGACCGCCTCGGCGAGCAGCCGCGCGATCGTCGTCTTGCCGCACCCCGGCGGTCCCCACAGGATCAGCGAGGAGAGCTTGCGGGCCGCCAGCATGCGGCCCAGCGGCCCGTCCGGTCCGAGCAGGTGATCCTGGCCCAGCACGTCATTGATCGTCCTGGGCCGCAGGCGCTCGGCCAGCGGCGTCGGGGCGAGAGAGGCGAACAGCTCGGCCATCCTCGCGGACCCGTCACCGGAACTGGATGGTCGATACCAGGCCTTCGCGGCCGATGCTCAGGCTCGATACCCCCTTGGCGATGCGCTTCCTGAGGTCGGCGACGCTCTTGACCTCCTGGCCGTTGATCGCCGCCACCATGTCGCCGGCCCGCAGGAAGCGGGCCGCATAGGAGCCCTGCTGCACCTCGATCACCGCGACGCCGTTGCGCCACTCGGTAATGCCCATCTCGTCGGCCACCGCCGGCGACATGTTGACCACCGTCGCGCCCGACAGGGGCTGCCGGCCGTCGAGCTGCGTGCGGTCGCGCGGCGGATCCTCGGGCGGCGCCGCCAGCGGCACGTCGAGCATCACTTCCTTGCCGCCGCGGATCACCTTCACCGACACGACGTCGCCGACCGCGAGGGTGGCGAGGCGGAAGCGCAGGCTCGCCTCGTCGTCGATCGGCTGGTCGCGCATCGCCACGATCACGTCGTTCCGCTTGAATCCCGCCTTCTCGCCGGGCCCCTCGGCATAGACCTCCTTGACGATGAGGCCGGCCGGCCGCGGCAGGTTGAGGCCCGCGGCGAGGTCGGCGGTCACGCGCTGCATCGAGATGCCGAGCCACGGCCGCACGATCCGACCGCCCGCCTCGCCGGTGGCGACGATGCGGGCCACGATGTTGGATGGCGTGGCGAAGCCGATGCCGACCGAGCCGCCGGTCTGGGAATAGATCGCGGTGTTGATGCCGATCAGCCGGCCGTCGAGGCTGACCAGGGCGCCGCCCGAATTGCCCGGATTGATCGCGGCATCGGTCTGGATGAAGAAGCTCGAATCGTTGATGCCGCCGGCCGAGCGCGCCAGCGCCGAGATGATGCCGCTGGTCACGGTCTGGTTGAGGCCGAACGGGTTGCCGATCGCCAGCACCACGTCGCCGACCTCGATCGAGTCCGAGTCGCGCAGCTGGACGAAGGGAAATTGCTCGCCGGCCGTGTCGATGCGCAGCAGGGCAAGATCGTAGCGCTCGTCGGTTGTCACCAGCGTGGCGTCGAACTCGCGCCGGTCGGACAGCACGACCCGGATCTCGTCGGCGCCTTTCACCACGTGGGCGTTGGTGACGATCAGCCCATCGGATTTCACCAGCACGCCCGAGCCCAGCGAGTTCTGAACCCGTTGCCCGTCCTGCGGCATGCCGGGGAAGGGAAACGGCAGGCGGCGCACACGCGCCGTGGTCGTCGTGTAGATGTTCACTACGGCCGGCGACACCTTCTTCACCAGCGGCGCGAAGGAATAGGCCAGCTCGGCGCGGCTGCTGGGCAGCGCCTGGGCCGGGGCCTGCCGGGGTGCGGCCGCGACCAGCGCCGTCGTCATCAGCATCAATCCCACGATCGTCCGCCGCATCACGCCTCCGCCATTCGTCCGCCCGTTCCGCCCGGCTGGCATATGCATTGCCGTCGCAGCCGGCAAGCCGTCAAATAATGCAGCGGACTCATTCTCATTGGACCGCGCGCAAGATGCGCGCTCATGAGCGCGCAGGATGCGCGCGGTTCAATGAGACGGCCTCCCGGTT
>Ga0182745_1005477_pt1 | contig 10357 bp, 12 predicted proteins | sample eDN3rd30CKraftBY_FD_128523 | JGI IMG/M metagenome (GOLD analysis project Ga0182745, IMG submission 128523) | Enriched backyard soil microbial communities from Emeryville, California, USA - eDNA 3rd pass 30_C Kraft BY (version 2) (version 2) | ecosystem: Environmental > Terrestrial > Soil >... | reverse complement strand
CGAGGAGCGCGGGCCGAAGATCGTCATCCAGAAGTTCAAGAACAAGACCGGGTACAAGAAGCGTCAGGGCCACCGCCAGGACCTCACCCGCGTCAAGATCACGAAGATCGCGTAAGGGGCTGAACACCGATGGCACATAAGAAGGGCGCAAGCTCCACTCGCAACGGCCGCGACTCGAACGCGCAGCGCCTCGGCGTCAAGCGCTTCGGCGGTCAGGTCGTCAAGGCCGGCGAGATCATCGTCCGCCAGCGCGGCACCCACTTCCACCCCGGCGCCAACGTGGGCCGTGGCAAGGACGACACGCTGTTCGCCCTCGAGGCCGGCGCGGTCGAGTTCGGTGCGAAGGGCCGCCGCAAGGTCGTCAACATCGTCGCGGAGTAGTCTCCGGACCAGGCTGGTTGAGCCTGTCGAAACCAGCCCCTGTCGCTGATTTCGACAGGCTCAATCAATTTCCCGGAGAACGCCATGGCCCAGTTCGTCGATCAGGTGACGCTGCACCTGTCCGCCGGCGACGGCGGCAACGGCTGCGTGTCGGTGCGCCGCGAGAAGTTCAAGCCGCTCGCCGGCCCCGACGGCGGCAACGGCGGCGACGGCGGCGACGTGGTCCTCATCGCGGACCCGCAGGAGACGACACTCCTGACCCTCAAGTACGCGCCGCACCAGAAGGCCGGCAGCGGTGCCGCAGGGGCCGGCGACCTGCGCCACGGTGCGAATGGCGCCGACACGGTCCTCTCGGTGCCCGTCGGGACGGTCGTCAAGGATGCGGACGGCGAGCTGCTCATCGACCTCGACGAGCCGGGCGTCCGGTTCGTCGTCGCCCCCGGCGGCCAGGGCGGCCTGGGGAACGCCGCGCTCGCGACGTCGAAGCGCAAGGCGCCGGGCTTCGCGCTCAACGGCACGCCGGGCTTCGAGGGCGACGTCCTGCTCGAGCTGAAGACCGTCGCCGACATCGCCCTCGTCGGCTACCCCTCCGCGGGCAAGTCGAGCCTCATCGCGGCGATCAGCGCCGCGAAGCCGAAGATCGCCGACTATCCGTTCACGACGCTGCACCCGAACCTCGGGGTCGTCGAGGCGGGCTCGACCCGATACACGATCGCCGACGTCCCCGGGCTCATCGAGGGCGCGAGCGAGGGCAAGGGGCTCGGGCTCGAGTTCCTCCGGCACGTCGAGCGCTGCTCGGCGCTCCTGCACGTCCTCGACTGCGCGACGCTCGATCCGGGCCGCGACCCGATCTCCGATCTCGACACGATCCTCGCCGAGCTCGCGGCGTACCCCGTCCCGGATGGTCAGCTCCCGCTGCTGGAGCGGCCGCAGCTCATCGCGCTCAACAAGATCGACGTGCCCGAGGGGCGAGAGCTCGCCGACTTCGTCCGGCCCGACCTCGAGGCCCGCGGCTATCGTGTGTTCGAGGTGTCGGCGGTGTCGCGCGAGGGGCTGCGCGAGCTGAGCTTCGCGCTCGCGGAGCTCGTCGTCGCCGACCGGAAGGCGAAGGCGGCCGCGGCGATCGATCGGCCGCGGATCGTCATGCGGCCGAAGGCGGTCGACACGAAGGACTTCGATATCCGCGTCGAGGGCGGCACGACGACGATCTACCGCGTCCTCGGCGCCAAACCGGAGCGCTGGGTCGCGCAGACCGACTTCGACAACGACGAGGCGGTCGGCTATCTCGCCGATCGGCTCGCGAAGCTCGGGGTCGAGGAGGAGCTCTTCCGCGTCGGGGCGACGCCGGGAGCCACCGTCAAGATCGGCCGCGGCAACCGCGAGGTCACCTTCGACTGGGAGCCGACGCTGACGAGCGCCGCCGAGCTCATCCAGAGCCCGCGCGGCACCGACGCGCGGCTCGAGAGCGGTCCCGGCCGCCGCACGACGAAGCAGCGGCAGGAGGAGTACCACGCCTGGATGGATGCGAAGGCTGCGGCACGCGCCGAGCTCGAGGCGGAGCGGGCTGGAGGATTCTGGAGCGACGATGACGAATGACGCACCTTTGACCGGCCCGACGACGCTCGTCTCGGCCGTCCAGCGGCACGAGCACATCCCGCAGGCCCAGCGCATCGTCGTCAAGGTCGGCTCATCGAGCGTGACGGGGGCGAACGTCGGGCAGATCGACACGCTCGTCGACGCGCTCGCCGAAGCCCACGGCCGCGGTTCCGAGGTCATCCTCGTGAGCTCCGGCGCGATCGCGAGCGCCATGCCGTTCCTCGGACTCGAGGCGAACATCCGGGCCTCCGGCGACCTCGCGACCCAGCAGGCTGCGGCGGCGGTCGGGCAGAACGTGCTGATGTGGCGCTACCAGACGAGCCTCGACCGCTACGGCATCATCGCCGGTCAGCTGCTGCTCACCGCGGGGGACATGGAGAACCCGACGAATCGCTCCAACGCGCGACGCGCCTTCGAGCGGCTGCTCGGTCTGCGGGTGCTCCCGATCGTCAACGAGAACGACACGGTGGCGACCCAGGAGATCCGCTTCGGCGACAACGACCGGCTCGCCGCCCTCGTCAGTGTGCTCGTGCGCGCCGACCTGCTCATCCTGCTCTCCGATGTCGATGCGCTCTACACGCGCCCGCCGTCGGAGCCCGGTGCCGCTCGGATCGACCACGTCGCGCATGACGACGAGCTCGAGACGATCGCGTTCGGCGACATCGGCGATGCCGGGGTCGGGACCGGCGGGGCCGCGACGAAAGTCGCCGCTGCGAAGCTCGCCGCGGCGAACGGGATCCCCGTGCTGCTCGCGGAGACCGGCTCGGTCGCCCGCGCGCTGAGCGGCGAGCGCCTCGGGACCTGGTTCCAGGCCGCGCCCCACGGCTCAGCCGACTGAGGTCGACTCGACGTCCTTCCGCGGCACGAGGGGGAGCGCCGCGAGCGGCGCGACCGCGCCGATCGCCCACGCGATCGGGTAGCCGACCGCGCCGATGAGCGCACCGAAGAGCGGCGACACGATCGCCGCCGCGAGGAACTGGCCCGTGTTCTGGATCCCGAGCGCGCGTCCGGCCCAGCGCGGTCCGGCGATCTCCGCGACGGCGGTGAACGCGAGTCCGTTGTCGGCGACGCTCACGCAGCTCGCGATGACGTAGGCGATCGCGGCCGGGATGGCCCAGTCAAGTGCGCCGAACCCGGCGGTCAGCAGCATGGCCGCGATCCCCGCGACGGCGACCCAGCGCAACGGCCCGAGGCGCGAGCCGAGGCGGTCGCTGATCGCGCCGGCGCCGATCCGGCCGGCCGCGCCGAGCAGCTGCGCCGACGACACGACGATCCCCGCGGCGAGCGCGGACCAGCCGAAGCCGGCGATGAACCAGACGAGCCCGAAGGTGGACAGCGCGAACTGCGGCACGACGAGGAGCACCGATACGGCGTGGATCCGTGCGAGCACGCCGGTCTCGCGGTACGGGTTCACGGACTCCGCGCGCGCATGGTGTGGCGGCCGCACGGGGTCGACGACGACGATCGCGCAGATCAGCAGGCTGACGAGGCACAGCACGCCGCCGAAGGCGAGCGCGGCGTCGACTCCGCCGCCGCTCGCGAGGGCGGGCACGACGAGCGCCGCGACGGCGACGCCGACGGGCTGGCAGGTCTGCCGGATGCCCATCGCGAGCCCACGGCGTTCTGGTCGGAACCAGCCGACGATGAGGCGCCCGCTCGAGGCGTTCGTGCATGCGGACAGCGCACCGGACAGCACGAGGGCGAGCCCGAGCCAGACGAACCCGGTCGTCAGCATCGAGAGGGCGACCGCGATCGCCGTCGCGATGAGCCCGACGAGCAGGATGCGCCGCTCACCCCAGCGGTCGGTCGCCGCGCCCCACAGGACAAGCGAGAGGACGAGTCCGAGGTTGGGGGCGGCGGCCAGCAGCCCGGCCTCCGCGAGCGACAGGCCCTCGACGTCGTGGAGGAGGGGGATGAGGAACGCCGGTGTCGTCGAGACGATCGTCGTCGAGGCCTGGGCGAGCACGGCGGCGGCAAGCATGAGCCACGGCCTGGGGCGGGCGGTCATCGGGATGTCCTGTCTCGGGTCGGAAGGTGCGACCGGCACAGCGAGGGCGCCGCGAGCAGGGCGCCGGTCGGTTCAGGCCCTGCCGCGGCTCCGAAGGAGCAGCGAGCGTGACATCGTGCTGCGAGTCTAGCGAGCGCCGCGGAGCGCCTCGACGACCCCTGCGACCCGGCGGGCGCGGGTCTCGGCGGCCTTCGCGCCCTCGACCGCGAGGACGTGCCGCTTCCGGTTCGACACGGACAGGCTCGCGAACGCGTCGGCGGCTCCCGCCTCGGCGAGCGCCGCGGCGAGATCGTCCGGCACCTCGACGGTCCGCGGCTCGGTGTCGAGCGCGAGCTCCACCGTGATCGGGTCGCCGCCGCCGATGCCGGTCGCCGCGCGCTTGTCCGAGGAGAACGGGATGAGCGACTTCCCGCCCATCGCGGCGATCGTGCTCCGGTAGGTGAAGCCGTTGACCGTCACCACGACCGGCGGCTTGCGTCCCGCACCGAGCGCCTCGACGACATCGTCGGGCACTTCGATCCCCGTGTTGTTGCCGGTCTGCCGCATGCTGGTCTCGAACCGCATCCGCCCATTCTGGGCGCATCGCCCCGCCGCGGACAAGGCGCCTCCCACGGAAAAGGGGGAGGGATCGCGTTCTGGTGCGCGCGTACACTGACCGCATGACGACGGATATCGCGCTTGGTCTGACCGACAAGCTCGAGGCCGCACGCACGGCCTCCATCGCGCTCGCGCAGGCGTCGACCGCGCAGCGCAACGCCGGGCTCGAGGCGATCGCGGCGGCGGTCGAGTCGGCGGCGGGCGAGATCCTGCCGGCGAACGAGCTCGATCTCGCGAACGGCCGGGAGAACGGCCTGAGCGCGGGCCTGATCGACCGCCTCACCCTGACCGACGCTCGGCTCGCCGGCCTCGCGAAGGCGGTCCGCGAGATCATCGCACTGCCCGACCCGGTCGGCGACGTCGTGCGCGGCTCCACGCTGCCGAACGGGCTCCAGCTGACCCAGGTGCGCGTGCCGTTCGGCGTCATCGGCGCGATCTACGAGGCGCGTCCGAACGTCACGATCGACATCGCCTCGCTCGCGCTGAAGAGCGGCAACGCGTCGGTGCTGCGCGGCGGCTCGGCCGCGGAGCACACGAACGGGGTGCTCGTCGGCATCATCCAGGACGCGCTCGCGTCAGTCGGCCTGCCGCGGAACGCGGTGCAGACGATCGACGAGTTCGGCCGCGAGGGCGCGACACAGCTCATGGCGGCGCGCGGCTACGTCGACGTCCTCATCCCGCGGGGCAGCCAGAACCTCATCGACGCGGTCGTGCGCGAGTCGAAGGTCCCCGTCATCGAGACGGGCGCGGGCGTCGTCCACGTCTATCTCGACGAGTCCGCCGACACACAAATGGCGATCGACATCGCGGTCAACGCGAAGGTGCAGCGCCCGTCCGTGTGCAATGCCGCCGAGACACTGCTCGTCCACCGGGCCGCCGCCGATCGGCTCGTCCCGCCGGTGCTCGCGGCGCTCGCGGCCGAGAACGTCCAGCTCCACGCCGACGAGCGCGCCCGCGAGCTCCACGTCGACGCCATCCCCGTCACCGAGGACGACTACGCGATCGAGCACATGGCGCTGGAGATGAACGTCCGCGTCGTCGATGACCTCGACGAGGCGATCGCGCACATCCGCCGCTATTCGACGAAGCACACCGAGTCGATCGTCACGAACGACTACGCCCAGGCCGAGCGCTTCCTCGCGGAGGTGGATGCCGCGGTCGTCATGGTCAACGCGTCGACGCGGTTCACCGACGGCGGCGAGTTCGGCTTCGGCGCCGAGGTCGGCATCTCGACGCAGAAGCTCCACGCGCGCGGTCCGATGGGCCTCCAGGAGCTCACGAGCACCAAGTGGATCGTGCGGGGCACGGGCCAGATCCGTCGATAGGATGTCGGCATGACGTTCTCGCTCGTCCTTGCCGCTGAAGAGCACGTGGCGCAGGCGCTCGCGCTGCCGATCTGGGCCTTCCCGGCGATCGCCGCGGCGTTCTTCATCGTCGGCGGGGTCATCACGTTCACCTACCGCGATGTCGCGAACCGCCACTCGCACAAGACCGGCCACGCGGACGGGCACGACGCGCACGGCGGACACGGCCACTAGGCCGGGACGCATTCGTGGCCGAGCAGGCGGTCGAGCCTGGTGAGCTCGCCGATCCCGGTGATCTCACCCGCATCGGGATCATGGGCGGCACCTTCGACCCGATCCACCACGGCCACCTCGTCGCGGCGAGCGAGGTCGCGCAGAAGTTCGGCCTCGATCGGGTGATCTTCGTCCCGACCGGCGTCCCGTACCAGAAGTCCGGGGTGTCGGAGGGCGAGCACCGCTACCTGATGACCGTCATCGCGACGGCCGCGAACCCGCGCTTCACGGTGAGCCGGGTCGACATAGAACGCGATGGGCCGACGTACACGGTCGACACGCTTCGCGACCTCCGAGCCTTGTACCCGCGGGCGGAGCTGTTCTTCATCACGGGCGCGGACGCGGTCGCCCAGATCCTCGGCTGGAAGGACGTCGATGAGATCTGGGAGTTCGCGCACCTCGTCGCGGTGTCGCGGCCGGGCCACCGGCTGACCATCTCCGGCCTCCCGGCGGACCGGGTGAGCCTGCTCGAGGTCCCCGCGCTGGCGATCTCGTCGACCGACTGCCGCGAGCGGGTCGGCAAGGGCTGGCCGGTCTGGTATCTCGTTCCTGACGGTGTCGTCCAGTACATCGCCAAGCACCGGCTGTATCGTGGGAGTGCATGAGCGTCTCGGATCAGACTCCGCTGACACGCAGGGCAGCGCGGGAGGCCGCGCGCGCCACTGGTGAGCAGCCGAACCTCTCCGGTGCCGCCGTTACCGGCGAGGCACCGCGATTCGTCGCGCCCGAGCCGTCGACGCCCGTGACGGGGGAGCAGCCGCTCACGCGTCGCCGGCTGCGAGAGCTCCGCGACCAGGGGGTCACGGCGACGGGCGAAGTGGTCGTGACGGGCCTCGTGGCCGTCCTCCCCGAGGACACGGAGACGTCGGAGCCGCACGAGACGACCGAGCAGCCGCGGGCGTTCACGGACTCGACCGAGCCGCGGGACACCGCCCCGCAGCCCCCGCTCGTCATCGCCGCGCCGCCCCCGTCGGCGCCCGAGGAGCCGAGGTCCGGCTGGGCCGCGCCCGAGGGGCACTGGACGCGCCAGCTCGATGTCGAGGATGAGGAGGCGCTCCTCGAGACGACCTTCAGCCGCGAGGTTCGTGCGGCGAGCCCGACGACGAGCGCGCTCATCATCCAGGATTCGCCGGCCGCGATGGATCTCGGCGGGCCGCTCGACTCGACCGGCGAGATCCTGCTCACGGGCTCGATCCCGCTGAGCCCGAGCCTCGCGACCACCGGCAGCATCGACCGGCTCTCCGACGTCGAGGCCGATCGGGACGACCTCTTCGACGACCAGCGGATGCACCCGAGCGCGCAGGACGCGCAGCCCGTCCGCGCCTCTGCGATCGCGAGCCAGCACGCGCTCGGCACGCCGATCGTCAGCGACGGCAAGACGCGCAGCGGTCGTGGTCTGACGATTCTCCTCATCGCGGCGAGCTCGCTCGCCGTCCTCGTCACGGGCCTCGTGGTCACCGCCCTGATACTCAAGTGGATCTGACGACTTGACGGCTTCGGAGCGCGCCCGCGACCTCGCCCATGCGGCGGCGGTCGCCGCGGACGACAAGCAGGCCTTGGACCCCGTGGCACTCGACGTCTCGGGGGCGCTGCCCTTCGCGGACGCGTTCCTCATCCTGTCGGGCCGCAACGAACGCCAGGTGAAGGCGATCGCGGATGCCGTCGAGGAGCGCATGCTCGAGCAGGGCGCGAAGCGGCTGCGCCGCGAGGGTGCGGGCGAGGGCCGCTGGGTGCTGCTCGACTTCGGCGACCTCGTCGTGCACGTCTTCCACGAGGAGGAGCGCCTCTACTACTCGCTCGAGCGCCTCTGGAGCGACTGCCCGGTCATCCCGCTCGAGCTCGCCGCCTGAGCCTTCGCCACCATGTAAGCTTGTCGAGTCCTAACGGGCCCGTGGCGCAGCTGGTAGCGCACCTGCATGGCATGCAGGGGGTCAGGGGTTCGAATCCCCTCGGGTCCACCATCTGAAGTCGCACGCGAGCATCCGCATTCGTGTTGGATGTCCGCATGGCTCAATCCACCGCCCTGCCGGATCGCTGGGACCGCGCCGTTCGCACGCCGCTGCTGGTGTTCGGGGGCATCTTCTTCGTCGGGATGACGATGATCGCGTTCGGGCCCGACCTGCCGCCCCTCGTGCAGCTCCTCGCGCTGCTGGGGATCGTGCTGTCGTGGCTGGCGTTCGCGGTCGACTACATCGTGCATGTCTGGCTCGCCCCTCGGGGGCATCGTCTGGCCTGGGTCCTGCACCACCCGCTGCAGCTGCTCGCCGTCGCGATCCCGCCCTTCCGGGCCGTGCGGGTCATCGACCTCGTGCGGCAGCTCCCCGGCTTCGCCCCGCATTCGGGTACGGCGGTCCGGGTGCAGATCGTGGGATCCGCGTTCGCCTACGCGGCGGTGTTCGTCTACTTCATCGCGCTCTCCACGCTGCTCGTCGAACGCGATGCGCCGGGAGCGACGATCACGAGCTTCTGGGACTCGATGTGGTGGGCGGTCGTGACGCTCACCACCGTGGGCTACGGCGACATGGTGCCGGTGACGGTGCTCGGTCGCTGCTACGCGGTGCTGCTCATGCTCGGCGGCATCGTGATCATCGGCGTCGCCTCGGGCACGGCGGTCTCCCTGATCAGCGAGCGGATCCGCAAGGCCCCGGTGCCGGATGCGCCTGCGCCCGAGGCTCCGCAAGGCGCGGCACCTCGGCGCGCGGGCACTGCACGATCGCAGTCCGTGCGCTCGCGACCCGTGCGTCAGCGCGCCCGCCGTTCCCGCGCGCTCCGTCGGCCTGTCCCCGCTCGGGGATAGAGTGCTTCCGCGGCGGCGCGCCGTCGACTGACGAATGCCCCGGGAGGGCGGATGCTGGAAGCCCTCGGCACGCTCATCGCGATCGCCGTCGCGATGGCGATCAGCACGATCCCATTCCTCGCCACCGTCGTCATCCTCCTCTCGCCGCGCCGGGGCGGAAGAGCGATCCTGTACCTCCTCGGCTATCTCGTCGGCCTGTTGCTGGTGGTCTCCGCGTTCACCTTCGGCCTCGCCGCGCTGCCGGGGAGCATCAAGGTCGGTCCGTCGTTCGGTGTGGTCGAGATCGTCGTCGGGCTCGCGCTGATGGTCCTCGCGGTCGTCCAGTGGCGCCGTCAGCGTCGGCGGGAGCCGTCGAAGGGCGTCTGGTTCGATCGGCTGGAGCGCGTCGGGCCGATCCCCGCGCTCGGCTTCGCCCTCGCGCTGAACCTCCGGCCGAAGGCCCTGCTGCTCGCGGCGGCGGCGGGGATCGCCATCTCCCGCGAACGGCTCGACTTCGGCGAGGCGCTCATCTGCATCGCCGTGTTCGTCCTGATCGGCTCCATCACGGTGTCCGCGCCGATCGTCATGTCGATCGTGATGCCGAAGCGCACCTCGGCGTGGCTCCGCAGCGCGCGAGCGTTCATCGTGCGCCACAGCAGCGTGCTCACGCTCGTCGTGCTGCTCATGATCGGAGTGTTCATCATCGGTGACGGCATCACCCGACTCTGAGGGGCTCCGGATCAATCGCGCCGCGTGAACGTGAGGTGCGTCACCCCGCTGGGCGTCGTGACCGACTCGATGTCGTAACCGGCCTCGAGCCCCTCGAGGCCGTCCCAGAGACGCACGCCCCGGCCGAGGATGATCGGCACCTGCACGACGTGGAGCAGGTCGACGAGGCCGGCGGCGAGGAACTCGCGGATCGTCGTCGGGCCGCCGCCGAGCCGGACGTCGAGATCGCGCGCTGCCGCGCGCGCTACCTCGAGCGCCTCGGCGGGGGAGGCGTCGAGGAAGTGGAACGTCGTCCCGCCCTCCATCGCGATCTCCGGTCTCGGATGATGGGTCAGGACGAAGACCGGCGTGTGGAACGGCGGCTCCTCGCCCCACCAGCCCCGCCAGGCGGGGTCGTCGTGCCAACCGGGCGGTCCGAACTTGCCGGAGCCCATGATCTCGGCGCCGAAGCCGGTGAAGGCGCGCCTGGCGAACTCGTCGTCGGGAGCGGCCGAGCCGTCCACCGGCTGCCGCTCGCGGTGACCGGTCTGCGACTGGAAGGTCTCGGTCGGAAAGAACCATTCCATGAGCCGCATGCCCGCATGCCCGAACGGCGTCGACAGGCTCTGGCCCTCGCCCGTCGCGAATCCGTCGAGCGAGATCGCGATGTTGTGCGCGCGCAGCTGCTTCACGACGACGAAGATAACGCGGGTG
>Ga0182745_1005474_pt1 | contig 10359 bp, 8 predicted proteins | sample eDN3rd30CKraftBY_FD_128523 | JGI IMG/M metagenome (GOLD analysis project Ga0182745, IMG submission 128523) | Enriched backyard soil microbial communities from Emeryville, California, USA - eDNA 3rd pass 30_C Kraft BY (version 2) (version 2) | ecosystem: Environmental > Terrestrial > Soil >... | reverse complement strand
ATATTGCTCGTCGGGTAGCGCCGGTACCGGGCCCATGACCATGGGGTCGTCGAACATCTGGAAGGCACCGGCAAAACCGACTGTGCGCAAGCTGTGGGCGATGTCATTGCCGCAGCGCCAATGCTGCACGGCGGCCTCGTCATCGGCGGCGAAGCCGGGGTGGCGTGCCGCGAATGCGACGGCATCGGCATGGGCCTTGAGCTTGGGCCAACTGGCAAAGCCGGCCTCGCGGGCGATCAGCCATTGGGTATCGGCAAGCCGGTATTCAGGGCCGGGCAGGCCGAGCAGGCGCAACTGTTCACGGGCGTCGTCGGCCTCGTGATTTTTCAGTGCGCTCAGCAAGCGCTTGGCGCGTTTGCGCAAGGCGGGCAGGTCGAGCAGGCCGTGGTGACGGGAAGTATTGATGGCGGGCATGCCAACTCCTTTGGGGCTCGGTCCGCCGACAAGCCAGGAGCTGGTATGGGAATGTGATGACGCATGGCTCGGGCAACCCCTTCGCGCGGACCGCAGGCGCAGCCAGCGCCCTGGCGCAGACTTTAGCGGGTAATGTGGGCCGGTGCAAAGTCATGCCGGATCAGCCGCAGGCATTTGCCACCGCAGTCATCGACTTCCTCGGCCGATGACGTTAGCCTCGACGCAATGCTGCTGATCAGCCAATAGAAAAATCACTGCCATGCCTGCAGGTTTCCCCGGGTTGCCCTCACTCAATGCGCTGCGCGTGTTCGAAGTGGTGGCGCGTCACTTGAATTTCCGCCTGGCGGCCGAGGAACTCGGTGTGACCCAGGCGGCCGTCGCCCAGCAGGTTCGCGGGCTGGAAGCCGGCCTGGAGGTTCGCCTGTTCGAGCGCTTGCCCCGTGGCCTTGGCCTGACCGACGCCGGGCACGCCTACAGCACCAGTGTGCGCAGCGCCTTGGCGATGATCGACGAGGCCACACGGCTGCTGCGCCCGGCGCCGTCCCACCTCACCGTCAGCGTGACGCCCACCTTTGCCTCGAAATGGCTGATCCCCAAGCTGGGACACTTTGCCGAGCGCCACCCCGACATTGACCTGCGGGTGCTGGCCACCGACCGGCTTTCGCACTTTCATACCGATGGTGTGGATCTTGCGGTGCGCTACGGCCAGCCGCCGTTCGGCGCCGGCCTGAATGCCGAGCTGCTGATGGAGCAGCAGGTGGTCGCGGTGGCGAGCCCGGCATTGTTGGCAGACGTGGGCTGGCCAGATGGCTTTGCGGCCCTGCAGCGTTATGTAGCACTGCACGATGCCCACGACTTCTGGCCGCAGTTCTGCGCAACGGTGTTCCCTGGCCACCCGGCACCCACGGCCAAGACCGTGCGCTTCAACCAGACCTCGCTGGCTATCGAAGCCGCTGTTGGCGGGCAGGGCATCACCCTTGCCAGCCATGCCTTCGTCAGGGACGACATCGCCGCAGGTCGGCTTGTGCAAGTGTTCCCCCAGCAACTGCAGCTGGACAAGGCGTTCTACCTGGTGTGGCCGCGCAAGGGGCAGCCACCTGCTACCTTGCAAACGGTCAGGGCGTGGCTGAAGGCACAAGCTGACGAAAGAAAATCTACTGGCTAGGCAGAGCCCGGCTGCCTCCCTCCATGCCTGCGTGGCTGCTAGTGTGAATGAACTTGCAAACACGTGGTTTTATCTTCAATGGAGGCAGTATGTCGGTAGAAAAGGTAGCAATCATCACCGCCGGTGGCAGCGGCATGGGCGCAGCGGCGGCGCGCCGCCTGGCTGCAGATGGCTTCAAGGTCGGCATTCTCTCGTCTTCGGGCAAGGGCGAAGCGCTGGCCAAGGAACTGGGCGGCATCGGTGTGACCGGTAGCAACCAATCGGTCGAGGACCTGCAGCGTCTGGTGGATGCCGTGGTCGAGCAATGGGGGCGCGTCGATGTGCTGGTCAACAGCGCCGGCCACGGCCCGCGCGCGCCGATCCTGGAAATCAGCGACGAAGACTGGCACAAGGGCATGGACACCTACCTGCTCAATGTCATCCGCCCAACGCGCCTGGTGACGCCGATCATGCAACGGCAAAAGGGCGGGGTGATCATCAACATTTCCACGGCCTGGGCGTTCGAACCCAACGAAATGTTCCCCACTTCGGCGGTGTTCCGAGCGGGCCTGGCGGCGTTCAGCAAGATCTTCGCCGACACCTATGCTGCCGACAACGTGCGGATCAACAACGTGCTGCCTGGCTGGATCGACAGCTTGCCGGCCACCGAACAGCGTCGCGACAGCGTCCCGCTCAAGCGCTATGGCACCAGTGAGGAAATCGCCGCGACCATTGCCTTCCTGGCCAGCGAGGGCGCCGCCTACATCACTGGGCAGAACATCAAGGTCGATGGTGGCCTGACGCGCAGCGTCTGATCGACCGCCAGTTAGCGTCAAGGGGCCGCAACGCGGCCCTAAATAGGTTTGCTGACGGGGGCCAGTCTTGGTCTCTGTCTTCGCCCGGCAACATTTGTTCGGTTACCGCCCATAACCGCATTCCTGCGCCTCAAGCCTGCGCCAGCACCTCCGATAGCAGCACACCCATCGTCGAATCATCGACCAGAAGTGGTGCCATCAAGGAGACTGCCCGCATGCTTGCCAACCTGAAGATCCGCACCGGAATGTTCTGGGTGCTGTCGCTGTTCAGCCTGACCCTGCTTTTTTCCACCGCCAGTGCCTGGCGGGCAGCGGTGGGCAGCGACGAGCAGATCACCGAACTGGACCAGACCGCACACCAGTCGGACCGGTTGAACAATGCCTTGCTGATGGCCATTCGCGCCAGCGCCAATGTGTCTTCAGGCTTCATCGAACAGTTGGGCGGCCACGAGGAGAGTGCCAACAAGCGCATGGCGCTGTCGGTAGAGCTGAACGACAAGAGCCAGACGCTGGTTGACGAGTTCGTCGAAAATGCTCGCGAACCTGCACTCCACGCGCTGGCAATCGAGCTGCAAGCCACCTTCGGCGAGTACGCCAGGGCGGTAACCGGGCAGCGTGAGGCAACCCGTCAACGCTCGCTCGAGCAGTATTTCAAGGTCAACACCGATGCCGGCAACGCCATGGGCCGGCTGCAGGCGCTGCGCCAGCAACTGGTTGGCGCATTGAGCGAGCGCGGCCAGCAGATCATGCTTGAGTCCGACCGGCGCCTGGCCCGTGCCCAACTGCTGAGCCTGGGGCTGCTGGGCATGACGCTGTTGCTGGCGGCGCTGTGTTGGGCCTTCATTGCCCAGCGCGTGCTGCACCCGCTGCGCGAAGCTGGCCGGCATTTCCAGCGCATTGCTGGTGGCGACCTGAGTGTGCCGGTGCAAGGGCAGGGCACTAACGAGATCGGCCAGCTGTTCCACGAACTGCAACGCATGCAGCAGAGCCAGCGTGACACCCTGGGGCAAATCAACAGCTGTGCCAGGCAGCTGGACGAAGCAGCCACGGCGCTGAACGCGGTCACCGAAGAAAGCGCCAACAACCTGCGCCAGCAAGGCCAGGAGCTGGAGCAGGCCGCCACTGCCGTCACCGAAATGACCACGGCCGTGGAGGAGGTTGCACGCAATGCCATCACTACATCGCAGACCACCAGTGAGTCCAACCAGCTGGCCGCGCAAAGCCGTCAGCAAGTCAGCGAAAACATCGACGGCACCGAGGCCATGACCCGCGAGATTCAAACCAGCAGCGCACACCTGCAACAGCTGGTCGGGCAGGTGCGGGACATCGGCAAGGTGCTGGAGGTGATCCGCTCGGTCTCCGAGCAAACCAACCTGCTGGCGCTCAATGCCGCCATCGAGGCCGCCCGTGCTGGCGAAGCCGGGCGCGGGTTCGCGGTGGTGGCGGACGAGGTGCGCACGCTTGCCTACCGCACACAACAATCGACCCAGGAAATCGAGCAGATGATCGGGCGCGTACAGGCAGGCACCGAAGCGGCTGTGGCCTCGATGCAGGCCAGTACCAGCCGGGCTCAGTCGACACTGGACGTGACCCTAGCCTCAGGGCAGGTGCTGGAAGGTATCTACAGCGCGATCGGCGAGATCAACGAGCGCAACCTGGTGATCGCCAGCGCGGCCGAAGAACAGGCGCAGGTGGCGCGGGAGGTGGACCGCAACCTGCTGAACATCCGCGAGCTGTCGACCTGTTCGGCAGCGGGGGCGCAGCAGACCAGTGAGGCGAGCAAGGCGTTGTCGGGGCTGGTGGGGGAGATGACGGCGTTGGTAGGGCGGTTCAGGGTTTAGGTTTTGCAAGGGACTACCCAGCCCAAAGGGCTGGGCAATCTCCCACAGGGACCGCGCCGACTGGTCAAATACTCATCTACTGGGGCGACTCGCCTCGAAGCTGATGATCTGATCGCCCTTGCGGGGCTGGCGCCCATGCTGGTAACCACCCGATACCACCACATCCACAAAACCAGCTTCGCGCAACGCGAATGCCAACTCATCGACACCCCACCAGCGCAAGTGAAATAGATCAAGTTCTGCCGACAGCAATGCGCTATCCCGCCAGTGTTGGTAGTGCAGATGAGAAAGGGTCGTTTGTTTGACGTAATCAATCTCGGCTCGATGACAGGTCATCGTGAGTAAATCGCCGCCTCCCACCGCCCAACTGCGTGCAGCGCTCGCCTCTGCAACGATGCTTTCGATGGGATCAATGTCCACCATTAGCCTCCCACCGGGCAGCAGATGATCCCAAAACCGTTTGAGCACGGCCATTGCCGAGGCGGTCTCGGTAATCAACTGAAATGATCCCGCCGGCATGATGATGGCTGCGAAGCGTCGGTCGTAGCTGAATTGCTCGAATGTCTGACATGTCAGCGTAGTGGGCAGCCCTCGACTAAGGCATTCCTGCCGACAGTATTCGAGCATGTCTTGTGACGCGTCGAAACCTTCGATGGCCAGGCCCATCTCAAGCATCGGTATGAATATCCGGCCATTGCCGACCGCAGGCTCCAGGATGGGGCCCTCACACCCCGTCAGACGCTGCCGATAGTATTCCAGGTCGCCGAAGGAGTGACCAATGGGCTTATCCAGGTGATAGATCCAGGACGCGAGTTTTCCGTACCTGTTTTGCACTCTTGTCTTCCATGTCAAGTTGAGACGGCTACCTTATGTGACTTGGACATGAATATAAACTTGGCCGGAGAAAACAGCGTCTCATTGCTGTCCGTCGTGGAGGGCTGCTACCGATCAGAAGAGGTTGGTCGACTGGTTGAGCTGGGGCGGTTACGCTGGCGTTTTTCACCTGCACGGAGGACCGAATGACAGAGGCATACCAAGGAAGCTGCTTGTGTGCAGCGGTCAGTTACGAGCTGCTCGCCCCGCCAAAAGCAGTGAGTCATTGTCATTGCAGCCAGTGCCGCAAAGGCCATGGGGCGGCATTCGCTTCGTACGGCAGCGTTCCGCGTAGCGCGCTTCGAATACTTCGCGGTGCCACCAGCATCAAAACCTATGCTTCTTCGCAGACTGTATTGCGCGAGTTCTGCGGGCAGTGCGGTTCGACCTTGTTCTGGTCACGATCTCAAGGTGAGTTTGCCAACTGGATTTCGATAGCGCTGGGCACGCTTGATACACCGTTCCTGCCCCAGAAGCAGAAACACGTTCACGTCGATTCCACAGCCCCTTGGTACACACCTCCCAGCACTCATCACTCATTGATTTAGTTGGGGCCTGTAGGAGCAGCCTTGTGCTGCGAAGAGGCCGGTACTGGCAACAGATATGCATTGTCAGTACTGGCCTCTTCGCAGCGCAAGGCTGCTCCTACAAAGGGCGCGCCAAGCGAGCGATCCTGCCTGCTCGGTAAGCCCGGTTTTCCGTCGGTCAGACGGTCATGGCGGATCGCCTTGAGGGGGCTATCGTTGCTTGTCTGGGCAACGATTACCGACCGAGGGCGGTGCCATGAACACCAGTGATCTACTCGAACAGTTACTTCGGGCCGGGCAGGGCTCGCAAGCGCAACAAGGGCGCGGCGGCATGGCATCGCAAGACGGCCTGGGCGGTTTGGGTGGCTTGCTGGGCGGTCTGCTTGGCGGCGGCAGTACAACGGGTGGCGGTAATGGCCTTGGTGGTTTACTGGGCAGCCTGTTGGGTGGTGGCAGCAGCGCTGGCGGCTCTACCCAGGGGCGCTCCGCTGGTGGCACCAATTACGCAGCCCTGGCGTCGTTGGGCATGATGGCGTTCCAGGCCTATCAAAGCTGGCAGCGCAGCCAGGCGGCAGCCCCGCAACAGGCGTTGCATACTGTCGATCAATTGTCCGGCCCCGAGGCCGAGGATCACAGCCATGCAATCTTGCGCGCGCTGATCGCGGCAGCCAAGGCTGACGGTCGCATCGACCAGCAAGAAGAACGGTTGATCTACGCTGAAATCAAACGTCAAACCAGCGACCCGCAACTGCAGCAATGGCTGGATGAGGAAGTCAGCAAGCCACTCGATGCTGCCGAGGTGGCTCGGTCGGCCCAGGACCCGGCCATGGCCGCGGAAATGTACCTGGCCAGCGTGATGCTGGTGGATGACCAGCAGGACGCAGAGCGGGCCTACCTTGACGAACTGGCCAGCGCACTGCAAATAGATCCGACCTTGCAGGTGCACCTGGAGCAGCAGGCCAAGGGTGCCGCGCGTGGGATCTAGCCCTGATGTTTGATGACAGCCCTGCATCTGATGGGGAAGTTGACCGAGTTGGCGATGAAACACTCGTGGTGAGCATCGTCATGCAGGCGCATTGCAAGGTCGATATCCGATTGTCTACTGATGACGATCTGCGGCCGTAGCTCTGCGTCCTTGAAATGACCCTTCCGCTGGCCATCGCCTTCAACCATCCGGGCCACCGGGTAGTCGACGTATTCCAGTACGTTCACATCGTTGACAGCGCACAGATGGAGATACCAAAGCTTATGGCAGGCCGAGACCGAGGCCAGCAACATGTCTTCAGGGTTCCAGCGTTCGGAGTTACCGCGAAAGGCAGGGTCGGCGGAGCCAAGGATAGGTGCCTTGCCTAGGCCCTCTACGGTGAAGTCTCTCTTGTACGCCGTGTAGCTTGCAGTACCTTCACCCGTGTTGCCTGTCCAATTTACGGTCACAGCGTAAGTGTGTTCTTTCATCGTCGCTCCTGTGTTGCAAGATCGCTCGGAAGATAATCTTCTCCCCGCTTGAGCGGAATTTATCTTGCACGCTCTGGGTGGTTTTCCGCCAGCGTCTGTTGTTTGCATTGGCGCATGCACGGACGGTGCGCAAGCACAGAGCGTCCAGTGGCAGTGCGGGCCACACCTATATGGTTCATTCCATATAAACAACATGTTCCTGCCGACATAGGCGGGGCTGATTCGGCTCTCTAGCATGGGTTTGGCACCCGGTGTTCGCCTGGCTGGCAAGCAGCTAGGCAGTTCGCGGACACGCTCACCCGGTGCCATTTCCATAATAAGGAGAACCGAAATGTCCACTACCGCCATAGCCTGCCAGGACGTTACCTGGAATCCGATCACGCGAAACAGCACATTTACGGCACACGACCGAGAGATCCTCTGCCGGCATTGGCACCCCGTCGCTTTTTCTGCGGACGTCACCGATAAGCCCTACGCCGTAACGCTGCTGGATGAACCGGTCGTGCTCTACCGTGCGGGCGGCAAGGTGAATGCCGCACGCGATATCTGTAGCCATCGCGGCGCACCACTGAGCAAAGGCTGGGTGCAGGGCGAAAACATCATCTGCCCTTATCACGGCCTGCACTTCGGCACTGATGGGCGCTGTACTCGCATACCTTCGGAGCCGAACGCCAACCTGACCGAACGCCACCGTATCCAGATGTACTCGACACGCGAAGATTTTGGGCTGATCTGGGTATTGATGTCGGGCACCAACGCGCCGTTTGCCGAGATGCCTTCCTGGCACGACGCTGATTTCCAGCGCATCCTGCCGCCGTCTATCGACATTGCCGCTTCGGCCGGTCGCCAGGTGGAAGGCTTCATCGATGTTGCCCACTTCGCCTGGATTCACCATGAAGCTTTCGCCCAGCGCGACAACCCCGTGGTGCCGACTTACAAGGCCGAACTCACGCCCTACGGGATACACGCCGAGTACGTCAGCAGCGTCAGCAACTTCCCCAAGCAGATGCAGCATCGTGCGCCGAGCGATTTTCTCTGGACCCGCACCTTCGATGTCTTCGCGCCGTTCACTGCCCGTCTGGCGGTCAATTTCCCTAGCCCGGAACACCAGTTGGTGATTCTGAACGCCGCCAGCCCGATCTCGGCCCGCAAGACTCGCATGTTCTGCGCCATCACGCGCAACTTCGACAAGGAGATGCCGCTGGAGGACGTATATGCCTTCAATCAACAGGTATTCGAAGAGGACCGGGACATCGTCGAGTTGTGTCGTCCCGAGGACTTGCCGCTGGACCTTTCGCTGGAAATCCACATTCCTGCCGATCGTTCCTCCACCGCCTATCGCCGTGCCCTGAGCGCGCTGGGTCTGGGTCGAGCCTTCATCAGTTGAAGACTTGGCCGTAACCGATTGAAGGAGTATCGACCATGTATAAGTGGGAATGTCTTGTGTGTGGCTTCATCTATGACGAAGCCGTGGGCATGCCTGAGCACGATATCCCGGCGGGAACCCGCTGGGAGGATGTGCCGGACAGTTGGTACTGCCCAGAGTGCGGGGTGGGCAAAGCTGACTTCGAAATGCGAAAAATAACGCTGGACGAGCATGCGACAACCCAGCTCCCGACAGGTGCCGAGGCAAGCCAGGTGGCGCTGCAGCCACGTGCAGAGCCGGACCCAGTGGTCATCCTGGGCTCAGGGCTGGCCGGGTATACCGTGGCGCGTGAGCTACGCAAGCTGGACAGTACCATCCCGATCATGATCGTGACCCGTGATGGCGGTGAGTTCTACTCCAAGCCGGCGTTGTCCAACGCTTTTCAGAGCGGGCGCCTGCCAGATCAGCTCGTGACGTCCAGCGCCGGGGAAATGGCTGCGCAACTACAAGCTCAAATCTGCACGTACACCGCTATCGAACGAATCGATACCGAAGCGCAGCAGGTCTACGTCGACGGCTATCCACAGCGCTATAGCGCATTGGTGCTGGCGTTGGGTGCTGATGCAAGGCGGCCGACCTTGGACGGCGATGGGGTGGATGCAATCATCACCGTGAATGACCTGGAGGACTACCGGAACCTACGCCAGCAGATCGGCATGAACAGCCGAATCGCCATCCTCGGTGGAGGGCTGATCGGCTGTGAGTTTGCCAATGACCTGCGTCATGCCGGCCACGCGGTGAGCATTGTCGATCGCGCGACTTGCCTGCTGAGTCGCCTGTTACCGTCAGAGGCCGCGGAAGAAATGGCGAATGCGCTTCGATCCATTGGCGTGCACCTGGCGCTTGGTAACGCCCCCACGGCGGTTCAGCGTAATCACACAGGCCTGCGGTTGCAGTTGGCTGATGGTCATGCGCTTGAAGTGGACTATGTGCTTTGCGCCATTGGGTTGATGCCACGGGTCGAACTGGCGCGTGCAGCAGGTATTGCGGTTTCCAGTGGCGTCGTCACGGACGCCTACCTGCGGGCGAGCGTCCGGAATGTCTATGCCTTGGGTGACTGTGCTCAGGTGCATGACCTGGTATTGCCTTATGTGATGCCCATCATGCTGCAAGCGCGCGCGATGGCCCGGACACTCACTGGCAAGCCCACTCCAGTCGCTTATCCCGCCATGCCGGTGACCATCAAAACCAGTGTGTTGCCCACGGTCGTTGCCTCGCCGATGGACGATGACGGTTTGTGGTCGACCGAGTTGGTAGGCCGGTGTGACAAAGGCATCGCGAATGTGCGGTCCGTCTACCGCGATCAGCAGAACCAGATGCAGGGGTTCGTACTGATGGGTGCCGTAACGCAGGAAAAGACCGAACTCTTGAAAGCCCTGCCGGACTGGAAGTAACCCGCCACACGGATGTGCTCGCATGGACGCACGCTAGGGGTGCGCTATATGATCAACTATATAGCGTGTTCCCCCATGCCACATCGAGACGAAGGACCATCGTGCGGATGGCTCCATGACATTCGAGGCTGCCGTGTCAAAGTCCATACCAAGCTGCGATGTCCAGTTGATCCGGACGCTCTATACCCTGCTCACGGAATGCAGCGTTTCGCGCACTGCCGAACTGCTTGGGCAAACTCAGCCGGCCATCAGTGTCGCCCTGCGACGCCTGCGTGAGATCACGGGCGACCCATTGCTCGTGCGCAGCGGCAGCCACATGGTGCTGACGACTCACGGCCAGGCATTGATCGACCCTGTTTCGCAGGCATTGGCCGGTATCGAACAGATTCTGCACCCAGTCGACGCCTTCGACCCGGCAACCACCAGGCAGACATTTCGTATCAGCACACCCGATTATCTAAGCGTTTTCT
>Ga0182745_1005472_pt1 | contig 10360 bp, 7 predicted proteins | sample eDN3rd30CKraftBY_FD_128523 | JGI IMG/M metagenome (GOLD analysis project Ga0182745, IMG submission 128523) | Enriched backyard soil microbial communities from Emeryville, California, USA - eDNA 3rd pass 30_C Kraft BY (version 2) (version 2) | ecosystem: Environmental > Terrestrial > Soil >... | reverse complement strand
TCATTGAATAAAGGAGTGATATATATGAGCAGCGCTAAAACTCCAATTAGAATACAAGATATAAGAAATCGTGCCGCAAGAAAATTGGGTGAAACAAGCACTAACCAAAGTGCTAAACAAACTGACAAAATAACTGGAAGCATGGTTAAACCTATTCACGTTAGTAACACGGATCCATTAGTAAAAAGAATGATACAATACAAAAAAATCAACTAGCATTATTATTCCCCGTTTGTACAATAAAGCGGGGTTTTATTTATTATTTACATGTCTTGAATGTTTTTTAGCGAGTTCTTGCATAATTGGTGAACGCCCTACTAAATCAACTGGTTGTTTTATTGGTAAATACCCAAGATTGATTTCACGTATACTTTTAAATTTCTCCCCACTTAAATACCTTTCATATACCTCAGATATCTTCAAAATTTTCCGCTCACTTTCTTATTTAAACTGCAATCAAATGTATATTCCTATTATATTCACCCCACTTTCCTTTGTATTCACATCAATAAAGAAAAAGTGGTTAGTTTCGAATGCCCCTTCTTATAATCAATTTTCTATATATGTTAGATAAACTTATTAATGCCCTCTTAGTAAATAAAATTAATTTTGAAGCATGTTTAGGGATAACAGCATTAATATGTATTCTATCGATATCTTTTCCAAAATATTACTTTTTCATTTTGTATGGAACAATCTTTGTTAGCATTACAGAGTTAAGAAGTTCTCTTCATAAAAATCCTGATTATGAATTTTTCCCAAGAGAAAAAGCCCATATAAATGGACTTTAGATGATTTTGATGTGTATATCCGGTTAAATATGATGTATTCTCTCACATTTTAATTATATTAATATATATAAATTGAGGTAATATGCTAAAAATAACGGGTTATGACTTACCAAATATTATATTTAAATATTTTTTATCGAATTTTACCCAGTCAATCTTATTAAGCAAAATCAAACTAGTTTAACTGAATTAAATAAGTCTTAAAAATTTTGATATATTAAGGTTTGTTAAAAGTTCAAAATTAGTTCAGTTAAATACGTTTAGTTCAAAAAAATAAGTACGTTAGCAAAATGGTGAGTAAGTGGTCTGTAATACTATATATATGAATAAATCTCGAAAATCATAAAAAAGCCACTAACACTCAAGTTTAGTGGCTTTTTTAAACTTATTTAATTGGAATAAAAGACCCTATTTTTTCTTCTTCCCCATTATATATAACACAAGGGAGTACGGGTCTCCGACTACTTTTGCTTCGTAAGCGCTCATTCTCTCCCTTATCACGCCTATCTTTTTACCAACCACCCGAGACACTTAAACAATCTCCAGTAATAGCAGCTGCCTCATTAGAGGATAAAAAAACAGCAACATTGCCTACTTCAGATGGCTCCAGTATACGTTTCATAGGCTGTTTTCCTAAGATGTGCTTCTCAAGCGCTTCTTGTTCTGAGGTCCCATCTTCCTTGGCCAATTTTGCTAACTGTTTCTCAACTAATTCTGTTCGAACTGCTCCAGGCATAATGGCATTTACTGTAATACCTGAGTTTGCTGTTTCTATTGCAACTGTACGAGTGAAACCAACAACGCCATGCTTAGCAGAAACATATGCAGATTTATAAGGGGAAGCCATTTTTCCATGTACCGATGAAATATTAATAATACGACCATACTGTTGTTCTTCCATAAAAGGAAGCACATACTTGGTCATTAAAAACGGACCTGTGAGCATGACATCAATTAAAAGCCGCCATTTATCTACAGGAAAATCTTCAACTTTATCAATATGCTGCAATCCTGCATTGTTTACCAGCACATCAATGGTTCCACGTTCAGCTGTAAGCAATTGAACAAAGTTCTTTATATCTTCTTCATCTGTAACGTTCACTTTATAACCTTTTGCATTTTGCAACTTATTCGCTGCACTTTCTGCAGCTGGCAAGTTTATATCACAAATAGCAACAAAGTCACCATTATGTACGAATGCTTCTGCTATGGCATAACCAATCCCTTGAGCTGCACCAGTTACAACGACTGTTCGTTCTTTTTTTGTAGACATAATTGATCCGCTCCATTCTTAATAAAAAATTGTTTTTTCTTCATTACTGAGTTTGACCTTTTTAACTTGAACATCTTACTTTTCAATTTGGATTTCAAGTAAAACTACCAATCTAGTAGAAGGATACCAATTACAGATTCTTTTTAGCGAACGCATTAAACTTACACAATCCCAAAAAGATAATACACTCCAATAATGAAGAATGCTGCAATCGTTTTAATAATTGTCAATACAAAAATATCAAAATAAGACTGTTTATGTGTAAGCCCCGTAACCACTAACAAAGTTATGATTGCACCACTATGCGGTAATGTGTCCATTCCACCTGATGCCATAGACGCAACTCGATGAAGCACTTCAGGCTCAATACCAAACTTTTGTGCTTGTTCAAGATATTTCTCACTCATTGCTGCAAGAGCAATACTCATCCCTCCTGAGGAGGAAGCTGTTATACCTGCTAGCGTAGTTGTCGTTACCGCTTCATTTACAAGAGGATTTGTAAACGTGTTAGACATTGCTTGATTAATAGTCTTAAAACCAGGAAGCATAGAAATTACAGCCCCATATCCATACTCGGAAGCGGTGTTAATTGTTGCGAGTAACGCACCACCAATCGCTACATTAATATTCGCATTAAAATTCATTTTCATCTGTTTAAAAGAGAATACGATTACTGTTACTATCCCAAGTACAAGCGCACCTTCAATCGCCCAAATCGATGTTTCCTTTGTAATATCAACTACATTCACGTTTGCAAGATCAATCTTCGTAAAGTCAAACTGTGTTCCATAGAATTTCGGAATCAAATTTGTAAACACTCTATTGAATACTCCTACTATGATAAGAGGCAGTATGGCAATAAAGAAATTTGGAAGTTTAACATCTGATATCTGTTGTGGCTCGTTTTTATGATTGCTTCCATATCCTTCTCCAGCTGCTTTTGCTTTTCTTCTTCGCCACTCCAAGTAAATCATACCTACTGTGAAAACAAATATAGCTCCAATAACCCCAAGCCAAGGAGCAGCCCATGTTGTCGTTTTAAAGAAAGAAGTTGGAATAATATTCTGAATTTGCGGTGATCCTGGTAAAGCATCCATCGAAAATGTAAATGCCCCAAGAGCAATTGTAACTGGAATTAACCTTTTTGGTATGTCTGCAGCTTTAAACAATTCTGCCGCAAATGGATAGATAGCAAAAACGACAACGAATACTGAAACTCCACCGTATGTTAATATTGCCCCAACAATCACAATCGCTAGCATAGCTCGACTTGTTCCAATGACTTTAACAACAGTATTCGCTATTGATTTTACAAAACCCGACATTTCCATTACTTTTCCGAAAATGGCTCCTAATAAAAATACGGGAAAATAACTTTTGATAAAACCTACCATCTTATCCATGAAAATTCCAGAATAAAATGGCATCACATAGCCTGGTTCTGTTAATAAAACCGCAAATAATGCACAAATAGGTGCAAATAAAATAACACTGAAACCACGGAAAGCAATAAACATTAGGAAAAACAACGATAATAAAATAACAACAATCCCCATATATTACCTCCTCTTACAATCTATTAAATAATCACTCGAGCTTTTAAACCTAACATTTGATATTTTTGCAGCATAAAGTGAAACTTCCACAGTAGGGGATTCTTTATCCCCCACTGCTGGATGTTTAGTGTGAATTATCAAATATTTATGAATAATTATCCTTATGGCCTTACTTCTTGTATTACTCAAGGCTCTTACTGCTCATTAATGTAGGATAACTCGTGACTTACTTAATACGGAACCTTCATTATTTCATTAAATTAGAGAACCCTGTAAACGTATATTCTCAATTGCATCCGGATTTTCCAAAGATGATAAGTCACCGCTCTCTAAATTTAAATAAGCAGCTCGAATAGCTCTGCGAAGAACTTTTCCATTTTTCGTTTTTGGAAGTTCAGCTACAAAATAAATTGATTTCGGACGCATTGCCTTTCCCATATGCAACCCTATTAAATCTAAAAGTTCACTTTTTATATCATCACTTTCTAAACTGCCTGGATGTAAGACAACAAAACAAACCGGCGCAACCCCTTTTACATCATCAGGTACACCAATTGTTGCTGCTTCTAAAACACATTCATGCTTTTGTAAGACGGCTTCCATCTCTGAAGGTCCTAGTCGCTTGCCAGCAATATTTAATGTATCATCTGATCGGCCTGTAATTGTCCAAAAACCATCTTCATCAACAATAGCCCAATCTCCATGAACCCACGTATCCTGCCAACGATTCCAATAAGACTGCTCATACCGTTCTCGTTCTTGCCAAAAACCCTTTGTCATGCCAACCCACGGTTTTTTCATCGATAATTCACCCAAGGAGTTTTGAACAGAATCACCAGTTTCAGATAACACATGTACGTCCATACCAGGTACTGGTGAATTAAATGTAATTGGGGTAATCGCTTTCACAAGAACATTTGTTAAAATTCCACCAGAAATTTCAGTTCCCCCTGCATAATTAATAATCGGGATTTGACTCTTTCCTATTTTTTCAAAAAGCCATACCCAAGATTCACTATTCCAAGGCTCTCCAGTTGATGTGAAAACCCTTAGATTTGTCAGATCATAATTCATTTCATGAAAATCTTCCTGTTTCATCAATGAGCGAATAAGAGTAGGAGATACGCCTAAATGGGTTACTTGATGATCCTCTGCTAGTTTCCATAATCGATCTGGGTTAGGATAATCAGGAGAACCTTCATAAAAAACAGCTGTTGCACCGTTTAATAAGGAACCAAATAATATGACTGGACCTGTCAGCCAACCCATGTCAGCCACCCACAATAGTCTATCACTTTGTTTTAAGTCCATCCCAATTCCAACGTCCAACGCTGCCTTGATAGGAAAACCAGAATGTGTATGTACTGCACCCTTTGGCTTGCCTGTCGTTCCTGAGGTATAGATCAGCATCAATGGATCTGAGCTTTCCATGACTTCGGTCTTAACATCAGTAACTTCTGTTGATTCAAGTTCAGCCCAATTCATATCTATGCCTTCTGACCAAGGGATTTCACGGTTCAGACGACGCACTACCACGACTTTTTCAATAGATGAAGTCATGTCAACTACTTTATCTACCTCTTCTTTCATCTTTATTACTTTATTGCGTCTCAAAAAGCCATCTGCAGTAATTAACATCTTGGCCTGTGCAGCATCTACACGTGTTGCTAGTGCTTCTGCACCATAACCAGAAAAAGCGGGAGAAAATATTGCACCGATCTTGCCAGCAGCTAATATAGCAACAGCTGTTTCAGGTATCATTGGCATGTATATACAGATTCGATCTCCCTTTTCAATTCCTTGGTTCTTAAGTCCTTGGGCAACCCGATTTACCCAAGAGCTAATATCAGCATACGTATATTTTCTAATCTCTCCATCTTCACTTTCCCAAATAATCGCTAATTGATCAGCTGTTTCGGGACTTTTCGCCCATTTATCAAGAACGGTTTGAATAATATTAATTTTTCCCCCTTCATACCATTCTGGATATTTGATTCCCTCTGATAGATTGAGAACGTTTGTATATGGCCGTATCCAATCAATGCCAAGCTCTTTTTCAACTTCTCCCCAAAACCATGCCACATCTCGCGTAGAAGCATTGAAAAATTTTTCATAATCAGAAAATCCAAGTTGTACCATCCATTGATATAGACGTGTGGATTCAATAAATTCTTGACTTGGTTTCCAAAAAGGTCTATTATTCATTTTTTTCCCCCTTTTTTTGATTCTTCAGACATTTAAATAGATAGCTTGCCACTGACAAATCTCCCTTTTTCCAAACATCATTCCATTTCTCTCATATTTAGAAGCGTAATAAATAATCGAACGGCCGATAATCCCCCCTTAGATTAAAGCCCCACAATGTTTCATATAAAAGACTTGTCTCTAGTAAATGCCTTCATCAACTTATAATGCAATTACCGTGCCGATTTGGCATAAACTGACAAAAGGAAGGGGATTTGAACCATAATTAAAAGTGACATAACGTTATAGAGGTGGTGACTTTACATTTTTTTAAGAACTTTCCCTATTCCTAAGAAAAGTGTCATTCACTTTGTTACATGGTGAAATAGTGTAAAAATTTCTTGAATTTACCAAAAGAAAATGTATAATTTTCTTTACAGTGACAAAAAAATTATACAGATTAGGAGGCTACCATGACATTTTTATTACCATCGGTGAAGGAAGCAGTTAAATACTTTCTAATGGATACGTCATTCGGTCCATTTCACATTGAACAGAAAAATGGTGAATATTATTATCGTTCAACAGAGAATGAACCTGAGCTTCTATGTAAAATTGTATACGCTGAGGATGATTCACTCTCAACTTTAATTCAGGCATTTCGTCACCATTCCACAGTCGTTATTCTTGATACAAACAAAAATCCTATAGTCTGTGCCACAGCCGCACAAATGATCAATTTTCTTCATAACTCTTACAATCAATTAAAAGCATTCTATGAAACTGTTATTCAAACGACTGATTCATTAGTTACCGTCGTTGACGATAACGGGATCGTGTGTACATTGACAAAAGGAGCAGAAATAATGTACTCCGCCAACTATCAAGAGATTGTTGGCTCCCCGATTACTGATTTTTTTGACCCTAAAAAACTCGCAATCTTTCAATCGCTTTATGAAGGAAAAAGTACTAAAGGAAAGTACCATCAGCCTCGTTCTGATTTGTTTATCTTACTTAACACGAATCCGGTTTATTTTAATGGACAGATTATCGGTGCAGTATCAGCAGTATCAGATGTTACGAATCAAGTTGTACTCAATGAAAAATTATTTAATTTGTCTAATAAATTACATCGCTTAGAGCAAGAAGCAGCAATGTATAAGAACTTATCGGATCCATTTCAATCGATTAAAGGGAAAAGTGCCGTACTACAGGAAACAGTAAATTTAGCTAGAAAAGTATGTTCTGTTAAATCCACCGTTCTAATCCTTGGCGAAAGTGGTGTTGGGAAGGAAGTGTTTGCGAAAGCTATTCACGAAGCAAGTGAAGAACCAAGCTCACCTTTTATTTCAATTAACTGTGGTGCCATATCAGCGTCTTTATTTGAAAGTGAATTATTCGGCTATGAAAGAGGTGCCTTTTCCGGTGCTGATAGTAAAGGTAAAAAGGGGAAAATAGAACTAGCAAAAGGTGGCACTTTATTTCTTGATGAAGTAGGAGAAATGCCGCTCGACATGCAGGTAAAGTTCCTACGGGTACTTCAAGAACAAAAATTTTACCGTGTTGGTGGAGAAAAGGAAATCAAGATCGACTTCCGCATTATCGCTGCTACAAATCGTAGTTTACTAGATTTAATGAAAGAAGGCATGTTTCGTGAAGATTTATATTACCGCTTAAATGTTTTCAGCTTACATATCCCTCCTTTAAGAGAGCGTAAAGAAGATATTATCGAATTAACCCATTCTTTTTTATCTGATTTTTCATTGAGATATAAGCGATCGTTTCGTAAATTATCTACCGATGTAGTAAATGAACTAATTCAATATGATTGGCCTGGCAATATTCGCGAACTACGTAACGTCATTGAGCGGCTTGTTGTATTGGCAACTGATGGAGTAATAAAAAGAGAGTATTTGCCCTTTCCTACAAACAATACTAGTATAGAAAACCATCCAGAAATTGAATGGAGTATACCTAAAGATAATGATTATTCCATAGTATCGCTACAAGAAGAAATGGACAAACACGAGAAAGAAGTGATTAAACGCGCGTTACAGATTTTGGATGGAAACAAAGTAGAATGCGCTAAACAACTAGGTATCACAAGAACTACCTTATACAACAGAATGAAACGGCTCGGGATGAATTAATCCCTTTCCTCCTCTTTTGAAGAAATCTGTTCATTTAGCAGGGAAAAATTCAAGAGGGACAGCAGGGATAGGTTTCTTGTCCCAGTTTCTAATGGAACTGCATAAAGTAATCTTAGATTTTATACAAATAACAAATTCCTATCTATAGAATGGAACAGATTATTGCTTCTTAGCAAACATGCTCACTTTCACATTTGATTCCCTTGTTACTTTTGCTCATCATCTTACCAACACAATCTTCGAAGCCACATGATGACTGCAAGAAAACTGCTTAATACATATAACCCTTGGCTATCGTTTGAAAAGCTTTTCAACTGAATACTAAAGTTCAGCATTGGGATTATATAACGATCCCCCTATCTATAAAGTTGATAGGACATTAAACTGAACTGCACCCCAATTATTAGACACAAAACTAACAATTGGGGTGTATTTTTTATGGGTAAATTTACATTTGAAGATAAATTAAATGCAGTTGGAGCTTATCTTAAAGGAAAAGAATCATAAGGATTAAGCCCGGTACAATACCGAACTCAATCCTTAGTAGTTGCCTAGCTAAATGTGTCTAACTTGTTGGGTTCACTTCAGATATACAAGTATACAAGAGGCTTCGATGTTTCTGTATTAATGACCTGTAAGGGACTTGAACCCCTGCCCCACCCTGTCAAGATTCAACGACAGTTGAGAACAAAATAGAACGTACTCTCGTCTCCCTAGCTAAGCAAACTCCCTTTTAACCAAGCACGAGGACGATATGGACCCACTGGAATTTGAATTAAGCTGGTTTTTCCTTTCGAATCGATTTCGTAAAGTTGATCACATTGGTTCACATCGAATCCTAGCAGCGGGTGCCCTCCCATCCCTAAAGCGCCCGACACCAAGAGCAGTCGTTGTACGAGAATTCCCGCTTCCATCTGTTGAATGCGATACCCTCTCATTCCTAATCTGTTTATGAGGTGATTCTTTTCTCCAACGACATGCATACAGAGCGGGACTTGATATAGATTCACATTGGGCATTACTAACCCTAATTGTAAAAACTGCCGGTAATCTCCCTTCGTTATTCTCCGAAGTGCATGAGCACTATTATCATAGGAATAGGCACCACTTGGAACTCCCTCTACATTATAAAAACTGCCATACAAAGAAACACGAGCTTCAACATTCCCATGTGTGTCATCAAGGTCATTCTGATATGAGAAGGAACATGTCTCTTTTAACAATGTAGCCAGGTTTGTCTGACTTACTTTTCCCATTATAAAATCGCTATCAGGAGAATACCGCTTGCTGCAAATCGTTGCGAAATCGTATGAGAAGTTTTCTATAACTGGCAGCAAAATCATCTCCGTACCTAAGGGGAATTTCACCCTATTATTTTTCTTTATCTTTACAAATGACTGCGTTGTTTCAAACATGGATGCTTCGTTAAGTTTTCTCAGCATCGGATAATCAACAATCCTCTTTGAACGGTTATAGGAAACATGCTTTATCAATGGCACTTCCCGACACAATTCTGCAGCAGAAACAATTTCTTCTCTATTTTGATCATTGTCAATACCATGGATAGATGGATTAATAGATAATGGAATCACCGCATATACACTTTCATCCTGTTCAGATAATCCAAGCAAATGATTAATAGATTGATCAAGAAATTGGTAGCAGACCTTTGAAGAGAACCCCATTTGATTGGCCACTTCTAATGATTGCCCAATCAACACACCTGCATCTAACCCTTGTAACCTGTAGGAGAAATTATTGTACTTATAGAAATTTTTCCAAAAAATTGTCGAGACAAAAACGGTGCAAAAACAGTCAGTAATAGAATAACTATTTCCAAGACTTCTGGATAAGTAGGAATCGTAATTTCCTTCCCGCACCAAAATGAGACGGTGATGTGCAACATCGTAATGATAAATTCCTGTTGGGGTATCCTCAAGTTTTATATATACATATAATTCATTGGGATATAACGCCCCTCCAGAGGGAACAAATCTCCTTAATGACTGAGTGAAGCCCTCATCTTTTTCCTTTGCGAATTGAGAGTATTGGGTGAGACCGTATACATACCATAAAAAATGACCAAGCTCTGTCAGGCTGGGTTTTAGATTAGCTTCTCTTCTATTGAGTACTAAAGGTATATCAGCGGTAAGAGGAATCTCTGGTAAACCACGGTACAGTTTATAAGGAAGTGGTGCGTCTTCCCAATCGACCTGCCAATCTGGCGGAACGATTTTCTCTGTGTCAAAGTGCAGATGGTGTAGAAATGTTTCTAGCTCCAATTTTTTTTGTCCTCCTACTCTTTAATTATGGGAACGGATGTGGATATGGATTAAGCTGTTCAAACGATAATGGTGTCTTCCTAAATCCTAATTGCACCGGTACCTTAAGTACCCTATCTAGCCC
>Ga0182745_1005470_pt1 | contig 10364 bp, 7 predicted proteins | sample eDN3rd30CKraftBY_FD_128523 | JGI IMG/M metagenome (GOLD analysis project Ga0182745, IMG submission 128523) | Enriched backyard soil microbial communities from Emeryville, California, USA - eDNA 3rd pass 30_C Kraft BY (version 2) (version 2) | ecosystem: Environmental > Terrestrial > Soil >... | reverse complement strand
CTTGCAAAAGAGGGAGCGTCGCTGACGCTTCCGCCTCTGACAGATGGGAGGTTTCCTTGCAGAGCCGGAAGCGTGAGCGACGGATGATCGCCGAGACTTGCAAAAGAGGGAGCGTCGCTGACGCTTCCGCCTCTGACAGATGGGAGGTTTCCTTGCAGAGCCGGAAGCGTGAGCGACGGATGATCGCCGAAACCGGCCGGGAACCCTTGCCTGCGTTCGGATCGTAAAACAGAGGGGATGGGCGAGGACTCTTACGAAATCCAAGGTTGGTTCGCCGATTCTGTTAGGTCTTCTTAAGAGTCGGGAAAGGTCGCCTGAACCGGAAGCATGCCCAACGGCAGGCCGTTGCCCTCCCACCGTCGATCGACGGTGGGAGGGCCGGTTTGGTCGAGCGATTCGAGCCAAGGTCGATCAGGAGGTGACCTTCAACCCCAGGGGATCCCAGCCGATGAGTTTGCCCTGGCGGTAGCTGTCGTTGCAGAGCAGGGCGGGGGCCGCCGCGCGATAGCCGAAGAGGGCGTCTTCGTACACGGGCGTCCCTTCGCGGACCGATTTGAAGAAGTTGGTGAAGTGGTCGAGCCGTTCGTCGTAACCCTTGGGCACCACGAATTTTTCCGGCTCTTTCGCGGAGGGCTTGGGCTTGGGTTTGGCTTTCCCCGCGTGCTCGGCCAGGTACTTCTCGGCGAACGCTTTTTGTTGGGCGTTGGAGAAGGTGCGGACCGAGTTATAGCCCTTCAAGACCTGGTCGGGCGTGGCGGTCTGGATGCCCGGGCCGGTCAGGGTCAAGGAGGTGAAGCTAACGTTGATCACCCCTTCGCTCCCCACGAACCGGAAGTAGGTATCGCCGCCTCCCCCATCCTCGAAGTTGGTCTGGAGTGAGAGGGTGAAGCCGGGGTGAGCGTCGGTCTGGGGATAGTCGAGCAGCCCCATGATCACGTCATAGACGTCGCGCCCGTCCTTCCAGTAGCGCAGGCCTCCCATGCCGGCGATCCGGTTCGGGCCGAGTGCGCCGGTCGCGTGGTGGATGCCGGTGAGCAGGTGGACGAACAGGTCGCCGGCGACCGCGGTGCCGTAGTCCCAGTAATTCCTCCAGCGGAAGAACCGGACCGGGTCGAAGGGGCGCTTGGGGGCCGAGCCCAGAAAGCGGTCCCAATCGACGGTCTGGGGCGAGGCGTCGGTGGGGATCGAGTATTGCCAGGCGCCGATGTCGGAGTTGCGGTTGTACCGGGCCTCAACCGCGTTGAGCTCGCCGATCGCCCCTTGCTTGATCAGGTCGCGGACCTTGTCGTAAAGGACCGAGCTGGCGTACTGGCTTCCTACCTGGAAGACGGCCTTGGTCTGCTTCTGAACCTCGATGACCTCGGGCCCTTCCTCGACTACTCGGACCATCGGCTTCTCGCAGTAGACCGCCTTGCCCGCCTTCATCGCGTCGATCGCGATCTGGGCATGCCAGTGGTCGGGAACGCAGACGAGGACCGCGTCCACATCCTTCCGGGCGAGGATCTCGCGGTAATCGACGTAGGTCTCAACCTTGTCGCCATAGACCTCCTTGGCATGGACCCGACGCCCCTCGTACAGGTCGGAGGCCGCGACCAACTCCACGCCAGGAACCTTCAGCGCGGTGTCGGTATCAATGAACCCGATGATCCCCATGCCGATCGTGGCGATCCGGACCCGGTCGTTCGGTCCAGCCGACTTGGCGGGCTCTTGCTCTCGATTCAGGGCGTAAACATTCTGGCCCAGTTGGGTTGTGGCCACGGCAGGCGCGGCCGAGGCGACGGCCGCCGATTTCAGGAACGACCTGCGCGTCGGCTGATCGTGGTTCGACATCTGAGCTGGCTCCTCACTCAATAAGACTCAGGTCGCTCAAGGGACGAGCCTTACCGTCCAGCCCATGATTGAGCCGGAGCTCGGAGGCAACGCCCTCGTTCCTCGTTCCGTTACATTGATTGCAACGGAAGGCTCTCAGCATACGAGGCGGATTCTCGTTTCGGAACCCGATCGTGTCGCTTCCGCAACCCTTGGGAACAGGCCAACCCAGACCAATCCGTGATAAAGCCCCTCAGGTTACATTTTTCCTGGTGATTTTTCGGAGGAGTTCGGAGATCAAGGTTTCATGTTGAACATGTTTATTGTTTGGCGTGTTCCAAGTTTGCGTGGACGGCCGGGTCTCTAAAATGCGAGTGGAAAAAACGGTGAGAGGGCCGATTCAATACAATTGAACGCTAATAGAGTTGTTGGGCACGCCGAAGCATGAAGCTCGACGCGGAGCATGGCATGCGACGTAGAAAATCTCTTCTCGGTTGGTCGATGCGCGTCGTTCTTTTTCACGAATAGTGAAGTGGTTAGTGGCTCGTAGTAAACGAATTTACTTTGCTCAGGAACCCGTTTTTCACGGAAGATCGAATTCTTCTAAGGAATTCAATTTGCCCTTGACTGAATTCGATAGGATTACTTAGTTTCAACACTCCCCCCCCGTGCGTTGCTTCACTCTGACGAGCTCCCAAGCTCCCTGCCCCTTTTGATTAGGGTCTCTCTTTTCCTTTTCATCTTTCCTTCGTTGCCGATGTCTGGAGGACAGTGGATGCTGCGCATTTCCGGTGGTTCGGGGTCCCGGCGTGGATTCACCCTGATCGAGTTGTTGGTTGTGATCGCGATCATCGCGGTCCTGATCGCCTTGCTGCTGCCCGCGGTTCAGGCGGCGCGTGAGGCGGCCCGTCGTTCGCAGTGCGTTAATAACCTCAAGCAAATCGGCTTGGGCTTGCACAACTACCACTCGACCCATAACGCGTTCCCCATGGCGCAGGGCTTGTTGGGAGCCCTGGATATGTCGCTCGGCCACGGTCCGGGCGTGCTGATTTACATGCTCGGGAGCATTGAGCAGCAGGCATTGTCCAATGCCTTCAACTTTCAGGTTCAGGCGACCACGCCTGGGGCGTCGGGCACTTACACGGTCATGAACACCACCGTCTACCTCTCGTCGGTCGCGACATTCCTGTGCCCGTCCGACACGGGGAGCTCGGTGTTCAAGTACGGGACGAACTACGGATGTAGCATTGGGCCACAGTTCCGTACCGAGTCTCCCATTACCACCTCGGCGGGCACGGGCTCCGGCATGTTCGCGGCGCTTGTTTCGTTCGGTGTGCAGCACTGCACTGATGGCACGAGCAACACGATCGCCTTCGGTGAGAAGTTGATTGGTGACAACACGACCGCGAGCCGGAACGGCGCCGAGACCTATAACTGCGTTCCCTGGCCGGGTAACGCGAGTGGTTCGGGAGCGGACCAGATCATGCCGCTCGCCGCTTCCAACTTGAACTCGTACATCGCGACTTGCGACGCCAAGCGGGTTGCCGGCACCGCGAATCAACTCAATAGCGTTGGGTCGTATTGGGCCCCCGGCCGTCCGGCGGAAGGGCCGATCGTGAACGAGCTGCTGACTCCCAATTCGACTCATAGTGATTGCTTCAACCTGGGGCAGAATACCGGTCTCTCCACGTTCCGAAGCCGGCACTCCGGTGGCGTGAACAGCCTGTTCGCTGATGGGAGCGTCAAGTTCCTCAAGGACAGCATCAACCAGGTGACCTGGTGGGCCCTTGGGACGAAGGCTGGGGGCGAAGTGGTTTCGTCCGACGCGTATTAAGAAGAAACGTCCAGGCCCGTTTGCCGCGTCGATCGCTACCGATTGGGAGAGTGGGGTTTCTCCACTCTCGATTGATGCGGCACGGGATTTTGGCTTGGTTTGAACGAAGGTGGGTGAACCACCGTCTGATCTGATCGGACGGCCTCAAGCTCTCCCTTTTCCATGACAAGGGTAGGACTCGCGAGCCGAAGAGAAGGGATATTGATGATGAAACTTGGGTATGTCGGATTCGTTTTCGTTTGCTTGGGGCTGGCCATCGTCTTGCCCGGGTGCGGTGGGGGCGCGGGGAGCTCGGGGGAGGCGGCCGGACCCAACCCCGAGGTGAAGGTCGTTCAGCCGGTCGATGCCAACGGCAACGTCATGTCGCCCGAGGATGAGCTCAAAGGGAAGCCGGTGAAGTGAATTGAGCCGGATCACACGATCGGTGATCAGGCGATAACGACTTATTTTTTGATTTTTTCCGAGGGCCAGGTCCTATCAAGGACCTGGCCCTCTCGCATTGCGCGAGGCGTGTTGTGGAGGTAAGAGATGAAAGTCCTTCGCGGGCGCGGGCCGCGATGACCGGAACCGCGAAGGCCGGAAAGTTCGGCCGAGGCCCTAGTAACCAGGCGGGGCCGACCCCCCACCCTTCTTTACAAGCCCGAAGCGCAAGCGAGTGAATCCTCTTTAGCATCAATCGCCCTTCATGATAATTAATATTCAATACAAGCACGAAGCGCAAGCGAGTGAATCCTCTTATTGTTGTGAATTATATATGAAAAGCGATATTAAATATATTAGGAAACCTGAAATTTGAAATGTTAAGTGCATGAACCCATTTATGGTACGGGGCGATACCTCGGATCTGGCCGGAATCTGAGACTGTCTAGCAGAACGTTTATTATCTTGAAAATGAAGCCATTTAGCGATTTTAATTGAAATCACTCCTGCATAAACAGGGGAAAAATTTCGGAATCGATCTCCGAGGGTACATCCACTCGATGCGGTGTCTCGCCTTTTCGGAAAGAGGGTTCCACCCCACGGAAGTTCCGGATTGAGCCAACCTCCGAGGCAAACGCGTTGGTTCAGGATGAGAGTGGCCATTCCCAATTCCCGTTCGTAACGCTCGCGAATCCATCCCATTTCAAGCCGCTCGGGTTGAGAACGGGGCAATCATCGGAAAGCACCACGGCATTCGGCACGCGGAAGCCGTGCGAAGTCATTGTCCTCCTGACTCTCCAATTTACCACCACGCCAGAGGGCGATCGCTTACACATTGCTCGCTCGCATGTAAGCTTGCAAGGTCGCTTCGCCAAAGATCCTTTCTCAATGCCACCCTTCCTCCAAACCAAGCTGGTAATGGCGATTGTGACTGCAAGAAGACCGGCAGCAGATCCGGAACGTCGTCCGAATGATGCGGACAAGTGGCGTGCGTGGCTTCGTGAATTCCTAAATGAAGAAATTCGAGCGGGTCCAGCGAGGAAGAAATTGGGGATTCGTCAAATGCCTGCCGCGCCCCGTAGTGCAAATCCCATCGAGTTGCTGAAAGCAGGGTAAGTCAAAAATAAATTCTTAAATTCGAAGATCATTCTTGACGTGTGATTTCTTTGGTTGTTAGTTCGCTATTGCGACCAGTGCTCTACACGAGAGATACATTCACAATTACCAATATTTAGGGTATTGGTGTATTGTGAAAGCCATCTTCAAAAATGAGTAGACATCATGAAGCTCTCCACTCTGCTTAGTGCAAAACCGTCGAAACGTCGGGTGGATCGAAGGTTCCGCCCCGGGCTGATTTCCGATCCCATGAACACTGAGCTCGAAAGACGAGCGGCGACATCAGCGTTTCCAGCATTTACGCTGAATGCGAATCCGCTTTTTAAATCAACTGATTATGCGTACTCCGTTCCAAACACGGACACGAACGATTCGTCTGGAGGCTACCTGCCCAACGCGTTCGCGAGCGCTACTGGATTCATGGATGGAACTTGGTTTGGTCTGACGGATCCCACCCTTGTCCAGGGTGCGTATATCCTTGAAGCAGAATCTACTTTAGTTTTGCCAAACACGTCTTCATTTCTGAGCGGAATTACGATTGATGCCTTGATCAGCCAACAAATTGGATTTACACAGACAGATCCATTTACTCTTTATGAGTCTGCCTTGGTTTCTAGTACCGGTGGCCAGGCATTCATGAATTTTGTTGATGGTGACGACCCAGGCCTGCCAGCCTGGACGGGAAGTGTTCATCTTTTTGGAACACTCGAGATTCAATTCACCCCGCACCCCTCTGGACAGACGTGGGTGAACACCGATAGCGGGGATGAGACAACTGGACCGACGGGGATGGGTAGTTACACGACAGGGCTCAATTTTACTAGTCCGGCGACTGGCGTCCGTGCATGGGGGCCCACCAACAATACTGTCACCGGCGATGACAAGGCGCTTGTTGTCGAGTACCCGACTGTCGTAGGCGGAAACGTTGTCTGGGTCACGGATGTTCAAGATGGGTTTTTCGACCCGGTGTCGGGGGGAGGAGATCTTAAAATTATTTATGAGATCAATACTACAGCTACAGGGGACAATCCCCAATGGGATTTGATCGTAACTGATAATCCCGATGGGAAAATTGGCACCTCCGGTAAATCGTCATTGGTTTTGAGCTTTAACGAAAACGTCGACTGAGAGTCGATGACTGTCTCGGTGCAGTTCGCCATTAGACTCTAGTGGGCAACCCGCAATGATTCGCGGGGAGACTCGGAGCAAAGCTCGTCTTTCCTGGGAGTGTGGGCATCTCACCCGCTCTTCGCCATTTCTAATCGCGGGCGGGACGCCTGTACTCCCAGGTAGGATAGAGAAGAACATGATTTTTCCTGGTAGAGGCGCGTATATTCCAAATTTTCGCAAGCCCTTATCTCGGCTAGGGAACCTGTGCTTGACTTGATATGCCACTTGATCTCAGGAAGCCCCGGCCTGTGCGCCGTCCATGGCTTCGTCGTTCTGAATTTCCTGCTTACCCGCCCCGCTAGGGGCACGATTGCTTTCTCATTGCTCGCTCGCATGTAAGCTTGCAAGGTTGCCTCGCCCAAGATTCCTGCCCAATGCCGCCCTGTGCCCTGACTTCCAAACCAAGTTGGCGAGGACACTTCGTGACTGCAAGAAGGTTGGCATCAGGTCCGGAACATCTGATCAAAATGCCAAAAATTCAGCAGAGTCGAGTACGGGACAAGTCCCCCGAAAGTTCCATGGTAGCCAATTATCTGACACTCGGAAGCTGTGCGAATCCAAATCTAACTATTACGGTGTTTGTGAGCGCATTGAGTACAGAAAACCTTCTCTGCCAGGCGATTAAGTCAGTCAAGCCAAATCAAATGAATTAATTAAGAGATCCATGGAGTCACGTATCTTCGAATTTTTCTTGACCAGGCCACAGAATCCCTCTAGCTTGAAACTGGAGATTGCCGTTTGAGTGGCCGATCGCTTCTCGCCAATCCCCTCCCTTCTTCTTTGATTATTGATCGAAACTACCAAAGTCTGGCAATCTCGCATTCGTTTTGGAGCCAATGGTTCCAATATTATTCTGTATAGATGATTTGGAAAAGGGGCTTTTTATGGACAGGCATTGCTCATGCCGTATTTCGCGTCCTACGCGTGGGTTTACCCTGATCGAGTTGTTGGTTGTGATCGCGATCATCGCGGTCTTGATCGCCTTGCTGCTACCGGCGGTTCAGGCGGCGCGTGAGGCAGCCCGCCGTTCTCAGTGCGTCAATAACCTGAAACAGATTGGATTGGCTCTGCACAACTACCACTCAACTCACAATGGGTTTCCCATGGCGCAGGGCGTAGTGGGGGCGGTGGACACGGGGCTTGGCCATGGTCCGAGCGTGCTACTCTACTCGCTGGGGTACATGGAACAGCAGTCTCTTGCTAACGCCTTCAACTTTCTTGTCCAGGCGACATATGGAGCAAAGAGCACTTATACTGTAATGAATACCACGGTATATCTCGCGTCGGTTTCGGCATTCCTTTGCCCATCAGACACTGGAAGCACGGTGTTCAAATACGGTACGAACTACGGTTGCAGCCTGGGAGCCCAATTCCGTAGCGACTCGCCGATCACGAACAAGGCGGGCACGGGGGTCGGTTTGTTCGCGGCGCGGGCCTCGTTCGGAGTTCAGCATTGCACCGACGGCACGAGCAACACCATCGCGTTTTCGGAGAAGCTGATCGGTGATAACTCGAATGCAAGCCGCAACGGGGCGGAGACGTACAACTGCGTTCCCTGGCCCGGCGCCCCCGCGGGTTCGGGTGCGGACCAGGTGATGCCGCTGGCGGTGGCCAACCTGACCTCGTACATCTCGGCTTGCGATGCCAAGCGCGTGGCCGGGACCGCGAACCAGGTGAACAGCGTCGGATCGTACTGGGCCGCGGGGCGAGTGGCGGAGGGTCCGCTGATCACGGAACTGCTGACGCCGAATTCATCGCATAGCGATTGTTACAACTATGGCCAGTATACAGGCATGCAAACGGCTCGGAGCCGGCACTCCGGTGGCGTGAATACGTTGATGGCGGACGGTAGTGTGAAGTTCGTGAAGAACAGCATCAACCAGGTTACCTGGTGGGCACTCGGATCGAAGGCAGGGGGCGAGGTCATCTCGTCCGACGCCTACTGAGTCCGTCTTCGCCCCGACAAAGGCGGAGCGGGCCACCCGCCCGCGAGTTTCCTTTTGTCTCGTGTCGGTGTTTGAACGCTCTTGCCCGACGACTCGGCCCTTGGCTGGTTCTTGAATCCCGTGCCATCCCGCAACGAGGGCGAGGGCCTAATAGTACGAATCTCAAGAAAGTTGCATGTCAGAATTACTCTCCACCGTTCGTGGCCGGTGGGTGGCTCTGCGTGCCAACGGGAGTGTCAATAATGAGGAACTTGCGACGGCTTGGGTACGCGGGAATCATGCTGGGGTATCTGGGGCTGGCGTTCGCGTTGCCCGGATGCGGCGGAGGAGCCGATAGCGCGGGGGGCACAACCGGGCCGAATCCCGAGGTTGAGATTGTTCCCCCGACCGATGCTAGCGGCAAGGCCTATTCAGTCAACGATGAGGCGAGCAACAAGCCGGAGAAGTAACTTATCAGATCAGCATGACATGGATGAAAATATTAGGGCGGGCCTTGGTGGCCCGCCCTTTGTTCGTTTACCGGGAGCCGTTGCTCGACTCGTGCTTCAGCTTCCAGGCCTGCACGGTGTTGGGAATGTCACTGCAAATCCCGTCCACGCCCAGGCCGACCGCCAGGTAATAGTCTTGCAAGGTATGGCCGGGCCAGCCATTGGTGAGCAGGCCCGCCTTCTGGGCCGCGCGGACGGAGGCCCGGGTGGAACCGTTCATCTGAAAGGCCACGCGATTGACTCCGAGCTCCTTGCCTTTCTTGATCAACTCGGGGCTGCATGGCCCTCCCGTGATCAGCATGAGGTGGGTCTCGGGTGCGACCTCCTTGACGATCTTCAAGGGACGTTCGTCGAACGAGGCGAGCACATAGGTTGAATCTTTGGGCTGTTTGGCCTTCACGGCCTTCACCAACTTTCGGCAATACCCGTCGAGCTTGGAGTCGGGGTAGAGGGTCTTGTTGCCAACCTTCATCTCCATCTCAAGATAGACGCCGGGCTTGTCCGCGAAGTAGGTGAGGAGGTCGTCGAGAAACAGGAGCGGCTGGTCCCCTTTCTTCGTTTTGGTCGAGCGCAGCTCGGCGGCTGTTTTCTCCTCGACGTGGCCGGTCGCGTTGTGGGTTCGGTCCAGACTGTCGTCGTGTAGGATGACGAACTCCCCATCCTTGGTGATCCGGACGTCGGTCTCGAAGCCGCGGATTCCCTTCTCGTAGCTCTTTCGGAAGGCGTCCATCGTGTTTTCTTCAAACTCGTGGGCGCCGCCTCGGTGCGCGTAGAGCAGCCCTTTTACCGGCTCGTCCGCCTGCGCGGACCCTCCTAAAAGACCCGCCGTCATCGCGCTCAAGAACACGCAAGCTCGCATTTTCATCGAACCGCCAACTCCTCTGACCCAGGATTGGACACCAGCGAAAGCGAAAATCCGGCGGACCGGGTTCCGCCTCGCACCGATCTTAGCGGATTCGAGAGCCTGCGCGGACCAACTTCGTTTCGATTCGTTTCGATTGGTGGAGGTGGGAGCGCGTTCGGCCTCGCCGTGCGAGTTGAGGGCGAGGGAAGCGCGAGAGACAGGACCGCGTTCCCTTCGGCTGCTGGTTCAACTGGCCGATGGCAGTGAGCGGTCCGTTGCGCTACATTGACCTGTGCCTGGTTGAAGGATGAAGGATGGTGTCTCGAACCGATCGCTCAAGCTGGGCCAGCCCTTTTTCTTTGAATTCGAGAGAGGACGACACGGTAATGATCCCTGCTCATCGCGGCTCTCGGTCCCTCTTCTCCCTACTTGCCCTTGCGTTGGCGCTTTCCCCCGCGGCCGGCGAAGGAGCCGACTCCGCTCGCAATCGGAAGCCGAACGTGGTCTTGATCCTGACCGACAATCAGGGAGCCTGGACCCTGGGGTGCTATGGCAACCCCGAGATTCGCACGCCTCAGATCGATCGCCTGGCGTCGCAAGGGATGCGGTTCACCCGCGCGTTCAGCCCGAACGGGGTTTGCTCTCCCACCCGGGCAAGCTTGTTGACGGGCTTGCTCCCGTCGCAGCATGGCGTTCATAGCTACCTGGGGGCCAACGAGGCCCAGGTGGGGCAGGGG
>Ga0182745_1005469_pt1 | contig 10364 bp, 10 predicted proteins | sample eDN3rd30CKraftBY_FD_128523 | JGI IMG/M metagenome (GOLD analysis project Ga0182745, IMG submission 128523) | Enriched backyard soil microbial communities from Emeryville, California, USA - eDNA 3rd pass 30_C Kraft BY (version 2) (version 2) | ecosystem: Environmental > Terrestrial > Soil >... | reverse complement strand
CGACTTCCAGGGCCCCGTGGTCGAGCCGGTCGGCCGGCTGGTGGCCCAGGCCACAATGGCCGTCAGCCGGTGAAGCGGCTCGCGGGTATCGCGTTGCTGCTGTGTGTCAGCAGTAGCGCGGTGCTCGCGGCGTCACCACCGCGCTGCGATCGCGCCTGCCTCTCCGCAGCGCTCGACGGCTACCTCACCGCGCTCGCCGCGCGCGATCCCTCCGGCGCGGCATTGGCGTCCGACGTACGCATGACGGAGAACGGCGCGCTGGTGCGGCCCGGCGAAGGTCTGTGGCAAACCGTCACACGCATCGGCGACTACCGCATCGAGGCGCTCGACCCGGTCGCGGGCCAGGTCGGCTTCATCGGCGTGCTGGAGGAAGGCCCCGAGGCCGTGAGCGTCGGGCTGCGGCTCGCGGTGAAGAACGGCCGCATCGCCGAGGTCGAGACCGTGATCGGCCGTTCGTTCCGGCCGAAACATCCGTCGATGGTGACGCGCCCGCGGCCGGCGCTGTCGGCCAGTGTTCCGCCGGCGCAGCGGCTGACGCGCGAGCAGATGATCGCCACCGTCAACGCGAACTTCGACGGCATCCTCGCCGACCGCGGCGACATCTTCGCGCCGGATTGCCAGCGCATCGAGAACCGCATGCCCATGAGCGGCAACCCGCAGCTGGACTACCCCATCGCCACGCTTCCCGACAAGCCGAAGCCGGCCTTCGGCGCGATGGGCTGCCGCGAGCAGATCGAGGCACACCTCTTCGACACGCTCGATCGCGTGGAGCCCCGCCGCATCCTGGTGCTCGACGAGGAGCGCCAGACCGTGTTCGGCGTCTATTTGATGCGGTTCTATGGCCGCACGGCGTGCAACGACATCCCGGACTACGGTCGCGTCTGCCCTAAGACCGAGCAGAAGCCCATTTCGCTGCGCAGCGCCGAAGTGCTCGGCGTGCGCGGCGGCCGTATCCACGAGGTGGAAGTCGTGTTCACGCGCGACGCGTACGACGCCGAAGCCGGCTGGTGAGCGGTCGACGCCAGCCCCGGTTGCGACTCCCCCGCCGGGCCTTGTAGGTCTCGTCGGACCCAGGCACGCGACGGTCAGGGAGGAACTTCGCTTCCCTCCCCCCGTCTCTTCACTCATGTCACCCCGAACCCTGGCCTGGCTCCTCGCCCCGCTGTCCCTGGCAGCCGCTTCCCTCGCCGCCGCGCAGGGCCCGCCCCCCGAGAAACCCCTGCGCTGGCACATCGAAGGGGGCTACAGCATCACCTCGGGCCGCACCCGGGACTACCTGGACAACGGCTTTCTCGTCAGCGGCGGGGTCGACTGGCGCCAGCCCGGTCGCAACTACGGCCTGCGCGCCCAGGCCCACCTCGGCGTGCACCAGGCGAGCGACGAGCTCATCGAGCTCGGCGCCCAGCAGACGCAGCTGCGCGTCGACGACGGGTCCGGCACCATGCTCGGCCTCGATCTCAACGGCATCCTGGACATCCCGCTTCGCGCCGGGGCCCGCGCCTACCTGACCGCGGGCATAGGCTTCGACCGCCGCCGCATCGAGCTCACGCAGACCGTGCTTTTCGGCGGCGTGTATTGCGACTACTGGTGGGGCTATTGCGGGTTCGGCGTGGTCCCCGGCGACGTGCTGGTGGCGAGCACGTCCACGACGCGGCTGTCATGGAACGGCGGCGTCGGTGTCGAGTTTCCGGTACGCAGCGGCGGGTCCTGGTTCCTGCAGGCCAGCTACCGGCGCATCGAGACGCCGGAGCCGACCGAATACGTGCCGATCCAGGTCGGCTTCAAGTTCTGAAGCGACCCACCTGGGAGTCAGTCCTTCGGCAGCGCCGAGCGTACGCGCGTGACGAAGTCGTGGAATTCACGCATGTAGTTGCGCAGGAATTCCCGCGTGGAGTCCACCGTCACGTCGCCCGCCTCGGTCACCAGATCCGGCGTGAAATGGATGTAGGCCTCGGGGCTCGTCATCTGCGGCGCATTGCAGAAGGCGAGCACCGCTCGCAAGCTCTGCTGCGCAAGAGCGGTGCCGATGGCGCCGATCGATGCGCCGATCACTCCCGTCGGCTTGCGAGCGAAGGCATTCTGCCCGTAGGGGCGGCTCGCCCAGTCGATCGCATTCTTCAGCGCACCCGGAATCGAACGATTGAATTCGGGCGAGATGAAGAGGATCGCGTCGGATTGCGCGATGGACTGCTTGAAGGCGCGCGCGACGGCAGGATAATCCGCGTCATAGTCCTGGCTGTATAGCGGCAGGTCGCGAAAGGCGATCTCCGTCATCGTCAGCTCCGGCGGCGCGAGCTTGATGAGGGCCTTCGACAGCCTGCGGTTGATCGACGTGCTGGAGAGGCTGCCGATCAAATATCCGACCTTGTGATGCGTGGTCATGCTCGACTCCCGATGAGAGGTTCTCGACGGCGCTAGCGATGCAGCTCGCCCGCGCGCTCCGGTTGATAGACGACTTCCTCTACGCGAACGGTCGACACGCCGCCGCCCGGTAGCGGCCACTGGATCTCGTTGCCGACGGCCAGCCCGAGCAGGGCGCTACCCACGGGCGCGAGCACGGAAATGCGATCCGATTCCCCACGCGCATCCTTCGGATACACGAGCGTGAGGCGAAACTCCTCGCCGGTCTCGGTGAACGTGAAGCGCACCGTCGAGTTCATCGTCACGACATCGGGCGGAACCTGTTCGGGCTCGACGACCTCCGCGCGTTCCAGCTCGGACTCGAGCGCCACCTTGCCTGGGAAGGCGTCCGCAGGCAGGGACTCGAGCAGCTTCTCGATTCTCTCCACGTCCCGCGAGCTCAGGACGATCCGGGCTTTACGTGCTGTCATTGCATCTCCTCTAACTCTCGCTCATTCCGGAAGCCGGCTCGGGCGCGTTGCCGCTGCGGACCTTCTGCTCGATGCGCCGGCCGACGTCGGGATCCACCGATTTCCAGTAATCGAAGGCTCGCTCGAGCACCGGGCTGCGCACGCCACCCTGAAGACTGCCGGACACCGTTTCGACGAGGCTATCGCGATCCGCATCGCCGAACACCTCGCGGACGAGCTTGCCCGGCTGGGAGAAGTCATCGTCCTGCGCACGCAGCGTATACGCGCTGCGCACCATTTCGCCATCGGACTCCCACCCGTCCTCGACCGGGCCGGAATTGTCCGCCCACGCCCGCCCGCCGCTGTTGGGCGCATAAACCGGTGCACTCCCACTGTGGTGGTACGTCATCTGGCCATCGAACAGGTAGGTGTTCACCGGCGTCCGGGGCTGGTTGACGGGCAGTTGATGGAAGTTGGTGCCGATGCGATTGCGTTGCGCGTCGTTGTAGGCGAATGCGCGCCCGAGCAGCATCTTGTCCGGGGACAGTCCGATCCCCGGCACCGTGTTGCCCGGCGAGAACGCTGCCTGCTCGATCTGCGCGAAGAAGTTCTCCGGGTTGCGGTCGAGCCGCATGATGCCCACCTCGATGAGCGGGTAATCCCCGTGCGGCCAGACCTTGGTGAGGTCGAACGGATTGATGGAGTACGTCTTCGCGTCGGCATACGGCATGACCTGCACCGACAGCACCCACGCCGGAAATTCCTTCCGCGCGATGGCTTCGAAGAGATCGCGGCGGTGATAGTCCGCATCCACGCCGGCCATCTTCTGTGCCTCGGCGTTGCTGAAGAACTGCATGCCTTGGCGCGTATGGAAGTGATACTTCACCCAGAATCGTTCGCCGGCCCGATTGATCCACAAGTACGTATGCGAGCCATACCCATTCATGTGGCGCCAGGTGCGCGGCAGCCCGCGAGGCCCGAGAAGATACGTCACCTGGTGCGCGGACTCCGGATTGCTGGTCCAGAAGTCCCACTGCATGTGGTTGTCGCGCAGACCCGAGTCGGGCAGGCGCTTCTGGCTGCGGATGAAGTGGGGAAACTTCATCGGATCCCGCACGAAGAACACCGGCGTGTTGTTCCCGACCAGATCGTAGTTGCCTTCGGTGGTGTAGAACTTCAGCGAGAAGCCGCGCACGTCGCGCCAGGTGTCGGGGCTTCCCATCTCACCAGCAACGGTCGAGAAGCGCGCGAGCATGTCGGTCCTTGCGCCCTTCTGGAACAACGCCGCCTTCGTGTAGCGCGATACGTCCCGAGTCGTCTCGAACACGCCGAAGGCACCCGCGCCCTTCGCGTGGGGCTGCCGCTCCGGCACCTTCTCCCGGTTGAAGTGCGCCATCTGCTCGAGGAAGTGGACGTCGTGCAGCACGATGGGTCCATCGGTGCCGACAGTGAGCGAATTGCGATCGCTCGGCGCGGGAGCACCGGTGCTCATGGTCGAACGACTGTCATTCGGTTTCGTCATGGTATTCATCCTCCGGCCCGCGAGCTTGCGGGCGTCAGTCGACCCATTGCCTGCCGCGGATGTTCTGCAGTTGCCAGGGGTTGTCCACGTCGAGCTTCTCCGGGAACAGCTCGCCGCGGCCCTGCAAGGGAGTCCAGTCGGTGAACGCACCGGTCAGCTTGCCGAGATACGGCGCGGCGACGTCGAGGCATTCGTCATGATCCATCTGGTCCGGCTCGACGAGGCCGCGGCGCGGATGCCGGATGGCCCAGACGGCGGCCGCCAGTGCGCCGGCCACGACCTGCACGGTGGTCGCGTTCGCGAACGGCAGGTGGCGCCGGGCATCCTCGATCGTGAGCTGCGATCCAAACCAGTAGGCATTCCGGTCATGACCGGCGAGCAGCACGCCCAGCTCGTCCATGCCATGCGCGATGTCGATGCTCAGGCGGCGACTGGTGGGCTGCATCTTCCAGCCTCGCCCTTCGAGCTCGAGCGCGGACAGCATCCCGTCGTCGCACGGGTGGTAGACGAACATCACCGTCGGGCGGTAGGCGAACGCGCCTCCCGCGCGAAGGGAAAGGTGATCCGCGATCGAGAACACCTCGTCGTGCGTGACGAGCATTCCCTGGTACCCGCCGACCGAGGGTGTCCAGCTTCGCGCAAAGGTGCCGCCGCCCGGCCGTGGAAGATAGAGCGTGCCGGAGTCGGATCGGTGCCGCCGCGCGCGTCGCGGAAGATTCAGTTCGTGAACGCCGATCGAGACTTCGCAGGGCTGCATCAGCTCGTCCACGAATCCATCGATGGACCAGGTGTTGACGAACTCCCCGTGGCGTTTCGCGTGATCGCTGACCTGGGTGTCGCGCTCGGCGATCTGGATGACCTGCACGCCGAGGTCGCGCGCCAGCCTGGCCCAGTCCTCGCGTGACTGCGGGCGTGCATCGCCCGTTCGCAGCGCGCGATCCAGCTCGAGCAGCGCGCGCTTGACGAAGTGCGACACGAGCCCGGGATTCGCGCCGTGATCGACCACGGCCGTCGGCGCATCCGCGCCGATCTCCTCGGCCAGGCGCAACGCCTTTTCGCGGATGACGAAATTGGTCCGATCCCGCATCTTCAGCATGGGGTTCGCATAAACGCCAGGCCACGGTTCGATGGACGTATCGACGTACAACGCGCCTTCCTCCGCGCAGAAGCGGATCAGGTCGAGGCTCGAGACGTTGACCGAGAGGTTCAACAGGAGGTCGCCGCTCTTCACGTGCCGGCGGAGAATGCGACGATGATTCGAGGGCGTGAGATGCACGTGCTCGAACCGCGCGCCGCATTGCCGCGCGAGCCCCCGCCCCTGCTCATCTGCCGACAGCACCAGCAGGCGTCCGTCGGATTCGGTCGGAAGGTGACGTCCGATGACCGGCAGGATGCCCTGGCCGATGCTGCCGCTGCCGATGATGATGATCCGGCCGGCGAAATCCACCTGTGTCATGGGAGCATCTTCAGCCGCGTCAGGGGTCGACGGCGTGGTGCGGACGTTCCGCATGTCGACGTTCGATTCGATGATGATCCCCCCGGCGTCGGAAGGGAAGACGACCCGTGGGATGCGTGCATCCGGCGTATCCTCCCGTCAGGACAACAAGGGGATGAGCATGATCTCGAACCGTAAAGTCGCGATGATGATGTTGTGCGTCGGGTCGCTGGCGGGTGCCGTCTGCGCGCAGGCGCAGGACAAGATGACCGCGCAATCACTGATCGACCGGCAGCTCATCCAGGATCAGATCACGCGCTACTACTACAACTTCGGCTTGGCCGATAAGAAGCCCGAGCAAAGTTTCTATGCCGACGACGGTGTGCTGATCCTCGGCACGCGCCGCTACGAAGGCAAGGAGGCCATTGCGAGCGCGTACAACCGCCCACCCGCGGCAGGCGCGCCGCCGCGCGAGCGCATCCCGTTCAACATGACGGTCGACAACGCGCTGATCGTGGTCCACGGCGGCACCGCGACCTCGCAAGTCATCTTCACCGAGTACCGCCCGGAGAAGAAAGGCGACCCGATGAAGATGACGGTCCAGGGCAAGGAATTCGCCACCTGGACGAAGGTCAAGGGTCAGTGGCTGTACAAGTCGCGTGAAGTCACCAGCGGCACGGAACCGCCGGCGGGGTGGAAGGAGTAATCAGGGCCCGCGCTGATCCAGATTCGCGTTGTCGACGAAATCGCGCCACCGGCCCTGCGGGCCCGCATGCAGGTAGAGCCGCTTGTCGAGTCGCGGATAGTGGCAGACATCGAAGCTCGGCCGTCCGCCACCGAGCAGATAGACCAGATCGTCGGTACCGGTGTTGCGCAGCACGTGCGCGACGGTGTTGGCGGGAAAGCCGATGAAGTCGCCGGCCCGGATCTCGTGCGGCGCGTCGTCCAGCAGCACCTCACCGGTGCCGGATAGCACGTAGACGAACTCGTCGCAGTATTCGTGGCGGTGGCTTTCCGTCGACTCGTCGCCCGGCGCGATCACGGTCAGGTGCACGCCGAGCAGCGTCAGACCGGCTGCGTCGCCGAGCGAGATCGACCGCCGTCGCGCACCCGGGTTCAGGGGATGCGCGATGGCGGATTGCGCGGCGGCGTCCGCAGCCGTGCGACGGACGATGAACTCGGGCATCGCCTAGGCGAAGCCCTTCAGCTCCGCCGTGTTGATCGGCAGCGTACGCACGCGCTTGCCCGTCGCCGCGAAGATGGCGTTGGTGAACGCGGGCACCACCGGCGGCAGCGCCGGCTCGCCCAACCCCGTCGGGTTGTTGTCCGTCATCACGAAGTGCACCTCGACCTTCGGGGCCTGGTGCATGCGCAGCAGCGGATAGTCGTGGAAGTTGCTCTGATCCACGCGCCCGTTGGTGAACGTGAGCGCCTGGCCCAGAGCCTGCGAGATGCCGTCGATCGCCGAACCCTCGACCTGGTTGAGCGCCGGGCTCGGGTTGACGATCTGGCGACCCACGTCGCCGGCGATCCACACCTTGTCGGCACGCACTTCGCCCGTCTTCGGATTCACCGAGGCCTGCACCACTTCGGCGAAGTAGCCGGCGTGGCTCCAGTAGCACGCAAGCCCTAAGCCCGTGCCCTTGGGCAGCGTCGTCTTGCCCCAGCCGGACTTCTCGGCCACGGCCTTCAGCACGCCGGCCATGCGGCCGTTGTCGAAGCCGATCTGCTTGCCGCGCGGCGTCTCGTTGACGACGGGTGGCTTGGGCTCACCCAGCAGGTCGAGCTGGAACTGCAGCGGATCCTTGCCCGCCGCGTGCGCCAGCTCGTCGAGGAACGACTGGTACGCGAACGCCAGCGTGTTGCTCTGGGGCGCGCGCATCGGGCCGGTGGGCATGTCCAGCGGCATCAGCGAGTGGCCCAGGTCGAAGTTCTGCACGTACCCGGCGGGGAACTCGAAGGCGCCCACGCCGGCGGAACCGGCGACCTTGCCGCTGTTCGAGTACGTCACCAGGTGGTCGCGGAACGCCGTGAGCTTGCCCTCGGCGTCGAGACCGGCCTCGAAGTGGTGGAATCCACCCGGGCGGAACACGCCGGCCTGCATGTCCTGACGGCGGTTGCGCAGCAGCTTCACGGCGCCGCCGTGAGCCTTGGCGACCGCAGCCGCCTCGACCATGAAGTCGTTGGAGAGCCGGCGGCCGAAGCCACCGCCGTTGCGCGTGACGTGCAGCGTGACGTCCTTCTCGGGGACACCCAGCAGCTTGGCCACCGCCGACTTGCCGCCACCCGGCATCTGCGTCGGCGACCAGATCTCCACCTTGCCGTTCGCGATGGACACGGTCGTGTTCATCGGCTCGAGCGCCGAGTGGTTGACGAACGGCGCCTCGTAGCGGGCCTTCAGCACCTTGGCGGCGCCCTTCAGCGCCTCGTCCACGTCCCCTTCCTTCTTCACCGTCGTCTCGGCCGGCTTCTGGGCGAGCTCGGCGGCCTTCTCGATGAAGCCCTTGGTGGACCGCTTCGCGGTCTCGCCGTTGTCCCACTGCACCTTCAACGTGCCGAGCGCACGGTTCGCCTGGTGCCACTTGTCGGCGACGATGGCGACGCCGTCGGTGAGGCCGTTGTAGAGACCGGGATCGAGCTCGGTGACGTTGCCCTTGATGACGTAGACGCCGCGGATGCCCGGCAGCGCCTTCACCTCATCGAGGTTCGCGCTCACGAACTTGCCGTTGAACACCGGGCTCTTCTCGTACACGGCGTACTTCATGCCGGGCACGGTCACGTCGATGCCGAAGATCGGCTCGCCCTTGACGATGCGCGGGCTGTCGACGCCGCCGATGGGCGTGCCGATGATCTTGAAGTCCTTCGGGTCCTTGAGCTTGACCGTCTTGAGGTCCGGCGCCGGGATCTTCGCGGCAGCGGTGGCGAGCTCGCCGTAGGTGGCCTGCTTGTTCCGGCCCTTGTGCGTGACGACGCCATCGGCCGCCTCGAGCTCCTCGACCGGCACGCCCCAGGTGCGGGCCGCGGCGGTGACGAGCATCAGGCGCGCCGCCGCGCCGACGCGGCGGAGGTTGTCGTAGTTGGCCGGAATCGACGTCGAGCCGCCGGCGAACTGGCCGCCGTAGCGGACCGGGTCGACCTCGGCGTCTTCGGCGCGGACGTCCTTCCACGCGACGTCCATCTCCTCGGCGATGATCATCGGGAAGGACGTCTTGATGCCCTGCCCGATCTCCGGGTTCTTGTTGACGATGTGGACCAGGCCATCGGGCGTGATCCAGACGTAGGCGTTCAGCGTCGCGGTCTTCGCGCCACCCGTGACGGCATGCGCCACCCCGGGGAGGCTGAAGTCGAGCAGCAGGCCACCGCCCACGGCGGCGCCGGCGGTGAGGAACAGGCGGCGGGAAACGCGCGGCGCGCTCGTGTCTTTCACCTTGACGTTCGTGGTGGACATCACGCCATCTCCCTCTTGTCTTCGGTGGGCAGGCCGGCGGCCTGCTTGATGGCCGCGCGGATGCGTGCGTACGTCGCGCAGCGGCAGAGGTTGCCGCTCATCGCGTCGTCGATGTCCTTGTCGGTGGGCTGGGGCTTGCGCTCGAGCAGCGCCGTGGCGGTCATGATCTGGCCGGCCTGGCAGTAGCCACACTGCATCACGTCGAGCGCGAGCCAGGCCTCCTGCAGGCGCTTGCCGGCATCGCTCTGGCCGACGGCCTCGATGGTGGTGATCTTCGCGTCACCCACGGCGGACACCGGGGTTACGCAGGAACGGGACGCGTTGCCGTTGATGTGCACCGTACAAGCCCCGCACACCCCCATGCCGCATCCGAACTTGGCGCCCTTCAGCTCCAGCTCGTCGCGCAGCACCCAGAGCAGCGGGGTGTCGGCATCGACATCCACGGTGCGCGGCTCGCCATTGACGTTGATGGTGTAGCTCATGCGATACCTCGGTGTGCCCCGGCTTTTCCGGCGATGTTACATCGCATTTGGCATCTTCGGGGCCAGATGGGCTATTTTGTCGCGCTGGACAGGGCGTCGCGGCGCGATCGGGGGGCAGAATAATGAAGGCCAAGCGGGCAGGCATCGTCATCGGCATCGTCGTCATCGCCGGAGGGGCCCTGGCATGGGGGCTCCGGCAACCCGGCCCGATGGCCTTCGCGGAGGGCGAGCGGGTCGCCCTTTCCGGCTACCAGGGGCAGCCCACGGGCGTGCCGGCGGACTTCCAGGACGCGGACCCCCTGGCGAAAGGCCGCTACCTGGCCGTCGCCGCCGACTGCGAGGCCTGCCACACCGCCGAGCACGGCATCCCCTTCGCGGGCGGACGCCCGTTCGAGACCGAGTACGGCACGATCTATGCGCCGAACATCACGCCCGATCCCGAGACGGGCATCGGCTCGTGGAGCGATGCGGAATTCCTGCGCGCGATGCACCAGGGCATCTCGAAGGACGGCACGCGCCTGTATCCGGCCTTCCCTTACGCCTCCTACACGCTCCTCACCGACGAGGACGTGCTGGCGATCAAGGCATACATCTTCAGCCTCCCGGCCGTGAAGAACACGGCGCCCCCGACCGAGCTGCGCTGGCCCTACAACCAGCGCGGGCTGAT
>Ga0182745_1005468_pt1 | contig 10365 bp, 12 predicted proteins | sample eDN3rd30CKraftBY_FD_128523 | JGI IMG/M metagenome (GOLD analysis project Ga0182745, IMG submission 128523) | Enriched backyard soil microbial communities from Emeryville, California, USA - eDNA 3rd pass 30_C Kraft BY (version 2) (version 2) | ecosystem: Environmental > Terrestrial > Soil >... | reverse complement strand
GCCCGCTCGCCTCGAAGGCTTCGGCCACTCGGAACCACTCCTGCGTCTCCACCGGCTTCGACATGCACGCAGGGTCCATGGCGCCGACTCCTCACTCAACGCCCCTCAGCCCGTCGTTGGCCGGACGCTTACCGTTGTCTCGCCTTCAGGAGTCAGGGCCGCCATATCCAGGGGTGCCATAGCGACAAATCCGACCAACTCAATGCCGTCGAAAGCCGTACCTGTTTTATTGATGTAATCGCCAGAGTTGGCCGCAGCAATGGTCGCTCCGCCCCCTTGCGACCAACCGTATATAATGGCTTTCTTTCCAGCACCAACTTCCCTCATATAACCAGCAGCACGAATAGCGTTGATGGCGTCCCGGGCATTGGTTGCCGAAACAGCATATTGGTGCTTACCACCACCACCCAGGCCCTGATAATCCGTTGCAACAACGACATAGCCCGCACCAATGAACTCCTCAACCGCAGGAATACCATAATCCGTCGATGAGTTACCCCCTACGATAAAATACTGGTTCAACGGGACCGCCGGATTGCTCACTTGCGACGGGCCGCAATTCTGCGCCGTACCCGTCGTGCCATGAGCCCAGGAAACCACCGGCCGACCTTCCTTCGGCACCTTACCGGTGGGTGCGATCAGAAGGCCGGTAGAAATCGTTTTAAGCTCATTGAGGTCCGAGGAAACATAGGCAATTCGCCATGCCCGAGCGCCTTTGATCGGCGTAGAGATTTCCTCCTTGCTGATGACCTGGCCGAGCTTGCCCTGCGCTTTCATGCGCATCACGGCTGCATAAAACGGTGGCACATTCACTTCAGCAACGGCTGTTGCGCTCGCGCCCATGGTGGCCAAAGCAATGACCGCCACTTTGAGGACGTTCTTCCTGAAGGGTGATTTCACTTTTGCCTCCTGATGTACGCCGGTCAAAACCGGCAAAGCGTCGATGAAAAAAGAGTATTCCTTTGAGGAGTTTTCACTGCCAGCACGGACCTTGTTTTTGTCAAATCAAGAGACCTGGACAGCCTGACTGACATCTGCCTATCGAAGCCCCGTCATCAGGCAACAATTACTTCGGCCTTTCCGCAAATTCATTCTACAATGGAGACACCGCTACACGCTCAACAACGGTTTGCACTGCAATCCGGCTTCACCGGGTCACGGTGCCATATTCACCTGCTGCGGCTCCCTCTGGGACTTTTCTCTTCGCAACCCATCTGATCAAAAAGCCAGGAGGCCGAGGGATGTCGTGACACTGCACAATATGTAATACCTATCTTCCGGACAACAATCATCCCACGGAAGGTCAGGGTGTTAGAGTGCTCCTTGACACCGAGCTGCGACAGCAACCGTCTGAAGTGTCGCTCATGATGGCCATCCTCGGTGGAGTCTTTGGACGGCCGGAGCCCCTGCACTCCGTATGCCACCCTTTCGAACACGGGAGAGGGGTCGCCCCCCCGCGAGGAGGAATCGACACCGCCGTCGGCCAAGCCCCCTCACTGACGCGTCATCGACTCGGCGGTGACGCGTCAATCCTGGCCCCCGGGCTCCTTGGGAGGAATGGGCTCGAAGTACCGAACCATGCCCTGCCGCGCTCCTTCATCGAGAAGGCCACCCCGTCCACTCGCCCAGCACGAGGTCGAGGGCGGAATCCTCCCGCCAGCCTCGCGTGACCTCCGCGAACGAGGAGACGTCGCCGAGCTCGGCGTACCGTCGGGGACTCACACCGCCTTCGACATGGAAGAGCATAGGAAGGACAAGAGCCCTATTGGGCGTAGCGGGCGGGAGGAAAGGGACGCTGACGGGTAGCCCATGAGCCGCCCTCCCGGCCGGCGCCGAAGCCATTCATCTCCAGCAGACACACGCCTGCCTAGCCGCATTCCCAGGAGAGACGTGGCAGGGGCTAGCGGCCCGGCTCCAGCGGGGGGGGGGCGGCTTGAGCTTCAACACCACGCGCTTTGGGGCGGCCCTCGCGCAGGGGCCAGGTGCGCACTCGCCGTGAGCAACCTGAGGCATCCCCTGAGCGATCCCCGCATTTGAGCGAGCGGATCGCCAGCCGCCTACCTGACAGCCGCGTGCGAGGCGGAGTGGTGGGGTGCAGGAAGAGAGGCCATGCTGGTACGCAAGGTGGCCATCAACGAAGAGCAGGTGCGTGCGTTCCTGGAGAGCTTGTCCGAGGAGGACCTGCACGCCAAGCGGGTGCTGTCGCTGTCGCATGCGACGTTGGGTGTGGTGCACGCCGCGTCCCTGTCGGTGCACGCGATTGGCCAGGCGCTGGCATGGGCGCGAGGTGGCATGCATCGACGCACCACGCCCCTGCTGTGGATGACGCTGCAGAAGAGCGTGCTGGCGGGCAACCGCGCCCAGGCGGAGGACGAGCTGCTACGGCGGCTGAAGGAGTGCGTGCCCGCAGGGGTGAAGGTGACGGTGCTGGCGGACCGGGGCTTCGCGGACCAGCGGCTGTACGCCCTTGTGCCTACCCAAAACCCGGTCGCCGCGTCATGGGTGCGTCCCACAAAAGGCAGTGCGTCAATGCGAGTGAGCGGGGCGCGCGAGGCCGTCGCGTTTCATCTCCAGTCGACGCAGCACCCGGTGGCGCACCACCCTCAGCCATGTCCGGCGTAGGATTGCGGTCAGCGTTTCGCGGTCGGCCGCAGACCGTCGAAGAGAAGGGTGAGCGCGCGCTGGCGGAATGATTCGCTCCACTCATCAGTGATCGCTTCTTGGCAGATGGCCGCGAGCAGGGCGATCAGCTCGGCGGGGCGCAGGTCGTCGCGGACGGTGCCCGCCTTCTGGGCGCGTTCGAGCAGCAAATCGATGCCGGGCCGGAGGCGGGCCAGTGCGTCGCCGACGCGGACCCGGACCCCGGTTTCGGCGAGTCGGGCGAACACCGCCCTGTTTCGGGCGCTGATTGCCATGACGCGGGCGCAGAACTCGAACAGGGCGGTGACTGCGTCCTGATTGCCGACCATCGCGTCGACTTCCGTGATGAGTCGGTCCAGCAGGTGCATCACCACGGCTTGGAGCAGTTCGGGTTTGGTTGGGAAGTGCCGGAACACGGTGCCAATCGCGACGCCGGCGTGCGCGGCCACGGCCTCGGTCGAGGCCGACGCGCCCTGCTCGGCGAACACGGCCTCGGCCGCATCCAGGATGCGCGCGCGATTGCGGCGGGCATCAGCACGAACGGGTCTTTCACCCGCACCACCGCCCGCAGGCGGCCCACCCTCTCGCGCCATCAGCCGTCCCTCCTTGCAAAAGTGAGTCAGGCTCACTATAAATCATGAGTCAAACTCATCTTATCCCGGGAGGTACAACCATGTCACAGTCGGCGACGGGGGCCGCAGGTCCTCTCACCATCTACCGGCGCATGCAGGAAGCGCTCCTCGGGGACGGCGCAACGCTCCTCCCAGCGGAGCTGTTGGCCGAGGATGTCGTGGTCGAGACGCCGTTCTCCCCTCCAGGCATGCGACGCCATGAGGGCCGCGAGGCGTGGCTGGCGTTCTATCGAGCCAGAAGCGCGGTCCTGCCGGTGCGTTTCGAGCAGCTCCGCGAACTGGCGACGCATCAGACCGGCGACCCCGAGGTCATCGTCGTCGAATACGAGCTGGCTGGGACGGTCACCACTACCGGCCTACGCGCCTCGGCGACCCTCATCGGCGTGCTGCGGGTCCGCGACGGCCTCATCCAGCACTGGCGCGAGTACCAAGACGTCCTGGCGATCAGCGAGGCGCTGAAACTCACGCCCAGGGACCTCGGCGGAGCCGGCACGCCCTCCCTGTAGCGCTCGGCGGCGCCTCCCAAGATTCGGTCGCCGCGGCATGGGTGTGCCCTGCAAGCCGACGGAAACGTCAACTTCCGAGCGTACGCGCCACCAGCGCATACACCCTTCCCTCCCCTCGATTCGAGGAAGACAATGACCGTTCATCTTCATGTCATCACAGGTGGCCCAGGCTCCGGAAAAAGCAGTCTCATCGAGGCGCTAGCAGCGGAGGGACTCGCGCACATGCCCGAGGCGGGCCGTGCCATCATTCAGCAGCAGGTCGAGATCGGCGGCGCCGCCCTCCCCTGGGCTGATCGGGCGGCCTTTGCCGAGCTGATGCTTGGATGGGAGATGCGTACCCACAGGGAGGCCCGCGAGCGAGGCCATCCTGTCATCCTGGACCGCGGCATTCCCGACGTCATCGGATACCTTCGGGTGTGTGGCCTTCCGGTGCCTCAACATCTCTGGAAGGCCGCGGAGCTGTTTCGCTACAATCGACGTGTCTTCATCGCGCCGCATTGGCCCGAGATCTTCGCGCAAGATGCCGAGCGCAAACAGGCCCCCGCCGAAGCGGAGGCCACCCACCGCTCGATGATAGAGGTCTACACGAGCCTTGGCTACGAGCTGCTCCCCCTTCCCCAGGTATCGATTTCAGAGCGGGTGCGATTCGTTCTTTCGAATATCGAGTAGCCCAAGCGCTGTTCCTCCCAGAATCCGCTCGCTGCGTCATGCGTGCGTCAAGGCGGGTGAGCGAGGCGCGCACTGCCGAGGCGTAGCCTCGAGGCCGCTCCTCCGCCACGACAACGGCAGCCAGTACACCGCGGAGGCCTTCCAGGACTGCGCTTCCTGGGTGCCCGCTCCAGCCCGTCCTTCGTCCGCAGCCCCGAGGGCAACGACTGCGCGGAGCGCTTCATCCGCACTCTCAAGGGTTGCTTCTCTTTCGAGGCCGGAGCTCTGAACACGTGCATGCCCTGAGCGGCAGGTCTTTCGGGCCATGTCCTCAGCGCCAGCCGACGCGACGCGCCCACGCCTCCATCTCGGCCTGGCGTGCCGCACGGTCCGCCGGCGGCAGCGCGCCGGGCGGCGGTGGGTGGCGCCACACCATCGGCGGCAGGCCGACGGCTGTGCGCCGCTCCGGCAGCGACTCCGGCGCCTCGACCCCGACCATCGGCACCATCGCCGTGCCGTCGTCACTCCAATCGTACTGTGTGCCGTAGCGCTGCGGCCGGCCCTCGGACACGCGGATCCGGTCCTCGAGCATCGCCACCTCCGCCGGATCGGCCTCGCCTTCGGCCGCAGCCGCCTGCAGCAGCGGCAGGCAGCCGCGCAGCAGCTCCGGCTCGCCGATCGCGTGTTGCACGATTCGCCACGCCGCGCTCGCCCCATCCCCGCCGACCAGCGCTCGCCCCGGCCAGCCGACTCGCGCCAGCACCTCGCGCAGGCGCGCCGCGTTGCGTCGGTGTACTGCCTCCATCTCCGGGTGGTAGCCGGCGAACAGGCTGCCGTCGCGCGCCAGTCGCTCACGCGTCTCGTCGTCCTCGCCGATCCATCTAATCAGCTCGGCGCGCAGGCCCTCATCCATGCGCCCAGCATTGCCGCGCTCACGTGTGGGTGCAACCCGCCGGCAAGTGATTGGCGCTCGCCGACCTTTCAGCCGAGGACGCGCTCGAGGGGTCCGAGCCCGACGAGGAACTCGAGCAGGCTCAGGGCGCTGCGACCAGCGCAACCTCGTAAGCGCTTGCCATGCCTGTGCCTACCCAAAATTCGGTCGCTGCGTCATGGGTGCGTCCAGGCCACATTCGGCAGTGCGTCGCCGCGAGTGAGCGAGGCGCGACCTTTGCGCGTCCCTGCTCGGCGAGGTGGTCCGAAATCATCGTCAGGCTCATGGCCACGCCAGGTCGATGTGAAGCAGCGGGTCCGCGGGCATCTCCACCTTCGCGGTTCGTGCTTGCGCGGAAGGCATCGCCCACCACGCCGATGTCCGGGGCCGCGCGCGCCTGACCGTCCAACCAGTAGCGGCTCTCCGTCTCCGCACGCAAGTGGCTCTGCACCCAGCCGGCGAGTATCGGCATCTGCTCCTCAACGTTGGAGCGTGGCAGCTTCGCGCCGCGCGCCAGCATCGCACCAAGGAAGCCATGAGCGGCCCTCGCGCGGACAGCGCGCGCGTAGGCGAGCTGCTTGTCGCTGACCGCCTGGAGGGGCGGCACCTCCAGCCCCTCCACTGTGAGGGCCACGTGCGGCAGGACGACGTGCACGCAGCCCGCCTCGAGCTGGTCCGCGAGCGCGTCAGCCGCATCACGCCGCTGGGCCGCGCGTTCGGCTCGGGAGGAGGTGATGCCGAAGCGGTCTTCCAGTACCTGGAGCGTGGGCCCTGTTGTGAGCGGCACCTCCTCGTCCCCCCCGAGGACGGTAGCGTGGAGGGCCCCCCTGAGGCATCCCCCCAGATGAGCAGCAGCCTGTCGCTGCGCTCCGGCGTCTTTACGCGTACCTCCTTCAGGCCCATTCCGAATTTGAGGTCCTTCACGTCCCGGAACGTCTCCGTGGAGCGGCCGTGGCCCGTCACGAGGCTTGCCACCAGCGTCTCCTGGTCGTCCTTCTCGAAATCCGTCCAGTTCAACGCAATGACGGCCTGCTTGCGCTCGGCCAGGACAACCAACCCCGAATACCTCCGAGAGGAAACCCCGCACCTGCTCTTCGTCGATGGCCACCTTGCGCTTCCTGGTGGCCGTCCTTCTGCCCAGGCGCCAGCTCCCTCGCACGTGGCGGCGAGGCAGGCGCTGGCTGATCCACTTCCGCCCCCCTCCTGACGAACTATACAGGATTCGGGACTTGCCCCCCGGCGGCGATTCCTCACTCAACGCCCCTCAGCGCGTCATTGGCCGGACGCTGACGATCGCCGCCAGCAGCGCGCAGATGGCCAAGGCAACATCTAGGCGCTGGCCGTAGCCGGCAATCACCAGTCCCGTGCCGAGGAGGTTGTAGTAGAAGAGACTCAGGATTGCGCCAGCAGTCCCGAACCGATCAGCATAGGCTCGCAGGGCGATGGCCAGCACATTGGGGATTGCGACGGCATAGGCGGACGAGATCAGCGTCACGCCGATCAGGAAGGCCAGGCTCTGCGGCAGAAGCGCGGTGAGCAGGATGACGAGCGCGGTCCCCGCCCCCAGGAGGAGGACGCCGAGCGAGATCAGCGCTTCCGCCGTCCAACCGCGGCGCAACAGGGCACGGTTCATCAGGGCCCCCGCCAGCGCACCGGCGGCGAGCAGGAAACCGCACTGGCCGAATGAGAGCCAGGGGTTCTCCAACCCGGCAAAGAGGAAGGGGCCAAGCTGGTACCAGGTGAAGATCGCGGCATTGAATGCGGCGATCAGCAGGGTACAGCGCCAAATGCTGGGATCGCGGAGCATGACTCGGAAGGTGGGCCAGAATGGGGTGACAGACAAAGTAGCGAGGCGGGTTTCAGGCCAGCGCCAGAGACTCAATCCGAGCATGAACGCCGCAAGCAGGCCGAGGGCCGCGAAGACGCCACTGTGACCGGCCTTGGCCGCAAGCAGTTGGCCTGCGAAGAGGCCCACCGCCGGGCTGATAGCCAGCGCCAGCCCAAGCACCGCGAAGACCCGGCCCAGCTCCGGCCCAGCATGGCTATCGCGTAGCGCGGTCTGGGTAACGATCGATCCAACCGCCGCCCCGAAGGCGGAGATAAGCCGTGCGGCCAGCAAATGTGAGAAATCACTGGCGACCATGGCCCAAGCCGCACCCGCTGCATAAAGCGCAAGGCCCGCAAGCAGCGCCGGGCGGCGGCCCCACAGATCCGAGAGCCGGCCCCAGGCCACCACGCCGAAAGCGAAGGCTGCGAACCAGAGTGACAGCGTCTGGCCCGTCTCGGCTGGGGTGACGCGATAGGCCGTAGCGATCAGCGGCAGGGCCGGGCTGTAGATGGTTTCAACGATCTGCGGAAAGCTCAGGAGCAGAATGGCGAGCAGGAACGGCGGACGGGGGGACATGGCAACCTCAACGACGATTCGCCATCACGTCTAGCCGTTCGGGTCTCCGCGTATTACAAACGGAAAGACAATTTCCATCGGAAATCGGACAAATGCCCTGGCTAGCGCCCAGCGACCCTTTCGACCCCGACCAGCAGGCGGCGCCGGTCAGCGGCATTGCCTCGCTGCTGGTGCGCCACGATTCCGGCCTGCACAGCCATCAAAGAGGGCAACTCCTCTTCGCCTACGCCGGCTCGATCCGCATTGCGCTACCCGGCATGATCTCGATGCTGCCGCCGATCCGGGTGGCATGGATTCCGCCGGCGACCGCGCATCGCGTGTTGATCCGCGGTGAGGTGGAATATCGCTCGATCTATCTCGACACGTCCCGCATCGCGCCCCCGACCGAGGGGCCGGCGATCCTGTCGATGACACCGCTTCTGCGTGAGGTGTTCGAACGGATCAGCCACGCGCCCTTCGAGACCGACTGGAACAAGGGGGCTGCGGCGAACCTGCTGGCGGTCTGCCTTGATGAGCTGCGGACGGCCCGGCGCGAGCCGATGCTCTTGCCGGTGCCGGGCGATCCGCGGCTCTCGCGGCTCAATCTTGACGAATTGCCGCCCGACCTCTCTGGGCTCGCGAACCTGGTGGGAGCCAGCGCTCGCACGATCACTCGCATCTTCCGGCGCGAGACCGGTATGAGTTACCAGGCCTGGCGGCAGAGCTGGCGGCTTTTGCGGGCGGTGGATTTGCTGGCCTCGGGAGAGAACGTGAGCGGGGTGGCCTTCGATTTGGGCTTCGCCAGCGACAGTGCCTTTATCGCCTTTTTCCGCCAGATGACCGGCGAAACGCCAAGGCGGTACCTGCGCGGCAGGACATAACCACAGAGAAAGAAAGCCAAAGTATGCTCAGTTTCGAGCGTTCTCGTCGTGGGGGGGGCGAAGACGGCACCCGCCAACTTGCCACAGCGGAGGCATACGTGCCCTGAGGGAACGGCCTCTCCGAAGGTGGCATCCCCCCACCGCAGGTAGGCATCGGCGGTGAGCGTGGGGGACGCAGGCGTAGGGCCTTCAGCGCCATGCTGGCTCGACATCCCACATCGACTCACTCCAGGGGGGGATTTCGGGGAGGCGGAGGTCACCACACATGCGCCACGGGAAAAGCGCACGCGCGGAAAGACTCACCTTTCCAGGCGACTTCAGCCTTGCGCAGGCGCGGGCGCGTTCACCGGCTCCGGCGGCTCGGCCGCGGGGCGGATGATGAGCTGACCTCCCGACGGCCTGCGCCGCCGCTGGAAGGGGGCGAGCTTCACGGGGCGTCCGGTCCGCGCCGACTCCTGGAGCGCGGTGATGACGCGCACGTCCGCGAGCCCCTCCCACCCGGACGGCTCGGGCTCCAGGTCCTCCAGCACGCACTTCGAGAAGTAGATGAGCTCCGGCGCGAACTGGTCAAGCGCCGCGAACACGCGCTCCTCGGTCTTGCCCTCCACGGTGAGGATGTGCGTGCGCTCCTTCTCGTAGCCGAACGCGGACTCGACCCGCAGGTCGCCCTTCTCGCCCACCACTCGATACGCGGAGACCGCCGACGCCGCATGGCTGATGCCGAACTGCGCGATGCGGCCGTTCGAGAAGCGCATCAACGCGAACGCCGTGGCGTCGACGCCCTGGAAGCGCGGGTCCTGCTCTTCGTTCGTGTAGCAGAACACCTCGGTGGGCTCGTCGCCGAAGAGGTAGCGCGCGGCGTTGATGGGGTACGGCCCTTCATCGAGCAGCGCGCCGCCGCCCACGCCCACCCGCGTCCGGATGTCCCCTTCCCGCACCTGCTGCGTCAACAACGCGGACAGCATGAGCGGCGCCCCCAGGCGCCCCGAGCGCAGCAGCTCGATGGCCCGCAGGTTCGCCTCCTCGAAGTGCAGCCGGTAGGCGATCATCAGCTTGACGTGGTTCTCGTCCGTGACGCGAATCATCGCCTCGCAGTCCTCCACCGAGGTGGCCATCGGCTTCTCGCAGAGGACATGGACACCCGCGCGCGCCGCCCGTTCGGTGAAGGCACGATGCAGGGTGTTGGGCAGCGCGATGTAGACCGCGTCGACCTCCGCGTCCTGGAGCACCTGCTCGAAGCCGTCGTAGTCCGCGCAGTGGCGCACGCCGTACCGCTTCCCCAGCACGTCGCGCTTCTCCGCGTCCGAGGAGAGGATGGCCACCAGCACCGAGTTCGCCCGGGCGTGCTGGAAGGCGGGCAGGACCGCCACCTGCGCGATGTTCCCCGCCCCCACCACCGCATACCGGATTCGCCGCGAGCCACCCTGTACCATCGTTCGCCCTCCGCGTGTGAGAGTCACGCTGGGCTCCCGGGGCATCCTCCACAACCCACGCTCCGGGCAACGTCGGGCCGGACGTCCGGGCAGCGGGCCGCCAGGCGTCCCCGCGCCCCAGGCCGCTTCCAGCGGACACCCACATCGAAGCCCCGGCCACGGCCGAGGTCACCGGAGCCTCCTGCCAGCCGCTGGGCCCCGGGGCCTCCGGGGCCGGGCGCCCTAGCCGACCGCGGCGACCTGCGCCGAGGCGTCCTCCGGGAGCGCGTCGAAGCTCTCGAAGGGGTTCTCCAGCATCTCCCGAAGGGTGT
>Ga0182745_1005465_pt1 | contig 10366 bp, 5 predicted proteins | sample eDN3rd30CKraftBY_FD_128523 | JGI IMG/M metagenome (GOLD analysis project Ga0182745, IMG submission 128523) | Enriched backyard soil microbial communities from Emeryville, California, USA - eDNA 3rd pass 30_C Kraft BY (version 2) (version 2) | ecosystem: Environmental > Terrestrial > Soil >... | reverse complement strand
CTCCAGCGCGGCCAGCGCGTCGGGCTCCATGCCGGCGGCCTCCTTGCCGTGTTCCTGCTGGAAGCGCAGGGCGAAGGCCTGCGCCAGCAAGGCCACGTCGCCCTTGCGGGCGCGCAGGGCCGGGATGTGCAGGTGCACGACGGCGATGCGGTAGTAGAGGTCCATGCGGAAGCGCCCCGCCTTGATCTCGGCCTGCAGGTCGCGGTGGGTTGCGGCGACGAGGCGGAAGTTGACGCGGCGCGCCACGTTCTCGCCCAGGCGATACACCTCGCGCTCTTCGAGCACGCGCAGCAGGTAGGACTGCATGTCCAGCGGCATTTCGCCGATCTCGTCGAGGAACAGCGTGCCGCCCTCGGCCGCTTCGATCTTGCCCCGCATGCCTCCCTTGCGCGCGCCCGTGAACGCGCCGTCGGCGTAGCCGAAGAGTTCGCTGGCCAGGAGTTCGCGCGACAGCCCGCCGCAATTGAGCACCATGAAGGGGCCGCGGCTGTGCAGCCCGCGGGCAAAGAGCTCCTTGCCCACGCCGGTTTCCCCCAGCAGCAGGACGGGGACCGGAGAGCCCCGCAGGCGGCGCGCCTGTTCCACCAGTTCGCCCACGGCGGGGTCCGCCGTGATCACGGTGTTGAAGGGATCGGGCGCCGGCGCGTCCGCCACCTGCGCGGCCGCCGCGGCCCGCGACGCGCCAGGGGCCGGCGGATGCCGGGGGAGGATCAGCAGGGATCCCAGCCGTTCCGGGCCCGCGAGCACGGGCTCCACCCATTCGGGCCGCAGCCAGACCGGCAGCGCGGGGCCCGCACCGCGCGGGGAGTGCGGGCCCAGGGCGAGTTCGGCGATGCGCCGCAGCCGGGGCAGGTTGATTCCCGCGCCGGCGTCGTCCAGCGCGCGTTGCGCCTGGGCGTTCGCCTTTATCGGACAGCCGCGGTGGTCGAGCAGGATGACGCCCACGTCGGCGCCCGCCGCCACGAACCGCGCCAGGGCGGCGTCCAGCAATTGATAGCGGCGTTCCATTTCGGCCGTGCGCAAGCGGCTTTCGATGTGCCTGGCCGAGGTCATGGCGATGGCCAGGTGCTGGCGGCTGTAGGTGCGCGACAGGCCCGAGACGTCGAGCACGCCCACCACGTCGCCGTCCAGCGGATGCCGGATGACGGCGGCCGAACAGGTCCAGCCCTTGATGCCTTCGCAGAAATGCTCGGTGGAATGCACTTGCACGGCCTGCCCGGTGATCAAGGCCGTGCCGATGGCATTGGTGCCGCAGTATGCTTCGCTCCAGTCCACGCCGGGCATGAGATGGATGGCCTGCCCGGCCTCCAGCGCGGTGGGGTCGCCCACGGCGTTGAGGATGACGCTTCTCGTGTCGGACAGCGCGATCAGGGTTCCCAGTTCGGCCAGGGTTTCACAGGCCTGGGCGAGCACGGGCTGGCTGGCGCCGAGCAGATCGCGCTGGCGCTCGCGGTGGAGGAATAGTTCGTCCTCGGACAAGGGTTCGGGCCCGCGCGAGGCGCGGGGATTCACGTCGGCCTGGAGGCAGCGTTGCCAGGACCCTTCGATCAGCGCGCGCAGCGCGGTTCCCGGGGGGCCGGCGATCGTGCCGGACAAGACCGATTCCCAGGCTTGCATGACTGCGCGCTCGGCGGCGGGATCTGAAAACCGTTCCCGGTAGCTTGGCTCCATCGCCTAGTCTCCAAGATGCGATGCATGGGCCGGCTATCCTACCGGCTGTACGCAGGGCGCGCGCTGCCGCTGGCCCTGGGTCGGGGCGGGCCGAGTGCCTGGCCAGCCGCGTTCATTAGACGGCATGAGCGCCAGGCGTCAATCCGGAGCAACCCGGACCAGGACGGCCGCGGCCATCCCGGTCCGGTTCGCGCCGCGGCCGCCCGCTATGCCGCGCGCTCGGGCAAGGGCAGGTTGACCCATTCCTTGTAGAAGGTATCGATATCCGGCTCGAAATCATGGATTACCGGATACCAGGGCGTGGGCGCCTCGACGTCGTGCAGGGTGCCGCACTGGGGGCAGTAGTACTCGCGGTACACCTGCCATTGGGTGTCGGGCGCCATGAGCTTGGGATAGACCTCGCTCATGGCCTGGGCGTCCTCGCGCACGTAGACGTGCGCGGCGAGCTTCCAGTTCTGCCGGTAATCGCCGAATTCATGGCCGCAATCGCATTTCGTCACCCAGTGCTTGTCGCGCGCGCGCTGCACGATGTACAGGTGCGGCGCGAGCGGCAGGACGATCCGGTCGTTCCAGTCGAGCTTCTTCTGCAGCGTCTTGAGGTACATCTCGAAGCGCTCGCCGTCCTTCGGCATGGACAGCATGCGGATGGTGGTGTCCCAGTCCAGCCGGCCGTCCACCAGGTGGTCCACCTGTTCCTGCGTGTAAGTCGTCATTGTCGTCTCCTTGTTTTCGCAAGCCGCCGGCTCACTCGTCCACCAGCACGATGGTCTTCACGTCGGGCATTTTCGAAAGATCCATGCGGAACTTGGACCCGTAGGTGGGCACGTCGAGTTCTTCCTCGGTCAGGGTCCAGTCGGCCGGCAGGCTCCAGAAGTCCCGGAACTGCTGCTCGAACTTCCTGGACAGCCCGAAACTCGTGGCGTACATGTGCTGCACCTGGGTCGAGGCGGTCTTGGCCAGGATGCGTTCGCGCTCGGACCGCATCCAGTCGCGTACCGGCACCGCCCGTTCCAGCCTGCGTTTGCGGATATCCAGGCGCTTGCTGGCCGAGGCCTTGGCGTCGACCTGCCAGCGTCCCGCGGCGTCCTGGGTCACCACGGCGCCGTAGACCTCCAGCGCGTACTTGGGCAGCAGCAGCTCGTTGTTCAGGTCGTCGGCGATGGCGTCGAGCTCGCGGTCCAGGGGGTCTCCGAAGCCGGGGCCGCCGCGCAGGTAGTTGAGATAGAGGTCGTAGTTCTCGTAGCAGTCCTCCGTCGTCATGCACTGCTGGTCCCGCTTGACGCGGGCCCCGGGCGCCAGGTGTTGCTCGTAGTCGGGCGCCTCCGGATTGGTGTCGGCGCCCAGCGGCAGGCTTTCGCCGCGGGCGATGCGGTCCTTCAGGCCGGTATGGTGGGCCTCGAAGCGGTAGCCGGTGGCCGCCGGATAGCCGCCCATCAGGCCCCAGTCGCTGTTCATGTAGCCGTTGCCCATGAAGAACATGGTCCAGTCCTGCGCCTTCCAGACCATGCGCAGCGTCTCGAAGCCGCAGCCGCCCCGATACTTGCCGTAGCCGCCGGAGTTGGACTTGGCGTTGCGGCCCAGGTAGAGCAGGGGCTCGGCCATCTCCCAGATTTCCATGTCGCCCATGTCGCCTTCCGGGTTCCAGATGGCGGCGGCGTGGTTCAGGCCGTCCTTGACGGCGCCCGCGCCGGTGCCGCAGGAGCTGGCCTCGAAGCTGTTGACGGCATGGATCTCGCCCTCCTGGTTGATGCCGCCGCCCTGCAGCCAGTTGGAGGTATTGGCGTTGCCGGCGTTGACTTCCTCCAGGTAGCCGCGGCTGAAGTACGCCTGCCCCAGGCCGCGCCACAGCGCGCTCCATCCGGACACCAGGAAGTGCCATGCGTAGGCGTGCCCGGTGCGCCGGTCGTCGGGGTTCATCCAGGCGCCCTTGGGCAGGCGGAATTCCGTGCCGTAGTAGGCGCCGTCGTTGATGCGCTGGGTGGGCACCAGCGTCTGCGTCATCATCACCCAGATGCCGCTGGTGAACGCCACCTGGTGCGCGTTGTAGCTGTGCCAGCCCCAGCGGCTGGAGCCTTCGAAGTCCAGCCGCCAGGTGCCGTCCTTGCGGATCTCCATCTCCACCGGCGAGTGCATGATGGAATCGAGCTTGGCGAAGGCGTTCGAGGTCTGCACGTCCTCGTGCTTGTAGGGCACGTCGACGAACGCCACCTTGCGGTACTTGCCCGGCAGGGTCAGCGCCTTGATCCGCATCTGCAGCCCGCGGCGGCCTTCCTCGATGACTTCATAGGCGAACTTCTCGTAGGCCTCCAGCCCTTCCTCGGCGATGACCTCTTCGATCAGGCTGCGCACCATGTGGCAGCCGGCGATGCGGGTCTTCTCGTCCAGGATCCAGTACTTGGGCGTGCGCACGGCGCGCTGGCTTTCATGCAGCCAGTCCTTGAGCGGCACGTCGTTGATGCCGGTCTTGCGGCAAGTGATCATGTAGCCGTCGCCAAAGCGCTGCGTCTGGCCCGTCGACATGGAGCCGGGCGTCACCGCGCCGGTGTCGATCACGTGCGTGACGCCGCCGACCCAGCCCACCAGCTTGCCCTGCGCGAAGATCGGCACGATGGTGGCGATGTCGCAGGGGTGCACGTTGCCGATGGCGCAGTCATTGTTGGTGAACATGTCGCCCGGGTTGATGCCGGGGTTGGTTTCCCAGTCGTTCTCGATCATGTACTTGATCGCCGCGCCCATGGTGCCCACGTGGATGATGATGCCGGTGGAGGTCAGCACGCAGTCGCCGGCGGCGTTGTACAGCGTGAAGCAGAGTTCGCCTTCCTGTTCGACGATGGGGCTGGCGGCGATGCGCTTGGCGGTCTCGCGCGCATGCACCAGGCCGCCGCGCAGCTTGGAGAACATTTTCTCGTAGCGGATGGGCTCGCTCTCCCGCAGGTCCAGCCGGGTCAGGCCGTTGTAGTGGCCGGTGTCCTTGGTGCGGGCCAGGATGGCGTCGCGGAACTGCTTGAGCGTTTCGCCCGTGCCCAGCAGGCCCGAGGCGCCGGTTTCCATTCTTGATATCGTGTTCATGTTGTCTCTCCGGGAGTCCGATTACTTGGTTTCCTGCAGGTGGAACAGGCGATGCTTGTCGATGCTTGCCGAGAAGCCCTGCGGCACCACGAAGGTGGTCGCGTCGGACTCGACGATGGCGGGCCCCTTGATCCGGTTGCCCGGCTTGAGCGCCTCCATGTGCCACAGCGTGGCCACGTGCCATTGCCCGCGGCGGTACAGCTTGCGGGTGCCCAGCCTGGCCTCGGCCGGCGGGATGGGGCCGGCTTCGGGGTCCTCGGGCAGGACCGGCTTCTGGGTGACGACCATGCCGCGCATGATGGCGCCGGTGACCGAGAAGCCCAGTTCGGGCGAGCGGGCGGAGCTGGCGTAGACGCGGCCATAGGTGTCTTCGAACGCGCCCACGATCCTGTCCCAGTCGTCCGCGCTGCCGGCGCCGGCGATGGGCGAATCGATTTCCAGGTCGTTCAGCTGCCCCATGTACTGCATGCGGTACCCGGGCCGCAGGATCACGTCTTCGGGCTTGAAGCCGTTGATGCGGAATTCCTCGATCACCTTCTCGGCCAGTTCGTTCCAGGCCTGTTGCAAGGTCTCCACCGCCTGGACCTTGTCGGACTGCGCCGCGACCTGTGGCAGCGCCAGGTCCACGCTTTTGTCGTAGCGGTATTCGAAGTCGGCGCAGGCGCAGCCGAAGGCCGAGAACCCGGCCGCCCAGGCCGGCACGATGACGTCCTTGAAGCCCAGCCCCTCGGTGTAGCCATAGGTATGCACCGGCCCCGCGCCGCCATAGCTGAAGCACACGAAGTCGGTCGGGTTGTAGCCCTTGGCGCTCACGTTGGAGCGCAGGTATTCGCGCAGCTGCAGGTCCAGCAGTTCGATCACGCCGGCGGCCGCGTCCTCGACCGTCAATCCCAGCGGATCCGCGATCTGCCGCTTGATGCTCTCGCGGGCGCGGGCGACGTCCAGCTTGATGGCGCCGCCGAGGAAGTTGTCGGGATTGAGGTAGCCCAGCACCACGTGGCAGTCCGATACCGAGACGGTGTCCAGGCCGCTTTCCGGCCAGCAGGTGCCGACGCGGTAGCCGGCGCTGTCCGGGCCGAGCTTGATGGCGCCGCTGTAGGGATCGAGCCGCACGAAGCTGCCGGCGCCCGCGCCTACGGAATCCATGGCGACGAGTGGCAGCGACAGCACCAGCCGGGCCATGTCCGGGTCGGCCACGATGGTGAAATTGCCCTTGGTGATCAGCGCCATGTCGAACGAGGTTCCGCCGATGTCGGAACACGCGATGTTCTCGTAGCCCAGCGCCTGGCCCAGCAGCCGCGAGCCGATGACGCCGCCGATCGGCCCGGACACGATGGTGCGGGCCAGTTCCTTGGCCTTCCAGCTGATCGTGCCGCCGTGCGTGGCCATGACGCGCAGATCGAACTTCGCCCCGTGCTTCTTGAAGCGGTCGCTGACCTTGCGCAAGGTCTGGCGCGAGGGTTCGGCGGCGTATGCCTCCAGGATGGTGGTGTTCATCCTGTGGCTTTCCTTGCGCTGCGGGTAGTAGTCCACCGAAGCGAAGACGGGCACCTCGCTGCCCAGCCTGGCCAGCTCGTCCAGCGCGATGTCCCGGGCCTGGCGCTCGCTGGCGCCGTTCTTGTGGGATTGCAGCAGCACGATCACCAGGGCCTTGCTGCCGGCCGCCACCAGGTCGCGCACGGCCTGGCGCACCTCGGCCTCGCGCAGCGGGATGACGATCTCGCCCTGCACGTCGGTGCGTTCGGTCACGCCGCGCGTGCGCGACAGCGGCACCAGCGGCTCGTCATAGCGATGGGTGTTGAGGTGGATGCGTTCCTCCAGCGCGTAGCCCAGGTAGCTCTGGATGGCGCGGCCCATCGAATGCACGTGCTCGAACCCCTTGTTGACGATCAGGCCGACCTCCAGCCCCTTGCGCTGCACCACCCGGTTGAGCATCGCGGTGCCGGAGTACACGCAGGTCAACAGCTCCGGGAAGACGTCGTCGACGTCGCGGTCCCAATGCGCGAGCGCGTCTTGCGAAGAGTTGAAGATGGCAAGGGATTCGTCGGCCGGGTTGCTTTGCGCCTTGCCGACCACAAAGCGGCCATCCTTGCGGACGAAGAAAGTGTCGGTCATCGTGCCGCCGGCATCGATGCCCATCACCTGGGCTGGGGATTGCAATGACATGAAGAGTCTCCTCGTTGTTGTCCCGCGCGCTTGACGCGGCGCGTGCGGATATCCAAGCAAAATGGATGCCAGCGGCAGGCGCGCCCCGGCGCGATGCGCCGGAAGCAGGCTGTGCGAGGGAGGGCGCCCCTGCGGCGGGCCGCGGTGGACGTGGGGAGAGAGGAGCGCGGGCGTCCGGAACCGAGCCGGACGTACGGATTTCGAACGTTTTCACGGCCTGTCCGGGAAGCGGCGGGCCGTCCGATGAGCGCGCCACGAAGGGCGGGGCGCTGTGGCTCGGCATCGGTAACAGAGTTTGTAAATTGAGTTAAAGTGTAATGTTTTGAATTAAATGCCGACGCGCCCCGCTTTACAAGGGGCCGCGACAACAACAAGGAAGACCTTCATATGCGGTTCGGTGGCGATCTGGCGCGTTCGTTTGTATTCTCCGGTCGCAGGATTTGTCTTGCGATGTCGGTCCTGGCGTTGGGCGGTTGCGCGGATTTGTCCGCCGTGGGCCGCGACATGATGAGCAAGCCGTACGACGCGCCGACGGCGCGCGCGGAGGCGGCCCGGGTCGATCCTTCCCCCTTGCGCGATCTGTTCCCCGACATGACGCCGCCGGTGCGGGCGCAGGAAAAGGGCACGTACCTGCGCTATTGGACGGCATTCAACTGGTCCCTGGCTTTCAGTTCGCGCCTGTCGATCGCGGCGGCGCCCATGTGCTGGGGCGGCCTGTATGAATTCAACGGCTCCGGCGAGACGACGCTGATGCGCTACAGCATGGAACTGGACCGGGGGAAGGCCAAGTGGGAGGTGCCCCAGGTGAACTGGGTGGCGCCGTACGCGGCCAAGGTCGACGGCAGCCGCGCGGGCGACGTCTGGCTGTCCAAGGAAGTCATCGCGCGATTGCCCGCGGACGACAAACTGGCGGCGCACCGGGCGCGGCTCGCGTCCCTGGACGAAAAGCGCTTTGGCGGCGTGCTGCGCGACGGCGAGTATGCCATCGCGGAAAAGCGAGGGCTGGACCTGCGCATCTGCCGATTCAGCGTGCATATCGTCGAAGACCAGATCGGGTTTCCCGCGCTGGTCCGGCACCGCAGCGATATCACGGGCGTTCCTTCCAGCACCATGGTCTATGAGCGCGTCTTCGAAGTCTTCCCGCGCGACGAGGAGCTGCAATGGTTCTTCGCGCAGGAGTACGCGTCGGGAATCGTATTCGTGAATTTCGGCGGATCCGAGCGGCGCGACCTGCGCAAGCGCTTCTCGGCGGCGGTGGACGGCGCGGTCGCTCGCATGGCCCGGGCCGACAACATCGATCCGGACCGGGTGGAGGACAAGGTGTTCCGGAGGTCCGCCTATCCGTATTATCTGGCGGTCTACATCGGCCATAATGCCGGGCTGGACATCGACGACTATCTGGCGTCGCTGCGCATCGACGATGCGCAGATGCTGGTGAAGGTCGATCCCAAGGCGGTGGAATACCGCGAGCGCCTGCTGCGCCATTGGTGGGACGAATTGCGCGCCCAGCACGCTGCGGGCACCCTGGTCAAACCCGACCCGCTGGCGTCGGCCGCCGCGCTGGAGCGCCTGTGAGGTATGGTTTCCATCTACGTTAGGGGCGAAGACAAGACCCGGCAGATCCGCGACTGGACCATTTCGCGCCGGCCCCAAAGCCGTGAACTGGTGCTGACTTGCCATTTCCCATCGGGCAAGACCTATTCCTGCCCGTTGAGCGAGTGCGAGGTCGTTCCGACCGAGACGGTGGAAGGCAAGCTCCTGGGCAGGAAAGGGAGCGTGGTCTTCACTGCCATCGACCGAGCGGTCGTGTACGGCGGGAAGTACGCCGCCGTCTATTACCCGGGCAATGCCGAGCCCTATCTGATGAAGGCGGATACCGTCGAATTCGCGCAGGAAGCCCCGATCAGGAACGGCGGGGTATTCGACTACCTGCGGGCGGTGGCGAGCGCCCGGGTGGAGCAGGCCCAATCCAGCGACGGCCGCAGCGCGGCGGAGAACGTCCAGCGCCAGCTGGAGGGGCTGGTCCCGCTGGCGGGCACCGCCCTGCATGCCTATTGCACGGGGAGCAACGCGGCCAGAGAGGCCGCGGGCGATCTGATCTACCCCTTCGGGGTCAACGAAAGCCAGCTCCAGGCGGTGGAGCAGGCCTTTGCTTCCCAGGTCAGCCTGGTTGAAGGCCCGCCCGGCACCGGCAAGACGCAGACGATATTGAACATCGTCGCCAACATCCTGCTGCGCGGCCAGACCGTCGCCATCCTGTCCAACAATAATGCGGCGGTCGACAACGTCTATGAGAAGCTGGACCGGGTGGGGCTGGGCTATCTGGTCGCCAAGCTGGGCAACGCGGAAAAACGCAAGGACTTCTTCGCCGGCGTGCCCGCTGCGTCGCCGGACGCGGCGGCGCCCGCGCCGGAGATGCCGCAAATCCAGGCCGTGTTGCAGAAGTTGAAGCGCTATCTCCAGGCGCAGAATTCGGCCGCGCGGTTGCAGGCCGAAGTCGATGAACTGGAGATAGAGCGCCGGCGGCTGCTGCAATGGCAGCGCGAGAACCTGGCCGAGACGCCGTCGCTGCTGCTGGAGAAGTACCAGCTTTCCTCGCGCAAAACCACGGATCTGCTGGCCTACCTGAACCACCTGGCCGAGCACGGGGTCCGGCTCCGGGACAGGGTGGAACTGCTGCTGAACTTCCGGATATTCCGGCTCAAGCCCTTCCTGGACGGGGAGGGGCGGAAGTCCGCGAGCCACGCCTTGCAGCGCCACTACTACGACCAGGCGCTGCGGGAGAAGTCGGCCGAGCTGGCGGCTTGCCGCGAGGCCCTGGAAAGCGGCGGCTTCAAGGCGCTGCTCGATGCGCTGGCGGCCTCGTCGATGGCGCATCTGAAGCATCATTTGCACCAGCGCCCCGGCGTGCCCGACGATTTCGACGCGCAATCCTACCGCAACAAGTTCGATGCCTTCGTCAAGCGCTATCCGATCATCGGCAGCAGCACTCACTCGATCCTCAATTCGATCAAGCGGGGCGCGGTGCTCGACTACGCCATCATCGACGAAGCCTCGCAGCAGGATATCGTTCCGGGCGTGCTGGCCCTGGGCTGCGTCAGGAACCTGATCGTCGTCGGAGACCGCAAGCAGCTTCCGCACATCCCCGCGAACCTGGGCATCGCCGCGCCGGGCAAACACTACGACTGCGATACGCACAGCATGCTGGACTCCTGCATCGGGGTGTTCGGCGGCGCGCTTCCCGCGACGCTGTTGAAAGAACACTACCGCTGCCATCCCCGGATCATCCAGTTCTGCAACCAGCAGTTCTACGACGGCCAGCTCATCCCGATGACGCAGGACAAGGGCGAACAGGCATTGCGGCTCTTGATCACCTCCAAGGGAAACCACGCCCGACGCAACGAGAACCGCAGGGAGCTGGACTCCCTGCTCGACGTGCTGCAGCGAGGCGGCGAGATCG
>Ga0182745_1005461_pt1 | contig 10372 bp, 7 predicted proteins | sample eDN3rd30CKraftBY_FD_128523 | JGI IMG/M metagenome (GOLD analysis project Ga0182745, IMG submission 128523) | Enriched backyard soil microbial communities from Emeryville, California, USA - eDNA 3rd pass 30_C Kraft BY (version 2) (version 2) | ecosystem: Environmental > Terrestrial > Soil >... | reverse complement strand
TTCTGCCAGTCGGGATCCTTCAGCCAGGCATAGTCGTCGGCGACCGTGATGCCGTGCCGCGTGGTCGGCGCCGGGCGCCGCGGCGCGACCGGCGGCTGGCTCAAGAGTAGTTGCCCACGACCTTCGCGGGCTTGACCGCTGCCGGCTGGGCCTTGCCTTCCACCAGGCCGCGCATCTCCGCGCCCTTGGTATCCCACCAGTCGGCGAGGATGCGCACGTCCCAGCCGATGCAGAAGTGCTGCACGCCCATGTCGAGGTACTTCGCGGCCTGGCTGGGATCGCGCAGCTCGACCCGCGGGTTCTTGCCCATCTTCAGCGCCATCTCGATCGTCTTCTTTTCGGCCGCCACCACCTCGGGATCGCCATGCTGTCCGGGCTTGCCGATGCTCATGGAGAAATCGGAGCCGCCGAACTGGACCATGTCGATGCCGGGGACCGACAGGATCGCCTCGAGATCGTCCACGCACGACTTCTTCTCGACCATGATGGCGATGACCACGTCATTCAGCGCATCGACATAGGCCGGCTGGCCGCCGTGCCGAACGATGCCGACATCGCGCCGCATGCCGACGCCCAGCCGTCCGCGGCCGCGCGCGCCTGCCGCCATCGTCGTCTCGGCGCGCACGGCGTCGACGGCCAGCCTGGCGTCCTCGACACTGCGGATGTCGGCGAACAGCACGCTCTGGAAGCCCGAGCCGATCGCGCGCATCGCCTGGTGCGTGTACTGGGTCTGCTCGATCTTGATCATGCCGCCGAGGCCCGCGACCTCGAAGGCGCGACCGAGATTGTCGAGGTCATGCATGTCGAACGGCGCATATTCCGCGGTGAATTCGACATAATCGTACTGCCCGGAATGGCCGATCAGCTCCACCAGCGTGGGCCAGCAGGAAAGGATGTGGGTGCCCACCGTCGGCTGGCCGGCGTTGAGACGTTCGCGGAGCAGATTGCGGCGCATGGCCATGACGGTTCCCCCTGGGATGCTGTACAGGCTACTGTCGCACTTTGAGTTGGGGGAGCCAATGTTTCCGTCGAAAGACGCGCTGACGATCTGCTTTGCACACGCCGCCTACCAGATGCAGGCGCGTTTCGACGCCCGCAGGACCGGCATCCGGAACTTTCAGGTCTGGAATTACGACGATCTCCAGAAGCGGGTCGGCGAAGCCGACGTCGTGGTCGTCTCGGGCATGTGGAAGAACGATCTGATCCCGGTAGCGTCGAATCTGAAGTTCATCCAGTCGATCAGCTCCGGCATGGACCAGTATTCCAAGGAGCAGCTCGCCGCGAAGGGCGTGCGGCTGTGCAGCGCGGCGGGTGTCAATGCGCGCGCCGTGGCCGAACATGCGATCGCTCTGATCCTCGCGGTGGCGCGGCGCCTGCCCGAAGCGCGCGACAATCAGCACAGGAAGTTCTGGCGCGGCATGATCGGCGACCTGACGCAGCGCGAGGACGAGCTCGGCGGCAAGACCATGCTGGTGGTCGGCATGGGCCGCATCGGCAGCCATCTTGCGATGCTGGGCAAGGCGTTCGGCATGAAGGTGATCGGCATCCGCCAGGATCCGGGCAAGGGCACCAACGGCGCCGATTCGATCCACGGCATGGGCGAGCTGGTGAAGCTCGTGCCCGAGGCCGACATCGTGGCACTGACCTGCGCGCTCACGCCGGAGACGACCGGCCTGATGAGCGCCGCGGCATTCGCGGCGATGAAGCCGTCCTCGATGTTCGTGAACGTGGCGCGCGGCAAGGTCGCCGACGAGGCAGCCCTGATCGCCACGATGCAGTCCGGCAAGATCGCGTCGGCAGCCCTCGACGTGACCGCCGAGGAGCCGCTACCGGCGGACTCGCCTCTGTGGACGATGCCCAACGTCTTCATCACGCCGCACACGGCGGGCGAGACGCGAGCCTACGAAGACAACGTTCTCGACATTCTGGTCGAGAACCTGGAACGCCTGTGGAAGGGCGAGCAGGTTCTGCGCAATCAGGTCCTGTAAGCCGCTACTTCTTGTCCTGGGGCGGTGCCTGCGCCTGTTCGTCGTGTTGCGGCGCGGGTGAACGGCGCGGCGCCTGCGCCTGGTGCGGTGCGGGCGCCGGATGCGAAGCCTGCGGCGACGGAGCCGGACGAGGGGTCTTTGCTTGCTGCGGCGGAGGGGCAGGACGCTGAGCCCGTGGCGGCTGGGCCTGCTGCGGGGGCGCCGCACGCTGGACTGGAGCGGCGTGCTGCGCCGGCGGAGCGGCATGTCGTGCAGGCGGAGCAGCCTGGGTGCGCGTCTGCTGCGGCGGTTGAGGTGCCTGGTGGGGCTGGGCTGGCGGCGCGGCACGAGTCTCCCGCTCCCGCTGCTGGGCGGGTGCCGGCGGTGAGGCCTGGTGCGGTGCCCGAGGTGCGGGCGCGCTCTTCGGTGGCTCGGCAGCAGGCTTGGACGCTTGTGGGGCTGGCTGCACAGGCGGCTTCGCAGCTTCAGCCGGCCGCGAGGGAGACGGCTTAGGGGCATCGCCGGCGCGCGGCGACGGCTTGGGAGACTCTCCGGCGCGCTGCGGCTCAGTGCGGTTGGGCTCGTTGTTGCGCTGCGCATCGCCGGTGCGGGGAGCCTCGGGCCGATGCTCGTTCTTGCCAGCCTTGTCTCCTTCAGCCGGCTTGCCGGCCTGTTCTCGCGGCGCCGCGCGGTTGGACTCGCTGTCGTGTTGGGTATTGCCCGTGCTCGGCGGCTGCGGGCGATGTTCGTTACGATCGCGTACCGGCGGCAGGTTGGCCTGGTTGGGCGGCTCCGCACGCTGCGGCTCGGGGCGATTGGCTTCGCCGGGTCGCGGCGGCGTCGTCGGCCGATTGGCCTCGACCGCAGGCTTGCGCTCGCCTTCGATCTTCGCTGGCGGCGGGGCGGAGGCGTTTCGGGGAACGAGCTTGGGCAGCGGTTCTGCGGTTTTCGCGCGCTCGCCCGCCTTTGAAGGCTCGCCCGTCTTTCCCGGTTCGGCTTTGTCGGTCGTCACGGCCGGGCGACGCTCGAACTTCGGCCCGGGGGCCTTCTCCCGCTCGGGTTCGGGCTTGATTGCCTGCAGATTGGCCAAATGCGCCGGTGCGTCGGAGCCCCGAGACTGAGCCGGTGGATTTCGCCGGTCATTCGCATCGCCCTGGCGTCGATCGTCATCGCCCGGGCGCCGATCGTTCGCGCGAGGATCGTTGGGTCGCGAGGCACGATCATTATTGTTGTCCGACGCCCGGGCTGCCCGAATCGACTGCGTCGGCGAGGGAGGTGCCGCGAACAACGCCACGGGCGCAGTGGCGATCCTGTCGGGTGCGACCTTGAGGGCCACCCGCTGGACCGGACGCGAACGGGCAAAGTCTTCGGCCGGCACGACGGTCGCAAAGCGCCGGTTCATCAGCGCGAACTGGCGATTGTCGGCGATTGCTTCGCGGCGCTGGGCCCGTTGCCAGCGATCGTCGAGAATCTGCTGCTGCACGCGGGCGCTCGCGTTCAGCCGGCGATAATAGTCGCGGTTGTTGGTGTACGGTGGAACATAGGCTTCGCGCGGTCCCAGAGGGAACCAACCGACCGGGGCGCGGGTCTGCTGTCCAAGGACAGCACCCAGCTCGATGCCGCCGACGAAGGCAACCAGGGCCGGCGCATAGACCGCGCGCTGCTGGCGCTGCGGCGGCACCCAGTACCAGCGATTGTTGCGCTGCGCCCAGCGGCCGTAATGATAGGGCGCGAACCCCCATGGCTGCTCGTCGATCCACGTCCAGCCGTAGGTCTGCTCGTAGTTCCAGCGGCCGGTGCTGTAGGGCGCCCAACCGGTCGGCACCGAGCGCGGGGACCACACTTGGCCGTATTCGGGATCGTTGCTCCACGCACCGTAGGCGTTCAGGTCCTCGTACCCGGTGACGCCGCTGCCAAGATACTGGGGCGGCTTGTCGTAGACGATCTGCCGGTCGCGGTCCGCCCAGGAGGCCGGCATCGGCGGCGGGGCTGTCCGGATCGTATGGAGCTGCGGCGCGCTGCCGTCGCCGGAGATCTCGCCGACCTCGCCCGCGCGCACGGCCAGCACCTGCCCGTTCGAGGCCTGGATCTGTGCGGCGCCCTGGCGCACGCCGAGCCGGGTCGGATCCTCCGTCGTGCCGGCTTCGACGTAATAGTCGCCCTGCTGCTGCAGCGAGATGGTGCCGCGCGGGGTGACGATCTCGTAGGGCTGCCGGGTGTCGTAGGTGAAGGTCTTGATGTCGATGCGGCCCTGGTCGAGTTGCATCCGGGTCTGCGCATCGTCGAGGGCGAGCATCTCGAGCTGGGTCGCGCTGTCCATGCGCAGGCGCGTGCCGGCGATCGAGATCTCGCTCCTGGCATTGGGCTCGGTCCAGATTGCGTCGCCGCCGGTCACGGGCGTGTTCACCAGCGCCGGCGCCCAGTCCGTCTGCTCGTTGTCATGAAACGAGACCGTGCCCTGGAGAAAAGCCAGCCGTCCCACGCGGCCCGGCGGCTCGCCGGGCCCTGGCTGTGCGATCGCGGCGCCGGTGTAGCTCAAGGTTCCGGTAAGGAAGATGACAATGGCACGGCGAAAGGCGACCATGGGTGCGCTCCTGCTTATTCCAGCAGCAGGGACAACGCCGGACTCGACGAGCGAGTTGCGGAACAGGAGGACCGAGATGAGCGTTGCCGACCCCAATCGCACGATCCTGACGGGAGAGAACCCGTTCATTCGCCTCAGCGGCAAGGACGGCGATCCCAATTCGACCGATGCCAGCTACTGGCGAATCATCCATTGCCCGATGGGGCCGGGCCATGTGCTCTACATCAAGAGCGAGCTGACCGAGGGCCGCTGGCGCATCTATTCGGACAACATCGCGATGGCCCGCTGGCTGCAGAAAACCGTGCAGGGCATGCTCAATCCGGAGCTGAAGGACCTGACGATTCCGGTCACGGACGCGGCTTTCGAGAAGTCGGGCGACCCGCGCTATTTCTGGACCGAACATGTTTCGGCCATCGACTCCGAAATCGCGCTCACCTGGTACGACATCGGCGAGCCGTTGCTGATCCATACCCAGCCCAACCAGGCGCCGAACCCGCGTCCCTACGGCGTGTGCACGCTGCTCGTCCCCGCACTCGGCGCACGGCTGACGATCGACGGCAAGGAAGCGAAGGGCCAGCCCTGGGCGCGGGAGCGCGAGGGCCAGCCCTTCAGCACCTGCGCGCTGGCCTTCTCCGAAAGCTGGACCGAGCCGCGGTAGCTCGTTCTTCTGGGCCGCGCGCATCCGGCGTGCTCATGGGCGCCTGTGATCGTGCCGAACCATGAGCGCGCAGGATGCACGCGGTCCGAAAGACCATGACTCAGGCCTTCAGCTCGTCCTTGTAGACCACGCCGTCCTTCATGATGAACTTCAGGTTCTTCTCCGGATTCATCAGGACGCCGAGATCCTCCAACGGATTACCTTCGACGATCAGCAGATCGGCATAGGCGCCTTCGGCGATGATGCCGAGCGTGCCTTTCTCCATCAGCAATTCGGCGTTGGTCGCGGTGGCCGAGCGCAGGATGTCGGCCGGCGCGTCAAGCTCCTGGCGCATCTCGAATTCCCGGAGCTGGGATTTCTGCGCATCGGGACCCCACAGGTCGGTGCCGAAGCCGATCGGCACCTTGTGCTTGCGGGCCCAGCCATAGACCTGCTTTCCGCGGGCGATCGTGCGCTTGAGGTTCTCGACGATGGATTCCGGCAGATGAGTTTCGGCGGCGCTTTCCACTCGTTGCACGAGCGAGATGAAGGTCGGAACGTAGAATGCATGGTAGTCGGCCATCATCGCGACCGTGTCTTCGGTGACGAAGTTGGCATGCTCGATGGAGCGTACGCCGGCCCTGAGGCAACGCCGCACGCCCTCGTCGGTATAGACGTGCGCCATGACGTAGGTGTCGCGCGCCGTTGCCTCCTCGACGACAGCCTTCAGCTCTTCTTCGGAAAACTCGTAGCGCGTCGCATGGCCTTCAGCCGGAAACACCACGCCCCCTGAGGCGAACAGCTTGATCTGCGTGGCGCCCTTGCGCAGCTCTTCGCGGGCGGCCTTGCGCACCTCGGCGGTGCCGTCGGCGATCACCGACATGTTCGAGAACGGCCCGATATGGCCGCATGGATCGATCGCCTCGTCGGGAGTCCGAAAGTCGGCGCCGCCGCCGGTCTGGGTCAGCGCCTTGCCCGAATAGAACAGTCGCGGGCCGATGATATGGCCCTCGGCGAGCAGCCGGGCGGTCGCGTGATCGGCGCCGCCGGCTTCGCGGATGGTCGTATAGCCGTCCATCAGGCAGCTGCGCAGGTAGTTTGCCGACGCGATGGCAATCTCCGCTGCCGGATAGGCGATGTTCTTGGGCGTCAGCGACAGCCCGGTGACATGCGCGTGGGCATCGATCAGTCCGGGCATCATCGTTCTGCCACGGACATCGATCACGGTCGCTTCCGGGGCGCCGATCGGCTCCGCCGATATCGAAGCGATACGGTTGTCCTTCACCAGGACGTTGAGGGCGCGCTGCAGCTCGGCGAACCCGTCGAGGACGAGATTGGCGTTGGTGAAGAGCGTCTGTGCCATCGTTTCCACCGGTTAGAACGCTTTGGCCAGCTCCGCATAGCTCTGGCGGCGGACGGCTTCGTCATAGGTCCAGGTGACGACCGCCATCTCGTCGACCCCGACCCGCTCCTTCAGCCCGACGATGCGGTCCATCACCTCGGGGCCGGTGCCGGCGAAGGTGTCCTTGCGGATCTTCTCGATGCGCGCCTGGTCGTGCGGCGCCAGCATCTTCGCCGCCTCGTCGGGCGAGACCAACGGCCCGAGCAGACCGCGGTCGCGGTTGAGGCGTGACAGCACGCGCGAGGTGAGATGGTATTGCGCCTCTTCCATGCTCGGCGCCGCGAGCGCCCAGACGCACAGCCCCGAATGCGGTTTCGGGTGGCGTTCGCTCGGCCGGTAGGTGCGCTTGTAGAGATCGATCGCACGTTCGCCGCCGGCGCCGTCGCTGAAGAACCAGGCGTAGCAGTAGGGCAAGCCGAACAGGGCGGCGACCTGCGCGCCGTAGTCGGAGCTGCCGAGGATCCAGATCTCGGGTGAGGTGGCACCTTGCGGAAAGGCCTTCACCGCGGCGAAGGGATGGCCGTTTACCAGCGGCTCATTCTGGACCCAGGCCATCAGATCCCGGACATCGGCCGGAAAATGCTCGGGCCGTTCGTTGGCCGCGGGATTGAGGGCGAAGGCGGTGCGCCCGTCCGAGCCTGGCGCACGGCCCAGACCCATGTCGATGCGGCCAGGCGCCAGGGCGTCCAGCACCCGGAAAACCTCGGCCACTTTGAACGGCGCGTAGTGCGGCAGCATGATGCCGGCGCTGCCGATGCGGATGCGCTCGGTGGTGGCCGCGATCGCGGCCATCACGATCTCCGGCGCGGTGCCGACGATGGTGGGATGGTTGTGGTGCTCCGACACCCAGAAGCGCTCGTACCCCAGCGTCTCGCAGTGGCTGGCGAGAGCCACGGTGTTGCGGATCGATTGGTCGTGGGGGCGGCCCGCCACGGCGACGGACTGGTCGAGAACGGAAAGGCGCATTGGCGTAGCTTAGGGCGTCCTTGCCGGTTGTATAGGGTCGAGACGATGGACCTGGTAGACGTGGATATCGTCGGTCCGCAGCCGCTCGAGCCGCTCGTCGACCCCGGCCACCAGATGCTTGCCGGCCTGGGCCGCTGGGGGCGCGTCACTCCTAGGCGCTAACTTCAGAACTCCTGACATAACGCGGTTTGACGATTGAATTCGCTGGGCTTTGTGTTCGGCAGGGTGCGCACCAATACCTGTCCGGTTTTTTGGCGTGACTGGCGATAAGGGCCTGAAACGACGAAGAATTTTGCGCAGCGGTTGCGCACCCAATTGAGTCCGCCGAGCGTGGCGCATGAGCGCCCAACTGACATTGGCGCTGCCGTTGCCGGCGGCGTCGAATAGCGTGGTGATCAACGCGCGCTGCAGCTTACGAAGCGAAGCGGATCAGCGTGTGGTCGTGGTTGTCGGATTGCCTGTGCATCACTATCGGGATGGCGATGCGGTGGCTGAGGCCTATGCGATGGTGTCTCTGGTCGAGTCAGGCTTTGCCCAGCAAACGGACGTGGCGCGGGCGTTTGGCCGATCGGTGCGCAGCGTGCGACGGTATCAGGAGCGCTACGCGCAGGGCGGGATGGCGGCGCTTGGCGGGGAGAGAGGTTGGCGTCGGGGCCGGCGGCGCATTGCCGGCCAACGTCTGCGCAGCATCGAGCTTCTCAAGAGCCAGGGGATGAGCAACCGGGCGATCGCGCATCGGCTGGGCGTCAGTGAGAATGCGATCCGTAAGCTGATCGGGCCTTCGAAGCCGGACGGGCGAGCGCAGCTTGCGTTCGCCGGGCTCCGGAGCGGGCCGCTGGCGAGCGGCGCATCACCTGCGGCCTCGAACGACGATGACGCGACCCGTGTCAGGTCGGAGGCCGCCGGTGAGAGCGATCGGCCGGCAGTGTCGGCGGATGATGCCGAGCCGGTGCCGCTGAGCCTCGACCACGACGCTGCCGATCGGAGCTTCGATCGGCATCTCGCCTATCTGGGGCGGCTCGATGATGCCGCGCCGCTGTTCCGCAGCGGGATGTCGGTTGCCGGTGCCGGTGTCCTGCTGGCCCTGCCGTGCGTGCTCGACAGCGGGCTGCTTCGGATCAGCCGCAAGCTCTACGGCGAAATCGGTCCGGCGTTCTATGGGTTGCGCACGAGCTTGCTGACGCTGCTGTTCATGGCGCTGCTGCGCATCCAGCGGCCGGAGCAGCTCAAGCAGCGCGATCCGGCGGCGTTTGGCAGGGTGTTGGGGCTCGACCGGGCGCCTGAGGTGAAGACGCTACGGCGCCAGCTCACGCGGCTGGCCGCGCACCATCGTGCCGAGCAGTTGGCAGCCGAGCTGGCGCGTCAGCGAGTCGATCAGCGCGGCCATCTCACGGGGTTCCTCTACATCGACGGTCATGTGCGCGCCTACCATGGCCAACGCCCCATCGCCTCGAAAGCCTACGTGGCGCGCCGCCATCTGGCCATGCCTGCCACCACCGACTACTGGATCAATGACCGCTCCGGCGATCCGTTGCTGATGATCACCGGGGACCTCGGCCAGTCGTTGGCCAAGGCCTTGCCCGATCTGCTCCGCCAAGTGCGCGCCATCGTCGGCGAGCGACGCGTCACCATCGTCTTCGACCGTGGCGGCTTCAGCCCCAAGCTGTTCGCCACCATGATCAAGCAAGGCTTCGACGTGCTGACCTACCGCAAGGGGCGATGCCGGCGCATCAACCAGCGCCGCTTCATCCGTCGCCGCGCCCGGCTCGACGGACGCCGGGTCGACTTCCTCCTGCATGACCAGCGCGTCGGCTTCCTCAAAGGCAAGCTGCGCCTGCGCCAGGTCACGCGCCTGTGCGAGAGCGGCCACCAGACGCAAATCATCACCAGTCGATCGGACCTGCGCGACGTCGAGGTCGCCTGGCGCATGTTCGATCGCTGGCGACAGGAGAACTTCTTCAAGTACATGCGCCAGGAGTTCCTGATCGATGCCCTGGTCGACTACCGGATCGAGCCGGAGGAGCCGACCCGTACCGTCGGCAACCCGCAGCGCCGCGCCCTCGACAAGAAGGTCCGGGCCACTCGCACCGATCTTGCCAAGATCGAACGCCAGTACGGCATGGCCGCCGCCGACCATGCCGGGCAGCGCCGCCCGACCATGCGCGCCTTCAAGCTCGCCCATAGTCGCCTCGCCGCGCAACTGCGCACTGCCCGCACTCGTCTGACACGGCTCATCAAGCTCCGCCGCAACGTTCCCAAGCTCGTCGAAGTTCGCGACCTCGACCAGAAGACCGTCGTCAAGCTCGCCACAGAACGCAAGCACCTGACCGACATCATCAAGATGGTCGCCTACCAAGCCGAGAGCGATCTGCTCGCCCTGCTGCGACCTCACTACAGGCGCGCCGAGCAAGAGGGCCGATCCCTCCTGCATGAGCTGTTCGCTGCGGCAGGTGACATTCGCGTCTGTGATCGCGAGCTCGCCATCACACTGGCTCCCCTCAGCTCACCGCATCGAACCCGTGCCGCACAGGCCCTGTGCGACATCCTCGACCAGACTGCGACCATCTTCCCGGGATCCCGCCTCAGGATGCGATTCGCCATACATCCTCCCCCCCGAATCGGCCTCGCCTTCCCGGAACCACACAGCCAACCCGCTGACCCCGCCGAACCCCTCCCAGAATCCACGCCTTGACCGGACATTCTCCCAGGCCGCTATGTCAGGAGTTCTGAAGTTAGCGCCTATGAGCGCGGCTCTCCGGAGCCGCTCTTCTTCCGATTGTCTGATCCCATGAGCGGCTCTGGAGAGCTGCGCTCCC
>Ga0182745_1005459_pt1 | contig 10374 bp, 11 predicted proteins | sample eDN3rd30CKraftBY_FD_128523 | JGI IMG/M metagenome (GOLD analysis project Ga0182745, IMG submission 128523) | Enriched backyard soil microbial communities from Emeryville, California, USA - eDNA 3rd pass 30_C Kraft BY (version 2) (version 2) | ecosystem: Environmental > Terrestrial > Soil >... | reverse complement strand
GGCAAAGCGTTGTCGTGGTGAGTAGCACGTCCGCCATTTCATCGATGCAGGACCTCATTGCAGCAGCGCGCGATCCGTCGCGACAATTGTCGGTCGGCACCTATTCGGCCGGATACAAGCTGACGGCACAGCAGATCGCGAATACGCTGGGCGTCAAATTTATCGATGTGCCATACAAGGGCGCATCCCAAACCGCAACGGACGTCGTAGGCAATCAGCTGGATTTTGCCGTGCTGAGTTTCAATGGCGTGGCCAACCTGGTGCAGTCCGGCCGGCTACGGGCCTTGGCCGTATCCGGCGATCAGCGCGACCCGGACTTTCCTCACGTGCCCACTATTGCGGAAAGCGGCTTTCCAGGGTTTTCGCATTACACATGGACGGCGTTTTTTGTTAAATCCGATACACCTGATGCGGCCGCCAAGCGCCTGAGCGATGCGATGGCAAAAATCCTGGCCATGCCTGCGGCAACGGAATACGCCAAGAAAAACGGCGTCGAGCTGATGCCCCTTGGCCCCGAGGCGATGAGCGCTTTTCAAAAACAGGAACTGGCCCGAAACAAGCGTATTACGTCGGATGCCGGTATTACGCCACAATGAATGGGAAAGTGATGAGTGATTCTGTCATTTATGAGCAGCGTGGACGCGTCGTAATCATGACGCTCAATGAACCGGAGAGCCGAAACTCGATCTCTCCGGGCATTATCGATGCGCTTGCCGAGAACGTCGAACGAGTGAATGACGACTTGAGCATAGGCTGCGTGATACTGACGGCGAATGGGCCTTCATTTTCGTCGGGTGGCAACGTGAAAACCATGAAACGGCATGCCGAGAGCCCGACGCTCAAGCCAGTCGAGGTTCGCAGGCACTACATGAATGGAATTCACAAAATTCCGCTGGCGCTTTATGACCTGGAGTGTCCCATTATCGCGGCAGTCAATGGTCCCGCGATTGGAGCAGGATGCGACCTTGCGGCGATGTGCGATATTCGTATCGCGGGTAAAAGCGCCAAATTCTCGGAAAGTTTCGCCCGGCTAGGTCTGATTTCAGGCGACGGCGGCGCGTGGTTTTTGCCAAGAGTCGTCGGGCTTTCCAAGGCATATGAGTTGACATTTACCTGTGAGTCGATCAGCGCCGAGGAAGCGCACCAAATCGGACTGGTTTCCAAGGTAGTGGAGGATAATGCGCTGCTGGAAACCTCGTTGGACATGGCGAACCGTATAGCCACACATCCCGTGCATTCACTGCGACTGTCCAAGAAATTGATCCGCGACTCTCAACAGATACCGTTGCATGTGTCATTGGATATGGCTGCATCGGCTCAAGCGTTGGCTCGACACACGGATGACCAACGGGAAGCCGTTCTGGCGGCCGCAGAAAGACGCGCTCCCGTATTCACAGGACGATGACGCGGGAACGAGAACGGCCACTTCGTTGAGACAAACAAGGCGCCTGTAGCGCCTTGTTTGCTATGCAGGAATCCAGCCATCGCGGCGGGTCAGAACCAAGCAATATCACCGGAGCGCTCAGAGGGCACCGTATGTGCTCTACATCATTAACGGGGAACGCCGACATTCATTAGCCTTGTTTTTGCGAAGAAACACGTTTAATGCAGCAATGCCGATGTCCCCTGTCGATCCTATCTTGGGGTTCCGGGATTTAGTAGTTCAGCGGGTCGAGAGGCGCCGAGACATACATGTATCCTTATCTCATGACCCTGCACAAGTTTCACGCTATATCGCACCATCCTGCGGATGATTGAACGCTAAAAAATGCCGTACGACAGGCGGCTTTTCGCCTTGATGAAAGCGCAACACTTCTTGTTGTATGTCCGCATCAGCCCTTGAAACCCGCTTATGTTGACGCATGTGCTCGGCCCAAGATTCCACCTGAAACCATTCAAGCATCAGGTTTGGATCGGCCGAGTCCTCTGCCACGCCCCAAACATACGCACCATCGCGTCGGCGCTCGGCAGATAAACGCGCGAGCGCCTTCAAAAATGCCGAGCGATCGGCGGGAGCAACGCGATACTCGATCTGAATGAGTACAGGTCCGCGATCAAACTCAATCGGTGCAGCCGTGAGCGGCTCAGGCCAATGGTTCGACGGCACGAGATCGGCATCGCCACTGGGGAGTTTGACGCGATGCGCGATCAATCCGATCACGACCAACGCAATAGCGCCTGCGATCAATGTTGATTGAATGCCAATGCCTGACGCGACTGCTCCCCAACCAAGACTACCCAGCGTCATGGCGCCGTTGAAGACGGTGAGATAAACGGCCAACGAACGGCCGCGAACCCAATTCGGCAATATCCCCTGAGCCACTCCATTGAGTGTAGTCAGTGCCGCAATCCAAGCGATGCCCAACACTAACAAGGCCACAACGGCTGTCCATTTAGGTGGGGCCAAGGAAAGACACATCATCACAGCGGCTGCGACGAGCGCTGCTATCAACAACAAATTGTCGGTGCTCAATCGGTCGCGCAGACGAGGCATGACCACGGCCCCGCCAATGGCGCCCAAGCCGACCGCACCAAGCAAAATGCCATAAAACCCGGCGCCTCCCTGCAACAGCTGGCGCGCCACCAACGGCAACAGCGCCCAGACCGAACTGGCGGCCGCGAAAAATAGGAACGCACGCAGCAATACAACGTGCAGTTCACGGCTGGCGCGCGCATAACGAAGCCCCGCACGAAATGCGCCGGGAAAACGTTCCGTCAGCGCATCGTCTTCTGTTTTTGGCCGTCGCCACCACAACAGCGCAGCAATGACGAACGCGTAGCTAATGACGTCCACTCCGTACGTGATGGCAGCTCCTAGACTGGCCAGAATCAGGCCACCCAATGCTGGGCCGACTGCACGCGCAATATTGATGCCCAGGGAATTCAGCGCGATAGCGTCTTTTAAATTTTTCTTCTCGACCAGCTCGGGCACAATCGCTTGCCACGTTGGCCCCATCAGCGCCGCGCCGACGCCGCCCAAAAATGTCAACGCAACCAGCGAGGCAACCGTATGCATGCCCGCAACGGATAAAAGCGCCAGACATACGCTGACGCTGGCGAGCAACAACTGGATCCCTATCAAGAATTTACGTCGATCCAGCGTGTCGGCCAGCACGCCTGCGGGAATGGCCAACAAAAATACAGGCAGCGTGGCGGCGGCCTGCACCATTGCCACGGCGGTTGGTGACGTCGACAGATCAGTCATCAGCCAGGCACTGGCTACGTCGCGGATAAAACTCCCTGTGTTGCCGATGATTGTGGCGATCCACAGCACTAAGAATAGTGTTTGCCCCAACGGAGCAAAGCCGCTGGACGACGTTTTCCCAGATGAAGTCGGTTGCTCTGTCTTCATATCCGTTTCTCCTGAAAGCCCAACCACGCCGCGAGCAGAAAACCGTCAGACCAGACCATGGTGCTCGCAGAACGCCCCCACCATTCACAACGCCTCAAACTGCCCAGCAGGAGCAGCCCAGCGCACCAAAAAAACCTTTCAAATCGAAAGCAGGAACCTTCGCCCCCAAGGCCGTGACATGATCGTGACCATGCAGTCCGCATGCACTTGCGCAGCCACACGAGGCCATAGCCTATATCGAAGCGGTTGCAGGGAGTTCTTGCCGGCCCGTTCCGGCTCGCCCCATGCGATCGATGGACTCGTCGGAAATGGTTTCGGCATGATCGAAGAACCAGTTTATTCCTCGCAAGGGAATGTCGCGATTGAGCTCACGCATGAAGTGACGCGTCGAATTCACCCGGTTATCAAACGGCAGTTTGGAGCCCTTGGCTAACGTAGCGTAGAGAATCATGGCGTTGTGCTTGGCCAACAGCCAGCCAATACACCCTAGGGCGTGTCAACACTAGCGGTATTCATGAGAGACCTCGCTTCAAAGGCCTCTCCCCAATCTGACATCGCATACAAAATGGGAGCCAGGGTTGCGCCAAGCGCGGAAAGGGAATATTCAACCCGGAGCGGCAATTCCCCATAGCTCTTTCGAACGACGACACCGTCCTCTTCCAATTCACGCAATTGCTGGACAAGAATACGCGGAGAAATGGTTCCGAGACATCGCGCGAGTTCTCCGAACCGCCGTGGCTCCTCGAGCAGGAAATGAATGATCAATACCTTCCATTTCCCCCCTATGACTTTCAGGGTAGTTTCGACGGGGCAGCTCGCTTTCTCGTTTCCATTCATCGCAGCCATTATCTGCTCCTAAATGCAGAGCACTATCTTAAATGTAAGTACTTGCGATGGGAAATCGCCTCAACTACTATTTTTTGAGCCCGTGCACCGTTATTGCAATGACAACGGGGCCGCGGGCCAACCCGACATACGAGAGGTAACGACATGGCTTCGACCAATGGAATGCTGGATGCGGATGACGCGGTCATCTTGCTCATCGATCACCAGAGTGGGCTATTCAATACGGTACGTGACCTGCCGGTTCCTGACCTTCGCAATTACGTAACCGCCATCGCCAAGACCGCCACGCTGCTGAATATCCCCGTCATCACTACGGCATCCGTGCCAGATGGCCCCAACGGCCCGTTAATTCCAGAAGTGCATCAATACGCGCCGCATGCCGTGTATGTGCCGCGCACCGGACAAATCAATACCTGGGACAACCCGTTATTCGTGAAAGAGGTCGAAAAAACCGGGCGAAAAACGCTCATCATCGCAGGCACCTTGACCAGTGTGTGCATGGCATTTCCGGCGGTCAGCGCAATGCAGGAAGGTTATAAGGTGTATTGCGTAGTGGATGCTTCCGGGAACTGGAACAAAATGGCGACCGACACGACCATAGCTCGCGTCACTCAGGCAGGCGCCATTCCCACCGATACATTCGCAATCGTTGCCGAATTGATGCGAACCTGGAATCGCCCCGAAGGGTCACGCTTCGCAGAGATCATCGCGGAACATATCTGCCCGGAATATAAGTGCCTGATGGAGAGCTACGGCAAGGCCCAGGCCGTAGTCAAGGATGGCCCGGAAACCAAACTCGATAAGTACAAGTAGATGGCGGTGAACTACCCTGGGTAATAGTCACCGGACATAAATAAGTTCAGTTGCTACCCAAAGGCGCTTGACCTTCGCCAAGCGCCTTTTTGCTGTCCTCGTTGACCCATCGCTTCGCAGCCATATTATGTGGCTGCCAGCACGGCGCTTAGGTCGAGGCGTTGCTATCACGACTGTTTAATACGAAATTTTCCGCTCCTTGATTAGCTGGCCCCAGCGGAGGGTTTCTTTATCTAGAAATGCGGAGAATTCCGCTGGCGTCCCGCCCCCTGCTTTTGCGCCAATAGTCTCCCACTGTCCTTGCAATTCAGGCGAGCGAACGACGTCGGTAATGTCGGCGGCCACTTTTTCTATGACTGCTGGAGGGGTACCAGCCGGGGCGAAAATGCCGTACCAGGCAGAAGCTTCATAACCCGGCAAGCCTTGCTCGGCGACGGTGGGAACATCAGGCAACCAGGGAAGACGCTCGCTTGAGGTTACCGCCAACGGTACGACGCGACCCGACTTCACGTGCTGGAGCGCGCCGTTGTCGAACATAATTTGTACGCGTCCCGCGATCAAATCCTGGTGTGCTGGCGCACTGCCCTTGTAGGGTATGTGACTGAGCTCTACGTCAGCCATCTTGGAAAATAGCTCTCCAGAAAGATGGGTCGAGGTGGCAACACCGGTCGACGCAAAAGACACCTCACCGGGATTGTTTTTGGCCTTGGCGATCAGTTCTTGCACATTTTTGACGCCGGCGTCAGGCGCCGCGACGAGTATGTTCGAGATGGTCGTCAGCGTCGTGACCGGAGTCAGATCTTTCGCCGTGTCATAAGGCAGTTTTTCCATCAAGATAGGGTTCAACGCATAAGGCATCGCCGTCAACAGCAGGGTATAGCCGTCAGGTGCTGCTTTGGCCACAGGATCAGTGGCAATGACCGTATTGCCCCCTGGCTTGTTCTCGACGACGACTGGCTGTTGCCATTTCTCGGAAAGCCGCTGACCAACGACGCGCGCCTGGATGTCGGTCGCCCCACCCGGCGGGTAGGCCACGATGATACGTACCGGCTTGTTAGGCCAGTCAGCAGCAACCTCTGGCGAGGCCAAAGCTGGGGCAGTCAGCGCCATGAGCAGCGCCGTGGTCGATAGCATTTTGATTTTCAATTTCATGTCTCCGAATGTGATTCTGAGTAATTGCTGCGAGATTGACCGATGACGGTGTTCCACCACTGATCGATGTATGGCGCCCATAACATGGGCTCATAGAGCAGCGACTGATGCCCCAGGTCGGTAGTGATGACGCTGGCGTTTGACGGTAGAGGCTCTGGTTCAGGGAAAAGCGTGTCCGAAGACGCATACAACAGTTGTGTATCGGCTGGACATTGCCCCAAGTCGAATCCAATTGCTGCTGCGCGCAGTCGCCACAGAGCTTGAGCGCTAAATTCTCCTGCCCATGCCTTTAGCTGCGCATATTCGCGCCGCACGGCAGGCTCGTCCGCTCGTTCTGCATAGACACCGAGTCCAGAGCGAAGCAACACCGCTTTGCGAAATGCCTCACGTTTGGTCAGTGTGTCTAGGCTCTTGAGTCGATCGAGTTCATCTGTATGTCCTCGGCCCTGCCATGCGGTACAGAGCGCCAGCACGCGACCGATGCGTTGCGGATAGTCGGTCTTGAGTTGCATGGCGACATATCCACCAAATGAATAGCCAATTACGCCGGCGATTCGTGAGATACCCAGTCTGCACGCCAAACTGTCAATCGCCCAAGCCATGGCGGATACGGAGGCATACGTGTGCGGGGCACCGGGCCACTCCGACCCATAGGCCGAGCCGGGCAAATTGACGGTGATCACTTGGCAGGCGTCGGTGTCTACGGCCTTGCCCGGACCTGCCCACGCCTTAGCCCATCCTGCATCCGATACCGGTATTTGCGGGTCCAACGCATGGTGACTGCCCGTGTAGCCGTGCAATATTAGGCAGGTCGGGGCGCGACGCGGTCCACTCCGTGTATAGGCCAGCGTCAAGGGGACGACCGTCCCGTCGGCAAGCCGAAAATCATCGATCAACATCGTGGAGGTCTCGTTTGACGGCGAGACAAGGGCTGCACTTTCGAGTTTCACCAGCGGCACGCCCAGTTATACGGGGCGCTCGCCACGCACGGTCGTGCGATATAGCGACCGATATTGCCCGGCGGGTAGATTGCGCGTCGTCGCGCTATGCATGGTCGAGCGGTTGTCCCACATCACGACGTCCCCGGCGCTCCAATGAAAATCGTAGCGAAACTCGGGGCGAATCGTATGTTCGAACAAATGCGCCAGTATTGCCTGGCTTTCCTCAGCAGGTAGGCCGACGATCTCCGCGGTCATGCCGGGATGCGCATAGATCGAGCGGCGGCCGGTATCAGGATTGGTACGGATCAGCGGGTGTATGACGTCTGGCGTTTGCGCCTGTTGCTCGGCATTCAGCTGAACGCGCGTACTCTGGTCCTCTGTGTTCTGTCTACGGCGATATCGGTGAACCGCCTGCAGCCCTTCCAGCTTGGCCTTCCATTCCGGCGAGAGCCCCTCATAGGCAGCCTCCATATTCGCGAACAGGGTGTCGCCGCCCTCCGCGGGGATCTCAAGCGCATTTAGCAGGGTGGCTTTTGCCGGGCGCTCTTGGAACGCGAAGTCCGAGTGCCAATACGATCCTCCGTCCGCAATCCCCACCGGTTTGCCGTCGACCACTCGATTGGACAGACGGAAAATTTCCGGATGCTCCGGGTGGTTGTATTGCGTCAACAGATGCACCTCCAGCGGACCAAATCGTTGACTAAAGGCGATTTGCGCCTTGGCGGACAAGGACTGATCCTTAAAACACACCAGTTTATTGTCGACGAACAGCTTATGAATTTCGTCAAACACGTCATCCGTCATGGGCTCATTGAGATCGAGCCCTTTAATCTCGATACCGAACGTAGGGGATAGCGGGGTCACCTGCATTGTCGTTGCCTCCATTTAGCGAACATTTGTTCGATATAAAATCTATACACTTCGGATAGGCTTGTCAACTCAAGACAGGTAGTCACCACATTCGTATCAAGGAGCAGCCCTGCATGGAAGCGGATGGCAAAAAAGAGTTTTTGGACGCCTTAGCCAATGGCCTGCAACTCATCGAGGCTTTCGACGAGCAAACACGTCAATTCACCATTCAATCGGCCGCCGAGGCCGTCGGTGTCACTCGATCAGCGGCGCGCCGCATTCTGCTTACACTAAGCCAACTTGGGTATCTGCAGCAGCATGACCGTTATTTTTCACTGGCGCCTAAAGCAATCAACTTGGGATATCGCTATTTCCGCTCTTTAGGGGTGGCGGGTGCCGTAAAACCGCATCTCTTTACGTTATCCAAATCGCTGGGGGTGGGCGTCGCGATGGGCGTATTGAGTGGTAGTGATGTGTTGTTTGTAGAGCGAGTGGAGGCAGATCGGCCGATCCGATTGGACTTGAGAGCCGGCGATCGTTTACCAGCCTACGCTCATTCACTCGGAAAGATACTGCTCGCGCAGTTGCCGGCGGACAGGCTTGCAGAGCATTTGCCTTCGGGGCTCATACGCCGACCATCCTCCCAGACCGTGACTGAGCGTGAGGACCTGATTCGAGAGCTGGAACAAATTCGCGCCACAGGCTGGAGCTTCGTCAACTCCGAATTGGTCAACGGTTTGTTCGGCGTGGCAATCGCTTTGCCACATGCCTCGGGCGTCAGCACGGTCGGGTTGAATGTCACCTCGATTGGAGAGCCTTGGTCCTTGCATGACATAGAGTCTCGGATCGTACCGGCTTTGCATGAGTGCGCACTTGCGATGAAGCCTATCACCGATGCTCTCGCATGACATAAACGAAACAAGATGACGTTTAACCAAGCCCGGGAAACCTGATAGTGATCCAAACCGCCAAAACGTCGGTGACGACTGATTTTGTACCTATCGATCCGGGAGACACCGGAGCTAGAAAGCCGAGAGAAATCCCGTCAAGGTGTTCGCTTTAGCGGTATAACCTGACCAGGTTAGGCTGGATCACTATACATTTGCAGTACAGGTAGAAACATGAAACGTCTCACGCCCGAGCATGCTCAAAAAATTAGAAATACGTTGAATGTACTCGGCGTGCTCGCATCAGCATGGCTGATCGTGAGCCTGTCACTGGAAGCCTTTAGCGATGATCCGTTTTTGACGCATACGGTCTATTTCGATACGCAGTTCTGGGTATGCGTCTACTTTACTGCTGACTTTTTTGTATTTCTACTACTTGCGGATAACAAGTGGCGATTTTTCAGTCGCTATTTTTTTGTTCTACTGCTTTCGATTCCGTACTTGACGATAATTAATGATGCACATCTGCATCTAAGCGTCGAGCAAATTTATTTCATTCGCCTGATTCCTTTGCTCCGTGGGGCAGCGGCGCTCGTTCTCATTGTTTCGGTCATTGTCCGGCGCAACACCACGGCACTATTCCTGTCGTATTTGATTTTGCTTTTTTCCATCATCTATTTCCTCACGCTGATTTTTTTCGTGGTGGAGCGAGGATCAAATCTGGAAATCAAAACCTACTACGATTCGCTATGGTGGGCGGCCATGACCGTCACCACGCTAGGTTCGACGATTCAGCCTCTGACCGTCGCAGGAAAAATCACGACAACAATATTGGCAATGGTGGGGCTAACGATTTTCCCCATATTTACCGCGTATATCACCACCGTTATTAACCGTATAAGTCAGCGCGAAATTGGAATCAAAGCAGAGGCTAAACACGGTCACAAAACGTGAATTGAGGTGATAGCCAGGAACTGATGCACCTAGTCAATTGATAGCATCAATAACCGACGGCTTGAAATAGGCAAGGCTGGCTGAGATTCAGAGAGCCTCGTGGGGAAACACGGCGAAAAAGTGTTAACTCAGATCAGGATGGCTCATCCGGCCCAAAAAAAAGCCCTCGAAAAATCGAGGACTTATTTTTTTCTGGCGGAGACGGAGGGATTCGAACCCTCGATGCAGTTTTAAGCCACATGCTCCCTTAGCAGGGGAGTACCTTCAACCACTCGGCCACGTCTCCGCAGAACTTGTAATTCTAGCACGATTTTTTGGGCATACGCCAGCGGCGCACGCCCAATTTTCATGCGGACTCAGGCTTTTTCAGCAGGAGCCTGGTCCAGGCCGAACGCCTTGTGCAGAGCGCGGACCGCCAATTCCATGTATTTGTCGTCAATGACCACCGACGTCTTGATTTCGCTGGTGCTGATCATCTGGATGTTGATGCCCTCTTCGCTTAGCGTACGAAACATCAGGCTGGCAACGCCCACATGGCTGCGCATGCCGATGCCCACGATCGATACCTTGCAGACTTTTT
>Ga0182745_1005454_pt1 | contig 10379 bp, 10 predicted proteins | sample eDN3rd30CKraftBY_FD_128523 | JGI IMG/M metagenome (GOLD analysis project Ga0182745, IMG submission 128523) | Enriched backyard soil microbial communities from Emeryville, California, USA - eDNA 3rd pass 30_C Kraft BY (version 2) (version 2) | ecosystem: Environmental > Terrestrial > Soil >... | reverse complement strand
GAAATTAGGGCCGCAGTAGGAAATAAGAAAAGCAGAAGCATTCCTAAAAGATTAAATTTTGTTAATGAAGGATCTATCAGACAGGCGGAATGGTTATATGATCACTATGTTGACCATGTTGTATATGGCATATTAGCAGAAGAGTGGGAGAAGAATAAGTGAATGTTGTCCTGCTTATAACGTACAAAGTGTATTCGAATAAGAATGCGCTTTTTTTGTACTTTAAGAAAGTGTAACTATACTAAAGGATTAAAGTATAAGAAAAAGACATCGACTTCCGCCATTCTTTGCGGCAAGTCGTGTTTTTCTAAATAATCCTACCTTTAGGCTTGAATAACCAGGAGTATTTACCTAAAATAAACTAATAGATAGTACACAGGTAGGAGCATGATAGAACATGATCTCAAATGAAGAAATGATTATTTTTATGAAACAAATCAAACTGCTAATTAGTGAATATAATAAATGTCATGATCTAAAGATCAAAGAGCAAATTTATGAAGAAATAATCGTCCTTAGTGATTTAATTGATACGTAATCTTCAACTACCAGCTTTAAGCCTCTCCTTATCGGCCCATCCTGTCCCAATGTTTCCTTTCTATTGAGGAAGCGGAGGATCAAAGATATTCCACAATGAAAACATAAAAATAATAGCTAAAATCCATGCAACCCAAGGTTTCCAGGTATGGATGGCTAATAAAGAATAGGTTATGATATTAGAGATAAGAGACCCACAACAAATGATGTTTGCATAAACTCTCCTTATAACTTATTGTGTATTTTAGTAGTACCTTTTTTAAAAATACCTTACACTTAATAAGTGAATTGATAAATCACATGAGCAAGTAGAAGGTTGTCCTTTTGCGGAAATAAAAAAGTACATAGGAGAAAAACAAATGATCATTCAACCAAATACATTTATATTCAATATTGGAATGGCAGCCATTTTATCGATCATTATTGGGTTAGAACGCCAATTAAAGAAAAAACCATTGGGTTTAAAAACGTGTTTAGTTATAGGGATCGTTAGCTGTCTGCTCACAACAGTTTCCATTGAGTCATCGGAAAAATTCGCTGAGGCCTATATAAGACCGATGGATCCTTTACGTTTAGCTGCCCAGATTGTCTCAGGGATCGGTTTCTTAGGTGCCGGGGTGATCTTAAGACGAAACAATGATATGATATCAGGTTTAACAACAGCCGCAATGGTATGGGGAGCCGGAGGAATCGGGATCTCATGTGGTGCGGGGTTTTGGTTCGAAGCTACCATAGCTACAGTTCTCATATTAGTCAGTGTAGAAATCATTCCATTTATCTTTAAATTTATAGGCCCAAAAACATTAAGAGAGCGGGAGTTAAAGGTAAAAATTACGGTTGATGATGAAGAGAAAATGACCGATATTTTGAAGGAACTGAAGCAAAAAGATATGAAGGCAAAGAAAGTAAGAGTAAAAGACATCAAACAAGGAGATCTTCAACAGCTAGATTTGGTGCTTGTTGTGAATGAAAAATTGTATATAACAGAAGTGTATTATACGTTAAAGCAGATTAAGCATATCATTCATGTTGAAATGGAGTCACTATGATTGTAGAATAATGTGTGTACAACTAATAGAATAGAGTTCATTTGAACTGGAAAATTGTAGCTAGGGTTCCGCTATGTATATAGGTCTGTGACCGAGGGCTACATCTTTTACATATGTAAAAGGCACCTATTGACATAAAAGGTCCGAGGGGAAAGGTTCAGCGTTTTTGTGATGCGCTGTAATCTTTCCTGCTCGGACTTTTTTATACGATCAGAAGGAAAATTTCTCTAATTTTAAGGAGGTTTATATGTTATGAAAAAGATTGATGAAGTAAAAGCAGGTGTAGCGGTCATTATTTTCAATGAGAAAAAGCAGGTTTTATTACAGAAAAGAGCAGATGTGAAGTTATGGGGAATTCCTTCAGGTCATATAGAGATAGGGGAAACTGTTACTGAAGCAGCTATTAGAGAAATAAAAGAAGAAACAAATTTAACGATAAAAGTTAAAAAGCTGATCGGTGTTTATTCTGACCCGCATTCACAGGTCTTTTCTTATCCAAATGGTCAAGTTGTCCATTTTATCACAACTTGTTTTCTGGCTGAAGTGATAGGGGGAGAACTTAGGTGTAACGAGGAGGAATCGTTGGAATTCAAGTTTTTTGACTATCAAAACCTGCCTCATGACTTGTTAAACATGCATCCAATGTGGTTAGAGGATGCTCTAGAAAATTCAGAGAAGGCATTTATTCGGTAAATCTTTTGGCTCATCATGCTGAAATGATACATATCTTTAAATCATCAACATTTCTTTTTTGATAAAACCTTGATTGGCATGTCGCCTTTCGAGGTTTCTTTACCAATATAATGAATTTTGAATAAAGCTAATTTTCACATGAAAATATAACTAATTTCCCCATTACTTTCACTCACCTTCTTTTGTTAATATGTCGTTTGTAAACGTTTACAAATTATTTTGAGGGAATGGTGAAAAGGTAGAAACTGTTCGTCTATGAATAGATCATGAGTGGAGGAGAATTTACATTGTGGAAAACAAGGAAATGGATGGTGTTGTCGCTTATTTTACTTGTAGGATTCGTAATGCCTACCATAGGATTTGCCGAAGATAATAAATCAACGCCAGACTATGATATTATGCAATATGCTAATGAGATGCAGCCGGGATGGAACTTAGGGAATACGTTTGACGGATTTGATACAGGCAAAGTTGTCCTCGATGAAACGGCTTGGGGTAATCCGCGTGTAACAAAAGAGCTGATAACAGAAATTAAGGATCAAGGCTTTAACAGCATCAGGATCCCGATTACATTTGATACCAGATTAGGACAAGCTCCGGAATATACAATCAATTCGGAATTTTTAAGCAGAGTAGATCAGGTTATCAAGTGGTCGCTGGATGCTAATTTAAAAGTGATGATTAATATTCACCATGATTCCTGGAGTTGGGTGGCAGAGGGTATGCCATCAGATCATGAAAATACAGGAGCAAAATTTAATGCGATATGGACACAGCTTGCGGAACATTATAAAGATTATTCAACAAATTTAATGTTTGAAAGTCTTAATGAACCACAATTTTGGGGTTCTGGTGGTGATGTTGAAAGCCAAAAATTTTTAAATGAACTTAATGATTCATTTTATCAAATCGTACGAGGGTCTGAAGGGTTAAATGACATTCGTCCACTTGTTATTCCAACTTTGCACACTAATTTTGAAGAACAAAGACATGTAGATAACCTGTATGAATGGATCACTCAAAAAACAAATGATCCTTATATAATTTCTACAGTTCATTATTATAGCTTTTGGCCGTTTAGTGTAAATTTAGACGGATATACGACGTTTGAAGAAACATCGATGAACCATATTTCTGAAAATTTTGATCGCGTATATAATAAGTTTGTTAAGAATGACATCCCTGTTGTCATTGGTGAGTACGGGCTATTGGGCTTTGACGAAAATACCGATACAATTCAACAGGGGGAGAAACTAAAATTTTTCGAGTATATGATTAACTATGCAGAAGAAAAGGGCCTTATTCATATGCTATGGGATAATGGACAACACTTCAATAGGTCAACGTTGGAATGGAATGATCCACAGCTATATAACATGATGGCAGCTAGTTGGGAAGGACGCTCTTCAACAGCAGATACTGATTTTGTATTTTTGAAAAAGGGTGAAGAAATTACTGATGTCACAAGGATTTTGAACTTAAACGGAAATGAATTCGTTTCTCTAAAACTAGGAGAAAAAAATCTGGTTGAGGGAGAAGACTATGTTTTAGTAGGTAATCATTTAACACTAAAAGCAAGTTTGCTATCTCAATTGATTTCAACAGAACTAGGAGAAATGTCTGTATTAACAGCAACATTTACTACTGGGGCGGATTGGACCTTTACTGTCTATCATTACGATTCACCAGTACTTTCAGACTCTCAAGGAACACTCAGTGATTTTAAGATACCTTTACAATATAATGGAAATCTCCTTAAAACAATGGAAGCTACATATGTGGATGACGGAAGCCCTGCTGGTCCGCAAAACTGGACGGCGTTCAAACAATTCGGTTATGTGTTTGCGCCTAATTATGAGGATAACCTTTTAACATTTCCATATGGAAACGACCGCTTTTTCAAAGAAATAAATGATCAACGCGAGGTGGAGTTAACCTTCCATTTCTGGGGTGGTGAAACGGTAAAATATACAGTAACAAAAGATGGAGAACAGGTAGTTGGTAAATCAATAAAATCAACATTACCAGAAGAAGATCATGAGCCAGAAACGCCAGAGGACAATAACGATAATGAGTCCGGTACTCCTGACGAAAATGAAAATAATGATGATAAGTCAGAAACCCCTGAAGGAAATGAAAAGGACAAGCCTGGTAAAGGAGAGGGTATAACGGATACTGAAGATGGAAACAAAGAAACAAATGAAGAAGAATATTACGTAACAACCGTAAATAATAACAATAAAACTAAACCGGAAAACATCCAAGGAAAAGTCGGCGAAAAACTACCTGAAACCGCAACAGGAAATTACAACTTAATCATAACAGGAATCATCATACTGTTAGTTGGAGGTTTTATAGCATTTTTTGTTAGGAAACAAAAGGTTCAAATATAGAAAACAAAGGTTACCAATTTTGGTAACCTTTGTTACCATGTTTTGAAAGTTCACAAGCCATTAATCAACAATCACCAACCCTAACATGGCAGAAAATTGAATAGCTTGAAAAGAGGACACTTTGCATCCCTTCAGGTCTGATATAGAAACAGTTAAGGTTCCGAAAGTAGATGTACTAATGTCTATCCCTTTAAGTGGAGTTCTTTCAAAGTTAGCAAGATTGATGTTGCATGAAGTAAATTCAACTTTTTTAAATTTACACTCATAAAAATCAGAATTTTCCAGGGCTGTATCGTGAAATTGAACTTTTTCTAATTTTGAATTACCAAAGGCAGATAGATTAAGTAAAGAATTCTTGAAAGAGACATTTCCAAGACTTGACTCTGTTAAATCTGTTCCAAGTAATTTGCAATTTACAAATTCCACTCTATGTATCGAAGAACGATTTAATTTGGCATTCGAGAAATCACAGTTATCAAAAACCACATCTGTAAAATCCGCACCTGAAAAGTCAGTGTTTTGGAACTTGCAATTTTTCAAAATCATCTTATAGAAACGAACTCTAGGCAATACTTCATTATCAAATACAGCATCTTGTATCTGGCATAATTCTAATTCAGGATCTTCTTCATAAAAAATATCATTGAAATTTTTTAAGGGTAAATCATGTTGTATGGTAGGCGAATCAATTTTCATAGCATTCCCTCTCGATCTTTGTATAGAATCTTCTTACGTTACTATAGGAAAATTTGCAGGTAAATATAAGTCTTTATTTTTGGTTGATTGTATGTACAAAGTATTATGCATAAAACCCTCATAAGCATATGAAGGTTTATCAGTTATTCACTCACTATCTTTATTTACCATCTTTCTAGGAGGAAATAAGGTAGTATCATTATCTAATTTTAAATCAATGAACTCCAAGATGCGTTGAAGGTCATGTATTTGAGTAATAATATTTTGTTTATATTCAAGAAGAAATTTTTTTAATTCCGGAACAGAGCTAATATTTTCTTTAAGGGGATGCTGTATTACATGTTTCATTTCACTTAAAGACATCCCGGTTTTCTTTAAACAGATAATGATTTCCATTCGCTCAGTATCTTCGTCGTTATAGAATCGGTGTCCATTTTCTTTCCTCTTTGCGTATGGGAGCAAGCCGATTTTTTCATAATAACGGATAGCATCTTCAGTCAATCCGGATTTTTCGGATATTTGTTTTATGGAATAGGTTTGAATCATATAATCACCTACTAACATTGATATTCATTTTTTATTTAAAAAGGAACTTTCGGCTCAGAGTCTATTCTAATTTAACAAAAATAATCTAAACAATATATTCATCTTGGTAAATATCGTTTATTTGAGTTAATATCATTTCTTCATGGCCTGAAAACTTTATTTCCGATTCTTTACCTTTATTGATGAAAATGCCTGTTACTTCATCACTGAAATTAAACACAGCTTCGTATAAGCGGGAGGCACCTTTACTTGGATGAGAAAAAATAAGATTCCTTATAGGAATCATATAGCTTGGCATTCCTTTTCCCTTCGTTAATTTTGTTTTACTTGGACCAGGGCAAACACTGCGGATTTTGATTCCTTCAGTAAAGTACTCAGGAGCAATTCTCTTTGTCCAAAGGGAGAGGGCTAACTTACTGTTTGCATAAGGACCCATAAGTTTTTTAAATCGGGTTGCCTTAGGTTGAATTAATTTGTCTATATTAAATTGCTTTAAAAATAATAATGAATTCGAAGATGTATTAATGATCGTTTTCATCCTACCCTTGAGTAACAATTCTTTCAGTTCCATAGAGATGATATAGGGAACCAATGTATTAACCTCGAAATGGATCTCACGACCTTGTTTGGAATATTTATGTTCTTCAAAAGAAACCCCTGCATTGTTGAATAGTAAATCGAGTTTGCCTTCCCTGCTTTTAATCAGGTCAAGTGCTTTTCTTAGGTTTGGAAAATCTGCTAAATCAGCTTTGTAAACTCTTAAATGGTTCATTTTAATAGCTTCCAGGATCATTGAATCATGGGCTGAAAAGTCTGAACGGATCAACGCCACTACTTCCCAGCCCTTTGACAAAAGTTTTTTTGTTAATTCAAAACCTACCCCTGAGTTTGCACCAGTTATAAGTGCTACCTTATTGTATTCATTCATTGTAATCTTCCTTTCCATGTTTCAAATAATAAGTTCATGATAAAACTTGGTGCGAACACCAAGTCAAGAGGAATTTAATGCTGATTTTACATGGATTGTTAGTTTTTTTATTTAAAATGTGTGCTTTCGACATTCAACCCGATCTTCATCAGAATATAGAGGATATACAGTCTTACCTTTCATCTACTATAGATCATGTTGTACGATCGAGTTTAATTATAGGACACACTCTAAAAAAATTGATTAACAGTAAGCACACATATACTGAAAAGAACGATTAAAATTAGTTTGTAATAAGCTCTTGTCTTTTTGTTCATGTCATTGTTATAATACTGGTTGAATTAAATAGCTAAAATTTTCACGCTGTGGATTTTTAAAGAATATTTCTTTTTTCGCCACACAATTATCAGAAGATAATTGTGTGGCTTTTTATTTGTGTAAAAAAACAAATTAAAATGAGGGGGATCTAAGATGAAAACATGGTTTTATGTCATGTGCGTATTTCTTGGAGGTTGCAGCTTCGGGGTTCTTTCCACGTTTGTAAAACTGGCTTATGAAGCCGGGTTTACGATGTTTGAAGTAACGGGAAGCCAGGCAATAATTGGGACCATTATGATTTGGATTCTTGCTCTGTTTGTTAAGAAACAGAAGTTAACAAAAAAACAGATCATAAAGCTGGCAATAAGCGGTTTTCCAATGGGATTAACAGGTATCTTTTATTATTATTCTTTAGAGACTTTAGATGCATCACTAGCCATCATCTTTTTATTTCAATTTATATGGATCGGTGCTATTGCTGATTGGATTATTCTAAAAAGGAAACCTTCCATCCAAAAGATATTGTCTATTATGATCGTGTTAATCGGTTCTGTTATGGCGGCAGGTATCTTGACTTCCGGAGAAAAAATAATTGATTTGTCAGGTGCAATATGGGGTGTCCTTGCAGCTCTATCTTATTCACTCTTTCTCTTAACGAGCGGTTTGGTTGAAAGAGAAGTACCGGCTATTCAACGAAGTGCCATTCTTTCGACCGGATCTATGATCATCGTATTACTTATTGCTAACCCATTATCATGGATAAATACTGATACGATGATAAATATAGCCCCTTATGGAGTTTTATTGGGTTTATTCGGAGTCGTTATTCCCCCCATATTATTTGCCGTAGGGATGCCAAAAGTAGGTCCTGGAACAGGCTCAATTTTAACAGCTTCCGAATTGCCGGTGGTCGTTCTACTCTCAATGTTTGTCTTATCAGAACGAGTTCAATGGATACAATGGGTAGGTGTACTTGTCATTTTAGTGGGGATCTTACTAGGGAATCGTTCATTTTTATCGAATCCTTTCCGGGAAAAGATTGGGTTATTAAAAGAAAATAAAAAGAATTTCACTTCGTGAAAAATGGGCACAAACCGTCTCAAATGGTTTGGCCCTATTTTAAATTTAATAAAATTCTGAAAAGAGAGAATAAGTATATGATAAAATGTGGTGAATTGGAAATATCTACTGTTTTATGGGGGGACATGTATGAAATCAGTAAATGTTTATCATTATGATGCGTTTAGCAAGGAACCTAATAAAGGTAATCCGGCAGGTGTTGTTCTCAATGGAGAGGATTTAACCGATGAACAGATGCAGGAAATTGCATTCAAAGTTGGGTTTAATGAGACTGCCTTTCCAGTTACATCTGCAATTGCGGATATTAGAATCCGATATTTTACACCCGGACATGAAATGAATCTATGCGGACATGCTACAATCGCAACTGTATATGCGTTAAGTGCAACAGGGGTGTTAGGGGATAAAAAAAATATAACAATTGAAACCAAAGCCGGTGTATTACCCATAAAGATTGAAACAACAGCAGATGATGATCTATACATAACAATGAAACAGGCCTCACCACAGTTTAAGGAATTCAATGGTTCAACAGATGAATTAGCCCATTCAATGGGAATATTAAGGGAAGATATTGCTCCCGAATTACCCATTGTATATGGTAGTACAGGAACATGGACCTTACTAATTCCCATCTCGAACCTGTCTGCTTTTGGAAAAATGAAACCTAATAATAAGCTATTTCCGAATATATTAAAGGAAATGCCAAAAGCATCTATCCATCCTTTTTGTTTGGAAACGATTGACCTAAAAGCTGATATGCATGCGCGCCATTTCTCTTCTCCATTTTCCGGGACAATTGAGGATGCTGTAACAGGAACTGCGTCTGGGGTGATGGGAGCTTATTATGCCGACTATATAAACGCCAAACAAGAAAATCCTTTACATCTAGTCGTTGAACAAGGTCACGAAATGGGAAAAGACGGCAGAGTTCATGTACAGGTAACAAAGACAGAAGATGATGTAGACATAGAAATCTCCGGAAGTGCAGTTTATGTAATGGAAATTGAAGTGACTGTAAAAGAATAGCAAACATCATTATTATTGATGTTAATCTTAAAGTTACATGACATCATGCGTGAACTATATGTGTTCACGCATGTCAGCATTAGAACAAAATTGTATAATTTATCCCCCTTTTTGTGGATAAATATGCTAAAATTATTGAGTCAAACAGGAGGCAAAATTAATAAGAATAAATATTAGTGCCAAATGTTTTTTTCCTACTGAAAAAGGGAATTAGTGGACAAAGTACTATATTGATTATTTATTTAAAGATATTATTACTGATTGTTTTTAATAAGTTCTTTTTACAAAACTATGTAGGTTGATTGGAGCGGAAGGTGCGAGACTCCTGAGGGAGATGCGGGAAAGGTGAAACCCCCGCAGCCCCGCTTGCGGCGAGGAGGCTCAGCGCCCGCCCCACTTAAGATGAGCATCCTGGAGCTCCAATCAACCCTCTCTATACTTATTACAAAACAGTAAGGTTGCGAAAAACAACTTTTAAACAAGAAAACCGAATAGTAACTGAATAGCAATTATTAGCATTCCTATCTTCGAGTACCAGTCACTTAATCGGGAAGCCTATAGGTATAGAAAAATTTTATATATAATTCTTTATGATAGTAAGGAGAGAGGTAGATGGAGTCAATTTGGTTAGAATATGCTTGGGCTCTGTTAATACTGATCGGGTTGGAAGGATTATTATCCGCTGACAACGCTCTGGTATTAGCAGTAATCGCCAAGCATTTACCTGAGGATCAGAAAAAAAAGGCAATAAATTACGGAATTTTAATGGCATTTGTATTTAGATTTGGTGCACTATTTGCCATTTCATTTATTGCAAACGTCTGGCAAATACAGGCGATTGGAGCAGCATATCTTCTCTACCTGGGATTAAAGCATGTTATTCAAGCTAAATTCGGGAAAGAAAATGAAAATATTCGTGAGGAAAAAGAAAAGGAATCACGTGGAAAAGGTTTCTGGCCAACAGTAGGGAAGATTGGATTAGCTGACCTTGCTTTTGCTATCGATTCAATTCTGGCTGCTGTTGCTCTTGCACTAGGTCTTCCAGATTCACCACTTGGCAATTTCGGTGGAATGGATGGAGGACAATTCATTGTTGTTCTTCTTGGTGGT
>Ga0182745_1005452_pt1 | contig 10381 bp, 7 predicted proteins | sample eDN3rd30CKraftBY_FD_128523 | JGI IMG/M metagenome (GOLD analysis project Ga0182745, IMG submission 128523) | Enriched backyard soil microbial communities from Emeryville, California, USA - eDNA 3rd pass 30_C Kraft BY (version 2) (version 2) | ecosystem: Environmental > Terrestrial > Soil >... | reverse complement strand
CGAAGGTCCATCGAATAGGGTGCTGCCATCCAAGCTGGCCTCCTGCCCAGCCGGTACGTTGAATCAGATCAACCGACCGTTGGGAATCCCCTTCGATTCCTTCCTATCTCATCCCGCCCTAGTTTTCCGATGTCAGGTCTTCACATTAACTATTCGCCACGGATGACAGCAGCCCTTGTTGAAGCTGGCGCTTTCAAAGAGCATCCATTTACAGTTGCGATGTTGGGGCGTGGGGCGGGATCGCTGCTTACTGGTCGGTCTTCGACGATGATTTGCGCGTTATCGGTTTCGACTTAGGTCCTGTCAAATGCGCGCGGCTCAATGCCGTCGACCCCCGGACACAGTACTTGCCCTATGCGCTTGATCGGCAGAGCAATCGCCGTACGGTTTCCGGAGGTGATCATTCCGCAATATAATGGGTAGTTTGTTCCATCTCGGAATCGCAGGGTTTCAAAAGTCTTCCCTTGGAATAAGTTCCTGAGCCTATCCGTTGATTGATTGTGGATAACAGATCGCCCGAAGATCTAGCGACACTTCGGTTAGCGACTGTAGGTGCTACGACTGCTGCGCTATTCCTCTTCAGATCGCTGACGCCTGCGATAGTCGCCGAGCGCCTCGGACGCGGCCTGCCATAGGGAATGCGCTGCTTCCCGGATTTCATCGGGATAGCCGGCGAGCCGGTCGTAGCGCTCGCGGGCCCGGCGTTCGGCGTCCAACAGTTTGTCCAACTCGGAGGCTGGGGGCTTGGTCGACTTGGCCATGCGGGGCCAACGACCTTCCCCATTGGGGCGTTGCTCGCGGCTTGCATTCGTTGCGCAGGAGAGGCGGCAGTCCTGAACTGCAGTTCGTGTGTATCGCGATCGCGCTCCGGATCAGATCGGGCGTGTCGCCTCTGCGAGCCAGACAAGGGTTGCCTCGTCGACGGTGGAGCCGACGGTCTCGCGCACCCGGCGGTGATAGTCGTTGAGCCACTGGCGCTCCGCCTCGGTCAGCAGGCGGTGCTCGACGCAGGTGAGGTCGATGGGTGCCAGGGTCAGCGTCTCGAACTCGAGGTAGCGGCGGTCGGCGCCCGCGATCTCGACCTCCCTCACAGCGACCAGATTCTCGATGCGGATGCCGTAGGCGCCGGTCTTGTAGTAGCCGGGCTCGTTGCTGACGATCATGCCGGGCTGCAGGGCGACCGAATTCGGCATCTTGGAGATGCGATGCGGCCCCTCGTGGACCGAGAGATAGGCGCCGACGCCGTGCCCGGTGCCGTGATCGTAATCGAGGCCGACCTGCCACAGCGCATGGCGTGCCAGCACGTCGAGCTGCGAACCGGTGGTGCCGACCGGAAAGCGGGCGCTGGCCAGGGCAATGTGGCCCTTGAGAACGCGCGTGAAGCGATCCTTCATCTCTGGCGACGGCGTGCCGACCGCCACCGTGCGGGTGATGTCGGTCGTGCCGTCGCGATACTGCCCGCCCGAGTCCACGAGGTAGAGGCTGCCGGGCTCGAGCCTGCGCTGGCTGGCCTCGGAAGCGCGGTAATGAACGATCGCGCCATTGGCGCCGGCGCCCGAGATCGTGTCGAAGCTGAGGTCGCGCAGCTTGCCGGTTTCCTCGCGCAGCGCCTGCAGCCGGTCGGACACCTCGATTTCGCGCAAAGTGCCGGAGCCGGACTCGCGATCGAGCCATCCCAGGAAGCGGCTGACGGCGGTGCCGTCACGGCGATGGGCGGTCCGGATGCCTTCGAGCTCGACCGCGTTCTTGCAGGCCTTGGGGAGGGAGACGGGATCGGCGTCACGGACCAGGGTCGCGCCCGCGCCCTGCAGCCGGGTCGCAGCCCAGTAGGGCGCCGTCGAGGTCTCGACCAGCACGCGCTTGCCGAGCTTGCCCAGCATGTCCAGCGCACCGCCCAGCTCGTCGGGCGGCGCCAGCGTCACGGCATTGCCCAGCCAGGCGACGGTCCGATCGGGGATCTTGCGGCGGTCCATGTAGAGATCGACGTGCCCGTCGCTATGGATCAGTGCGAATCCGAGCGCGAACGGGGTGCGCGGGACGTCGCCGCCCCGCACGTTGAGCAGCCAGGCGATCGAATCGGGGGCGGTGATCAGTGCCACATCGGCGTTCCGGCCGGCCACGATCGAGGCGATGCGGGCACGTTTGCTCTCGCTGGTCTCGCCGGCGAACTCCACCGGATGCGGCAGGACCGGCGCCAGCGGCGCCGGCGGCCGTTCGCGCCACACCGAATCGACCGGATTGGACTCGACGGCGAGGAAACTGCCGCCCGCCCGCTGGCAGGCGCGGGCGAAGCGGTCGTAGCCATCGACGGTCTGCAGCCAGGGATCGAAGCCCAGCCGGCCGCCCTTGGGCAGGTTCTCGGCGATCCACTGTTCGGCCGACTGCTCGGGAATCTGGTGCGGCACGAAGGCCGCGACGTCGACCTGGTCGCGCACGGCGAGGGTGTAGCGGCCATCGACGAAGATGGCCGCACGGTCCGCCAGCACGATCGCGAGGCCCGCTGACCCGCTGAAGCCGGTGAGCCATCCCAGGCGCTGCGAGCGGCGGGGCACGTATTCGCCCTGATGTTCGTCCGCCCGAGGCACGACGAAACCGTCCAGCCCGCGACGCTTCAGCTCGGCCCGCAGGTCGGCCAGGCGTGCGACCGGCGCCGGGCTTGCCTGCAGCCCGTCGTCGGCGGCCGCCAGCTCTGCCCGCCACTTGGACAAGGCGGTGGTCAATTCGGCGTCAGCTGCCGGATCGATGAGCTCTACCCATTCCGGGCCGGAGAGGCTTTCGGGGGCGGCGGCGACTCCGCGCATCAGGTCGCCGAGGGAAGCGGCATCCGTGCCGCGGCCACGGCGGCGGAGCAGGGCGAGTACGTCGTCAGGAGCGGTCGTCATGATGAGGCGAACCCTACGCGGGGTGGTGGGGCCAATCAAACCGAGCAATAATATTTCGCTCGCAAGTGCGAAATGCTCAAATAAGCTCGCCATGCGTCAAGCGCATATCGACCCTTCAGACTCCGCACTTATTGTTACAACTCAAGGCTCTATATTTGCTGGGTGCAGTGCAGCATCGCCTATCGCGCCGCACAATAGAAGGAGAGACTCATGATGACCCAGCCGATTCGGACCTTTAAGGATCTGACCAGCGAAACTGCGCCGGCGGGGGGAAACGCAAATACCAAGATCAGCTTCACCCTCGACGATCGCCGCTTGCTCGAGCTGCGCGCCCGCTACGCGCGTGCCGAATGGCTGGCGAATGCGTTGGGTGAGGCGGTCCTGTGGGCAGGCCGCGTGTATGATCGCGCCGTCGGCGGGATCAAGGCCGACCTCAAGCTGCGCGCCGCCGAGGCCCAGCTCCACCGCATGACCGACCGCGAACTGTCCGACCTCGGCCTGTGCCGGGCCGACATCACCTTCGCGATCCGTGAGGCCGCCGAGGGTGTGGCTCCGCGGTTCGACGATGTCGGCGGGCAGGTCACTGCCGCAAACCAGAATCTGCGCCGCGCGGCGTAGCCGACTGTTGAGTAGCGTAAGCGTAAGCGTAAGGGGGCCGGCGTAAGCCGGCCCTTTCGTTTTGGGCGTCAGCTCCGGCGCAGGATCAGGCTGCGCCACCAGGCGCCGCCCGTCTCCAGGTCGATGCGGCGTTCGAAGGTGAAGCCGTATCGTTCATAGCCGGTGAGGATGCCCGCCGCCTGCTCGACCAGCAGGCCGCTCAGCAGCACGCGCCCGCCGGGGCGCACCGCCGCGCCGAATTCCTCCGCGAGGTCGAGCAATGGCCCCGCCAGGATGTTCGCCACGACCAGGTCGTAGCGCCCGCGGCCCGCCAGCTCGGCGGCCTGCAGGCCCGAGGAGACGAAGAAGGAGCAGAACTCCGGCACACCATTCAGTGCCGCGTTCTCCCGGGCGACTTCCACCGCCTCGGCATCGTTGTCGCCGCCGGTCACCGGCCGCTTCCAGAGCTTGGCCATGGCGATGGCGAGGATGCCGCTGCCGCAGCCCACGTCGACGGCGTTGACCGTCTCGGTCGGATCGAGCGTCGCCAACATCTCCAGGCAGCCGCGGGTGGTGGCATGGGTGCCGGTACCGAACGCCAGGCCGGCGTCGATGCGCAGCGGCAGCAGGCTCGCGGGCCGGCCCTCCGTCACGTGCGACGGGTGCACCCAGAAGGGACCGACGGCGAAGGGCCGGAAGGAACGCTGGTTTTCGGCCAGCCAGTCGATGTCGGGCAGCTCCTCCCACGCCCAGCGGGGCACGTCGAGACCGAGGGCCCGGGCGGAAGCCTCGATGGCCGCCTCGACCAGCGCCTCGTCACCCTCGCCGAAAATGTCGATGCGCCAGGGACCGTCGCGCGAGACCTCGCAGCTCGCGACGATGAAGCCTTCCTCGCCCAGCCGTTCCTCCAGCAGGGTTTCCCAGTCGGCGCGCTGCGGGGCGGGCGCGACGAAGCCGGCCTTGCGTACTTTGCTCATGCTCATGCCGGAAGGAAGAGCATGCGCCGGGGCGGCAAGTCCACGCCGACAGTGTCGCCGACGGCGCGCAGCTCGCCGCCGGACTGGAATGGCGTCTCGATCAGGACCTCGCTGTCGCCGATGTGCACGGCGTAACGGACGGTCGCGCCCAGGAATTCGCGATGCGTGACCGGCCCGCGCAGGGCGGCACCTTCGGGTGACGTGAGGGCGGCATGCTGGGGCCGGAACACCAGGCGCTTGCCGGCGGGAATCGGCACGCCGGCGCGCTCGTCCAGAATGTTGGCCGAGCCCAGGAAATTGGCGACGAACAGGTTCGCCGGGTTCTCGTAGAGCTCCATCGGCGTGCCGACCTGCTGGACCCGGCCGGCGTCCATCACGGCGATGCGGTCGCAGATCGTGTTGGCCTCCTCTTGGTCGTGGGTCACGAAGATCGTCGTGAGTCCCAGCCGTTGCTGCAGTGAGCGCAGTTCGCGCCGTACACTGACCCGCATCTTGGCGTCGAGGTTGGACAGCGGCTCGTCGAGCAGCAGCACCTTGGGCTCGATGGCGATGGTGCGCGCCACGGCGACGCGCTGCTGCTGACCGCCCGAGAGCTGCGCCGGTCGCCGCTCGGCATAGGCGGAGAGACCGACCAGTTCCAGCGCCTGCGAAACGCGGCGGTCGATCTCGGCGCGCGGCAGGCGGCGTTCCTCCAGCCCGAAGGCGACGTTCTTCGCGACGGTCATGTGCGGCCACAGCGCGTAGCTCTGGAACACCATGCCGACGTCGCGCTTCCAGGGCGGCAGCGGCGCCACATCCTGTCCGTCCAGCAGCACCTTGCCGGTCTGCGCCTGGGCGAAGCCCGCGATCAGCCGCAGCAGGGTGGTCTTGCCGCAGCCCGAAGGGCCGAGGAAGGCGAAGAACTCGCCCGGCCTGATCGAGAGGGCGACATCCTTCAGCACATGGGTCGCGCCGTAGGAAAGGTTCACGCCCGTGATCTCTATGCCCACGGCGCGAGCCGGCTTCGACAGGGTCATCTCCGTCATATATCGAGGCCCCTAGCCCGTTGCGAGCGGTCGACGGCGAGCTGCGACAGTCCCATGCAGATCGCCACGATGAGGACGGCGATCACGCCCAGTGCGGCGCCGGCGCCGCGTCCGGCCGGAGTCTGCATCAGCACGTAGAGCCCGTAGGCCAGCGGCGCATCCGAGTTGGATTGCACCAGGATCAGCACAGCCGACAGTTCGACCGCGGCCGTGGCGAAACTGGTGACGAAGCCGGCCAGCAATCCGCCGGTCATCAGCGGGATCACGACCCGCCGCACCGTGCGCGCCTTGGTGGCCCCGAGATTCTCCGCCGCCTCCTCCAGCGAGACCGAGATCTGCTGCAGGGCAGCATAGGCGGCACGCAGCGCGTAGGGCAGGCGGCGGATGGCGATGGCCAGCACGATCACGATCCACAGGGTCGCGAGCGGCGTGCCGTCGGGCAGGCTGACGCCATAGAAGGCGCGCAGATAGCCGATGCCCAGGACGACGCCGGGCACCGCGAGCGCGGTGCTGGCGGCCCAGTCGAGCCACTGCCGTCCCGGCAGTCGTGTGCGCAGGACGAGATAGGCGATGGCGCCGCCGATCGCGACGTCGATGGTCGCGGCGAGGCCCGAATAGAGCAGTGTGTTCTTGATGTAGACCGAGCTGTCGCCCAGTACGCGCGTGTAGTGGGCCAGCGTATAGCCGTCGGGCAGGGGGCTGTAGGACCAGACCGTGGCAAAGGACAGCAGCACCAGCCCGACATGCGGCGCCAGCACCAGCGCCAGGATCAGGATCACGACGCCATAGGCCAGCGCCTGTTCGCGTGGCCGCAACTGCCGACGGGCGAGGCCGCCGCCGCCGCGCTGGGTCGTGGCGTAGTCCTTGCCCTTCATGACCAGCGCCGTCGCCCACATGGTTGCCACCGCGACGAGGATCAGCACGACGGAGATGACGTAGCCCATCGGATCGTCGATGCCGATCGAGGTGATGCGCAGATAGGCCTGCGGCGCCAGCATCTCCTTGACGTTGAGCAGCAGTGGCGTCGCCACGTCGTCGAACACCTTCACGAACACCAGGCTGGCGCCGGCGACGTAGCCCGGCAGCGCCAGCGGCAGTGCGATGCGGCGGAACAGCCGCAGCCCGTGCGAGCCCAGGTTCTGCGCGGCTTCTTCCATGCTGCGGTCGATGTTGCGCAGCGCCGCCGAGAGGTTGACCAGGATGAACGGGAAATAGTGGATGGCCTGCAGGAAGATGACGCCGTTCAGCCCTTCCATGAAGCCGATCTTGAAGTCGAACCACTCGTCGAGCAGCAGGTTCACCGAGCCGTTTCGGCCGAACAGCAGTTGCATCGCCACCGCGCCGACGAAGGGCGGCATGATCAGCGGCAGGAAGCCCAGCGTCTGCACCAGCATGGCGCCGCGGAACTCGAAGCGCGTCGTCAGATAGGCGAGCGGCAGCGCCAGCACCGACGCCCACACGACCGTCATCGCCGACACGTAGACCGAGTTCCAGAACGAGCGGACGAACAGCTCGGTGCGCCCGAAGTCGAGGAAGTTCACGAGCGTCAGTCCGCCGCCGCCCTTCTCGGTGAAGGCGACATAGACGACAGTCGCCACCGGCACGATCAGGAAGACGCCGAGGAACAGCGCGATTGCGAGTGCCAGCGCGACCTGGCCGGGCGACCGAACCGACGTCATTCGCTTCGACCATCAACGAAAGAAAGGTCCTTCGCTGCGCTCAGGATGACAACTTTTCTGTGCCTGGCGCAGTGCGTCGATGCAGAAGACGCTGTCATCCTGAGCGCAGCGAAGGACCCTTGAGTCATATCCGACGCACTAGCGCGCCAGCTTCAGCGCCTCGTCGGCCTTGGCCTTGGCGGCGGCGTACTTCTCCTTGGCGAAGGCGGCCCACTGCTGTTCCAGCTCGGCCTGGCGCGAAGACTTTTCCTTTCCCCCGGTGAAGGCGGCCTTGATCTCGGGCGAGGCGGCCTGCGCTTCGGTGATCGGCATGGCGGCGATCAGGTCACGGGCTTCCTTGGCCAGCGCGCGGGCCTGGGCATTGTCCTTCTTCTTCAAGGCGGCATCGACCTCGTGCAGCACCTTGGTCACGGCCTTGAGCGGCTCGAGCTGGAAGGTGATGAGCTGGTCGAACAAGGTGTCGACCGCCGCCGTCCGCTTCTCGGACACCTCGGCGTTGAAGGTCAGCAGACCCTGGAGGTTCTTGTCCTTGAACGGGTTGGGATAGCCGGCCGGCGCCTTGGCGTAGGTATCGGGGCGCACCGGCAGGCGGCGGATCGTCGGCTCCAGCAGGACCTCCTGGCCGGTGGGCGACAGAAGGAACTCGATGAAGGCCTCGGCGCCGGCCTTGTTCGGGGCGTTGGCGACGACGCCGACATTGGCCGGGACCAGCGTCGTCACCGACGGGTACACGAACTTCACAGGAAAGCCCGCGCCCTGCGAGGAGAAGGCGAAGAAGTCGATAACGATGCCATAGCCGACCTGACCCGAGTTCACCGCCTCCGGCACGCCGAACGAACGGTCGGTGACGGTGCGCAGGTTGCCGGCGATGTCCTTGGTCGTGCGCCAGCCCTTGTCCCAGCCTTCGCCCTGCAGGATCGTCTCGATCGTGAGATGCGTCGTGCCCGAGCGTGACGGCGCCGAGATCGACACATGGTCGAAGTAGGGCGCCTGCGCGAGGTCCTGCCACTCCTTCGGCGTCGGCAACTTGTTGGCCTTCACGTAGCGCTCGTTCCACATGATGCCGTAGCCCGAGGCCGCGAAGCCGGAATAGAAGCCGTCCTTGTCGTTGACCGGATAAGAGCCGACCTTGTCGGCGATGCCGGTGGCCTTGGGCTTGTAGGGGCTGAGCAGCTTCTTGCCCTTCAGCACCTCGAACGCGTCGGGCGCGGAGGCCCAGAAGAGATCGACCTGGTTGTTGCCCTTGGTCTCCTCGATGAACTTAACGCCGGCATTGGTGTTGCGGTTCTGCACTTCCAGCGTGGCGCCCGGCACGGCCTTCTCGAAGGCCTTCTTGATCGGGTCGGTGACATCCTTGGAGAACGAGGTGACGATCGTTACCTTGCCGGTCTGCGCGAAGCCGGCGCCGGAGGCGAGCACGACGGAAAGGGCGGAGCCGAGGGCAAGGGCGGAGCGGCGGAACATGGCGTTTCTCTCCTGTAGCTTCTGATCAGGCGGCTTCGATGAAACTGTCGAGCACCTTCTTGGGGCCGGCCTTCTCGAATTCGATGTCGAGCTTGTTTCCGTCGACGGCGACGATGAGACCGTAGCCGAACTTCTGGTGGAAGACGCGCTGGCCGATGCTGAGATCGACCCGGTCGCCCTCGGTCGCGCGCCGGTCGTCGATTGTCTCGTCGCGATAGCGGCCGCGGCGGCCGGGAACGCCCAGGCTCTCGTATTCGAAACCGCTGGCCTGATCGCGCAGCCCGCCATGATGGCCGGCGGAGTAGGTGGCGTAGAGGCCGGCATCGCTGCTTTGTGCCAGTTGGGCGGGTGGCAGTTCGCGCAGGAAACGCGACGGGATGGCCGCCTGCCACTGGTTGAACACGCGACGGTTGGCGGCGAAGGAAACATAGGCCCGCTTGCGCGCCCGCGTCAGCCCGACATAGGCCAGCCGCCGCTCTTCCTCGAGACCGGACTGGCCCTTGTCGTCGAGGGCGCGCTGGTTGGGGAACAGGCCTTCCTCCCAGCCCGGCAGGAACACCGTGTCGAACTCAAGCCCCTTGGCAGCGTGCAGGGTCATCACGCTCACCATGTCGGTGTCGTCGCGCGATGCCATGTCGGTGAGCAGGGCCACGTGCTCCATGAATGCCGGCAGCGAATCGAATTCCTGCAGGGCGTTGACGAGCTCTTTCAGGTTCTCGAGCCGGCCTTCCGCCTCGGGCGACCGGTCCAGCCGCAGCATGTCGGTATAGCCGGACTCGTCGAGCATGGTTTCGACCACTTCGACATGACTCATGCCGTCGAGCATGGTGCGCCAGCGCTCGAAGTTCCGGATCAGGTCGCCCAGCGACTTGCGCGGGCGGGCCTTCAGCTCGTCGGTCTCGAGCGCCCGCCGCGTCGCCTCGAACAGCGAGATCTTTTGCGTGCGCTGGATCAGCCGCAGCGTGTGCAGGGCCGATTCGCCCAGGCCGCGGCGCGGCGTGTTGTAGATGCGCTCGAAGGCGAGGTCGTCGTCGTGCTGGATGGTGACTCGGCAATAGGCCAGCGCGTCGCGGATCTCCTGGCGTTCGTAGAAGCGCGGCCCGCCGATCACGCGGTAGGGCAGGCCCATCGTGATGAACCGTTCCTCGAACTCGCGGGTCTGGAAGCCGGCGCGCACTAGGATCGCGATCTGCGCGAGTTTGTGCTTGTCGCGCTGCAGCGCCTCGATCTCCTCACCGATGGTGCGCGCTTCCTCGTCGCCGTCCCAGACGCCGCGCAGCGAGATGCGCTCGCCCTCCTTGGTGTCGGTCCACAGCGTCTTCCCGAGCCGTCCCTCGTTGTGGGAGATCAGGTGCGAGGCGGCGGCCAGGATGTGCGGCGTCGAACGGTAGTTGCGTTCCAGCCGGACGATGGTGGCGCCGGGGAAATCCTTCTCGAAGCGCAGGATGTTGCCCACCTCGGCGCCGCGCCAGCCATAGATCGACTGATCGTCGTCGCCGACGCAGCAGACGTTCTCCGTGCCCTGCGCCAGCAGCCGCAGCCAGAGATACTGGGCGACGTTGGTGTCCTGGTATTCGTCGACGAGGATGTGCCGGAAGCGGTTGTGATAGATCGCCAGGATGTCGGGATGCTTCTGCCAAAGCGTGACGCAATGCATCACCAGGTCGCCGAAATCGACGGCGTTCACCTCGGCGAGACGCTCCTGGTACTGGCGGTAGATGTCGGCGGCCTTGCCGTTGGCGAAGTCGCCGGCTTCG
>Ga0182745_1005451_pt1 | contig 10381 bp, 7 predicted proteins | sample eDN3rd30CKraftBY_FD_128523 | JGI IMG/M metagenome (GOLD analysis project Ga0182745, IMG submission 128523) | Enriched backyard soil microbial communities from Emeryville, California, USA - eDNA 3rd pass 30_C Kraft BY (version 2) (version 2) | ecosystem: Environmental > Terrestrial > Soil >... | reverse complement strand
GCCGGCATGCACAGCTTCTCGCACACGCCGTAATCCGCAGTTAGCCGGAGCAGGACCGGCCGGGCCGGGTCGCGGGGTTTGACCCGGAGCGGAAAGATGACGTCGCGGTCATAGCCGATGGACATCACGCCGCTCTTGTCGATTCGCCGCGGCGCGGGCCACAGCACGGTGACCTCGGCGGCATTCTCCGATTCGCTGAAGTCGAAGCGAGGCGGAATGCCTGCGTCGCCCGGGGTTCGCCAATAGGTGATCCATCCCGGCTTGAGCCGCAGGACGATGCCGGCGCGGATATCCTGCTTGTCCGCGTCGGCCAGCCGCCCGGCGGCCAGCGTGATCCCGCTTGCCGGCCCGGCCTGCGGCGTTCGGGAGAACAGCGACAGCGATGGCTGGCCCGCGGCGGGCGCGGCCGCGAGCAGCACTGTGGCCATGCCCGCTGCCAAGCCGGCCGTCCGGGCTGTCCGCCGGATGAGAGAGGAAGCCAACATGATCGCGCCAGAATGCCTCCGGGCGGCCTCACGCGCCACTGAAATGGTCGTGAGAGCGCCCCTGTCACCCGAAGGGAAAGACGGTTGCGCGGCCACAATCATGGCGTGAAATTTGCGATAATTGGTGGAGTCGGGAGTCCGCCGGGCAACTTTCCGTCGCGGCGTCCGTTTCTCGTCTTTAAGCGATTCGGGTAGATTCCGCCCATGAAACAGTCTGAAAGAAGAACCAAGAAGCAGGCGGCCGCGGCCGGATATCTGGACGGCCAGATGCTGATCGCGATGCCGACCATGGACGACGAGCGATTCGCCCGCAGCCTCATCTATGTCTGCGCGCATTCGTCGGAAGGCGCCATGGGCATCGTCGTGAACAATCCGGCCTCGAACATCAACTTCGCCGAGCTTCTGGTGAAGCTCGATCTCGTGCCGGCCGAGGACGTCATCAAGCTGCCGCCGGACAGCGTGCCGGTGATGAAGGGCGGCCCGGTCGAGACCGAGCGCGGCTTCGTCCTGCACTCGTCCGATTTCTTCATCGAGGATTCGACGCTGGCGATCGATCGCGGCATCTGCCTGACCGCGACCATCGACATCCTCAAGGCGATGGCGCGGGGCGACGGGCCGGATAATGCCATCCTGGCGTTGGGCTATGCCGGCTGGGCGCCGGGACAGCTCGAAACCGAAATCCATCAGAACGGCTGGCTGCATTGTGCCGCCGACGACGAACTGATCTTCGGCGGCGACATGGAAGGCAAATACCGCCGCGCCATGCGCAAGATCGGTGTCGATATGGGGATGCTGTCGAGCCAGGCCGGCCACGCCTGACGACGGGATGCGGCGGCGCGGGTCAGGCCCGCGCCGGTTCGGTCCCCCGGAGCAGGTCCGGCTTGTCGAGGCCGATCGGAGCCCGGGCCTTGTCGGCGCTCATCGGCTCGCCGAAGAAATAGCCCTGCGCATATTCGCAGCCGAGCTGATACAGCTCGATGGCGTCGGACTCGCTCTCGGCCCCCTCGGCCACGACCTCCATGCCGAGATCATGGGCCATGTTGATGATGGTGCGCAGCAGCACCGGCCGCGCGCCCTTGCCGGACATGCGCACGAAAGACTGGTCGATCTTGATGGTGTCGAAGGGGAAACGCTGGAGATAGGCCAGCGAGGAATGCCCGGTGCCGAAGTCGTCCAGCGCGAGGCCGGCACCAAGCTCGCGCAGGCGCGTCAGAATCTGCGCGGCGTGTTCCGGATTCTCCATCACCAGCGATTCGGTGAGCTCGAGCTTGAGCGTGCCGCGCGGCAGCGCGGTGCGGGCGAGCGTGGTGCGCAGGTCGTGGATCAGATCCTGCCGCAGGATCTGCCGCGAGGACACGTTGACGCTGGCGAAGATCGGCGTGGCCATGCGCACCTGCCGCTGCCAGGCGGCGAGCTGTCGGGCGGTGCGCTCCAGCATGAACAGGCCGAGATCGACGATGAGGCCGGTCTCCTCGGCGACGGCGATGAATTCGGAGGGGTTCATGCGGCCGAGCTTGGGATGGTCCCAGCGCGCCAGCGCCTCGAAGCCGGCGACGGAACGGTCCTCCAGCCGCACGATCGGTTGGTAGACGATGGAGATTTCCTCCCGCTCGATGGCGCGGCGCAGTTCGGATTCCAGCGTCAGGCGGTCGGTCTTGCGGGCACGCATGGCCGGCTTGAACACTTCGATACGGTCCCCGCCGATGCGCTTGGCGTGATACATCGCAAGTTCCGCGTCCTTGAGGATTTCCTCGGTGCTCGGCGACTGGTTGTCCGCCAGCGCGATGCCGATGGAGGCGGTGAGGAAGATTTCGCGGTCATTGAATGCGATCGGCGCGCGCAGCGTCCGCCGGATGGTTTCCGCGAAGGTGATGATGCGGCCGGCATCCTTCTCCGACAGCAGGATCACGGCATACTGATCGCCGGCAAGACGGGCCAGCGTATCCTGCGGCTTGAGCAGGCGGCCGAGCCGGCGCGCCAATGTCAGCAGGATGGAATCGCCGACCGCGATGCCGACGGAGTCGTTCACCTGTTTGAAGCGGTCGAGGTCGATGACGATGACGGTGGGACGGATGTTGGAATCGGTCCGGGCGAATGCCTGAACCGCGTCGAGACGGTCGAGGAAGAGCTGCCGGTTCGGCAGGCCGGTCAGGTTGTCGTGTACCGCGTCGTGAAGCAGACGCTCTTCGGCATTCTTGAGCTCGGTGACGTCGGTCAGCGTGCCGACGAGACGCACCACCTCGCCGTCCGACCCCACCACCGGGCGCGCCTTGAGCGCCAGCCAGATGTAATGGCCGTCCGGGGTGCGCAGGCGGAAGTCCTGGGTCAGCCGTCCGCGGCGTTGTTCGAGCACGCTGTCGAGCGCGGCGCGGAAGCGGTCGCGGTCGAGCGGGTGGAGCACGTCGAGCCAGTTCGCCGCAGGGCCTTCCAGCGTGCCGCGCTTGAGGCCGAGCAACTGTTCCGTCTCCGGGCTGGTGAAGGTCTTGTCGGCGGAGACGTCCCAGTCCCAGATCATGTCGCCGGCGCCGGTCAGCGCCAGCGCCCGCCGCTCCACGTCCGAGACGAGGCCGTGGGTGATGCCGCCGGCGAAGGCGTGCTGCATCACCGTGAAGCCGATCAGCATCACGATCAGCACCAGCCCGCCGAGCAGGGCGGGGCCGACGATGTCGTTGGTTACGAAGCCGGTGACGGCGAGGCCGGCGGCGACGACCCAGGTGACCAGCAGCAACCATGTCGGGATCAGCAGCACCGCGCGGTCGAAGCCATGGGTGGCGAGATAGATGACGAGGCCGAAGCCGCCGACTGCGACCAGCGCCAGCGAGATCCGCGCGATGCCCGAAGCGACGGCGGGATCGTACAGCGCAAGGCCCACCAGCGCGCCGAGGAAGACGAGCCACAGCAGGGTGATGTGGACATAGCGCACATGCCAGCGGTTGAGATTGAGATAGGCGAACAGGAAGACCAGCAGCGTCGCCGCGAGGATGGCCTCGCCGGAAGCTCGCCAGATCCGCTCGATGCCCGACGACATGTCGAACACCTTGCCCCAGAAGCCGAAATCGACGCCGATATAGGCCAGCACCGCCCAGCTCAGGGCGGCGGCGGCGGGGAACATGAGGCTGCCCTTGACGACGAACAGGATGGTGAGGAACAGAGCGAGCAGGCCGGCGATGCCGATCACGATGCCCTGATAGAGCGTCAGGCTGTTGACCTTGTCCTTATAGGCGTCGGGCTCCCACAGATAGAGCTGGGGAAGGTTGTCGCTGCGCAACTCCAGCACATAGGTGATGACCGTGCCGGGATCGAGGGTGATGCGGAAGATGTCCGCGGTGCCGGACGCCTGCGGCTCCGGCCGGTCGCCCGAACTGGGCGTGATGGTGACGACGCGTGACAGGCCGAGATCCGGCCAGATCAATCCCGAGCCGACCATGCGATAATGCGGCACGACGATCAGCCGGTCGATCTGCTCGTCGGTGTTGTTGGCGAGCGCGAAGACCGCCCAGTTGTTGCTGCCCTCGCGGGCGCGCACCTCGATGCGGCGGACGATGCCGTCGGGCGCCGGCGCGGTGGAGACCTGGATGCGCTCGTTGTCGGTGCGTTGCCATTCGATGGCGTCGCTCATGTCGGTGGCGGCCGCATCGAGCCGCACGGACACGGCTTCGACAGCCCTCGCGGGCGATCCAAGGCCGCCGGCCCATGTCCCGGCCCATGTCATCGCAAACACGGCGATGGCGCAGAAAAATCGAATGCCGCTCAAGCTGGATTCCTCTGGGGCCTGGTGGCCAAAGGCAGTTGGAGAACCCAAGGCAACTGGTGAGCCGCGACCGGCGCCGCCCGCGGTAAGTCTGTTGTCGCCAAGAGCGCCGGATCGGTCAACGGAAACCGGATCGGCCAACTTTACGTCGATTTCACGTCGCGCCGGAAGGCCGGGGCCGGCGTGGCGGGTGCGTCACAGGGTGAGGACGATCTTTCCGATATGGGCGCCGGCCTCCATCCGGGCGTGGGCGCGGGCCGCCTCCGCCAGCGGGAAGGTGGAATCGATCACGGGCTTGACGCGGCCGGCGAGGATATGGGGCCAGACCTTCTCCTCGATGGCCTGGGCCATGCGGCCCTTGTCGGCGACCGGGCGCGGCCGCAGGCCGGAGCCGGTATGGTAGAGCCGCTTGTGCATGATCTTGCGGAAATCCACCGTCGCCTTGGCGCCATGGAGAAACGCGATCTGGACCACGCGCGCTTCCAGCGCGGCGGCGTCGTAGTTGCGCTCCACATAGTCACCGCCGACCATGTCGAGGATGACGTTGACGCCCTTGCCGCCGGTCCGGTCCTTGACCACCGCGACGAAATCCTCGGTCTTGTAGTTGATCGCGACGTCGGCGCCGATGCGGACGCAGGCGTCGCATTTCTCGGCGCTGCCGGCGGTCGCGAAGATCGGCCCGGCGCCGAACGCCTTGGCCAGCATGATCGCGGTGGTGCCGATGCCGGACGAGCCGCCATGGACGAGAAAACTCTCGCCCGCCTTCAACTGGCCGCGCTCGAATACATTGTGCCAGACCGTGAAGAAGGTCTCCGGAATGGCCGCCGCTTCCACGGCGGAGAGATTGGCCGGGGTCGGCAGCGCCTGCACGTCCGGCACGACGCAATATTGCGCATAGCCGCCGCCGGCGACCAGCGCGGTCACCCTGTCGCCGAGCTTCCAGCGGGCGACGTTCGGTCCCAGGGCGACAACCTCGCCGGAGATTTCAAGGCCGGGGATATCGGTGATGCCGGGCGGCGGGGGATAGTTCCCGGTGCGCTGGACGACATCCGGGCGGTTCACGCCCGCGGCCTCGACCTTGACGAGGATTTCGCTCTCGCCCGGCTGCGGTACCGGCCGTTCCTCGGCCTTGAGCATCTCGGGAGGGCCGAAAGCGGAAATGCCGATGGCGGTCATCCGGGTGGGCAGGCTCATGAGGCGGTTCCTGTTCCGAAAGGCTGTCAGCGTATTAGGCGGGGGATGCGGCACTGGCAACCGCCACTTTCAACTTCGCCGTGGGCGCGCGGATTGCTAGAAAGGAGCCCGGACATGATCTCCGGGGAGGTGCGGCCATGGACGATGAGACTCGCGCTGCCGGGCGGCCGTCCCACGAGATCGGGCAGGATCTTTCGCTGCTGTCGGTCGCCGAACTGGACGAGCGCATCGCCCTGATGGGGGCGGAAATCGTCCGCCTTCAGGCCGCCAAGGCTGCCAAGCAGGGCTCGCGCGATGCGGCGGAGCTGTTCTTCAAACGCTGAAGTCTGAACGAATACGGTAAATTTTACAACATTTACCGTGCATTAAGCTTTCCCGATTATGACTGTGCTCATCCACTTCGTGGATACCGAGTGGCTCCTGTCCACTCTGTTTGACGCCTCCCTGTTTATAGACTTGATGAGCCGCCGGTAACGGCGGCTCTTTTTTGTTTCAGCGTGTCATACGCGCCCAGGTTGCACCCCGGCCGGGCTTGGAAACCATATTCTCGGCTTTCCGGTGATTGCGGCCCGACCGTGCTGGACACGCCCGCGCGGCTCACGCAATGCTCCGCCCGTGACGTTAACGAATTGGTATCCATAACGACGGTCCGGGCGGAAGCATGAGCGACAACGCATTCGGCAGGTCAGCACCGGTCCTGTTCGGCGAGCGGCTTGCCAATTCACCAGCTTTCGCCGGCCTGTTTCAGGATGGGATGGCGCTGGTGGAACAGACCGCGTCCTATCTCGACGGCGATGGCCGCCGCGAATCCAGGAACCTGCCACGCCAGGCTGCGCTCGCCTACGCCACGGAAAGCATGCGGCTGACCACCCGGCTGATGCAGCTAGCGTCCTGGCTGCTGCTGCACCGCGCGGTGAAGGAGGGCGAGATGTCGCTCGCCCAGGCCGGCAAGGAGAAGTCCAAGGTCAAGCTGGCGGTCGGGGAGCCGGGTGATCCGGACACCGTTGCGCTGCTGCCCGGCGCGTTGCAGGAGCTGATCGAGCGGTCGCAGGCGTTGCAGGCGGATATCCGCCGTCTCGACGCCAGCATTCATGCGGACATCGACCCCTCCGCGACGCAGGGGCAGAACCCGGTGGAGCGCCAGCTCGACCTGCTCAAGGCGGCTTTCGAGCGGGCCGACGCCTGACTTTCCGACATTGTCCGTCTTGGAAGGTTTGCGGCAAATTGTAACATTCTTATCATGTTTTAGGCCTGCAATATTGATGCAGTGAGCAAACCAAGTGTGATAGGAGGATGGCTATGTGGATGAGGGGCTGGGCTATCAGGCTGGCCATCGGGCCGAAGTGGCTCATGCAACTCCATTGCAGCCGATTTGGATATCGATAACCGCGCGGTCGACTCCGCTCTAAAGTGCGGAGCGTGGATTGAAACCTATCTTGTTTCAGGCGTTCAAAAAGGGCTTCGGGCAAGCCCGAAGCCCTGGTCCTTGAATGTATGCATGTCGACACCCAGGCTGCGCCGGCCCTCGACCAAAGCCTTCAAAGACTTGGGTGCGGGACTTCTGTTCCGCCGTCTTCCGTCGCGATGTCCTGCCAATGACCGGGCAGGTTGCGCGTGACCGCGCATAAACGACAGAACCCCGGCGCGGGCCGGGGTTCTGGAAGCCGGTTCTGCAAGCGGTGAGCCACGCGCGGGGTGCGCGGTGGCGTCCCGATAGCGCGTTACTTGGTGAGGCCGGCGAACTTCTTCTGGAAGCGCGAGACGCGGCCGCCGCGGTCGAGAAGCTGCTGCTGGCCGCCGGTCCAGGCCGGGTGCGACCGCGCATCGATTTCCAGATGCATCGTATCGCCGGCCTTGCCCCAGGTGGTCCGGGTGGTGAATTCGGAACCATCGGTCATCTTGACCGTGATGGCGTGATAGGTGGGATGGATGTCGGCTTTCATCGGATTGTCCTGTCCGCGTGTGGGCATCGCAGGCGCTCACGCGCCGATCCGCCGCAAGGCAGTCCGAAAACGGGCGGCCTGAAAAGTTGCGGCTCTATACCGCGCGCCGGGGCCGGAAACAAGACGCGCCGCTGCATTGCGTCGTCCCGTCGATCCGGGCATTGTCCCGCCGCGCCGGCAGGTCGCGGGCAATGCCGGCGGTTTGTGCCCACGAGTGCCGGCAAACCTGAGGCTTTCGGCGGAATCGTGACCCAGATGAATCGTGTCGAACGTGTTCCGGCCGGGACCACCCAGCCCGTCGAGGGCGTCCGCGATCCCGCGGATTCCGGACCACCGGACCTCACCTCCCGGAAGCTGCCGCCGCGGGCCTCGTCCCCGCGCGGCCGGCAGAAACTGCGGCCGCTGCTGGCGCTGCTGCCCTATCTGATGCGTTATCGCGGCCGGGCGTTCGCCGCTCTGGTGGCGCTGACGGCAGCCGCCATCGCGACGCTGGTGATCCCGGTCGCGTTGCGGCGCTTGATCGATTTCGGCTTCGCCCGCGACACCGCCGAACTGATCGACAGCTATTTCATGGTGATGTTCGCCGTCGCCGCCGTGCTGGCGCTGGCGAGCGCCTCCCGGGCCTATCTGGTCATGACGCTGGGCGAGCGCATCGTCTCCGATCTGCGCGCCGAGGTGTTCAGCCATCTCACGCGGCTGTCGCCGGCGTTTTTCGACAGCGCGCGCAGCGGCGAGCTGATGTCGCGCCTGACCGCCGACACCACCCAGATCAAGGCCGCCGTCGGCACCTCGATCTCGGTGGCGCTGCGCAATCTGCTGCTGTTCGCGGGTGCTGCCGCGATGATGGTGGTGACGAGCCCGCGTCTCTCGCTGTTCGTGCTCGGCGCGATTCCGTTCATCGTGCTGCCGCTGGTGGGCTTCGGCCGGGCCGTGCGCCAGCGCGCGCGGCTCGCGCAGGACAAGCTGGCGGAAGCCTCCGCCTATGCTTCCGAACTCGTCGCGGCGCCGCGCATGTTGCAGGCTTTCACCAACGAGGACCTCGTCAGCCGCCGTTTCGCCGCCGGCGTGGAGGCGGCCTATCAGGCCGCCCGCAGCCAGATGCTGACGCGCGCGGTCCTCGTCGCGGTCGCCATCATGCTGGTGTTCGGGAGCGTCGTTCTGGTGCTGTGGATCGGCGCGCAGGACGTGCTGGCGGGCACGATGACCCCGGGCCGGCTCGGGCAGTTCGTGCTCTATGCGGTGTTCGCCGCCGCCGGGCTCGGGGAGCTGAGCCAGGTCGGAGCCGAGGTCGCCGCCGCCTCCGGCGCGGCGGAGCGGCTGTTCGAGCTGCTGAAGGCGGAGCCTGCGATCCGCGCGCCGGCCAACCCGCGGCCGCTGCCGTCGCCGTCGCGCGGCGAGGTCGCATTCGACCATGTCCATTTCGCTTATCCGGCGCAGCCGGACGGCGAGGTTCTGCACGACATTTCCTTAGCGGTGCGGCCGGGCGAGAAGGTCGCGATAGTCGGTCCCTCCGGGGCCGGCAAGAGCACGATCTTCCATCTTCTGCTGCGCTTCTACGACGCCGGCAGCGGCACCGTGTCCTTCGACGGCGTGCCGGTGCGCGAGGCCGATCCGGCGGCGCTGCGCCGGCAGATCGCGCTGGTGCCGCAGGACAGCGTGGTGTTCGCCGGCACGGTCCGGGACAACATCCGCTTCGGCCGGCCGGAGGCGGGCGACGCCGAGGTTGCGCGGGCCGCGGATCTCGCGGCCGCGACCGAATTCATCGGCCGGCTGCCTCAGGGCTTCGACACGGTGGTGGGCGAACGCGGCATCACCCTGTCCGGCGGCCAGCGCCAGCGTATCGCCATTGCCCGCGCCATCCTGCGCGATGCGCCGCTGCTGCTGCTGGACGAAGCGACCTCATCGCTCGATGCGGAAAGCGAGACCCTGGTGCAGGAAGCGCTGGAGCATCTGATGGAGCATCGCACCACGCTGGTGATCGCCCATCGGCTGGCGACGGTGCTGTCCTGCGACCGCATTCTGGTGCTGGACGGCGGTCGCATCGTCGAGCAGGGCACCCACGAGAGCCTGGTGGCGGCCGGCGGGCTCTATGCCCGGCTCGCGCGGTTGCAGTTTCAGGCGTGAATCTTTTCACGGCCGGCCGGGCCTCGCGTCACCCCGTGTCGGGTGTCAGCGTTCCGTGAGCTTCAGCTCGATGCGGCGGTTGCGGCGGAAGGCCTCGTCGGTCTTGTCGGTGTCGATGGGCTGGAATTCGCCGAAGCCGGCCGCCACCAGCCGCTGGGGCGAGACGCCGCGGCTGATGAGATATTGCACCACCGCGATGGCGCGGGACGCGGACAGCTCCCAGTTGGACGGGAAAAGGGAGCTGGCAATCGGCCGGATGTCGGTATGGCCGTCCACCCGCAGCACCCAGGGAATGTCGCGCGGGATCTGCTTCTCCAGTTCGAGCACCGCATTGGCAAGGGTGTCGAGTTCGGTGCGGCCTTCCGGCTTCAGCACGGCCTGGCCGGCATCGTAGAAGATTTCCGACTGGAACACGAAGCGGTCGCCGACAATCCGCACGTCCGGCCGGTTGCCGAGGATCGCGCGCAGCCGCCCGAAGAAGTCGGACCGGTAGGCCGAGAGTTCTTGCACGCGCTGGGCCAGCGCGACATTGAGGCGCTGGCCGAGATCGGCGATGCGCGCCTGGGAGTCGCGGTCCTTCTGCTCGGTGGCCTCGAGCGAGGCTTCGATGGCGGCAAGCTGGCGGCGCAATGCGGCGATCTGCTGGTTGAGGATTTCGACCTGGGCGAGCGCGCGGGCGGTGGTTTGCTTCTCGGCGTCGAGCTGGCCCTGCAATTCTCCGGCGCGGCCCTGCTCCCCGGCCGCGCGCGCCGCATTGGCGGCTTCCTGCTCGGCCAGCGCGCGCAAGCGGCCCTGCTCGCTTTCGGCGGTGCCGAGGCTGGCCTGAAGCTGGGCGATGGTCTGCTCCAGGTCGGCCTTGCCGGTCTTTTCCATTGCCAGCTGCT